>JGI24710J26742_10000059_pt1 | contig 83247 bp, 49 predicted proteins | sample BioPla2DNA2_FD_26742 | JGI IMG/M metagenome (IMG submission 26742) | reverse complement strand
ACCGGTGTCGCGCTATGGGCAGGTGCTTCCGTTGTAGGAGCTGGAGCTTCTTGGATTTGCACGAAACTATTTGGCAAGAAAAGCACCAAAAGTGGAGGTATCGAGCCCTCTGTCTGGATAGCTACCGGTAAAATCAAGCAAGGAGAGCCCCTGCCGCTGAATGTTATCCCTGACGGATCAACCCTTATATTTAACATGGAGGGTTACGCGCCTATGGTGATCAACGATTTCTCGGTACCCGGGGAGGGCGTGGAGAGGGAAATAACGATGAACCCGGTGAAACCGAATGAACTCAAAAAAGGGGCAAAAGCAGAATATTGCTATCTGGATAAGAAGCTACAGGTTAGAAGTTGCGATGAGGTGTGGTACATCAACGCAACGCACTTTCCCCAAAACCCGGGTGTCGGGGTACCGGTAACTGTAACAGCCACATTGATGCCTCCCGCTAAAGGGTGTAACATTCATTTCAGCATTGTTGGAACAGATGGGTACACAGATGAGCAGACTAAGAAGAGCGATAATAATGGTAAAGCTACCTTTAATATCCCCGGTGCTGAAAAAGGCGTTTTTGATAAGGTTACCATTACAAGCAGCAACGGCAAGAAACAGATTGTAACCTATACATTTGGCCTGTAAAGGCTCCTCGAACCTTTACACCACCCCATCAATGGGGGGTGACCCGGTGAAACGCGAACGAGCCCGCTCCTATCATGGAGACGGGCTCGTTTTACGCTTATCCACGCTATCTGCAATAAATACAATAGTCATTTGATTCGACCTGTAGCTAAACCTGGTATTCGAATATCTATTATCTGAATACCTATCTCAATGAAAAAGTGTATATTTGCATAACCTGTTAAAAAGGTTTGCCTATTATCAAGCAATTTATGTATAACTCACTAACTTATTAATCGCATGAGAAAAGTTCTTATTTTCACGGTATTCATGATTTTTTCCAGCGTTTATCTATTTTCTCAAAACGATGGAAAATCCCCTGCTGAAGGTAAAAACAGGTACAGCTACTACAGCTTGAACCTGGGGGTAGCAACTGATTTTGATCATGTGGGACTTGGATTAAACTTACTTGAGCTCAATCTGGCCACTCAAAGAGGATTGGGAGGAACGCTCAAGTGGGGAGCCAATTCGTACCTGGTAGATGAGATGACCTTGGGAATAGGCTATTTACTGGTTGGTCCTTCATACTCTCATCTAATAAATAAGCTGAACGTCAAAGCCACCTATAGAGCACTTGTAGGGTATGCAACGCCCTCTGTCATGTACGAAGGTGAAACTATAACAGGCGATGGAGTAGTTGCCTTCAACATAGGGGCCACTTTGCGGTTTGCAGCACATAAAAGGTTCAACTTTGTCCTGGCTCCCGATGTTCTGCTGATTGATGGCGAACCATCTCTTAACGTAAACGCGGGTATCGCGTTTAGCTGGTAAAAGAGCCTATCTTTGTAAAGCCTCGCCCCGGTCAATCAACATTTCTACAGGTAAATCATCCTATCTTTGTAGATATCTCATAGGTGCGTATTTAATTCTCAGAAAGTGACCTCTTGGACAGTCAATAATAAGATATAGGCGTGAAACCAACATGTTGAAAATCATCATTAAACATCAAAGGTTCCATACACTGCAACATAAAGGTTAAAGAATCGCATGAAAAAAGATAAAATATTAATTGCCCTGATCGCAATTATCAGCTGTAATTCTTACCATCTCTCTGGCACTACAACATTCATCACCACAGAGTCAGGGGGAACGCATATTGTCCTTTACGATGCAGTTAATAAAGCTGAGATACTCCTCTTTCCTGATACAGAGAAAGGGGTGGAACGCGCCGTTGCCAATTTAAGAACGGACTACCAAAAGGTAACCGGTCATCTGCCAACCTTGCGAAACAGTTTTGCACCCACAAAAATGCCCCTGTTCATCATTGGCACCCTAGGTACTCATTCTGCCATAGATGCCCTTGTGGAACAAAAAAAACTGAACGTTTCAACGTTAAAAGGAAGGCATGAGATGTTCCTCATTGAATCGATAAGCAATCCCTGTGAAGGAGTTGAAGAGGCTGTCGTGATTGCCGGCAGTGATAAGCGGGGTACTATTTATGGAATATATGAGTTTTCCAAGCAAATGGGGGTTTCGCCTTGGTATTATTGGGCCGATGTGCCCGTGGAGAGAAAAGAGACCCTCTACTTTCAAAAAGGAAGTTACAGTGATGGAGAGCCCGCTGTAACCTATCGCGGGATCTTCCTCAACGATGAAGCACCGGCACTTACCGGATGGGCGAATGTGACGTTTGGGGGTTTTAACAGTGCCTTCTACGAAAAGGTTTTTGAGCTTATTTTGAGGTTAAAAGGGAACTTTCTCTGGCCAGCCATGTGGGGCAGTGCCTTCTATGACGATGATCCGAATAACGGGATACTGGCGAATGAGATGGGAATCATCATGGGCACCTCGCACCACGAACCAATGGCAATGGCGCAAACCGACTGGCATCGCTACGTGGCACGTAATGAATTACCCGATACCTGGGATTACAACAAAAACAAGAAAGCACTCCAGCAGGCCTGGACATACGGTATTGAACGAAGTCGTAATTGGGAAAAAGTGGTAACCGTGGGTATGCGTGGCGACGGGGACGAAGCCATGGAGGAGAATGTAAACATAACCTTACTGGAAAAGATCGTTGAGGATCAGCGAAAGATTATCGAAAAAGTGACGGGTAAAAAGGCAGAGCAGACCCCCCAGGTTTGGGCACTCTACAAAGAGGTACAAGATTACTATGACCACGGGATGAGGGTGCCAGACGACGTGACACTGCTGTATAGCGACGACAACTGGGGTAATATCCGCAAGCTTCCCAACATGGATGCTAAGCCCAGAAAAGGGGGTTACGGCATCTATTATCATTTTGACTACGTGGGTGCACCACGCAATTCAAAATGGATTAATATCAATCCCATTCAGCGGGTCTGGGAACAGATGAATTTAGCTTACGAGCATGGTGTAAACAAACTTTGGATTGTAAACGTGGGAGACCTCAAGCCCATGGAATATCCCATCAGTTTCTTTCTTGATATGGCCTGGAATCCCGAACAGTTCACGCCACACAACCTGATGGAACATACAAAGCAATGGGCAACGCAACAGTTTGGAGAAACTTACGCGGAAGAGATAGCCCGTATCCTCACGCTTTACGCGAAATACAACCGGAGAGTAACACCCGAGCTGTTAAACGAACGTACCTACAGCATAGACAACTACGGTGAGTTTGAAAGGGTAATGAACGAATACCGCGCTCTGGCACTTGACGCTTTCAGGATTAACGCTTGGATTCCACGAGAATACAGCGATGCTTATTACCAACTGGTACTCTATCCCGTTAATGCCTGCTGTAACCTCTATGAAATGTATTACGCTGTAGCCATGAACAGGCAGCTGGCGGCAAGGAATGACCCCGGGGCCAATCAATTTGCCGATAAAGTAAAAGCGTGTTTCACGCGCGACTCGTTATTGCAAGAGGAGTACAACCGAGGTGTCGCCAACGGGAAATGGGCACATATGATGGATCAGACCCGAATCGGTTACTTTTCCTGGCAGCAACCACCCCGCAACATTATGCCCAGGACAACCTATATTTCACCGGAGGAGGCTGCCACGAATAAGATTTTCATGGAACAAGAGGGATATGTTTCCATTGAAGCAGAAAATTATGCCCGCCTGCAAAATGGCAAGGAGTTACGCTGGGAGGTGATCCCTCATTTTGGTAAAACCGTGTCGGGAATCACCACATTTCCACAAAATAGATACCCGTCTAGTGAAGAGGAGATATACTTGGAATATGACATTGCTTTCGAAACCACCGGCGTGATAGAGTTACAGCTATTACTGGCTCCCACGCTGAACTTTAATGACAACAAAGGGTTGAGATACGAGGTCTCTTTTGGAAAAGAGGCTCCACGGCAAGTCAATTTCAATGGACACTACCGTGGTGAGCTGGGAAGGTGGCAGGCGGAACATATCATCCGTTCTACAACCCAGCATACCATTAGTGAACCCGGCATTCATACCCTTCGTTTTCGCGTGCTGGATCCAGGTATCGTGCTACAGAAAATAGTGATAGATACCGGAGGTTTAAAACCCAGCTATCTAGGTCCAATGGAAAGCAGTCGTAAGGTTGAAAAAGTTCTCTTTGAATAAAGTTAATTTACCACCATAAAAAATAATTACAAGCATGAAAAAAACAGTATTTTTCTTTTGTCTTGCAGTCTTGCTATCAGCCTGCAGCAATAGTGTCTCGAATCAGGATTTGGTACTGAACGAGCTTGGTTATTTTGAAGCGCAAGGTGTCAATGTTCTTGTTTACAGCAATCTTTTCACCGGAGGCTTCAATGATGAGAAAAATGCCGGAATCGAGATCATTCACCACGGTGTGAGGACTTCACAGGGGGGGGCTGTAAGGCTTTCGAACACCCCGGAGCAATGGGATCTGGTGCCGACCATACCCGTCCGTACTGTAGATAGTGTTTCAAACAGTATCGAGGCAACGTTAACGTTTGAAGATTATGATTTCGAATCACGGGTTATTGTCACGGCAAAAGGTAAAGGTGTAGAGATATCGGTACACCTTGATGAACCCGTTCCTGAATCACTTAAAGGGAATGCCGGGTTTAACCTGGAGTTTTTACCTTCACAATATTGGGGAAAAACTTACTTGATGGACGGTCGTCTCAATCGTTTTCCACGTTATGTTGTAGGCAACACGACTATAAGACCCAACAGTGAGAAAATAAAACAGTTTAAAGGGTATGTAACTTCTGATGACCGTGGAACAGGAATGTTTATCGACCCCCTTCCTTTGGAAACGGGTCGCACCATTCTTCTTGCTCCCGAGGATCCTGAACGCCGGGTAAAAATCACCTCACATGAAGCTGATCTGATGCTATTCGATGGGCGTGTCCTGGCACAAAATGGCTGGTTTGTTGTTCGCAGCCTTTTACCCACGGAAAAAACAGGAAAGGTTCTAACCTGGACCATTGAACCAAACACCATCAAAGGATGGATAAGGGAGCCCAATATTGGCTTTTCTCAAGTTGGCTATCTTCCTTCACAACCCAAAGTTTCGGTTATTGAACTTGACAAGAAAGATACGCCTTTGAAAAAAGCATCGATATTTAAAATTGACGAAGATGGCAAAGCCAAGAAAGTATTCACCGGGAATGTCGTCCCGTGGGGTGATTATTTCAAGTACAACTACGTGAAATTTGATTTTTCAGCCGTCAACACGCCTGGTATCTATTTCATTAAATATGGCGACAACACGACCAATAACTTTATTATTGACAATAGCGTTTACGACAAAATCACCGATGCCACGAGTGATATCTGGATTCCCATTCATATGAACCACATGTTCGTCAGAGAAGGTTACCGGGTATGGCATGGTGAGCCTTTCAAGGAGGGTTACCTACAGGCTCCACCCAATACCGATCATTTTGACATGCACTGGCAAGGACCGACTACCGATACGAAGTATAAAGGACTGGAGTTAATTCCAGGTCTAAACGTAGGAGGCTTTTTCGATGCCGGGGATTTTGACATTGAAACCGGGGCTAATATTGGCGTTGTACAGAATCTTGTTCAAACCTGGGAGTCTTTCAAGCCCTTGCGCGATCAAACCTTTGTTGATCAGGAGCAGCGTTACGTAGAACTTCATCGGCCAGATGGAATACCAGACATCTTGCAGTTCATAGAGCACGGCACATTACAGCTTGTAGCCCAGGCTGAAAATATTGGCCATATGGCACAAACCCTCTCTAACTCGGTCCTCTACAACTACCACCACCTTGGTGATGCAGCCTCGATAACAGATGGACTCCCATACAATAAAAACCTGGGACCGTACGAGGTGGCTCGCGATGGCAGGTCAAGCGGTGTTAAGGATGACATGTGGGCATTTACAACCCGCAACCCTGGTCTCGACCTCAGGGCCGCGACCATGTTCGCTGCCGCGAGCCGGGCTTTGAAAGGCTATAATGATGAGCTTTCGGAAAGAGCGTTGTATCAGTCAAAGAGACTCTTGAAAGAGGCAACTGAATTACTGGGTCAACAGCAGCAAGCCCGTCCTGGCAGAGGAGGGGGATCTGCTGACATTGGCACAAACCTCCAACTCTACATTTCGACTGGTGAGCAACAATATGCCGATAGGTTTGAAGAACTGTTATGGCCGTCACTTGAAAGAAATGTCAACTTCTCGATCCTGACTGCACTTCATGGAATTCCACACATGGATGAAGCCTACAAGGAGAGGGTAAGGCCCTATGTAGAAAAATACGTGGAATATATAGATGAACTTGAAAATGACAACCCATATGGAGTGCCCATCGGCCTTGGTAACTGGGCTGGGGCTGGAAACATCGTTAGCTTTGGAACCAGTATCTGTTTTGCAAATCATTATTTCCCTGATATTGTTGACGCGGACCATGCTTTCAAAGTAACGAGCTGGCTATTTGGATGCCATCCCTATCATAACTACTCATTGGTAGCAACCGTAGGCGCTGCCCGCCCGAAAGAGGTCTTTTATGGCAATAACAGGGCCGATTTCTCATTTATCCCGGGTAATGTTGCCCCAGGTTTGCTCTTCAGACAACCCGATCATTTTGAGAATTATGATGACTGGCCATTCCTTTGGGGACAAAACGAAGGTACAATTGGTGGCAATACCAGTTATTTAATCTTTGGAAGTGCCTTTAAGGATGCAATGCAAGCGAACTACTAATCATGATAAAGGTTCCATTAACACCGCTGCCCAATATAACTCTTTAGGCAGCTAAACATTAGGGCTGATCCTGGAAAATGGGATCAGCCCTAAATAATTTGTGAAATCCGGTAATGAACAAAACAGACAAGTAACAGAAAAATAAAAATGAAATATTCGCGACTGATTTTCCTGTCCTAAATATTTATTAATTAGGCTTCTCCGACATAGTGATTACCAGTTTACCTCCTTTTTTAATCTCTTCGAAGGGTAAGAAGATTGATTCGAAAGATCTGTTGTTTAGACTTTCCGTTCGACTGTAAATATTCTCTTTCGAGTTGTTCTTTGTTTCAATCACGAAAGTTTTCCCCGGATAATAATCTTGATTAAGTTGAATTTCTATCCTGTCGAAAAGCGGACTACCTACTTGAAACGAAGGATTCTCGGCAGTCAAGCCTTTCACGTCAAACAGGCCTATTGAACTCATCACGTACCAGGCGCCCAACTGTCCCTGATCTTCATCTTGTCCGTAGCCATACCCGTGTACTCCGTCCGTTCCGTAGAACTCATCGCAAATAGCACGCACCCATTTTTGCGTTAAATCCGGACGACCTGAAAAATTAAAGAGCCACGAAGTGTGCAAGCAGGGTTGATTTCCATGATTGTACACGGCATGTATGCCCGAAAAGGCGTTCACTGTCTTTCCTCCCCCGAAAACATCATCTTGGGAAAGAATAAAAATGGAATCTAAGCGATTGTTAAAAGTGTCTTGCCCAACCTTTTCAACCAACCTTTCAGGCTCGTGTGGCACGTAAAATGTATATTGCACCGCGTTACCTTCCTGAAATCCCACCCAAGGTTCCATCGGGTCAAAATTATCAATATAGCTTCCATCTGTTAACCGTGGACGCATAAACTCTGTTTCAGGGTCAAAAATATTCTCCCAACTTTTTGAAAGGTTGATCAATTGTTCATACTCCTGTTGTTTACCCAGTTGCTTGGCAAACTGGGCAACAGCGTAACAACTGAAAGAATACTCCAGCGTATGAGATGTACCGAACATCCAGCCTTCGGGTACTGTTTCATCTTTCAACTCGGGAGAATAAGGCGCAAAACCATTTTTCACGAAGAAGTCCACATCTGTTTTGCCGGCGCCGAGCGGACGATTTTTGCCATCAATCTCGTTTTTCAGTGCAGCTTCGTAAGCCACATCCACATCAAAGTTACGTATGCCGCAGTTGTATGCCGCTGCAATGGCAAGCCCCACGAAATTGGTGCCCACGCCCGACACATATCGGCTATTTGCAATTCCATCGCCCAACCAGCCAGCATCTTTGTACACCAATAGTTGGCTACTTATCCAATCGGCGTAGTATTCGGGATAAGCCAACGTCCAAAGTTGTGTTAAGTTCCAAAAACCACCCCATATACCGTCTGTATTATAATGGTTGTGAATGGGTTCGCGTGCTTTATTCAAGGGGATTTGCCCTACTGACCCATCGTTTTTAGGGTACGCCCCGTTCACATCGCTGGCTAAGCCGCGTCCAAGGATGGCGTGATATAATCCGGTATAAAATTTTGTTTTATCATCTTCACTATCACCAGATACTTTTATCCTGCCCAATTGCTTGTTCCAGATGGTGTGTGCCCGCTCTTTCGCGGTGTCAAAGTCCATAGTTCGGGCTTCGGCGTTCAAGTTCAATTTGGCGTTTTCGATAGAGGTGTAGGAGAGTCCTATTTTTACTGTAACCTGCTCGTTATCTGAAACGCTGAATCTTACCGCCATACAGCTTTTTGCGCCCTGAATGGCACTGCCTTCCCGTAGTGCTTCTCCTCGGTAAAACAGCAACGAGTTTTCCACGGGTTTGCTCAGTTTCGCGTAAAAATACATCCGTACATCGGCATCTTCTCCCTGGTATTTTTTCACGTATTCAGGCATTGTAACCACGTATCCTTCCACTGTTTGATTATCTGCCAGCTTAATATAAGCGTCTTTTACTTTACCGCTTTCGCCCAACTGATTACCAATGTCAAAAATGATACCGGCAGCATCCGATTTTGAGAAAGTGTATCGTTGGAACCCCACTCTTTCGGTGGCGGTAAGTTCCACCTTAATACCATAATCTTTCAACAGCACTGAATAATATCCTGCCGTGGCAAATTCACTGCTCTTATCAAAGAGAGAACGATAGCCGTTTTGAGGTGCATCCAAAGTACCGGGCTGGGTTTTCACCTCACCGGTAACGGGCATCAGCATTACGCCGCCCACCTGAAACTCGTGAAAACAGGCAAACCCTTCGATAGAGGTGTGACCGTCTTCGTACCCTACAGCTTCCCAACCCCATTCGTTCCCGTAAGTTCCGTTGGTGGAAGGTGCCAGTTTGGCCATTCCGAACGGAAGTGCTGCTGGCGTGTAAAAAAACCACCGGCTGTGGGTTGTCCCGATATTCGGATTGACATATTTTGTCCACTCTTCCTGCTCATCCAGTATGCTGTTTTCAACATTCTTGCAAGCAGTTATCAGCAGCAGTGAAGTTATAGTAATAACTAAAATATTGATTGTAGTATAGTTAACTTTCATTCTACCCCCCATTTAACGTTTGGTTTATCTCCCATTTCAAGTTCCAATATTCCCCCTTTGAGTAAATCGCTCGCGGGGAACTTAAAACTGTTTAGTGGTTGGCCGTTAAGTTTGGCCGACTGCACATACTTGTTGTTTCTTGATGCTCCGTTTGCCTTGATGACAAAATGCTTACCACGTCCGTAACGATTTTCTAAATTGATCGTTACCTTTTCAAATAGAGGGCTGCCAATTTCATAAACAGGATTACTGTTACAACCACCGTCGGTTTGGAATAATCCCAATGCAGCCATTATAAACCAGGCGCTCATCTGCCCCTGGTCTTCATCACCCAAATAAGCATCTCCCGCGCCATAACCGTAATAACGCTCTAATATAGAGCGGCTCCATTTTTGTGTCTGCCAAGGTTCACCTGCCCAATTAAAAAGAAAAGCAAAGTGCATACTCTGCTGATTGCCATGCACAACGGGAAAATCGCCATAACGTTCGCCCGGCGCGTTGTAACGCCAAACTTCGCTAATCTCAAAACCTTCGGATAGCCGCTTCAGGAAGCGGTCGCGGCCGATGGTTTTTATTAACTCCGGAACATCCTGGGGGACAAAGAAGGTAAGTTGCCAAGCATTGCCTTCCACGTAATGATCATTCACGCCAGTTTTAAACGGGTCGAAATCTTTTTCAAACGAACCATCGCTGTAGCGTAATCTGGCAAAACCGGTTTCGGGGTCAATGGTGTTTTTCCACCATGTTCCGCGATCGGCAAAATAATCATAATCATCATGTTTCCCTAACGCCTTAGCTAATTGCGATACCGTCCAATCATCATAAGAATATTCCAACGAATTGGAGAAACGTCCCAAATCGGCCGGCACGAATTTATATTTAAGATAAGCCTCGATATCACGATTTCCGGCAAGCCCATCACCAATCTTCTGCGGTTTAACGGTTTGCATTTTCTTTATTGCTGAAAACATTTTTTCCACATCGTAATCGCGAATCCCCATTTGGTAAGCGCCTACGAGCAACGGGATTTCGTGTTCGGCCACCATAACCGGAATGTATTCCATGCCAGCGGGACCTTTTGCCAGCATCCCGTTGGCGTCGTACATTGCCAATTGCGATTTTACCCACCGGCTGCTCCACTCGGGAGCAATCAGGTTCCATACCTGATTGAGATTCCAGAAAGTATTCCAAAATGCATCGCACCCCAGTGCCACCTCATTCGCCGGATCCTTCAGTTGTTGAATTAATTCGGTAGCATCTGTCCACCTGCCATCCACATCGCTGAATGTATTGCGGCAAAAAGCACGATAGAGGTTGGTGTAAAAGCGTTTTTTTTCGCGTTGGTCGTTGCTTAGAACATCTACACGCGTTAAGATATTGTTCCAGGTTTGCTTGTTGTAATTTCTAACAGCGTCAAAACTCCAATTGAAAGGTGTTATTATCTCTTCCTGAAGGTTGTTACGAGCGCCTTCCATATCGACAAATGAAATTCCTGTTCGTACCTGCAACACCGGATTGCTTTTGGTGTCAAATTCAACAAAACAGCCCATTTGTGACGGTTTTTGTGCGCTTACTTCGTTTTTGTCGCAAATAATATCTTCGTTTATCCATGCGCCAAAGTTTTTGATAGGTTTATCGAATTCGATCGTAAAATAGATGGTGTAGTCCTGATTATCGTCTTCAGACCATACCCTGGTTGTTTGCTGTTGGCTGTATCCCTCGATGGTATGGTCGTTTACCTGTTTTAAACCTGCATCCAAAATATGATACCAGTATTCAGCAGGAATCTTGAGGTCAATCATCACACGTCCCTCTTTATCCTGTGGAAAAGTGTATCGCTGGAAGCTGCAGCGCGTGGTAGATGTGAGTTCGGCTTTGATGCCGTAATCGGTAAGGTTTACCTTGTAGTAACCGAGCGGCGTCTCTTCGGTCGATTTGTCTATGGCAGAGCGATAAGCGTCAGGATCCCGGTTTATTTCCGACGGATCGCCTATTTTGATTTTTAAGGGACCGTTTACGGGCAACATGCCCAGTCCGGCCATGGTCCATTCATGAATATGGCTGAAAACGCCTATGCTTTCGATGGATGGATCATAACCGCCCTGCCAGCCGGCTTTTTCGTTGTCGGGACTTAATTTCACCATGCTGAACGGCATCCATGGACCGGGGGCAATCATCCAACGCGAATGAGCGGTACCCATGTGGGTATCGACATAATCTGCCGGTGTGATGATATGCTGCGGAGAACGCAAAATGGAACCCTCTTCAATGAGCTTACCGTCTGCTATAATTTCATACCTGCTTGTCATCGCATTTTTTACAGCAGGCATGGGTGCCTCCAGTTTATAGCGTCCTTTCTCCAATTGTTGCTGAAGAATATTTTCTCCATCGAGCATAACGGTGATTTGCGGAAAACCCGCCAGCTGTTCAACATCTACCAACAGTGGTTGTATTTCCGGTGAAAGTTGGTATTGGGCTGCTTTCACATTTCTCAGGTAAACTGAAGGATTTACATTTTCCAGCATTGCCTCAGCCGGTCCTTCAAGGCGCACAGCATCAAAAATGAGCCACGAACCTTCAATTATTTTCAATTGAATGGTATTGGATCCCGCGGCAATATTTTTAATTGGAATTTCAATTGTATGGGGTGTTATGGAATCGTAATTTCCGATTAAGGAAGCGTCGCTTTTCCCTGGTGGCAATACAAACTTGTGAATTTCTCCGTTTACGGTTACTTTAAGTAACGGCGGATACTTACTTTGTACGTCCAGGATATCGAGCGTCAACTTGTAATCTCTGCCGAGGCCTGCTTTTTTCATGCGGAAAAGGATATTTATCTCCTGTGTGCGCAATCCTGCCATACTGAGCGAACCTGCCCAAACGTCTGAGGTTCCCGGGAGAATGTAGGGGAAGTCTTTTTCAGGCTTGGATAGCCCGATGATGTAATATCTATCTTCCCATCCGAAATCGTTTTTTAAGAAATCGGCATATTTATCAGGCGCCAAGGCAAATTCGGCAGCGCTGTTGTCTTTTTCACCAATACTCCAAACTGTTTGTGCCTGAACGAGGATTACAGTTGAGATCAAATAGAAAAGAAGAATTATTTTTTTCATAAGACTATTTTGTTTTTATACTTCAGTGTATGAAAAATACAATATTGTATTTAAAAAATTAACGTTTTAAATAAAATAGAACAGGTTAATTCAACATCCGCAACGCGTACGCGTAAGCACCTAAAGCAACGGCTCGACTGGTCCCGATGCTGCTTACAACCACGCCTGTCTTTTTTTCGATGTTATAACTCACCTCTTTATCAGAACCGGGGATGGGAACCAACACCGACTCATCCTGCAAAAACTCTTTTCTATCCGCATCACTCATAAGGTTATAAACTTTCATTTGCAGACGAGGGAAGATGTTGCCGCTTATCATGCCGCGTGTACCACTCATTTCATCTACCATTGCCGGTAAAATGTATTTGTATGCTTTGGAGATTCCCCCTCCAATCACCACAATGCCATCTACAATGTTGAGCGATTCGGCAACGGTAAAACCGGCTACCCTGCCAAGTTCTTCAAAAGCACCAATAGCCGCGTTCCTATCGCCCGACAGTTCGCCTTCCGCAATGTCATAAATCTCTTTGGGAGTCAGTTCTGTATCATCGCCCGACAATTCGTGATACACCCTTTTAACGGCACGAATACTGACCCCCTCTTCCGCGATCAAACCATTGTTATACTTATTCGCTGAACACCATACATCACCTCCACAACCGTTGTCACCCGTAAGTAGTATATTATTGATTACCACTCCGCCTCCAAAGCCTGTTCCCATGGTAATCCCAAGCAGGTTTTTATATTGCTTGGAACTTCCGGCCTTCTTCAACTTGCCGTTTATTTCAGGCAATGCTCCGGCAATGGCCTCTCCATAAGCGAAAAGGTTGCCGTCATTATTGATAAAAACAGGCAAGCCGAATTTTTCATTCAGGTAAGGGCCTAATGCCACACCGCCACGGAATGCGGGGAAGTTGGGTAAATCACCTATTATGCCGTTCTCGTAATCCGCGGGACCCGGAAATGCAAAGCTGATGGCAACAGGTCTATCATCCAACATTTTCTCTATCATGTTAAATCCTTCAACAATCGTTTCCAGACAAACATACAGGTTGCCGGAATGGGAAGGCAATACAACAGGATTTACTATTTCCTGATTGCCTTGTATTGCCGTAAAGACAAAATTAGTACCACCGGCATCCAAAGTCATTACTGTTCGTGAATCGTTACTGAACATTTTTTTTGAGGTTAAAGGTAAAAAACAGAATAAGTGAAAGAGAGATGAAAATTACCGAAAGCGCGGCAACAAAGCTGATGCTGTCATTTACCAGCCCCTGGATAAAGGGTATAACAGCGCCACCTACAACCCCCATGATAAAAAAGCCTAAAAAAGCAGCAATGGGAGCAAGGAGATTAGATTTTTTCAATGTGCTCATCATCTTCATGAATTAACATCGCACGGATGCTTTTATGGTAACACACTCTTTCCCTTCTGAACTACCATAGGGTCGAATGGTATATATTTTCACTTTAGCCGGCACTATAAAGGTTTCAGCATAATGGACAACAAAAGGTTCAAAATGACCGTTTAGGCTCTCCACAATCACCGAATCGCCTTCTACCAGATTTAGCACGTTAACCGAATCGTTGGTGTAGTGCGTTACCTTATCGGTAAATATATGCCTCCTTGTTTCGATAAACTCATTCCTATGCAACCCCGTTTTTTCTTCTCGAACCGTATCGGTTTCACTTAAAACCTCCATCCTGTTTACAAGTTCATTGTAAGTAAACTCGGTATCTCTTTCCCATGCAATCACTTTCTTGCCGCGTTCAACATTTATCGGACGCGGTTTCCCATCGAGTCCCAACCGCTGCCAGTCCCAGAGCTTAAAAGTAAAAAGATTGGGAGTCGAGCTAATTTCAAGTACCAAAGTATCTTTTCCCGAACAATGTATGGTTCCGCCGGGAATAAGGAAATGATCGTGCTTTTTCGCGGGAACTTTATTCACGTATCTATCCACATCAAACACAAAGCGGGGGTTTTTTTGGGCTTCTTCTAAATCGGCAATCATTTCATCAGGATTTATGCCGGTTTTAAGCCCCAAATAGACATAACTATCCTCTTTGGCATCCACAATGTAATAACTTTCATCTTGTGTGTAAGACAAACCAAAGTTATCCCGTGCATACTCGGTTGTTGGGTGTACCTGCAAACTGAGATTGCCTCCCCCCATTGTATCCAAAATGTCAAATCGGATAGGGAATTCTTTCCCGAAACGGGCTTCAACGGGTTCCCCAAGCAACTCTTTGCTTCGGGTATAAACCAGGTTAATCGATGGCATCTCGAATTCAATACCCTTAACTTTAAGCAGCAGGCTGTTCTCTTCGGGCACACAGTCAAAACACCAGCCAAAATTACTTACCGTACGATCCAAATCGCACACCTCTTTCATCCATTGCCCGCCCCAAGGCGCGGGATCGAAAAAAGGTACAACCCTGAAAGGGGAACTCGATGCTTTATCCATTCCCTTGAAGAAAGTATTTTTGTCAATCAGTTTGGGTCGTTCATCATTGACAGTGTCAAGCCAGAAATCAACAGTATCATAGATTGATTTTTTGTGCTTGTCCAGTACTTTCCAGTCGTTAAAAAGACCCCGTTTGTATTGAAGTGAAAAAGCTTCATCTTTGTTGTTTACTCCCAACCCGTTCACTTCCTTTCTTCGCATCCGCTGCTGGATTTCCCATCGGGGCATATCCGCGTAAATGGTTATATCGCCTTTTGTTACATACTCTGCTCCGTACCCGAAAACGATTACCGTGCCTGGGGTTTGCTCAATGCTTTCCCTCGCGGAACGGAGTTTTTCTTCATCGAAATAGTCGCTGACGGAAAGATTGGTGTAAAAACCAAACAGAATATCTTTGGTTAAAAAAGACCGGGTTAATGCATCAACTTCATCCTTCGATTTGAGTAATTCTAACGTGTCGATAAACAACGTGTTATCGATTTCTTGAAATTTCGATTTTAGAAAGTCGTAATAAATTCCGGTATAACAATCAATCGTTAATGTTTGGGTGTTTTTTGCTTTCTCCTTTATAAAAGATGAAACTTTTTGCCATCCCTCACGTATAAATCCTTCTGTTAATGTAATTGAAGGACTTTTATCGTAATTATTTTTTCTGCTTAGAACCATTTTGCACGTGCCTATAATCTATACAACACAATGTATGAACATACAAAATGCAAAAGTAAATAAACTATTAATTACGACATTTATTTTTAATATTTTTTACCTCTTTTACAAAGAAAAATGGCGACTACTGTAATTACATTCCATCAGAAGATACTTTAAATTCCCTGACACATTCAATTTTGTAGCTAAAAGAATCAGCCCTATACCAACCTACATTGTATTCGATTGGCACGTTATTTACATCACTTACAAATCTTTTTCTTATGAGAATGGGATCGCCAACTTCAATTTCTAATTTTGATGCGATGAATTTGTCCGCTCCCGCTGCCCGGATCTCTTCTCTTGAGGTTTTTACGATTATATTATAATCGTTTTCTAATATCTTGTAGAGTGGGCGAGTGAAGTTTTCTGTACCGTCTAATCCTATTATGGGATTAAATTCGGAATGGAAGTAAACAAATGGATAGTTTTCTTTACCTCTCAACCTTTCTAAACGAAGAATTTTTATATCATTGGGTATTCCAAAGAATTTCATCGCATCGCCTGTTGGCGTCTGTTTAGACAAGTGCAATTCAAAATTTTCTACTTTCACCCCTAACACCCTCATTTCCTGCGTAAAACTCAACCAATTAGTCGCTTCACTGTAGAGGTTTTTTTCGGCAACCCTTGTCCCCACCCCTTTTTTTCGTATCAACAAACCTTCCGTAACCAACGTGTTGATGGCTTGTCTCAATGTATTTCTCGATATTTTCAATTGTTTAGACAATTCCACTTCATTGGGCAACATTTTCCCTTCTTTGTATTCTTCCTCTGTTATTAATTCCCGAAGAAGTGTCTCAGCCTGCTTGTGCAAAGGAATAGGGCTATTACGATCTATTTTCATGCTTTTTTTCTTCAAAATTAAAAAGATAAGTGAAAAAAATAACAAAAAAAAATAACAAAAAAAAAACTTTGCTTTTGTTTTTTATATATCTTTGCATTTGAATGTCTAAACATATATGTAGAAGTTTGCTTGAAATCTCATGTTAATTCAAAACACAGCGAAAAAAACGCAAATATTTATCACTATTAATTGTTTCAAATGGAAAAACAGAATTTATCCAAACGATTGAGGTCTCTATTTCTCACATTCATGTGGGTTGGATCAATCGGCCTATTCGCACAAAACATTGTTGTGCAAGGTACCGTACAAGACGCTTACGGTGAGCCTATTATTGGTGCAACCGTTGTGCTTCAAAGTAATGCAAGTCATGGAACCGCAACTGACTTGGATGGAAATTTTGAATTGAGCAATGTGCCATCAGATGGCAGCTTGATTTTTAGCTATGTTGGAATGAAGAGTCAGACCGTTGCCGTTAATGGTAGAACAAGTATCAACGTGGTATTGGAAGAAGACTCCGAAATGCTCGAGGAGGTGGTTGTAACCGCGTTGGGTATCAAGAGAGAATCTAAGGCATTGGGATACTCTATATCAACGGTATCCGCGTCTGAGTTGGTAAAAACGGGAACTCCAAACTTTGCCACTTCATTATACGGTAAAGCTTCAGGAGTCCGTATTCAGGCAGCACCGGGAGGAAATGCTGCCGCTGTATCAATAAATGTTCGCGGACTGAGCTCTATTACCGGCACAAACCAACCGTTGATCATCGTGAATGGTGTCCCTATTAGAAATGGTGACGCCAATGAAAGGGATTATTGGAACGATCAACGAATCAATAGTAACGGGTTGGTTGATATTAACCCTGAAGATATCGAGAGTTTATCTATTTTGAAAGGGGCATCCGCATCGGCTTTATACGGTTCTGAAGCAGCAAACGGTGTCGTGATGATTACTACCAAGAGTGGTTCTGCTACATCGGGAATCGGAGTTGACTTCAATGCAAATATAAGCGCGGATTATGTTGCATATATGCCTGTTTATCAAACGACTTATGGTCCTGGAGTACGCGTGGGGTCACGCGGCGATTATGAAAAGGCTACCGGGGGATTTTGGGAAAGGACCTATAACGGGAAAACGTATAAATCCATCAGAACCGCGACAGCAACGTTCGGCCCAAAATATGACGGCAGTGATATTTTGTTTTACGATGGAACAGTTCGTAAGTACGAACCGGTTAGCGCTAATCCTTGGAATGAGATTTTCAGAACGGGATGGAACCAAACGTACAATTTGGCTGTAACGCAAGGCTCACAAAAAGGGAATATGCGTTTTTCGTACACCTATATCGACAATTTGCCCACGCAATATAACAGTACTTATAAAAAGCACAATTTTAGCCTGACAGGAGCATATTCTCTAAATGAAAAGTTAAAATTACAATATACTGCCAATTATATTCTTCAAGATATTAAAAATAGGCCATACCGCATAACCCGATTGACAAATAACTATTCAGGTATGGCAAATGCCTTTGATGATGTAGCCTATATCCGGGATCATACTATTACAAGTTTGGGCTATATGAACGTACATAGTGCCGAACAAAGCCCCACCCCTGAAGAGTCGTTCGCGTATCCTTTAGCTGCCAGTTCTCTTGTGTCTGAATATTTTTGGAACATATTTGGTAAAGAGCAATTAGAGAGTAATAATCGCCTCATTGCAAGTGTAACCCCAAGTTGGCAAATAATTGACGGATTAACGCTACAAGGCAGGTTATCAACAGACTACACCACCGAGGCAATAGAAAATAAAAACAAAACAGAAAGACCGCTTGCTTATGGGTCATATACCGGTAGTTATGGATTGTCCAACAGGAGTTATGAGATATACTATGGAGACATCCTATTGATGTTTAATCGCAATCTCACCGATAAAATTGGAATGGTAGCAAATGCCGGTTGGCAAGGAAGAACAGAAAAAGTATTTAATTCATCTGTCTCGACAAGAGATGGTCTATCCGTTGAAAACTGGTTCCACATAAATGCAAGTAAAAATACTCCCAATGCCTCTATGTACAAGAGTGAATACCTAAAAACGGCTTTCTTAGGTACATTAAGCTTGTCATGGGATAATTACTTTTTCATCGAAGGAACAGGAAGACAAGAGAAGACTTCAACATTGGCAAAAGGTAGTAATTCTTTCTTCTACCCGTCCGTCAACTCAAGTATTATTTACACGGATGCCTTCCGTAATTCCATCCCAAGATGGTATGATTATGGGAAACTCCGTGTTTCGTATGGAAAAGTGGGTAATGCTCCTGAAATCTATAAGGCAGTTCAGGCATACAATCAAGGAGCGTCTTCGGGATATATACACAACACGGTTTCAACCAGTGTTGGTAATGAAAAAATTCGTCCTGAACAGAAATATGAGTTTGAAGCCGGATGGGAAAGCAAATTTTTTGGCAATAGATTAGGATTTGAGGCATCTTTTTATAGTAACGTCGTTAAAGACCAGATATTAGAGACCACTATGCCGAGTAGTTCGGGAGGTAGATCTATTCTCTTAAATATCGGAGAACTTCAAAATCACGGATTCGAATTTGCAGTATACGGAACACCCATACAGACAGAAGATTGGCGTTGGGACGTCAGCAGTAACATCGCTTTCAACAAGAACAAAGTTACAAAACTAACGGAGGGTGTCGATGTATTGGTTCATTCATCAATTGATGGTGGGGCACTTCGTGTAGAATCTCATGTTGGAGAACCTATGGGTGACCTTTACTCTTTTGCTCCTCTGCAAGACAGTAATGGAAATTTCGTTGTAGGTAGTGACGGTTTTTATAAGCTAACGGAAGATCGGGTAAAAGTAGGAAATGCTATGCCTAAATCGGTTGGTGGCGTTAGTTCTACACTAAGTTTCAAAAATTTCTCTTTCGATGTATCTCTTGATTTTCGTATTGGAGGCGACATCCTGAACACGCCCTACCAATATATAATGGGACGAGGATCGTTAGTTGAATCAATGAAATACAGAGATGCCGAACATGGGGGATTAAGGTATTATTTTCCAGATAACATTGGAACAAACAAGCCTGTTGGTATAGGAACAGGTAATGCTCCTGCCGGGGCCATTGTATATGATAATGGAATTATCCTACCCGGTGTTAAAGAAGACGGCTCTGTCAACGACATTATCTTAGAAGCTGATAAATGGTACAACTGGACATACAATTGGGGGGTTGGCGTTCCTACCTATTATTCCCATTCTGTTTTTGAAAACAGTTATGTTAAAGTTAGAGAACTGGTTTTGCGATATAATCTTCCCAAACATGTCACGTCACGATTTGATTGTAGAAATCTATCGATAGCTGTTTTTGCAAGAAATCCATTCTACTTATATAAAAACCTACCCATTTTTGACGCGGAAGCTACTGATGGAACATCGTGGATTTCTCAAACACAGATTGGAGGGTCAACAGCGACAACCAGAACATTTGGGATTTCCCTTAGAGCTGCTTTTTAATTTATGAAATCGACATGTTTATAACAATCATTAACAATTATAACGATGAAACATATATTTACCAAATTACTTTTCATAGGCATCTTTGCATTGACAATGGTTGCTTGTAGTGAAGAAGATTATTCTTCTAAGTATGCTGATCCTTCTAAAACAAACGATGCCTCTTGTGAAAAACTAATGACAGGAGTGTTTTATGCCGGAAGAGAATATACTTTCAACTCCTATATGAGAATATTTGCATGGGACTACTCTGCTATTAGCCGTTTTGCTCAAACATTGGGATTTTTAAATTCTGAAGGACGATACCAAAACTCCGACAATTATTATGAAGAGCGTTGGAATAATTTTTACGACGCGTTAACTCAGTATCGGGTTTTAGAAGATGTTTACAGTAAGTTAAGCGATGCCAGTAAGCCCAATTACGAGGTTTTTGTACTGTTATCCCGTATTTTCGTGTATGACCATTTAATCCAGGTTTCCGATTGCTGGGGGGACGTTCCATTTACGAAAGCAGGTTATTTGGCCGTTACCAGCAATGTTGCTGAATCATATCCGGCTTACGACACGGCAGAATCTATTTACTCGTTGGTTCTAACGGATTTAAAGTCTATTAATGATCAATTGGCAAACATGACCTCTCTCTCTACCCTTACATCAAGTGCCTTAAAAGCGCAGGATTTTATTAACGGGGGCGATTTAATGTTGTGGCGGAAATACTGCAACTCATTGCGTTTGCGCGTTGCTACAAGAGTTGCGGATAACGGTTCTTTAAAAACGGAAGGACAAGCTGCTATCAGGGAGATGCTTGAAAACCCATCAAAATATCCTATGGTTGATAACAATGATGAGAATATCAAGGTAGTTCCGGATCGTGACGGATTTAACTATGGCGACGGGTATCAAGGTGGATGGGAAACTTGGAGTGGACAGCTAAACAGGGCCTCTCAGGCAATGATAGATGCATTGGAAGGAGACTCCAGGCTGGTTATTCTATTTGATGCAAATTCCGAAGGCAACTACGTTGGGGTGGATACACGTACTGATTATGCAACCCAAGTAGCTCTTTTCGAAAGACCGAACAATGAAAACTATTATTGTTCCTATGATACGGCTACATTCAGCCGTAACAGGGATATGCCGGGAATCATAATTTCGGCTGCCGAGGTTGCGTTATATAAAGCAAGCGCGATAAACAAGGGTTATGCAAGCGGTGATGCAAAAGAGGCATTCGTAAACGGCATGGTTTTTTCAACCGAATTTTATTACGATATCAATTCGACAGCTACATACCGTCCCCCTACGCCTCCTCCCGCGGCAGAAGATGTTATCGCCTTTGCAGAAAACAAATGGGAGACCGCTTCAAACAAAGAAGAAGTTATCGCGACACAAACTTGGTTGAACTTTGGTTTCCTTCAAACTACCCAAGCTTGGTCAGAAATTAGAAGAAGCGGATATCCGGAATTATACTTCCCAACGGACCACTCTTCTTCAACAAATCCGAATGTTCCCAATAGGTTGCGTTATCCGCCAAGTGAAAGGAACTCAAACCCGGAGAATTACAATCTCTTTAAAGATAAAGATAATTTTACTGACAAGATGTTTTGGGCTAAATAAGATATAATATATTCAAAAAAGGGACTGTATCAGGTAATCATGCTTTTGGTACAGTCTCTTTCTTCTTTACAAGACAATTAATCATGATCAACGAAAGAAAGCTATTTGCAGTAACATTGGTTTTTTTGCTCTCCTTGTCGCTATATAGCCAACAAAGTTTCGTGCACGGCGTATCCGATAAATACGTATGGCCGACAGACCAAAAAGTGCTGGATAAACTGCACGCGTGGCAGGATTTAAAGTTCGGACTTATCATTCACTGGGGCATTTACTCCGTTCCCGGGATGGTGGAATCGTGGGCAATTACATCCGAAGATTGGATTACACGCGATACTACCATGACCTATGAAGAGTACAAGCATTGGTACTGGGATTTATCAAAACAGTTTACTCCTACCGAATATGACCCCGAAAGATGGGCACATGCTGCCAAAGAGGCCGGGATGAAATACCTTGTCTTTACCACAAAGCATCATGATGGATTTAACATGTTCGACACAAAATATAGCGATTATTCCATCACGAAAGGTCCTTTCAAAGAGAACCCGAGAGCCGATGTGACAAAACACGTCTTCAACGCGTTCAGAAAAGAGGGGTTTATGATTGGCGCCTATTTCTCGAAACCCGACTGGCATTGCCCCGATTATTGGTGGCCCCATCGTGCAACACCTGACCGTGCACATAATTACAGCATCGAACAAAACCCCGAACGGTGGGAAAGGTACAAAACATTCACCTATAACCAAATAGAAGAGCTGATGAACAATTACGGTGACATTGACATCTTGTGGTTAGATGGCGGATGGGTAAACAGCGAACGCAGACAGGTCTTTATTGACATGCCTAAAATTGCTGACATGGCCCGCAAGGCTCAGCCCGGGCTTATCATTGTGGATAGGACCATTCATGGTGAATTTGAGAATTATCAAACACCCGAGCAGCAAATTCCGGAAGTACAGCTCCCCTACCCTTGGGAAAGTTGCATGACGCTGAGCGCCGATTGGGGATGGACACCACGTGCAAGATTCAAATCTTCAAATTTAGTAATAGGCAAGTTGATGGAGATAGTTGCCAAAGGTGGAAGCTTGTTGTTGGGTGCCGGTCCCGATGGGAAAGGCAATTTCCCGGATGAGGTTTACTCTCGTTTTGAAGAAATAGGCAAATGGCTCCAAAAAAACGGAGAAGCTATCTATGGAACCACCATCACCCCCTATTATAACGACGGCAACATCTGGTTTACAGCAGCCAAGGATGGTAAGAAGATGTATGCCCTTTACGCCTTACCTGAAAACGACACTCTACCCGCAACCATAGAGTGGCGAACCAATATCCCCGCGAAAGGGAGCAAGGTAACGCTTTTGCAAACCGGAAAATCTTTACGATACAAAGTCAATGACGATAAAGTTACGGTAACCCTGCCCAAGGGTTTAAAAAACGAGCCGCTGGCATTTGCCTTTAGCGTGAAATAAGCGAATAGTGCTTTTTATTGGCTTTTTCGTAACCTGTCAACTACTTTCAAAGTATAACAGGGCCCTGTAAAACATTTTACAGGGCCCTGTTATATTTATCAAGAAGCTGGCAATGGCATTGACAGAACGAACCTCTTTACTATTATAACAAAAAGCAAATTTAACTGTTAGCTTTTTTTGCCTAGAAAAACGGGCTTTATCAACAAGTACAACATATCAAAAACGGAGCAAGAGTTAAAGAGGTCTGCTTTTCGAGTATTTCGTTTCCAATCAAACTGGCAAGACCTGTATCAAAGAAGTAAAACAGTACCATGCGAACCTAAAAGAGATTTGAAAAGTAAAAATGAATATATTTGCCGTAGTAAACTTAATAATTAGACGTGAATATGAGATTATTTGCAACATTGTTATTGGTTGCGGGTATTTGGCTCCCTTCTTTCGCGCAGAAGGATGCCGCTTATTGGAACAAGATGGCTGACGGTATGTCGCAGGCACTTATCAAGAATTTTTGGGGAGCTAATTTTGAAGGATACCCGGAACGTTATTATTTTAATTACGGCAGCAATTTGTCTGATATGACAACCGACCATTATTGGCCACAAGCTCATGCTATGGATGTTTTGGTTGATGCCTATACACGAACTGGTGACAAGCAGTATAAGAAGCTTTTTCCCTTGTGGTGGGAAGGAATGCCTAAATACAATTTTGCCGGCAAAATGAATCCGAAAGATCCGTGGTGGAATGTTTACGTGGATGACATGGAGTGGTTTGTCCTGGCGCAAATCCGCATGTTTGAGTGTACAGGGAATAAAATGTACATTCAAAAAGCCCGTCAGATGTATGATGATTGGATTTGGCCGACATGGGGACCTGAAGATGAAGCCCCATGGTATGGCGGTATCACTTGGAAAACGGATGCCTCAAAGTCAAAGAATGCCTGTTCCAACGGACCAGCCGCTTTGATTGCTGCCCGGCTTTTTCGTCATTTTGATCAGGCTAAATTTAAGGATGGCAAGTTGAAGAACGCTTATTTGAATGAAGCCATCAAGATTTACGTTTGGGAAAAGAACTACCTGTTTGACCGTGAAACCGGCGCTGTTTACGATAACATCAATAGTCGGGGGGAAATTCAGAGAAATTGGATTTTCACCTATAATATTGGAACGTTCCTTGGAGCAGCCCATGAGCTTTTCCTTATTACAGGCGATCAGCAATACTTGGATGATGCCGCTTTGGCGGCAAGTTATGCAACCGATCATCTCTCAAGAAACGGTGTGCTTCCCGATGCCACCTCGGGCGATGGCGGTTTATTCCATGGGATATTTTTTCGCTATTTTGTCAAATTAGTTAATGAGGAAGCTTTGAATCGAACCACGCGGCAGAAATTTCATGACTATTTGACCAACCTGGCAACCATCATGGTTGAGCAGGGAGTAAACCCGAATACCATGTTGTATGCCGGTCGTTGGCGTAAAGCACCGGCGGATGATGAGCCGGTATGTCTAACGCCGCATCTTTCCGGATGCATGTTAATGGAAGCCATGTGTATATTAAAGCCCATAAAATAATAACCCAGATACTCTTTTCAAGAACGGAGTTTTCCTGCTAACATTGTAGCCACAATATACCTGCCTCTTTTATTTCGCTTTACTTACACCGTGGGCCGTAGCTACAGCAGCATGTATGTTTTCTACCGGAGCAGCGGAAACGGTACAATCGGCACCTAACATCATGCGTCCCTTCGGCCCTTTTTCGATGGCTTCGCTTACAGCAACCCTTACCTCGTCAGTAGTGCCTTTGATAATGATGCCCTCTCTCTGTAATCCACCAAGGACAGGACGACGGAAGAGCTGCTCACCGTCTTTCAGTGTAAAAGGCTTACCATTTAAATGCAACGGAGTGTTTACAATATCCCCAGGATAGTCTACATACTTGCTGAGATCATCGTATGTGCCTTCCCAATCACATATATGCAGAATGGTTAATTTGGCATCCTTTTGACACATATTCATGAGTTCCAAATCATACGGTTTGATGATGTCAGTAAAGAATCCAGGAATATCATTATACTTCATCTCTCCGCCCTGAGTTGTCATATAAAATCCCTGTATACCTATCTCCTTACATTCACTGACAAACCATTTCAAAGCCTCTTGATAATAGCCCAAAACGCGTTTCAAGTCCTCAGGACGCTCTATGCCTGCTTTGGCAATATTCTCATCGCGTAGAGACTGACGTGCTACCTGATAGGCAGAATATACCGTCGGAATAACGTATACATCTTGACCGACCTGATCGTAAATTTTCTTGATAATCTCTACCGTTGGACGATAAAAATCTGTGGGGATGGGGGTAATATTATCCCATGTCTCCTGTTTGTCGAGTCCGGATATACGCGCTACATACTGCTCAAATTGGACTTTCAATATATCCGCATCGGTATTCTGCAGGAAATGTAGATGGGCGTTTACGGCTGAATCTCCCGTCTTTTGATCTTGATTGAAGTGCACAAAAAATGCCGCCGGCACATAAGATTGAGGCAATGTGCCTGCCTTGAAGGCATCCATGATGCCTTTCTTTGTTGATGGTATCTGCTTATTGGTATTAACTCCACACGCTACGAACATGATTGAAAGGAATAATATTCCTAAAAGCTTTATTGATGATATTTTCATGTTTATTTTTTGAATTTTTCAGTTACTGTCCCTAAAAGTATGTAAAGCGTATTTTTTCTATCTTTGATTTTTGAACTGCAAACTAAAAAAATAAAAATCATGCACTTTACACAGCCGCAAGTTAATAAATTATTGGAAGATATTCCACAAAAAAAGACGGACTAAACACGATTTTGAACTCACATCACATCAACTTGAAGCCTTTATGGGATCGGAACAGGAGATATACTAGAGCAACGTTGAAAGCTACAACAACGGCTCCAACAGCTGCAAAGCTTTCGGGAACAAGCCTTAACCTTAACATAATCTCCTTTAAAGAAGGGCTTTAGCGATTGCGCATAAAAAAAAGCGACTTAAAAAGTCGCTTTTGCGGTATGGACGGGACTCGAACCCGCGACCCCCGGCGTGACAGGCCGGTATTCTAACCAACTGAACTACCACACCCTGTCAAAATAGCCACATCATTACTGTAGCGGCTGCAAATGTAGCTATTTTTTTATTACAAAAAAAATAAATCCGCTGTTTTCTGCAAAATATTTTCAGCTTTTGCCTTTATATCCATTTATGTAGGGGATGAAACCATTGACCAGGTCTTCCTCAAACATATATGCCCCTTACTTCAACCACTCGTTGAACCAGCGGAAGAACTCGCGTTGGAAAAGGATACCGTTCTGCGGCTTGAAGATCCAGTGGTTCTCATCGGGGAAGATGAGCATCCGCGACGGGATACCCCTCAACTGGGCGGCGTTAAATGCCATCATGCCCTGCGAGGCCAGGATGCGGTAGTCGTACTCACCGTGCGAAATCATAATGGGGGTATCCCACCTGTCGACGAACCGGTGCGGTGAATTCTGGTAGGTGCGTTGCGCCGTCGCATTCGACTTATCCCAGTAGGGACCACCCATATCCCAATTGGCGAAGAACATCTCCTCAGTCTCAAGGTACTGCGCCTCCAGGTTAAAGATACCCGCATGTGCGAAGAAGGCCTTGAAGCGCTTGTTGTGGTTCCCGGCTAACCAGAAAACAGAAAAACCACCGTAGCTGGCACCGGTACACCCCAGTCGCTCCTCATCCACGAAAGGCTCCTTGGCCAACGCGTCGATGGCCGATAGATAATCCTTCATGTTTTGTCCCCCGTAATCGCCGCTGATCTGCTCCAGCCACTCCTGACCGAAACCGGGCAACCCGCGGCGGTTGGGTGCCACCACGATATAGCCATTAGCCGCCATGATCTGCTGGTTCCAGCGGTACGACCAGAACTGGCTGACCATGCTTTGCGGCCCGCCCTGGCAGTAGAGAAGCGTGGGGTACTTCTTCGAAGGATCGAAATGGGGCGGGTAGATTACCCAGGTAAGCATTTGCTTCCCGTCGGTGGTAGTGATCCACCGCTCCTCCACCTCTCCCATGGTAAGCTGATCTAAAATATGCTTGTTCTCGAACGACAGCTCGGTAGCCTCACCCGAGGCCAGCTCTACCCGGTATATCTCGGCAGGCTGGGACATCGACTGACGCCTGGCGATTAATGCGCCATCAATCAGGTCCACCGAGAGGTAGTCATGCTTCCCGCTGGCGATCTCCTTGATCTCGCAAGTGACAGCATCGACCGAGAAGAGACGATTGGTCCCCTGGTAGGGCGACACCATGTAGAGGGTGCGGTTATCATCAGCCCAGGCGATGACCTCGGCATTGTAATCGAACGACTCGGTAACGTAGCTCTTCTGGCCCGTGGCCAACTCCATCACGAAAAGCCGATTCTTGTCCGCCTCGTAGCCATCGCGCTCCATGCTCAACCAGGCGAGTTTTGTACCATCGGGGGAGAAACTCGGGTTCACGTCATACCCCATCATCCCCTCGGTCATGTTGTGTGTCTCACCGCTCTCAACATCGTAGAAGTAAATATCGGAGTTGGTCGACTCCGCGTACTCCTTCCCCGTCTTCTTGCGGCAGGTGTAAGCGATGGTCTTGCTATCGGGGCTCCACGCCAACTGCTCGACTCCCCCGAAGGGAAGCATAGGCGATTCGTAGGGCTCACCTTCCATGATGTCACGGACGCTGATGAGCTTACCGTCAGAAAGGTCGGCCACGAAGGGATGGGGAGCGCTCTCCACCCAGTGGTCCCAATGCTTATACATCAGGTCATCTACAACCCGTCCCGATGCCTCCGGCAGGTCGGCGTACCTATCCGGGGCGGTCTGCACCGTCTTCACGCTATTCACGAACAGCAGCTTCGTCTCATCGGGCGAGAAGATAAAGCCACTCATCCCCCCTTCCACTTCCGATAACTGTTTCTTATCACTACCATCGGACTTCATCGTCCATAGTTGCGACGATCCACTCTCGTTGCTCAAGAAGGCGATTCGCTCGCCGTTCCCAATCCAACGGGGTTGGCTCTCCCGGAAGTTCGTCGCGGTGAGCTGCTTTTTGTCAGAGCCGTCGCTATTCATCACGAACAGCTCGGAGTTGGTGCGGTTATAGGGAATGCTGACGTAGGTAACCTGGTAAACGATGCGGGAGCGGTCAGGCGATACCGACAGGTCGCCCACGCGCCCGAAGCTGTACAACACTTCCGGGGTCATCACGCCGTTCTCTATCACGGGCGATGCCTTGCCGATTAGTTCATCCGGCTCGTTCGCCCCTTTTCTCTCATTGGAAGCCTCACCGCAAGCGAGTAAGCTTCCGCCTATTGCCATTGCCATAAGTAGAATTTTAAACTTCATAGGTATCTCGTTTGATTTTAATTGTTTACTTAGATAATCTCTCGCCTGGCGTAACAATCTCGCCGTCCAGCATGTGGATGGTTCGGTCGGTAATCGATGCCAGCTGCTCATCGTGCGTAACGATGATAAATGTTTGATCGAGCTTGTCGCGCAACTCGAAGAAAAGGCGGTGCAGCTCATCCTTGTTGTCGGAATCGAGGCTCCCCGAGGGCTCGTCGGCGAACACCACCAGCGGGTCGTTGATCAGGGCACGGGCCACCGCCACCCGTTGTTTTTCCCCACCGGACAACTCGGCCGGCTTGTGCTCCGCACGCTCCATAAGCCCCATGAGCCTAAGCAGCTCCTCTGCCCGCTTCTCAGCATCGGCATGCCTCGCCCGACCTATCAGCGCGGGGATCATCACGTTCTCCAGCGCGGTGAACTCGGGCAGCAACTGGTGAAACTGGAAGACGAAGCCGATATTTTGATTGCGGAAAGCGGCCAGCTTCTTCTCTCCAAGAGTATGCAACTCGTGGCCATCAATGATGACCTTGCCCGAGTCGGCCTTCTCCAACGTGCCCATGATCATGAGCAGGGTGGTCTTACCCGCGCCACTCGGTCCCACGATAGAGACGATCTCTCCTTTCTGCACCTGCAGGTCGATCCCCTTCAACACTTGAAGCGAACCAAAGCTCTTGTATATTTTTTCCGCTCGTATCATTTTGTGCTGCTCAAGCTTTATTGTGTATCAATTTATTTCTCGGCACGGTGGCCACAAACTCTTTTAGGTAAAAGGGTTCAAAATAGGCGGTATCCTCGAAACAGCCGGCACGAAACGCCTCCTCGGCCAGCGGCACCATCGCCGAGGCGAGGGGATGCACATCATCCACGAACCGGGCGTTGGTGTGCGTGATCTTGGAGCGGCACTTGGCAGCACCATCCCCAAAGAAGGTTATCGGTCGCTTATCCAACCAGTCGGCGTAGCTCCCCTCCTCCACGATATCGGCCGAAGTCTCCCGGAGCACGTTCAACGAGCGGTCGTACAAGGTGGCATATACCTCCATCCGGCGGGCATCTATCATCGGGCAGAGCCACTCCCCCTCGCCCACCCTGCCAGCCATCATCGAGGCCATAATCGTAGGGGTAGGTATGGCAATAAGCGGCAGATCCAGCCCGTAGCTGAGCCCCTTTGCGGTCGAAACGCCAATCCGCAGGCCCGTGTAGGAGCCGGGGCCGCTGCTCACGGCCACCGCGTCGAGTGGTAAACCCTCTCGCCGCGCATGCTCCATGATCTCATGAACGAAAACACCCAGGAGCGAGGCGTGCGATTGTCCTTCATAGTTCTCCCTGTTCACCATTACCTCGCCACCCCGTGAAAGGGCACAGGAACAAACGGAGGTGGATGTCTCAATGGTTAGGAGCGTGCAACACATAATTACTTTACCTTGAAATTATCGGACGGTTCATGAAACAACCCAAACCGTACGATTCGCCTATTAATACCGTTGATAAGATTCACCTTTAGAAGACCGTGTGCGGACCTCAACTCTTCTCCGCGAAGATACAAAAAAAGCCGCATCGAACGATGCAGCTTTCCTGGTGAACCTATAAAGATTAGTACCTGTTCCTATCGCGGTGGCCGAAGCCTTCACCTTCTCTACGGAAGTTACCCCTTGGACGATCCCCCTCGGGACGTGGTCGAGCGAGCGATACAGACAAAGTGCGCCCGTAATATTCAGCTTCGTTCAGTTCGTCAATGGCATGCTGTCCCTCTTCTTCATTGGGCATTTCTACGAATCCGTAGCCTTTGGAGCGGCGGGTTTCGCGGTCGGTAATGATTTTCGCGGAGGAAACTTCGCCATACTCCTCGAAAAGTTCTCTTAAATCGGCCTCAGTAATCTGATAACTTAGGCCGGCTACAAAAATGTTCATGTAAAGTAATTAAAATGAAAAATAAATGATTTACGCAGAAGTCCTTTATATAAGGGGGAGTTAATAAATAACTTAACAACGTGAAGAAACTATATAACAGCCACTAAAAAAAACACTTGTGCGTCGCAAAGATAGAGATAAAATGATTGCAAAAAAATAAATCGGTCAATTTTTTAAAAAATAATGCGCGGTGTCTACTTTTCGCTTTGGCAGAGGGAAGAGAAGAGTAAGCCAAGGGCGGAAATGACAAATCAAGAAAAGGAGAGAAAAAGCACGAGAAACAGAAGAATAGAGAAGAAAGCAAACGTGCCAAAACATTTTTAGCAGGTTGAACGTTTTTTACTAAGAGGCACTACACAACTGCAACCTTTGAAAAGTAACATACGAAACCAACAAAACTGTTGAAACATGGCAACATCTACTGCAAGCAAGGGGAAAAGAACAACCAAAGCAACAAAAAAGAATTTCATTATCGACACGAACGTGATACTGCACGATTACAAGTGCCTCGACAATTTCGAGGAGAACGACATCTATATCCCGTTCGTGGTACTGGAGGAGCTGGACAAGTTCAAAAAGGGGAGCGACCAGATTAACTTCAACGCCCGTGCATTCGTGCGGGAGCTGGACCTGATTACCGACGACGACCTGTTCACCAATGGCGCAGAGTTGGGCTTAGGTCGAGGAAAACTATATATCGTGAATGCCTCGTTCGACACTGGCAAAAAGATAGCGGAGGCCTTCCCTGAAAAAACAGCCGATAACCGCATCCTCTCCGTGGTGTGGGAAGTGGCGGAAAAGAACCAGGGAACAAAAACCATCCTGGTCTCCAAGGATATCAACCTTCGCATGAAAGCACGCTCTCTCGGGTTAGTGGCGGAGGATTACATTAACGACAAGGTGGTCGATGTAGACCTGTTCGATCGCTCCGAAACGGCCATCGAAGGGGTCAACCCCGACCTGATCGATAAAATGTACATACAACCGGAGGGGGTGGACCTGGATGAGTTCGAATTCAACATCAAGTTCGATCCCAACCAGTGCTTTATCCTAACCAGTGAGCGCAACAGCGTGCTGGCACGGTACAACCCCTTTACACAAACCGTGCAGAAGGTAGAGAAGACGGGGAATTTCGGCATCCACCCACGTAACGCGGAGCAGACCTTCGCGCTGGAGATACTGAATGACCCCAAGATAAAGCTGGTGGGGCTCACGGGGAAAGCGGGGACGGGCAAGACGCTCCTCGCGCTAGCAGCCGCGCTGAAACAGCACCGAACGTACCAACAGATACTGCTGGCACGCCCCATCGTGACGCTGTCAAACAAGGACCTGGGCTACTTACCGGGAGACGAGAAACAGAAAATTGCACCCTACATGCAGCCGCTGTTCGATAACCTGAACGTGATTAAATCGCAATTGGGAAAAAATAGCTCCGAGATTCAACTGATAGATGAATTACAAAAGTCGGGACGGCTCGAGATTGAAGCATTGGCCTTTATAAGGGGAAGAAGCCTTACCAATACGTTCTGCATCATCGATGAAGCGCAAAACCTGACCCCACACGAGGTGAAAACCATCATCACCAGGGCGGGCGAAGGGACGAAAATGGTGTTCACGGGCGACCTACAACAGATCGACTCTCCCTACCTCGACACGTGGTCAAACGGACTGGCCTACATGATCGACAAAATGAGGGGACAAAACCTATTCGCCCACGTGAACCTCGTGAAAGGGGAACGAAGCGAACTCTCGGAATTGGCAAGCAATCTCTTGTAGAACAACAAGCTGATACTGGAAATCCCGCAACGGTAGGAGTAGACAAATTAGAGACAAAGTCTGGCTAATACGCCGGTTCGAACAGAAGCCGGGCGCGGCAGGCGGCACCCCGGTCACGCGTAACGATCTGAAAAAGGTACTCCTCGCCCGTAACTGTTTCTCGGTACACTTCACCCTCATCACCAAAGGTGAGCTCCTGCAGGAAGTTGATCTCGAACCGACGAATAAAGTGTGCCCGGTAAAAATCGGGCGTGAAGCAGTCCGAAATCCAACGGATATAATGAAGGCTGTTGGCGTGATCGTTCACGTCAATATCGCTGTACTTGATGGAAAAGGTGTTGGCCACCTCTCCGTTAGCGCTTGGGATTCGTCCCGGCACACCAATCGGCGTGCTTTCGGGAACGATAAAACCGTGCATCGAGGGTAAGGTATCTAGGCGAACGCTTCGCCGGGTCTCCATATCTATCGCTGCCCACGTGGAGGCGGCGTAACCGATCACCTCCCCCGAGGCGTCACTAAGCCTAAAATTACGGGTCGTGAATACGGCTCCCACGTGCTCAATCCAGGTCTCAATGGAGAGCGAGTCGCCCTCCGTCGGCATCCGCTTCATATCGATCACGAGCCGCGAAAGCACCCACGTGTAGTTCCCCGTTTGCAACTCCAACAGGCCAAACCCGTTCTCATCGGCATTCCTGCCCGCTGTGATCAGCACGAAATTAGTCAACGAAGCAAGCGATACCCGACGCCTGAAATCGATATCCTGTGCCTCGATCGTGTAGGTGTAATTTCCCCGAGCGTTCATCTCATTTCTATTTTAAACCGCAAATTTACAAAACTATTTCGTTAAGTCAAATGAGCAGAGGACAAGCTTGCTTGTACTATGCCATGACGAGAAATAGTCTAAACTTCAGTTGAACTATTTCGTTAAGTCAAATGAGCAGAGGACAAGCTTGCTTGTACTATGCCATGACGAGAAATAGTCTAACACTAGTGAACTATTTCGTTAAGTCAAATGAGCAGAGGACAAGCTTGCTTGAACATCAAACTTTATAGTTATATTTGCGAAAGATAAAAAGCGAGTTCCATATACCGAAACAAACAATAAAACAATCATATGAAATCAATTAAAAAACTGTACCGCATTGGCAACGGGCCATCGAGTAGCCACACCATGGGACCCAAGAAGGCCGCCACCCTATTCACCGTGAAGCATCCCAAGGCGAAGCGATACGTCGTCACCCTCTATGGCAGCCTGGCTGCCACCGGAAAAGGGCACTTGACCGACCAGGCGATCCTGAACGTCATGGAGCCCATCGCACCCACCACCATCGAGTGGTTGCCAAGCATCTTCCTGCCGTTTCATCCCAACGCGATGAAGTTCGAGGCGTACGATGCCAACGATGCGCTCCTGGAGTCCCAAACCATTTACAGCGTGGGCGGGGGGAGCCTCTCCGATGGCGAGAAGACCATCGGCAGCTCCGACGATGAGGGGCAGACGATCTACCCAATGAGCACCATGACCGATGTGATGAGGTGGTGCGAACGTACGGGCAAAAGTTACTGGGAGTACGTGGAAGAGTGCGAGGGCGAGGATATCTGGGACTACCTGGAGAAGGTGTGGGAGGCGATGAGATCCGCCGTGGAGAGAGGACTCGACAACGAGGGGATCCTCCCCGGTCCGCTGAGCCTGCACCGAAAGGCTTGCAGCTACCACATCAAGGCGAAGGGACACAACGCCTCACTGAAGTCGAGGGGGCTCGTGTTCGCCTACGCGCTGGCGGTCGCGGAAGAGAACGCCGCGGGAGGTATGATCGTGACCGCCCCCACCTGTGGTTCTTGCGGGGTGGTTCCCGCGGTGCTGTACCACCTGGAAAGAACCCGCGAATTTAGTAAGAACCGGGTACTAAGGGCGTTAGCGACGGCCGGGCTGGTGGGCAACTTCGTAAAGAAGAACGCGTCAATATCGGGCGCCGAGGTGGGCTGCCAAGGCGAGATAGGTACCGCATGCGCGATGGCGGCCGCAGCGGCCAGCCAGCTCTTTGGCGGTAGCCCGGCCCAAATCGAGTACGCGGCCGAGATGGGGCTGGAGCATCACCTGGGGATGACCTGCGACCCGGTATGCGGGCTGGTACAGATCCCTTGCATCGAGCGAAATGCTTATGCCGCTGCCCGCGCGTTAGACGCGAACATCTACTCCTCCTTCACCGATGGCATCCACCGCGTGTCGTTCGATCGGGTGGTTCAGGTAATGAAGGAGACCGGGCACGACCTCCCCTCGCTCTACAAAGAGACAGGCGAAGGGGGGTTGGCCAAAGGGCACGTTTTTACTTCAGACAAACATTAAATTGATATTTAAGATACATGCGCTCAACTGAGCGCCCAACGTGAACCGTTGCCCCAACTTTCTGAGCCGCTGCATACTTTTTCGGGGTTTTCACCGTTATAGGTACGGTATCACGTAATCACCCTTACCCTCGTTTCCCTGCCGGAGAGGCGGCTCGCCGGCAAACGAGCATCTGACTAAAGAATTATGATAGATTACATTAAAGGAGAGGTGGCGGAATTGAGCCCTACCTCGGTCACGCTGGAACAGGGCGGCATCGGCTACCAGTTGAACATCACACTCAACACGTACGGTGCCATCAGTAACCAATCGACGGCCAAGCTCTACGTCTACGAATCGATTCGGGATGATGCGCATGTGCTCTTCGGCTTCATGGATAAACATGAGCGGGAGCTCTTCCTTATGCTGATCAGTGTATCGGGTGTGGGTCCCGCCACGGCGCGGGTCATCCTCTCGTCGCTAAGCTCGAAAGAGCTGGAGAGCGTGATCGCTACAGAGAACGCAACCGTACTGCAAACGGTGAAGGGTATCGGCGCGAAAACGGCCCAACGCATCATCGTGGATCTGAAGGACAAAATCAAGCTGACCGACGAAAGCGGTGCCATCCAGTTACCCGATAAGACCGACCTGTCAGAGACGGGGCACTCAGCCGTTGCGGCCCTGGTGATGCTGGGCTTCGTACAAACCGCCTCGCGAAAGGTCGTCTCGAAAATCATCAAGGAGTCGCCCACCCTACCGGTAGAGGGAGTCATCAAAGAGGCGCTGAAACGATTGTAGCGCTTGAAAACGAAGAAACAAACAGGTTACAAAGCGAATATTTGCAGAAAGCCGAACGCAAAATCAACGAAGCAAGCCTACAAAATCCGTCAACACGAAAATTAATAAAGCGAAACATCCAAAGAGTCAATAACAGGTGTGATTACGTGATACGGTGTCAACACGGGAAACCCGTATTAAGCTGTTGTTGCTCTGAAAAAGTTCCTACATACACTCCTACTGCTGCTTCTGTTTTCCCTACTGCCAGGAAACGGGAATAGACTATTTGCAACTGTGAACGGGAACACGCCGTTTCCTTCCAGTGTTACGCATGAATTACCGCCCCCCCGTGCCTTATCCCAAGAGCTTGGTGAACCGCGCTACGACCCGCTCTCCAACCGCTATCTCTTTGAAAAAAAGATCGGTGACAACGGGGTGATCGTCACGCTTACCATGACACCGGAGGAGTACATGGTCTACCGCACCTGGCGGTTCCAGACCCGTTACTTTAGGTCACGCAACGCCATCGGGCAAGCCGACTCCCTCGCCCCGCGCAGCCTGTCCACCCTATCCACGCTTGGTGACAAGCGAAAGCCGGAACAACCCGCCGGAACCGTTTTTGGTGTTGGGGGCGTGCGGCTGACCACCCAAGGTACGTTTGAGATATCGATGGGGATAAAACACGATAGAACAGACAACCCCACCCTCCCCCAGCGGGCAAGGCGGCGTACCACCTTCGACATGGGACAGGATATCCGTGTCAACCTGAACGCGAAGGTGGGCGAGAAGATCGACTTCGACATCAATTACGATAGCCAGGAGGCGTTCGACATGGAGGCCAGGAAGATAAAACTAGCGTACCAGGGTGACGAAGATGAGATCATCCGGCACCTGGAGGCGGGGAACGTGAACATGACCACCCGCAACTCGCTCATCGACGCGGGCGAAGCACTGTTCGGTGTCAAGGCCGACCTGCAGTTCGGGAAGCTCCGGGTGAATACGCTGCTATCCCAACAAGAGTCGGAAGTCCGCACGGTCAACAGCCAACGGGGTACACAAGTCATCCCGTTCGAAATAAGCGCCGACAACTACGATGAAAACCGCCACTTCTTTCTCGGGTACCACTTCCGCGACACCTACAACGAGGCGCTGAGCCGGCTCCCCTACGTCCAGTCGCCCGTGCGGATCGAGCGGATCGAGGTATGGGTCACCAACCGACGAGGGGTGTACGACCAGTCACGAGACATCGTGGCGTTCGCGGACCTGGGCGAACGCCGTGTCATTCACAACCCCCTGTGGGAAGCAAGCGGATCGAGCACATGGCCGGCCAACCGAGCCAACACCCTGTACGATCAGCTGGTCACCCGGTACGCGGGTGCACGGGAGCTATCCGAAAGCGACCAGCTTCTCCCCGGGGGGATGGTGGCGGGAAACGACTACGAGAAACTGGGAAACGCGAGACTGCTGGACCCCTCGGAGTACACGCTCCAACGGCAGTTAGGTTACGTTACGCTTCGACTGCCGCTACAACCCGACGAAGTACTGGCAGTAGCCTACGAGTACACGGTCGACGGGCAGGCATACCAGGTCGGTGAATTCGCCCGCGACGTGGAACAGGATAAGGCGCTCTTCGTGAAGCTGCTGAAACCGGTCTCCTTCTCCCCCGCCTCCAGCACGTGGGACCTGATGATGAAAAACATCTACTCGCTGGGACCCAATGCTTATCAAGTAGAACGGGACCGCTTTCGTCTCGACATAAGCTACCGGAGCGATAGCACGGGTACCTGGCTTGACTACCTGCCGGGAATTACGACACGACTCGGCGATGGTGGCGGAAGCGATGGGCGTGGAGGGGTAGGTAGCGTAAGCAGGGATAACGTGGGTGGCGGGAGTGGTGGAGGCGATGGAAGCGGTGGCAACGCTTCCGAGCCGTTGCTCCGCGTAATGAACCTGGACCGCCTGAACGACCGTGGAGATCCCTACCCCGATGGGATGTTCGACTTCCTGGAAGGGCTGACCATCGACAGCGACAACGGCTACATCATCTTCCCGGTTACCGAGCCGTTCGGGTCGCACCTACGCTCCCGCCTGGGTGATAACCCCGCCGCGGAGCGATTCCTGTTCCAGGAGCTGTACGACTCCACCCGTACCATCGCACGGCAACACCCCGAGAAGAACAAGTTCCGCCTCACCGGGGAGTACCGGGGCAGCTCCGGCACGGAGATAAACCTTAATGCCTACAACGTCCCCCCCGGCTCGGTAAAGGTGATGGCGGGGGGCGTACCCCTGAGCGAGGGGGCCGATTACATGGTGGACTACCTTTCAGGGACGGTGCGCATCATCAACCGCTCCATACTCGACGCGGGAACGCCCATCCAGGTCACCCTGGAAGATAGGGCGGTAACACGTAGGCAACGGAAGACGCTGGCGGGCATCGACCTGCAATACGACCTGTCGAAAAACCTCACCCTTGGCGCCACGCTCATGCACTACCGGGAGAAGCCGCTGGTGGTAAAAACGGCGTACGACGACGAGTCGGCACGAAATACGCTGTGGGGTGCGAACATGGCCTACCGCAAGGAGTCGATCGCGCTGACCAACCTGCTGAACAAGCTCCCCTTCGTGGAAGCGACCCAGCCGTCGGAGCTGACTACCCGCCTGGAGTTCGCGCAGATGATACCGGGCTACCGTGAAAGCGGGGAGCGCGGCGGCCACTCCTACCTGGACGATTTCGAGACCTCCATCTCGGGGATCGACCTGCGCTCGCCCTACGCGTGGTCGCTCGCCGCCACCCCCCACAACGACGGACCGGAGAGCCTCTTCCCGGAGGCGGCCCTATCCAACCACATCGATTACGGGAAAAACCGCGCGCTGCTCGCCTGGTTCTTTATCGACGGTATCTTCACGCGTACCAACTCGGGTCTCACCCCCACCCATATACGTAACGACCTGAAACAACTATCGGACCACCGGGTGAGGGAGGTCCTGGAACGTGAGGTGTTCCCCAACCGGCAGGCGCACCACGGCCAACCAGCCACCATACCGGTACTTAACCTCTCCTACTACCCCAACGAGCGGGGACCTTACAACCTCGACACCAACGTGGACAGCGAGGGAAGGCTCCTCAATCCCAGGGAACGCTGGGGAGGCATCACCCGTCGCATGGATATCCGCGATTTCGAGGAGGCCAACATCGAATATATCGAATTCTGGCTGATGGACCCGTTCGCGCACGACACGCTGGGTACTGCGCGGGGGGGCGACCTCTACTTCAACCTGGGAACCATCTCGGAGGATGTACTAAAAGATGGCAAAAAATTCTTCGAAAACGGGTTGCCGGTAGATGGCGACAGCGAGGCCGTGGGGTACAGCGTGTGGGGCAAATACCCAAAACGTCCATCCACCGTATACGCGTTCGACCACTCGATGGGCATGGAGTCACTGAAAATGCAGGACGTGGGACTAAACGGGCTAAGCACTGAGGAGGAGAAAAACTACCCCACCTACGTGGAGTACCTCGACCAGCTGCAAGCGAAGTTATCCGACGCAACCATCGCCCGTATGAAAGAGGATCCCCAATCGCCACTCAACGACCCGGCGGGCGACAACTTCCGCCACTACCGCGGGATAGAGCAGGATCGACTGAACATGAGCATCTTGGAGCGATACAAGCACTACAACAACACCGAGGGAAATTCGATCGCCCAGGAAGAGGATCCCTACGCGAGCACCGCGAAGAGCGTACCCGACGTGGAGGACCTCGACCATGACAACACGCTGAACGAGCAGGAGGCCTACTACCAATACCGGATCTCGCTCCGCCCCGACGAGATGGAGGTGGGGCGCAACCACATCACCGATAAGCGGAAGGCGAGCGTGCGGCTGCGTGACGGCAGTGACGGTAAGGTGACCTGGTACCAGTTCAAGGTACCCATCCGGGAGTATCAGGGCAAGTCGGGCAACATACAGGGCTTCAACAACATTCGCTTCATGCGGATATTCCTGACCGATTTCGGGGAGCCCACCTTCCTGCGCTTCGCGACACTGGAGCTCATGCGGGGAGAGTGGCGGGAGTACCAGAAGGACCTGACCACCGGGGGAGGCGTCACGGGAACCGGACAACTCGATATATCTGCAGTAAATATCGAGGAAAACGGGAGCCGCTCGCCGGTGAACTACGTGCTGCCCCCGGGGGTCACCCGGGTGATCGACCCGGGCGAGCCGCAACTGAGGCAAGAGAACGAGCAGTCGCTCTCGCTGAAAGTGACCCGTCTGGAAGTGGGTGACGAGCGGGCCGTGTACCGGAACCGGTCGTACGACGCACGGCGCCACAAGCGGCTGCAGATGTTCGTGCACGCCGAGCGGGTAAAAGAGGAAGCCACCACGTTGAATGATGGTGACCTCACTCTCTTTCTTCGGATGGGGTCGGACTTCCGGGACAACTATTACGAGTACGAGGTTCCGCTGCGAATTACGCCGGAGGGGCAATACAGCACCTACAACATGAGCGACCGGGAGGCGGTGTGGCCGGAAGAGAACCGGCTGGACTTCCCGCTGTCGCTGCTCACGAACTTGAAATTGGAGAGGGATGCGGACCCCGACTTCACGCGCAACGCCACCACCCGCACTCCCTACTCCAAGGCTGACCCGGAGAAACCCAACAACCGGGTGACCGTAACGGGGCACCCATCGCTGGCCGAGGTGAGCGTCATCATGATCGGGATAAGAAACCGCTCCGAAAGTCAACGCTCTGCCGAGGTGTGGGTGAACGAGCTGCGGTTAAGCGACTACGACGAGAAGGGGGGCTGGGCGGCACGGGGTGAAGTGCAGCTAGCCCTTTCGGACCTGGGGACGGTTCACCTTTCGGGACAAAAAGAGACGGCCGGTTTCGGGGCATTGAGCCAGCGGCTCATGCAACGGCGCAACGACGATTACCAGTCGCTCCACTTCACGCTAAACCTGGAGTTAGGACGCTTCCTCCCCAAGCAGGCGAAAATCAGCGCCCCGCTCTACTACAGCCTTTCCAACCAGCTCTCCTCACCGCTATACGACCCCTTGAACCAGGATATCCTTTTTGCCGAATCAATCGGCCGCGTAGTGAACCCACACCATCGTGACTCGCTACGTAACCGCGCCACCACTCGCACCCTCAGCCGAAGCGTAAGCCTAAGCAACGTGAAGGTCAACATCCAGAGCCGCACCCCAATGCCGTACGACCCGGCAAACTTCAGTTTCACCTACGCGAACAGCCTGAACCAATTTCACGACCCGACGACGGAGTACGCCGCCAACAAGAGCCAACGGCTGGAAGCGCGATACATCTACGCACCTGAGGTACGTGCCCTACAGCCCTTGAAAAAAGTGAACGCACTCACTTTCAAGCCGCTGCCTAACCAGCTGCAACTGCACTCCAACCTGATGCGCCAATACCAGGAGAGACAGCTTCGTGACCTGACCCAGCAAGCGATCGACGGCAGAACAAACGCGGGTCAGCTGACGTTCGGAAGCCACTTCGCGTGGGACAGGGGGTTCGCCTTCACGTGGGACATCACCCCACGCCTTAAAACCTCCTTCCGCTCAGGCACCATAGCGGAAGTAGAGGAGCCCTACCTGCAAGTAAACAAAAAAATCAACCGAAGCGATTACGAGGTGTGGCGCGACTCGGTAGCCCACAGCATCCGTAACCTGGGACTACCCAACCGGTACGAGCAGAGCGCCGATGTGACCTACACCCTCCCGTTCGCCGCTATCGCCCCGTTAGATTGGATACACGCGAGCAGCGCGTACAGCTCTGCCTACCGATGGGAACGGGGTGCACGGTTTGATGACAAGACACTGAGTATGGGCAACCACCTCCAAAACCAACTGTCACTCACCCTCAATGGCCAACTCGATTTGCTGTCACTCTATAACAAATGGCCCTTTCTGCGTGAAGCCAACAAAAGGTTCAGTGGGGAGGAAACCGGCGCAAAGGGTGGCAGCACTAGGGACAACGTTCAAGCTGGTAGGCGAACAAGCTCGTCGATACACGACTTCACCCTTTTCGTTGCGAGGACCGCGATGATGGTACGTTCGGTCGGCTTCAACTTCAGCCACAAAACGCGCACCGACATCCCGGGATTCAAGCCGATGATTGGCGATCTTTTCGGGCAACGAAGTAGTTCAGATGGGCTAAGCCCTGGTCTAGGCTTCGCGTTTGGAGTAGATGGAGGGGAACGGTTTATCGAGCGGTCGCTCAACCGGGGGCAGCTGGTGATCGATGCGGGCAATGCGCGGCGAGCCCTATTTAACCAAACGAAACAGTTCCAGCTGGACGCTAACGTGGAACCTTTCATGGGGCTCAAGATCGAGCTACACGGACTGTTCGAGGACAACCGCCGCACCGAATTCCAATACAGGATTGGAGGAGCAACAAACAAGACGGCAAATGGGCCAACGAATGGTATAGTGAATGGGATAACTGGCGGAATACCAAAAACGCTAGGTGGCAGTTTCGCGATTAGCACGGTATCCCTCGCTTCGCTGTTTGATGGTTCGAATGCCGCGAACAACTACCGCTCACACGCGTTCGAGAGGTTCCTGTCGAACCGTGAAACGATCGCCGCCCGCGTGCAGGAACAGTACAACACCGAAAGCCAGGCAGCCGGTCTACCTCACCCCATCGCTCAAGCCAACGCGTCCAGTCGATCCGCCGACGTGCTGATCCCCGCCTTCCTGTCGGCTTACACCGGAAGGGATGCCCGCACCATCCCGCTTACTCCTTTCCCAAAGCTCGCGTCGCTGATGCCTAATTGGAACTTATCTTACGACCTGCTGACGATGATACCCATCCTTCGGGATTACCTGCGGTCGCTCGATCTGATGCACGGGTACACGTCGCGTTTTCAAATCGGCTCATACGCGTCGTTCCAGAGCTGGGTTCCATTGCGTGAGGGGAGCAAGCTGGGCTTCGTCAGTGACCCGGTGACGGGTCAAAGGGTTGCCTCCTCCCGGTTCGATATCTCCTCGGCGGCCATCGTGGAGAGCTTCAACCCACTGATAGAAGTCAGCGCCATGCTCTACAATAACTTAAACTTCGTGTTGCGCCTGAACAAGACCCGGGCGTTGAACCTGAACGTCGGCTCCTACCAGATCGTTGAGACCAACGAGAACGACCTGACGGCGGGTATGGGGTACCAGCTATACGACTGGACACTACGGCTAGACCTGTCTCACCAGCTGACCCGTGCACTTATCCGGAAGATCGAGGATGGATTCACCCAGGCCACCAGCGGTATCCGTTCCACCACCGTGCGCCTTACCGCGGATTACGCGTTCAGTCGTAAGCTAACCCTGCAAGCCTATTACGACACCATCATTCACCGCCCGCTTGTGTCGTCCACCTCCTACCCCACATCCGTAACCAACGGAGGCATCAGCCTGAAATTCAACCTATAAAAGCACAATGGTTTGAGAAGTTCTCGGGATACTACAAGGAGAAGCTGCCAATATTCAAACCATGAAACCGTTTGCCGAGAGCAAGGCGGGGTGAGAAAAACACCAGGGTCTCCTCAAGTTTCGCCGTTTTTTTTTAATTTTAAGGGTAAATGTTAAACAAAAGGGGGGTTCAATTGTTAAAATGGTAATCCTAAGAGACGCTCTTTGAAATAAACATGGCAACAATTCACGAAAGAGTAGAAATAGGTAAAAAATAGAGATCGTATGAAAAAGTCGACAATCTGGTTGCTTGCCGCTGTGATGCTTACCGCCTTTCTCGCGCTGCTGTTCTTGCAGGTAAAGTACATGAAGACAAGCCTGGACATGCGCACCCAGCAGTTCGATGAACAGGTGAAGAGAAGTTTATACAACGTGATGAGGGACCTGGAGCAGGACCAAACGCGCGATTACCTGGAGCAGGATATGATCGAGTCGGAAAACCGATATTCGAGGTATAATCAGCCGAGAAGTTCACATGATATCACGGGCGATAATACCCCATCGACCATTATCTCCCCTGACGGGAGCCAACCCCTGACTGATTTGAACGTGCCCGACCAGTCGTTGCGCCCCAAGGATCAACCTCAACGGTTGTTCATGCAGCCCAAGCAGAGGAGCAGCACCATCTCGAAGACGCAGTACGACATGCAGCAATCCCTGTCGAAGCGGTACCTATACGAGCGGGCGTTGTTTGATGAGGTGATCTACAAGATCATGAGCCAAGCCAGCAGCAAGCCAATCGAGGAACGGATTCATTTCAACACTCTGGAGCAATACATTCGATACGAGTTATCATACAATGGTCTGAACGAGCCGTTTAGTTTTCAGGTGGTGAACTTCAACAACGTGGCAGTCTACTCCTCCCCCGGGTTTACATCCAGGTACAAGGATGCGATTTACGCGCAAACCCTGTTCCCGAACGATCCACCGGCCAAGCTCAACCAGTTGAGGGTCTATTTCCCGACAAAGAGGAACTACGTGTATAGCGAGCTGAATTTTTTCGTCCCCTCGCTGCTCTTCACGTTCATCCTCTTGGTCACCTTTATCTTCACGGTGGTCTCCCTGTTCAGGCAAAAGCGTCTGTCGGAGATGAAGAACGACTTCGTCAACAACATGACCCACGAGCTGAAAACGCCCGTGTCGTCTATCTCCCTGGCTTCGCAACTGCTGAGTGACCCATCAGTCAACAAGTCGCCCGCGACCTTCAATCACCTTACCAGCGTGATTCAAGACGAGACCAAACGCCTGAGTTTCCTGGTAGAGAAGGTATTGCACATGTCGCTCTTCGATAAGCAGCGAACCACGCTGAGGATGGAAGATATCGATGCGAACGACTTGGTGGCCAGCGTAGCCAACACGCACCTCCTTAAGGTGGAGAAGCTTGAAGGGACGCTCGACATCGACCTGCAGGCGGAGGAATCGACCATCCGGGTGGATGAGATGCATTTCACCAACGTGCTCTTCAACATTCTGGATAACGCGCTAAAGTACAGGAGAGAAAACGTTGCACCAGAGCTAATGATCCGAACGAAAAACGAGGGGAACAAGATCACGATCTCGATTGAAGACAACGGGATCGGGATGAAAAAGGAGGACGCCAAAAAAGTATTCGAGCGTTTTTACCGCGTGCACACCGGCAATAGGCACGACGTGAAAGGATTCGGCTTGGGGCTGGCCTACGTGAAGAAAGTGGTGACCGACCTCAACGGGACTATCCGAGCCGATAGCGAGTTGGGCAAGGGAACCAAGTTTATAATTAGTTTACCCGTAATAATACAGAAATAATATGGAAGAAAAATTGAGAATTTTTTTATGCGAAGATGATGAGAATCTTGGCATGTTGCTGAGAGAGTATCTCCAGGCAAAAGGATTTGAAACCGACCTGTTCCCCGATGGGGAAGCCGGTTACAAAGGATTCGTGAAAACCAAGTATGACCTCTGCATCGTCGATGTGATGATGCCAAAGAAGGATGGGATTACGCTGGTGAAAGAGATCCGGAGCATCAACTCTGAGGTTCCCGTTATCTTCCTCACCGCGAAGAACATGAAGGAGGATGTACTGGAAGGATTCAAGGCTGGAGCGGACGATTATATCACCAAGCCGTTCAGCATGGAAGAACTGGTATTCCGCATCGAGGCCATTATCCGCCGCGTGAGGGGGAAGAAGAGCAAGGAGCAACAGGTGTACAACTTCGGTAACATGAGGTTCGACACGCAAAAGCAGCTCCTGACCATTAACGACGAGACCAAGAAGTTGACGACCAAGGAATCGGAGTTGCTGTCGCTACTCTGTGCCCACGCGAACGACATCCTGGAGAGAAACCACGCCCTGAAGCAGATCTGGGAAGAGGATACTTACTTCAACGCCCGCAGCATGGACGTGTACATCACCAAGCTGCGCAAGCTGTTGAGGCCCGAACCCAACATCGAGATCATCAATATTCACGGCAAGGGATACAAGCTCATTGTGCCGACTGAAGAGAACGAGGGCGAGCAATAAGATCGCCATTCGACGAGAGGACACCCTCCTCTTTTAAAAAACGGGAGAGAACTTATCGATTCTCTCCCGTTTTGTTATTGAAACAGCATCGGTGCAAACTCCGACAGGTATATTCGCCAGTTCTTCCAGATATGTCCTTCGCCGCTCTCCCGATAGGTGTAGTTGAAGCCAATTTCGTCCATCTTCTTCATGCTATCGATCACGCCCTGGTAGAGGAAGTCGGTATTACCGCACGCGATCCAATAAAGCTTGAATCCGTTCGCCTGTTGGGTCTTCAGCTTATTGACGAACTCCTCAGCCCGTTTTACCGCCTCTTCGTTGCTGCCTGCCCTCATGGTAGAGATGGGTGGTGCGGAGAAGATCCCCACGTAATCAAACGTTTTGGTGTATTGGGCGGAGATAGCCGAAGAGTGCATGCCCCCCATTGATAGGCCGGCGATGGCCCGATTAGCCCGGTTTTTCTTCACCCGGTAGTTACTCTCCACGAAAGCGATGATATCGCCAAAGCTATCCTCCATGCTGGCAACCGCTTGCCGCTGTCCACCCCCCATCGCGGGCAGGTAGTCTCGACTCGACTCACCCGGTGCGGCCGCGTTCTGCGTGTGTCCGTTGGGCATCACCACGATCATCGGCTTGGCCTTCCCCTGCGCGATCAGGTTGTCCATGATCTGGGCGGTACGCCCCAGCGAGATCCATGCCTCCTCGTCACCTCCCGATCCGTGCAACAGGTAAAAAACGGGATAGGTCTGCTTGCTATTCTCATATCCGGGAGGGGTGTAAACAGTAATCCGGCGCTGCTCTTTCAACGTTGGGCTATCATACCACCGCCGGGCTACCGTACCGTGCGGAACATCGTTCACGCTGTAGAGGTCACCCGGGTCACCCGGTACAATAAACACACTCGCGACAGATGCCACGTCGCGAATCATCATCACGTTACTGGGGTCGTTCATCCGTACCCCGTCCACGATAAAGGTATAACTATAGAGCTCCGAGGGCAACGGCTCCGGGGTAGTATACTCCCAAACGCCCTCTTGATTCTCCTTCAGCTCCGCGATACGTGGGGCATCAACCCCAAAGAAGTCACCCGTCACCTCTACCTTAATCGCCTTGGGTGCCCGCATCCGGAACGTTACCGTGTTGTCGTCGTGTATTTCAGGGGAGACCACGGCCTGCCTTCCCCAGATGGCTTCTTGCGCCATCGCCACCGTGACCGCGAGAAGAGCCACGGCTAAAATCATTAATCGTCTCATGTTGTTACTACTTTACTAAGTTATCTTGCTGTTATTCTTTTTTTATCTGTTCATCGCTATTCATTACTACTGATTACCGCTCGTTACCAGGGTTTCATCGTTTCTAATCGTTCTTCGTTACCGTTACCTTTTAACCCCATCGACCCCCACTCTCGCCTCGACCGTTATTTCCCAAAGCCACGGGAAACGTACGACAAACAGGTATACAGGGCAGAGTGCCAGTACTCCCACGTGTGGCCACCATCGCGCACCCTAAACTCATGCTTGATCCGTTTCTCCCGCATCGCTTGATTAAACTCGATGTTACGATCGAGCAGGAAATCGTCATCGCCACAATCCACGAACCAGTTGACCGATCGTAATGCATTCACCCGCTCTTCATCCGCATCTTTCACGAATTGCACCGCGCAATTCTCCCGTACTGACTTCATGAGGAGCACCATCTTGTCGCCGGGCTCGTGGGGTTGCTCCTCATCCGGTTCCGGGATAGACATCAGCGCGCTCATGGCGTATACCGAACTAAACTTTTCCGGGTATTTCTGTCCATACACGGTAGCCCCACCCCCACCCATTGACAAGCCGGCGACGGCCCGGTTCTCTTTATTCCCGATTACCCGGTAGGTAGATTCGATATAAGGCATGAACTCCGTAAAGAAAAAGGTCTCGTACGCCCAGCCCGGCATATTGAAGTAGCCGTTCCACACCCCTTCATAGATATTACCCCCGGCGTTCGGGGTAACGACGATCATCTCCACCGCCTCTCCCGATGCAACCAGGACATCCATAACATCTTTCACGTGTCCCCGGTCGTACCATCCCTTGTTGGTATCCGTCATCCCGTGAAGCAGGTAAAGGATGGGGTAGGCCCGATCCGGTTCCTGCTCGTACGAGATGGGTAAAAAGATGGTGTACTCGCGTTCGGCATCCAACACCTTGCTATGAATGGTTTTCATCTCCACCTTACTCTGGGGACCCCAGTTGGATTGCGCGAACAGTCCCATGCAAGCAACGGTTAATGTAAAAAGTAACGTAAATCTCTTCATTATGATCTATTTTAAATTAAGTGACAAAATTACCCGGCAACTCAAACAAAGGTTGTAATCAGTGCGGTACCACTATCCACGGCCGGTAAAGGGTGACGGGGTTGCCGCTAACAGGCGGTCGATCCGCGCCAGTTCCTCCTCGCTGAAAGAGGTGTTTTTCAACGCGTTGAGGTTCATCTGCAGCTGCTCCAGCGAGCTGGTTCCAACGATGACCGAAGTCACCTTATCGTCTTTCAGCAACCAGGCCAATGCCATCTCGGCGAGGGTCTGCCCCCTGTCACGGGCCACCTCCGCCAAGGCGTTCAGGCCCTTCAACAGCCCATCTGTCAACACTTCGGGGCGCAAGAAGTGCGCTCTTGACATGCGGCTTCCCTCTGCCACCTTGCCGCTCAAGTAGCGGTCAGACAGCAGCCCCTGAGCCAGCGGGGAGAAGGCGACAAACCCGGCTCCCTCCTCTTGCGCTTGATCGAGAATTCCCTCCTGCTCCACCGCCCTGTCCAGCAGGTTGTAGCGCCCCTGATACACCAGACACGGGACATCCCGCTGACGTAAGTAATTGTAAGCGAAGCGTGCCGCTTCCGTCGGGTACTTAGAGATACCCGCGTACAGCGCTTTCCCCTGCTTCACGATGTCCACCAATGTTTGCAAGGTCTCCTCCAGCGGCGTATCGGGGTCATACCGGTGCGAGTAAAAAACATCCACGTAATCGAGGTTCATTCGCTGTAAGCTCGCGTGGAGGCTATTCATCAGGTTCTTTCGCGAACCCCACTCACCATACGGTCCCGGCCACATGTCGTGCCCGGCCTTGGTGGCTATAAACAGCTCGGAGCGGTAGGGCATGAACGACGACTTCATCACCTTTCCAAAGGTCTCTTCCGCCGAGCCGTACGGGGGGCCATAATTGTTAGCCAGGTCGAAATAGGTCACACCCTTATCAAACGCGTAGTGCAGCATCTTCTTGCTGTTCTCCAAGGGGTTAACGCCCCCAAAGTTGTGCCAAAGACCCAACGCCACCTCGCTCAGCAAGATCCCGCTTCTCCCGGAACGCCGGTACCTCATGGTGCCGTCGTACCGATTCTCGTCTGCTTTGTATACTTCATCCATCATAATCCATTATATTTTACCAATCGTTTCAATTACTTCAAATAAAAAATCTCCAGGGGAATTTTAGCCAGGTAAACCGAGGCCAGGGGCGTTTCGTGGGTGGAGTAATAGCTCACCCATAACTGATCTCCCTCCACGATAAAGCCCGGGTAGCTGGTATCGCCGCCCGAGGGGAGGACGTACACCTCTTGGAACTTCTCGCTGCCGTTTCCGGCCCACAACACGGTTTTTGGAAAGGAGGTGTAGTAGGAGCGGGTACCCATAACGATTAAATCGTCGTTTACATGGATAAAGTCAGGGCCACCCAGTCGAACCTCCATCTCCTTCCATGTCCAGTCCGTGTAGGGTGCACTACTTTTCCCCCAGTAGCCCCTTTCGTTCCCTTTTTCCCTTCTAACCATCATCAGCATATCCCCTTTGGCGTCAAACCGAATCGTGGCCTCGTTCGGGAAACCAGAAATATCAAACCCGGTAATCAGGTCAAAGGTGACCCCGTCCCTCGTTGAAAGCAGGTATAAATTGGCCTCACCGTCATCACGAGGAGAGTACATCGCGGCATACCCTACCTCACCTTCCCACGTGACCCTCCATATCCAACCGTAGCCATTACTGGCGGAATCGTCTATCTTTGCCGATAGCGGATCGGTAAAAACGCGGCCATCGTCACTGAAGGAGACCTGTGGAACCAGCCCGGTTAACATCCTATCCTCGTAAATGGAGCCACCAATAATAACCATTAACTTGCCAGTGGGGGTGATCGATAACTTGGGATCCCTCAGGTCGTATCCGCTCTTGTTAAGCAAGGCAACGCTCTCCCAATTAATCCCATCCGATGATTTGATAATCCTCACTTTACCTTCCGCCTTCCCCTCCTTGTCGAAAATGTGCGATTCTCCCTCCCTAAAGGAGCAGTAATAGTCGCCCTTGAACTTGATTAGCGAGGTAAATGCGGAATGAGATCCGTTATCCCATATCTTGCTCACCTCCACGCAGTGGGTCTGCGCCAATATGGAAGGCGCGCATACCAAAAGAATTACCAAAAGAAGTTGTTTCATAACCAGTCTAAAATAGTGGAACCTACTGACTTGTCCAAATCAGCACGACTAATTTAGTGACTTTTATTCATTATTCGCTGAGATATAGTGATTTTTTTCAAACAAGTGCAATACAACCCTGTTTCCATTATTTAATTTGAAAGCCGCTGATTGCCGAGTTCGACTTGTTTCCCACCTTATCCGTTGTAACCACTTTCCAATAATAGGTTTTACCGCTTGTCAGCGTTTGGGTGGCGGTAGTATCGGTTTGCGAGGCTATTACCTGAGTGGTGGCTTTCTCGTTATCCAAGTACAACGCGTATGAAGCGATATCGTTATCTACATCGCTCCCTTGCCAGGCGAAAGAGACTTGGACCGATGCCGCGCCGTTCGCGTTGATTTCCGTACCCGACGCGGGGGCAATCAGCTCCGCCGGGAACGGCGCGTAATTGCTTGTCGCCGTTCCCGCCAGGTAGAACTTCCAGGTCGCACCGCTTGTTTTTCCCTTGCTGTTTACCGAGGTCACGCTCCACGAGTAGGGCATGTTTACTGTTAACGTGGCACTATAGGTCAAGTTGGTGGTGGTAAAGGAGCTTACCTGTTGCGTGAGTAGGTTTTTCACGTCCAGTTGGTAACTGTCGGCGTGAGCGGCTTTTTCCCACGAGAAAGAGAGGGAGGCCGTGGTACCGCTTTCCGATGAGCCTTTCAAGCATGCGCTATTGTCGGCCGGCATGAGCAACATCACCTTATCGGGGACGACCACCACGGGAGGATCGGGGGGGCCGGGAGGATCGGGTGTCGGCTCGTCACCTCCGCCGCAGTTTAACGCGGTGAATAGCGTCAAAAAACTTATCGCGATAATATATAGCCTTCGTTTCATTATTTCTTAATTACTTTCGTCACCTGTTTAACGGTTTTGCCGTTTACCCTCACCAGGTAGATCCCGTTGGGTAACGCCGATATATTCATACTGATCAAGCCGTTAAGTGAAACCCTTCGCTTCTCTTTCAAGACCGAATGCCCCAGTATCGAGATAATTTCCACCGTGACCTCATCCTCACCGTCGGGGAGGATGAGCGAGAACTGTCCCGTCGTGGGATTGGGGAAAAGAATCAGTTTATGGCTATCAGTATGGTACACTTCCTCTTCAAACACGCCTTGGCATTCGTTTTCCGCAGTAATACGGATAAGGTTCCTCCCCCTGCGTAGCGGGACTTGTATCACATTATCAGTTGTCTCCATGCTTCGCCCGTTGTGGGTCACCGTGTAGCGCGTACCACCGCTTACCCTGTACGTCGCGTGGTTATCGGCAACAGCCGATTTAAACACGCTTAAGTCTTTCGGTTGGGAAATGACCACCTCGAAACACTGCTTGTAGTTGGTTGCTCCCTCTATCGTGAAGCATACCGAATAGTTCCCGGCGGCAAGGTCCGTCAAGCTGTAGGTGGTTGCCGTTACCCTTTCCGTTTTTTCAAAGCCGCTGTCGTTTTTCACGGTCACGGTGTAATCGAGTTGTTTGGCAAAACTGATCTCTATTTTGCCATCATTGCTACCCGGGCAGGCCGCGTTGGTCACTTTTATTCGATAATTGTCCGTGCTTACCCACCGCTCGAACAGGGCTTTTATCTCCGTCACACCCGTTACCGTTACCGTGTCGTTGGTTATAGCTTGCCCGTTCGCCTGTAGCGACACCAGTTTATAGCCCATATCGGGGATGGCTTCTACACGCAGTTTGGTCTCGTACTCTACTGGTGTGCCCGATTGAAGTTCGGTCATCCCCTTGAACACCTTGAGCGTGCCGTTGGCGGGCTTCGTGAAACTGACCGGGAACTGCTGTTTCGCGAAAACGGCCACGATCTCCGTCGCACCCGTTACCGTTACCCTGTTTTCGATGATATCTTGCCCGTTCGCCTGCAGCGACACCAACTCGTAACCGGTATCGGGGATGGCTTCCACCCTTAATTTGGTCCCGTACTCTACTGGTGTGTCCGATTGAATTTCGGTCGTCTCCTTGAACACCTTGAGCGAACCGTTGGCAGGTTTCGTGAAGCTTACCGGGAACTGCTGTTTCGCGAAAACGGCCACGATCTCCATCGTCTCCATTACCGTTACCGTGTTTTCGATGATATCTTGCCCGTTCGCCTGCAGCGACACCAACTCGTAACCGGTATCGGGGATGGCTTCCACCCTTAGTTTGGTCCCGTACTCTACTTGTGAACCCGATTGAATTTCGGTCGTCTCCTTGAACACCTTGAGCGAACCGTTGGCAGGTTTCGTGAAGTTTACCGTAAGCTCCTGTTTCGCAAAAACGGCCACGATCTCCATCGTCTCCATTACCGTTACCGTGTTATCGATGATATCTTGCCCGTTCGCCTGCAACGACACCAACCCGTACCCGGTATCGGGGATGGCTTCTACACGCAGCTTGGCCCCGTACTCTACCAATGTGCCCGATTGAATTTCGGTCGTCTCTTTAAACAGTTTAAGCGTGCCGTTGGAGGGCTTCGTGAAGCTTACCGCGTATTTATCAGCAGCAAAGTTAGCAACCAATGATCTCTCTTTTTCAACGGTAAAACTATAGTTTGGTTCTGTGGAAACCACTGAATCGTTTTCCGTCCAACTGATAAAAATGTAACCTGATCTCGCTTTGGCTCTTACCGTATGAGGAGTACCGTAAGCGAAACCACCGCCGCCAGTAACCGTTCCACCTGTTCTAGGGTTAGCTGAAACATCAATTGAGTAAAGGGTTACAGGAGTCCTTTCCTTAACGGTAAAGTAACGCCAATTCTCTGGGTTGTCACCAAAAGAGGTGTTAGTTCCTGTAGCATCATCCACGTAATACAGTTGGGCGGCATAACCGGAGTTGGGAGCTAAATCCAGGGTATATCTTATCGCCACCTCCTTTGTCTCAGTCAAAATAACCACCTGATAAGGGTTAGGATCATACACGTGATCATAATCACCCGAGCCATCATTTCGCGCTTTTAAGAATCTTAACAATAAACTACCGTCAAAATAACCGCCCGAATTGGTAATGGTTGCTTTAAATGTAAAAGGAGTACCCTGCTCTATCTCCTCGGGCATTTCGATAGCTTTGGCGAGCGACAGTTGATAAGGTTCAGGGGGCGGTAGTACAGTAAATTCAGTAGCCGCTGTTTCACCCCCAATTTTGGCGGATGGGAATGATAAATCCTCTTCCCCATTCGCGGGGTCATAGTACGCTTCGAGCTTATATTGCCCTCGCGGGAAATTAATGACACCTACTAAACTCACTACCGTCGTTTCCCCTACAGGCAAAATGGCTTTCGCGTGCGCCAGTTCGAACACCTTCGTTTCATCGGCAAGAGAAACCGCTTTCACACCTATCTGTGCCCGGTAATCTATATTGCCGGTATTTGAAATTCGTAGTTCAATATTTAGCTCTCTATCTTCAATTATGGTGTAAGGAGCGTTTTTCACAACGGCCGGAGCCGCCTCTGAAAGTTCAAACTTCATTTCAATGATAGTGAAACTGACACCTAAATTGGTTATGACTGCCGGGATTTCAGACACTTTCCCGTTTTCCACCATCACCGGTTTCCACGTACCCTCACCTTGTACCCGACAAACAGGCGTGATGTAATATATTCCTGTTGCCGACTCGTTGGGACGTATATCGGATACGCCAATATCGAAAGAGAGAGAAGAATAGTAATGTTCATAGGCAAGGTCGCTTATAGCCGAGCTCTTGATCATCTTCACAAAGTTTCCAACGTCATCATAGAGGGCAAGTGCCAGCTCTCCTTTAAATCCGAATATATCCAATCCAGTCACATTAGACAGCTTAAACCGTGCCTTTTGATCTCCGCTTATGGAGCTCTTATCTACCGTTATTTCAGTAATTCCAAGTACCCTATTCGCCACAGAACCCGCGACAGGTATTTGAATACCGTAACAAACAGACTGGTTTAAGTTGTAGCCACCATCTCCACCTCCTCCTGTGCCTGAACCACCTGGCTTCAATGCCGATACTTGAAAATAGCCGTCCTGATATCCTCCCCATCCCCAATTGATATGCAGGAGATTATCGGTATCATACCCATCACAGACAAAAGCATGCCCTACTTCCTCATTTCGTCCGCTCATTATCACGGGGCGGGCTTCATTCAATTCTGTTTTAATCAGCTGCAACCACTCCTCCTCCGAGTAATACTGCCGCAAAGCTAAGCCAATACCTAAGTCATAGTCAAAATGCTGATACAACCCCAATGCAGCGTCACTCATATAGGCTCCACTCCCTGTTGCCGTGTAATCCATTTCTGCCGCTACCCCGGCATGATACATCAGGGTTGCCACCGCGGTTTTTTGCACATCGGTAGCCGTCGAATCATAGCTGGGTAGCATATTGCCCCAATCGTACGTGGTATTGCTAAAATTTACGGTAAGTTCTCGGTTTAACTTTTTTGCGTCATAAGTCTTGGTGCCTTTACCTGCCGACGGATGTTGATAATAACGCATCACCTGCACCATGGCCGTTGCCACGCAGCCCGTAACCGACCTATGAGGACCATCCATAGGGCACATGTCATTATAAGGAGCACCTTGGTTATACTTGATGTCACCCAAAAGCGGACCAACAACAACACTATTCATGGAATTACCGCGAGTAACGACGGGGGGCGTAGTGGTCTCGGGCAATTGTTTAATGGCATAGGTTATCTGCGACGAGTACTCGTTTAGCCACTCCCGCATGTTTACGGGAATCTTTTTTTCATCAAAACCCCCGTTGAATGAATAACCAAGAATTATTCTAACACGCGTATCGGCAGCAACAATAACGAATCCGCCGTCATTTGAGAGGTTATACACGTAAAAATGAGACGTCCCGGTCAACGCGTCTTTGCCGATATAAACCGGTTCCGACTCTACTTCTAAAGCAGCACTCCGGGTAAACTGTGAAACCGAAGTCTGATTTAAAAACTGCTTGGCATATTGTAATGCCGCAGCTCGTTCTATTGGGGCGGCGACGAGTGCCGAGAAGATAGAAACAAATGAGAATAATAGGAGAATACCTCTTTTCATCCGCGAGGACAGTGTTTCAAAAAGTTTCTAAAGCGCATTTCTTCTATCATTAATCTTCAATCAAAAAATCAAAAATCATGATATATTTTATAAACCCGCAAGTTAGTAAATAAATAAAGAATGTTTTCAAAAAACACGAATAAATATTTGGAGCCATTTAAACGATTGTTTAACTTTGTGGGGTAATAGTAGTAGTAACTCTCCTGACAAGCATATGATTAAAGAGCAATTACCCGGTGTAAAAGAACGCATCCTCGATTCCGCCAAAGGGCTGTTTATTGAGAATGGATACGCGGGGACGAGCGTTCGCGATATAGCGACGGCGTCCGACGCGAACGTGGCCCATGTGAAGTACTACTTCGGTTCCAAGTCCAAGCTCTTCGAAATTATATTCGACGAGGCATTCGATATCTTGATACAGCGGGTAAGCGGGATCGTTGATTCGAACCTGCCGTTCGAGGAGATGATCGAGATGTGGATCACCACCTATTACGATTTGCTACCACGGTACCCACAGATACCGATGTTCGTTTTGAGCGAGATTAATCGTAGCCCGGAGGAACTGGTCAAGAAGATAGCCCAAAAGAACCCCGGGAAAATCTTGGGGTACCTCTCGGAAAGGTTGGATGAAGAGGTCGAAAAGGGAGCAATACGTCCCGTGCCGGTATTGGATTTGGGACTGAGTATCCTGTCACTCTGTATGTTCCCATTCATGTTTGGCGGGTACATCACCCGGACGGTCTCTATTTCTGAAGAGAACTACAACGAGCTCTTAAAAGAACATAAGCAGCATGTAGTCGATTTCGTTTTAAGAGGGTTGAAGCCCTAAAATTTTTTACCCGATTATTAAACGATCGTTTAATATAAAGATGACAAATAGATATAATATAGGGATTGATATTGGTTCCACCACGTTAAAGGTGGTGGTACTGAACACCTTCAAGGAGGTGGTTCACAAGGTGTACCGCCGCCACAAGGCCGATTTTAACGAGACCCTACTACAAGAGTTGAAAACGGTGCGATCGCTCTTTCAAAAAGAGGGATCAACCCGGTTCACCATCGGGGTAACCGGCTCCGCGGGGATGGGTGTTGCCGAACGCACGGGCATCCCGTTCGTACAGGAGGTGATCTCCTCCATCCGGGTGGTTCAGGAGCGCTATAGTGATGCCCGCGTGCTCATTGACCTGGGTGGCGAAGATGCCAAGATCGTCTTTTTCGACGAAGGGAGGCAACCCGATATCCGTATGAACGGTAGCTGCTCCGGGGGGACCGGCTCTTTTATCGACCAGATGGCCGACCTGATGAACATCTCGCTAGAGCAACTGGCCGACGAAGCGCTGGAATATAACAAGGTGTTGCCCGTCGCCTCCCGCTGCGGCGTGTTCGCCAAAACCGACGTGCAGAACCTGCTCTCCCGCAATATTCCCCGCCCCGATATCGCCATGTCGGTACTCCATGCCGTCGCACTGCAGAGCATCACCACGCTCGCTCGCGGTCGTGAGATCAACTCCACTACCATCTGCATCGGTGGTCCGTTGACCTTTATCCCCGCGTTAAGGCAAGCGATCGTGGAGATACTGGGCATTGACGACTCAAAGTTGATTCTGCCCGAGAACAGCGAGTACTTCCCCGCCATGGGCGTGGCCATGGAGCAGGCCGAAGGGGAGACCTTCGACGACCTGACCCCGCTCATCGAGAAACTCAAAACAAACGAAAGCTTCGCTGACGACCACCTGCCTCCCCTGTTTGAGAGCGAGGAGGCGTACCGCGCGTGGAAACGGTCGCGCAAGGTGAAGCGGCTGAAGCGGGTAGATTTGGGGGAGGTGGTTAAAGCAGGAAACAGGACAAACACGGGCAAATCCGGTGAACCGGATAAAACGGGGCAACTGGGCAAGCCGGGTAAAACGGAAAGACCAAAGGAAGCAAGAAAACCGAGAGAATCCGGAGGTGTAGGAGAAAAAAAGCAAATTGACTGCTTCCTGGGAGTCGACTCCGGCTCCACTACCTCTAAGATGGTAGCTATGGACCCCTCGGACAACATCATCTTCTCGTTTTATGATTCCAACCGGGGCAACCCCCTGAAGACGGTGGTGAGGGGCCTCCAACAATTTGCGGACGAGGCGAACGAGAAGGGGGTCACCGTCAACATCCTCTCCACTGCCGTCACCGGCTACGGGGAAGATATGGTGAAGTCGGCCCTCAACATCGACCACGGCATCGTGGAGACCATGGCCCACCTCACCGGGGCGCAATACGTGGAACCCGACGTCTCGTTCGTCCTCGATATCGGGGGGCAGGACATGAAGTCGATTTTCATCCGCGACGGCGTGATCGCCAACATCGAGCTTAACGAAGCCTGCTCATCGGGCTGCGGCTCGTTCCTGCAGAACTCTGCTTCGGCAATGAACCTGAGCCTGTCTGAGTTCACCGAGGCGGCCTGCCTCGCCGACCACCCGGGCGACCTGGGTTCCCGCTGCACCGTCTTCATGAACTCCAAGGTAAAGCAGCTGCTGCGCCAGAACGCGACCCTGGGCGACATCGCGGCGGGCCTCTCCTACTCCGTCGTCAAGAACTGCCTCTTCAAGGTACTCAAGATATCCAACCTCAACACGCTGGGCGACCATATCGTGGTGCAGGGCGGCACTTTCCGCAACGACGCGGTCTACCGTGCCCTGGAGCTCCTCTCCGGGAAGTCGGTCAGCTCCACCGATCACCCCGAACTAATGGGGGCAGTCGGGGCAGCCCTCTACGCGAAAAAGGCGTGGCAAGCCAACAAAAAAGAGACAACGTTCGCTGGGCTGGACGCCCTGCCCAACGTGGAGCGAATCGATACCCGGGAGCTGCAATGCAAGGGATGCACCAACGCCTGCTCCATCCTCCGCTTCAGATTCGATAACGGCAACGTCTGCTACGCCGGGAACAAATGCGAGAAGGTGTTCTACAACAAGGCCACGGCTCCAAAGAAGGGGTTTAACGCCTTCGACGAGAAGAACCGGATTTTGTTTGAGCGGGGTCATAGACCGCACGCTGCTAACAAACAGGACTCTACAGAAACAGGCGAACTAGAGAAAGTCCGCAATGTCGCAAGTTCCACGAACGATACCCGAAAGATAGACCAACAAGCGGAAAAAACAGCAAACGTAAGCAATACGCTCCATGCAGCCGTTAAGATGAACGGCATCAACGTCCCTAACCAGACAAACGGAGCAAATACGGTCAAGAGCGATAACAAACCACTCCGGATCGGGATTCCCCGGGTATTGAACATGTTCGAGCACTACCCTTTCTGGCACACCCTCTTCACCGAGTGCGGCTTCGAAGTGGTGCTCTCGCCCGAGTCCAACACCTCCCTCTATCAAAAGGGAGTCGGTTGCATCATGTCAGATAACATCTGCTTCCCCGCCAAGCTGGTACACGGCCACATCATCGCGCTGGTCGACCAAGGAGTCGACCGCATCTTCTACCCGATGATCATCAAGGACAGGAAGGAGTTCCACTCGGCCTCCAACTCCTACAACTGCCCCATCATCTGCGGCTACCCCGACGTGGTGCGCAGCTCGATGGAACCCACCGAGAAGTACGGTGTGCCGTACGACAAGCCGGTGTTCACCTTCAGCAACGAGAGACACCTCCGGGAGCGCTGCTTCAACTACCTGTCGCCCCTGGGGGTCAGCAGGGATGTGTTCGACAACGCCTTCAAGCTAGCCAAGGAGGAGAGCAACCGGACCCACCACCAGCTCATCCACGCCCAAAAAGAGCGGTTTGACCGGGCCGTGAAAGAGAACAAGCTGGTCTTCATCGTGGCGGGTAGACCCTACCACGCCGACCCCCTGGTACAGCAGAAGGTGGGACAGATCCTCACCGATATGGGGGCTCACGTCTTCACGGACGACCTGTTCCGGGGCAGCGACAACGAGGAGCTGGCCGAACTCAACATCATCACCCAGTGGCCCTACCCCAACCGGGTGGTCAAGGCCGCGCTAGAAGTGGCCCGGCTCCCTATGAACGTGCAGCTGATCCAGCTCAACTCGTTCGGCTGTGGGCCCGACTCGTTCTTCATGGACGAGATTGGTCAAATACTGAATGGGGCTAGCAAAAACCACACTATCCTGCGCATTGACGAGATCGCCAGTCCCGGCTCCGTCCGGCTGCGGATGCGCTCGCTCATCGAGTCGCTAAAAGCCAAGAAAACAAACCGGAAGGTCGACTACAAACCGTTTGAGAAATACCCGTCAAGCTTCACCAAGGAGGACCGGAAGCGTACCATCCTGGCCCCCTGGCTGGCCGACCATCTCTCGCCCTACATCCCCGCGTTAGGCGAGCTAGCAGGGTACAACATCGTCAACCTCCCCAGGACCAACAAGGCCTCGGCCGAAGCGGGGCTGGTGTATGGGCACAACGAGGTGTGTTACCCCTCCACCCTGGTGTTGGGCGATATCATCACGGCGTTACAATCAGGTAAGTACGACCTCGATAACGTGGTGGTAGCCATCACCCAAACGGGTGGGCAGTGCCGGGCGACCAACTACGTAGCGCAAATCAAGTTCGGTATGGAGTCCGCCGGGTTCTCCCACATCCCCATCCTGGTGCTATCGACGGGGAAGGTGTACCAAAACGATCAGTCGGGTTTCAAGGTACCCATACTCAAAATATTGAACATTACCATCTACGCGATGCTCTACGCCGATGCCCTCTACGAGATGTTCAACAGCACCGTCTCCCGCGAGCTCAAAAAAGGAAGCGCCAAAAAACTGTTCGACTTCTACACCGAGCGCGGCATCGAGGCCATCCGGGCAAACGACTGCAGGCGGTTGCTCTCGATACTGGAACAGGCGGTAGCCGACTTTAACCTGGTGGCGGTTCACGACGGCGAGGTGACCAAAGTGGGGGTTATCGGCGAGATCTACGTCCGACTCAACAGCTACGGCCAAGCCAACACGTCGGAATGGCTCCGGGCGCATGATATGGAGGTGGTCACCCCACCTATCCTCGATTTCTGCATGCAGTACTTCGTCAACTCCGAGGTCAACCGCGACAACGGTGTGATGCGGGGCAGCCTGCTGAAGAACAAACTCAACCCCGTTGCCCTGAGCTTCATGAACCGCCGCATCGAGAAGGTGGAGGCCATCAAACGAAACTATCTCCGCTACTCTCCCCCGGTCTCCGTCTTCACGCAAGCGGCGTACGCGTCTGAGGTCCTCGACCTGGCCAACCAGTATGGTGAGGGATGGAACATCGCCGCGGAGGTGTCCTGCTTCGCCCGTTCGGGTGTCAACCGGGTGGTCTGCCTGCAGCCCTTCGCGTGCATCGCTAACCACATCATCGCCAAGGGGATAGAGAAGCGGTTAAAGAAACTCTACCCCCACGTGAGCCTGCTCTACCTCGACATCGATGGCGGGATGGCGGAGGTGAACTTACAAAACCGCTTACACTTTTTAATCAATTAAAACAGCACAGAGAGAGCAACCCGTTGCGGTATCGTTTTACTTGAAACTGCACTTCCTGATCAATTAAGCGAGTTAAGCTTAATGCAAAAGTTCGGCTTCGCCTCAAACAACTTTTCTTTTTAACGCGAACTGCGCAGGATGTGTCCCCACAAAACAAGCGAAGGTCTTCGCTTTGAAAGTTAAAAGAGCGAGCGATAACGAAACGACTATGAAGCGGTGAAGAGGATATTGAAGTCGGTTTCGCCCGATTTCGTCCGTTGCAGGGTAATCGCAAGCAGGTCGCCCTTCTGCTCAACGCGGCACGATGCCTCTTTGCACGCTGCCCGTTCAAAGCGATATGGATTGGGCACCCTGAGAAACAAGGTAAGGGGGAACGAGCCCACGAGCCGGAGGGTTCCCCTCAATCGTTTCTGCTTGGCATCCCACCCCAAATCCACCACCTCCATCCCATTTTGGGCGATATGGCGGTCGCTACCCACCCACTGCGGAATATCTTGCGGCGGATGGATTGCCACCACCCTCACCCCATGGGGAGGCACCTCCAGGGAGAGCTGCTTACCGGCCACCTTGTAGATGAAGGCCCGCTGTTCCCAGAACTCGAAGCCGGTGTAATCCACGTCCGGTATCCCCAGTTCCGCGGGCGTCACGGAGATGGTCGCCGCCTCATCCCCCCAGTTAAAAAAGGCCACCACGTTATAGCGGCCCAACCGCTCGTGGTTTACCGAGAGGTTCCAGACAGGCAACATCCTGAAGTAGGGATAAAGGCTCACGGGGCGCACGTCAGCCACCGGCAGTGTCTGTTGCAGGATCTTCATCCGCTCGCTCGGGAGACCAGCCAGTTTATCCCCAAAGAAGGTCAACTGCCCCGGCAGCGCCACGATCGTGGCGGAGGTCCGTGCCTCCTCCAGCGGCAAATCCCTCACCAGTAGCGTATCCGGATCGGCATACATCACGATGTTATGGGTGAACGCCTGGTTCAACAGGCAGCTCGCCTGGTTCAGCACGCCGCTCCATTTGACAGGCTCGTTGGGGTGAACGATATCCGCCCCCAGCCGAGAGGCATCCGCGTAGGCCGCCTCGGGACCCGAGGCATGCCCCTGGCAAGCCAGGAAAACCCGGTCCTCCCCTATCCCCTCCCGAAACGCCTGCACGCACAGCTCGAACGGGTTGGGGCAATCAGGATCCTTGAAGCGGGCCCTCACCTCCGGCCGCTCGTAGAGGTGCGCGCAATAGCCACGATTTCTCCCCGACATCCCATCGATCTTAAAAAACTCGTACCCCCACTCTCGTGACGCCACCCGGTGTATCTCGCGCAGGTGATCGCGGGCCTCCTTCACAGTGGGGTCGAGCGTGTACTTCCCGTTCCACGACGAGATAGGCTGCCCCTTTTCGTCATGCAGGAACCACCCCTTGTGCTCCTCGTAGAACGCATCATTGCCCGTGCCGAAGGGAGCCATCCACAAACCAGGGCGGAACCCCAGCTTTCTGATCTCGTCAGCCAGGTGCTTCATCCCTTTGGGGAACTGCTTTTCGTTCACCTCCAGGTTCATGTTGTAGAAATCCCGTACGGGGAGCTGGTCTGAGTTCCCCTGCCACGACTCGATCGACCAGTATTCACACCCGAACGATTGCAGGTACCTCTTTCCTATCCTCGCCTCCTTCAAGTTATCCTCAGCGGTCGCCTTATCGAAATAGGTATTCCACGACATCCATCCCGTGGGCGCTACCGGACAACGCTCCCGGTCAATGGGCTGATAATAGGGAACATAGCTGTTTTTGAAGTAGTCCTCCAGCAATTGAAAGGTGAAGGTAGCCTCCTTTGCTTCCCGGATATCCCCGCTCATCCGAAAAGCAAATGAGCCATCTTTGTTGTGCACGATAGCCAGTTCTGCCGCATTCATCTGTAACACCGCGTCATGGAGAGGAGAAAAAAGAGAGTCGTTTAGCAAGGAGTCGGTCCGCCCGTTCGCCAGTTGCAGCACCTTCTCCTCCACGCCTGGTCGGGTACGACAGGGGAAGGCATCCTCGAAAAACGTGATGTCACCCTCCCAATAGAGACGCCCCTCGAAGCGTTGCGCCGTTCGGTGGTAAAACTGTAGCTCCAGCCGTGCCCCGGTTTGATTGAACAGCCAGTACCCCTGCACGTCGCCCCCCTTGTCCACCAAGGCGTAGCGACCGGGAACCCCGTCCCTCGAACGCACCACCTTCCACACCTCGTCGCCCGATTTGAACCGCAACGTACCCCGTAAGAGGGCTCCCTGGTTCCTTAACACCAGTTCCGACTCCCTCTCGCTAAAATCCACCTCCCAGGAGCCCCAATGCGATTCAGGCGATTCTTGCCGTGACTCGCCAGATACCAGCGGCTCGCTTGCAAGTCCCGCTATACCCCCCACCGGCGAAACCGCTAGGGTGCCCATGGCCGCTGTTTTTAAAAAGTCCCTGCGTCCTGTCATTCCTATTGAGTTAAATAAATATTGAAAGCTACTATGAGCAAAAGTACACATTTTTGTCATACAATCCGTTTTCTAACAACCGAGAGAAGCTACTACAAGAATACGGATAAAAAAGTTCGATAGATGCTTTGCATCAAAGGTTCACATGTTTACAAGCAACAAAAACGATATGGAAGAGAGAAGGATAATTTGATGAATTGTAAACAGAATCAATTACCTTTGCGAATGATGATCAAGCATATGAACCAATATTTCAGCAAATCAGATATGAGCAAATACACCGAAATAGCCATCGCTTACGACTTCGATGGCACACTGGCACCCGGGAACATGCAGGAGAGGAGCTTCCTACCTGCGCTAAACATCAACAAGCAGGACTTCTGGAATGAGGTGAAAGATATGTCAGAAGCCAACGATATGAACGAGATCCTATCGTACATGCACTTAATGCTCAGAAAAGCAAACGAGAAAAACCAACAAATCACCAAGCAGGCATTCAGGGATCATGGAAAAGATATCGAGTTTTTTGCCGGGGTGGAGGAGTATTTCGACAAGATAAACGGGTACGCCAAAACCAAGAACATCAAGGTAAATCACTACGTGATATCTTCGGGTCTAAGGGATATCATTGAGGGCACCAGCATATACGAGAAATTCACCAACGTGTTCGCCTCAGGCTACAAGTACAACGTGAATGGATACGCCGAATGGCCGGCCGTGGCGATTGACTACACGAACAAAACGCAATTCCTGTTCCGCGTCAACAAGGGGATAAATAACTCTTGGGACAACTCCACCATCAACGAGTTCTTAGCGGAAGAAGAGCGTCCCATCCCGTTTTCTCGGATGATCTATATCGGTGACGGGGAAACGGATATTCCCGCCATGAAAATGATCAATTACCAGGGCGGAACGTCCATCGCGGTGTATAACCCCAACGTGCGGACGAAAGCCGGACAAAAGGCCAGGCAAACCTGCTTGAAACTCATCAAGCAAAAAAGAGCCACCCATATCGCCCCGGCTGATTACACAGAAAACAGTCGACTATACAACATCATCAGGTTGACCATAGACGCCATATCCGCCCACGCGGAACTGAGCAAATTCGTGAAAGACAAGAGCCGGGTAAAAAGCTTGCTGCACTAAAACAGCAATTTACTCGTTGCCAACAAAAACAAAACCCCGCTAATAATCTGTTCTTTATAAACGAATGATTATAGCGGATTTTGTTCGTTTGTAAAGAACAAAACACCCTATAATTGTTCTTTTGCAACGAACAATTTACATGTTTAGGTCATAAAGGTATTAGATGTGAATTATTCTCATCTACCTCGTTTTTGTTCGCAAATTCTCAGTAACTTGCGGTAGTAATAAAAGGCGATAATTATCCTGAGAGATTTCTTTAACGACCTGGGACAACAAGCAAATAATTGCCAATAAGTGCACTGACTATGAGATTCAAACTAACTCTTTCTTTAACAAACTCTTTTGGCAAAAAACTACCGCTCAACTACCAGTACGAGCAGAGTGCCGCCATCTACCGCATTTTGGCACAAGCCAATGAGGAATACACCATATGGCTACACGAGAATGGCTATAAACTGGCAAGTGGCAAAAGCTTCAAATTGTTTAGTTACTCAAGGTTCGAAGTGGAGAGATACCGTATTTTAAAACAAACGGCAGAGCTTGAAATACTATCCGACAACGTGGTCTGGTATATCTCGTTTCTACCAGAAAAGTCAACCGAGCAGTTTATTGTCGGGATTTTTAACAATCAACAATTCGAGGTGGGAACAAGAAAGTCGAACGTGCGCTTTCAAGTGCAAAGCGTGGAGCTGATGCCCCCACCCATATTCTCGGAAAAAATGAGTTACGAGACCCTTTCACCTATATGTCTAGCACTAAGACAGCTCGAAGGCTACGACAAGTATATTGCCCCGAATCATTCCGAAGCCACCCGATTGATAAAACAAAATCTTTTAGACAAATACTTAGCATTAACGGGGAACGAATTTTCGTCAGACGAATTCCCGTTTGCAGTCGAGATACTTAATGAGCCCAAATCGAACTTGATTCATATAAAATCGGGTACTCCTCAAGCGAGTAAAGTTAGAGGATTTATGTGCAACATTCGCCTAACCGCCCCCGTAGAGTTGCAAAAAATTGCCTATGAAACGGGCATCGGTAGTAAAAATAGTATTGGGTTTGGAATGGTGAGGGAAGTGAATGGATGAGTGTACAAAAACAGCATCGTTTTTGGGATAGTTAAGGAAGTGGGACCTAAACACATTTAAAAATTAAAGCAAATAACAAAGCGGTATTAAAATTTGTTGTTTATATTTGTGAAAAACAGACTTTGATAATTAAATAATTAGTAAGGATCTATTATGTTAAAAATAGATATTTCAATACTCAAAACGTTACCATCTCTTGATAAAACAGTCATCATGCAGATAGAACCATTAGCCCCGTTATCAATGGTGTGCGAATTACCTGGTTCATATTATAAAACAGTAAAAACACCTACAAAAAAAATGCTATGCGGACTTATAGAAAATCTTATTGGGTGGCACATAGATTTATCTGATAGAAAAAATATCGTAAAAGATATTGTTCAATTTAGAAAAAAGCAAGCGAAAGAAACTTCTCAATTGGAATTTATAGATTATTCTAAAGGCTCAAGCTATTTGCCTCTGTTAATGGATTACTTTGAAATAATAGACATAGTTCCCATTTTTACAAAAGCAGAATTTTATGATGACCTTTGGAGCAAAGCTTACCGCAGAGCAGACGCCATTGTCCATCCTAAAGGAACCTTCAATATAAGCTATGATATTATAAGAGACAAGTGGTCATTAGGCAGAAATAAAAAGGATACCAAACAGGTAGATGATAAAGAATTAGAACGATTTTTTAAGGAGAATTTGTCGAAATTTCCACTTTATTATTCAACTCCAACAAAACGTGAATATATCAGCATGAATGGTTTTTATAAAGCTAAAATACTATTAGATGGAGACTTATACGAATTACTTCTGGAAGCAATACAAACAAATAATATAGCATACTTGGGGAACAGTGAAGGGTGGATTAATATAACAATAAACGACGACGTATGAACACAAAACATCCGGTTTTAAAATATGCTCAGGCTTTAATTTTACTAGAAAACGATTTGAATGATTGTAAAGACATTTCAAACGATCATTTAATAAACGAAATCGAAAAAGGGCTTCAATCCTTTAGGGTAAAACCCGTATCATTATTTTATGGTGAAACAAAAGTTAAATATGATTTTTATAGAGAAGAAAAAGGAAATCCGTCTAAAGGTGTTTTTTTATCGCCAAATGTTATATCATCTGACAAATATGCAAAGAATCTATGGAAAGCTGCGATATCTTTGATCAATGATTTAAAATCAAAACCACTAGATTGCACAAAAGACGTAACAATGGCAGTTGCCCCAACAGCAGGTGAATATTTAAACTTCTCAATTGGTGGAAAAATAGGAAGAGGTAAGCCAAAATCAAGTCTATTGGATCTTTCTTTAAGTGCTATAACCACATTGACCAAATACAAACCATGTCTGCAATATCGAATAGATAAAATAGGACAGCCGGAAATGTTTAATGTCTGTTTAATCCCAAACTTAGAAATTGATAAAATGAAAGATTTTATTTCGTTTTTCAAGAGAATGCTAATATCTCAAACTGCAGATGACCTAATGATTGGGAATGTAATTAAAGAAGAATCAGGAAAGGAAAATAATAAAAAAATCATTTATTCACCTAAACGCCCATTAATTTTTAGAGGCAATTTCCCCAATCCCCCTCGTAGTAGTGCTTTAGGGGCAATTGTTCTTTTAGGAGCAATTGGAGAATTTGCGAAAATTGCAGAGTATTCGGAACAAGCCAAAAGAGTATTGGAAAGTTTGAAAGGAACAGAGATTTACACTATAAAGTATGGTAGTGCAGATGTTTTCACATACAACCACCATGTTATAGATTTAGCCAAAGAAAGTAAGCTAAGGGCAATCATTGATAGTTTATATTATTCTAAATTATATAATCAAGACAGAAGGAAAAGCAGTAATAGTGAATATCAAAAATTTGACTTATTTACGAGTCGTTTTTTGCAACTTTTTAACAAAGCAGCATTTAGAGATTTCTTATCTTTCAGAGCTGAATACCCGTATAACATTGAAATATTATTTACCACATATTTTACCAAAATGGAAAAAATAAATTTAAAAATCGTACAATCTGCCAAGATTTTAGGCAAATGGCTTAATAATGTAGCTTATATTGCAGCCAAAAATGAAGTATCAGAAGAAAGTCCTACATACTGGGAAGAAATTAACAAAACAAAAGCAAAGGTTTTAGTTGAACTTGAAAGTTCCATTTTCTCAGCTAAGACTGGCGATGCATTGTTAGCACAAGCAATAACTAGAGCCGGAAGGTTAACAGGTATGGACGCACCTGAAGGAGCAACGTTGTTTATGGAACAAACAGCAAGTGGAGAACTACCTCTTGATAGTGCTAAAAATTTACTTATTGCATTTTCACGTTTAAGGAGTAAATCAGAAGCTACTAATCAAAAAAACAATGACATTGAAAATTACAATAAAGATGAAGAAGACTATAGTAACGAATAAACAATTTTAAAAACAGAATAACATGGTAATTAAAGGAATTTTAGTATCGGCTTTGGCTCCGTTCGAAAATCACATAGCCAATGGTGGTGAAAAATTATTAGGCAATGCGTCTTCAATTAAAAGAAGACCCGATGGACGTGTATATATTTCAGGTCAGATGCAGCGCCATGTGCTTTTTTCGGCAATGGATCGTCTGAATTTTTCTGATCCAAACAAGGGAGACACATTTGTTTCAAATGGAGATGGCATTAGCAATCAAATAGAAAAAGACTTACGTGCAGATATGGGAGGATTTATGCATCCTTCAAAAGGAGATTATTCCGGAAGAAGAACTTCTCCTTTATCAGTAACACCTGCTGTTGCCATCGATGAAAGTGAAATTGGGCGCGACTTATTGGTTCGTATTCGTTTGAATGAATCTGATGATGCAAAAGAGCAAGCACTTGCAACTAAAGAATTTAGTCAAAAAGACATAATGCATATGAATTTTTTTCTTGATATAAGTGCATTAAGCATCTCCAAGGGATTTAAATATGAGAATAGTTTCAACATTGAAACACAATATTTTAAACACGCTGATGACGATGAACGAAAGCGAAGAGTAAGACTTTATCTTGAAGCCACAAAATCAATGAATGATTATGCAAGTCAAGCTCGTAATGCGGTTAGCGGAGAACCAAAAAAAGTATTAATTATTTTCGATACAATTTTAAGCCGTAAAGCAAGTAGATATTTCGTTGCCGGAGATCAGGAAAGAAAAAACATTCTAGATGAACTCAATAATAGAGGAGCTGTTTGTTTTTTCGGAGATGATACAACAGAAAATAGTGTGTATAAAGCATACAATAAAGCAATAGAATTTCTACAAAATAGTGAAAACACCTTATTCGACCCGTCAGATAATGGAGAGATTGTAACGTTCCAAAAAGCATTTGGAGGTGAGTAAATTCAAACACCCTATTTTGGCAAAACCTTCTGGTATTACACTCGATACACATAGTCAAAATGTTATATCAGAAGGTCTGTTATTGCTAAAAAATATTCCAACAACAACAAACAAATACAACAAACTTACCGGGAAAAGCTTAAAAAAAAGAGTAGAACTAGCTTGTCAGTTTCACGATGCAGGTAAAGAACTATCAAAAAAATGGCAATCTGCATGTCAAAAAGACTATGAAGAATTTCTAAACTGGCAACGATTAAACAACGGAAGGAGCTTCACAGAGTACGCAACAGAAGAAGATGCTGGCAAGCATATTCGAAAAGCTGCTGTCCGCCACGAGTTTTACTCTCTTTTAAAAAATAAAACTCTGCCGTCACCTATACAAGTTGCCATTGCTGCACATCATGGAAAGTTAGGTGAAAATTTTGAAAATAGATGGATAAGCGAAGGGTTTAAGTGTTTTTGGAAAAAATTCAAAATTGAAAGTTACAAGGAAAGGACATTGGAACTAACAGCGAAAACTCACTATGAATTTTCAGGGATTAGGGGACTACTTCAATTAGCAGATCACAGGGCAAGCGCAAAAGAAGAGGGAAGTTATGTTCCAGAATTGTCTAATTTCAACTATAAATTTCCACATAGTGAAAAAAGAGGTGCTCAGAAACTGATTGAAAAACATTGGAGGAACGATGATTTATTATTAGTTCGTGCACCAACAGGTTCAGGGAAAACAGATGCGTCTTTATTGTGGGCACAAAAGCAAATTGAATCTAAAAGGGCAGATCGCTTAATAATTGCCATGCCCACTCGCTTTACATCTAATGCCCTAGCTATCAATGTGGCTGAAAGCTTATCTGATACCGGTTTGTATCATTCTAGCGCATGGTTTACTAAGTTTCAAGAACAGGTTGATGCTGGTATAATAAATAAAAGAACAGCTGAAAAATTTCATGAATTTGCCCGTTTACTTCAAACGCCAATAACAGTATGTACAATAGATCATTTATTGATAGCATTGACTTTAACAAGAGAAGATCATCACCTGATTTTGTTTAATTTAGCAAATTCTTGCCTTGTAATTGATGAAGCAGATTTTTATGATGACTTTACACAAGCTAATATTCTGGTACTTCTTGAGATTTTAAAATATTGGAATGTACCAATACTTTTAATGAGTGCCTCATTACCAGAGTCAATCTTACCTACTTATCGTGGCATTGGATATAAAATTGATAAAATAATTGAAGATACAACTGATAATCACAGAGACAGATTTGAAATAAAAACAATTAAAAAGTATTCAGAGTTTTCTGAAATAGAAGACTTGTTAAATCTCTGTATTGATAAAGGAACAGCAATAATTTACATTAATACCGTAGATAAAGCTATAAAGTTATATCAATGGTTTGAAAAACGAGGCATAAAACCTATGCTGTATCATAGTAGATTTACTGAGCCACATAAGAAAGACAAAGAGCAAGAGCTTATTGATTCATTGGGAAAAAGCGCATGGGAAAACAATTGTGCACAAGGAATTACCATTCTTACTCAAATAGGAGAAATGAGTATTAATATAAGTGCAGATTTAATGATTTCCGAGCTTTGTCCAATTGATAGATTGACTCAGCGTGCTGGGAGATTATGCAGATTTGACAAATCAAAGATAGGAGAATTGCATTTGTTAATTCCCCAAAAAAACGGTTCATTGTATCCGGCACCTTATGGAGAATATAATTTAAAAGAAAAAACATGGGTACCTTGTAAAGCCATAGTCAAAACCAAAGAACTATTAACGAAAACCAAATACAGTGCAGGGGAATTAGTAGGATTACTTAACCAAGTTTACTCTGATGAAAGTGAATTTTCTAACAATGCAATGACAAACTCGCAAATGCTGAAAGAACATTTTAAATACAATTGGCTTATTAATCCGATGCAAGTGGTGGCTACTGATGACTCAACAACCAATCATTGGAAAAGTAGAAATATTGCACCACAAGACACGGTTTTTGTTAAGAAACCAGATCATAGCTACTTCTGTAATTACTTGGAATTTCAAAGTTGGAAAATAAAAAACTCACTAGAATTACCTCTATACTTAATAGAAAAAGGGAGAAAAAATCATATGATTGATGTGGAAAACATAAAGATCAAAGATGAAACAGAAACCCTGTATGTTATTCGTAAAGGTTTTTACAACAATATAAAAGGCGTCACATTTAATGAGGAAAGTGTGTTTTTGTAAACATAGAAATAATTTATCGATTTTAATCATAATGTAGCTCAATGCCCAAATCCACACTAAAACAACATTTCCAAACACTTACCAAGGAACAGACAATTGATTTGGTATTGCAGATATACGACAACGTGAAACCGGCAAGGGTGTTTATGGAGTATTATCTCAATCCCAACGAAAAGGAAATTCTTGAGAAGTATCACAAAATTATAATTCAGATGTTTTATCCCGATACCAAGTCATTGAATCCTAAAATACGATTTTCGGTTTGTAAAAAAGCGATTTCAGACTTTAGAGCCTTAAAGCCTTCGCCTGATCTGCTTGCCGATCTGATGATAACATTGCCCGAAACAGCTTGTGGGTTTACTTACGAGTTTGGAGATATGTGGGAGCAGTATTAAGACAGCACAATTAAAAAAATTGAAGCAACGTATAGTATAAATTAATTTTGAAAACGTACCTATTAAACAGACTTTATAACTTTTCATTAAACAAAAGGTATTATATTTGCACCTTTAATCACACTAAAGGTAATTGTGTTTTTTAGAAAATGAATACTAATATACATACTGGCTCCTATATAATTAACAAGCTGGTTGATAACGAACTATCAATTGCGAGTTTAGATAGGATAATGCAGTTGACAGGGAAAACGTATCCAGAGCTTAAGAACTCTTTAAGAATTTTGGTGAGAGATGGACAATTATCAATGATAGAGAAGGGTTTGTATGTCGTTCGTAACTTCCGTGATCCGTATGTAATAGGAACAGCAATGCTCAAAGAGAGTGCTGTTGCTTATTGGTCAGCCCTGAACCTTCACGGACTTACCGAGCAAATTCCCAATATTGTATATTTACAATCAATTCACAGCAAGAGAGATAAAGAAGTTTTCGGGGTCCGTTACAAGTTTGTCAAAGTAAAGCCGAAGAAGATTTGTGGAATTACTACGCTTGGTTACGGTAATGGAGAGTTTCGTATTACCGATACAGAAAAAACATTGCTTGATTGCTTTGATTTGCCACAATACTCAGGAGGTTATGAAGAACTTATAAGAGCGTTTTATCATGCAAAGATAAGCAGTACCCGTTTATTTGAATATGGCATGAAAATGGGAAATTTATCGGTTCTGAAGCGATTGGCTTTTTTGTCGGAGCTATTCGAGATGAAAGGATTTTCACGTTTCAGGGAACAGGTGTTGAAAATACTTAATCAAAGATATACCCTAATTGACCCGATGGGACTCAACAAAGGTGAATTTGTAAGCAAATGGCGCATTCGACTTAATATTAGCCGCAATGATTTGCTGGGCATGATAAAAAACATGTATTGATGATATTGCAAAGCGAAATATTTAAAAAAGCCGAATCGACTGGCGTCCCACCTTCTACCATTGATAAAGACTGGGTTTTAGGTCATTTCTTGGGAGAATTGTTTAATCAAAATTGGGCAAAAGACAATTTGGTATTTAAAGGAGGTACCTGTTTGAAAAAATGTTATTTTGATGATTACCGATTCTCGGAAGATTTGGACTTTACATTGGTCAATCCGGATTATCCGATTACAAACAAAATTTTGCAGAATGTTTGCAATTCAATTACGCAGAATATCGGAATACTGTTTTCTAAAATCAATGTTATACCAAAACATAGGAATGACAAGGTTGTAGGTTATGAAACACACATCCGATTTTGGGGTGCAAATCACAAGAAGAATCATCCACCACCGCCAAGCAATCGTTGGTTAACTGAAATAAAGATAGAAATAATTTTCTATGAAACTGTTGTTAATAAACCTGTTATCAGAAAGATATTTCACAATTACTCCGACAGGGCCTTAATACCGGAAGTTAATATTCCATGCTATTCGTTAATTGAAATCATTGCAGAAAAATTTCGAGCCTTGTTGCAAAGAAGCTATCCTGCACCACGCGATTATTACGACTTATGGTTTCTAACTAAAAATTTGGATGAAAGCACTGGTAAAGTAATTGCTGAAACCTTTCATAAGAAATGTACCTTTAAGGCAATAAAATTTAATTCGCCGGACGATTTTTTTATGCATTCCGAGTTAGCTAAAGTTCAGAAAGCGTGGAACAACAGTTTATCAGGACATTTGGCTGAATATCAGTTACCATCATTTGAAAAGGTTGTAATGGAACTTAAAAATGTTTGTAAATCAATTAAGTGGAAATAAACAAAACTCCATGTCCAAATTTATTCTAAAACAACACCCCGCTCTATGAGCATCTTTTTACTGAAAAATCATTGAAAGAAGAGCTGCTTAACACTTACAAAAACCGTCCTGCAATGAAACAGATTTTAGAACCTTTATTTCATTAACTTAAAGAGATGATGAACATCACCGGGACTCACTTCAACTACTATCAAGTCTGTAAGCGGAAACTTTGGCTTTTCGCCAATGGGCTAAACATGGAACACACTTCCGATTTGGTTTATGACGGTAAGCTAATTCAAGAAACGACATATCCACAACGATCGGAACGATACGAAGAGTTAGAAATGGGCGGTATAAAAATCGACTTTTTTGATGCTCGCAACAAGGTTATTCACGAGATAAAACGTTCCAATAAAATAGAAAGAGCGCACGAGTGGCAAGTGAAATACTACATATACGTGTTGGAACAAACAGGTATAGAGGGTGTTTCAGGAATTTTAGAATACCCCACTTTGCGACATACAGCCCGGGTTACACTTTCCGATAACGACAGTGCAAAAATCCAGAAGATGGAGAGAGAAATTGAGCAAATTGTAGAATCGGAGACCTGTCCACCTGTTATCAATGCAAGAATTTGCAAAAGTTGCAGTTATTACGAATTTTGTTACGTGAAAGAAGAAGAATGAAAAAGACCTATTATTTATTTAATCCCGGTACGCTTCAACGCAAAGACAACACGCTGCGTTTCACGCCAATGGAAGAAGATGGCAATGGAAATCAGCAGGAGGGACAACCACGATACTTACCCGTGGAAGATATTGCCGAGTTTTACGCTTTCGGCGCACTCAATGCCAACAGTTCGCTTTACAACTTTTTGGGGCAAAACGGAATAGCCGTCCACTTCTTCGATTACTACGAAAATTATACCGGTTCATTTATGCCTCGCGACGGATTGCTTTCGGGCAAAATGCTTTTGGCACAAACATCAGCCCATCAAAACAAAAAGAAGCGAATAGAGCTTGCCCGAAAATTTGTTGAAGGTGGCGCATTTAATATGCTTAAAAATCTACGTTATTACAACACACGCGGTAAAGATTTGGATGCTTTAATAGAAAAAATCGAGCAGTACGAATTGCAATTGCCATTTGCTACATCCGTGGAAGAGTTGATGGGATTGGAAGGCAATATCAGGCAAATATACTATGAAGGCTTTGATTTGATAATCAACGATTTTGAAATGGGTACTCGTACCAAGCAGCCACCGCAAAACGAGGTTAACGCTCTTATTTCGTTTGGGAACATGATGTGCTACAGCCAATGTTTGCGTGCCATACATCAAACGCAACTCAATCCCACGATCAGTTATTTACACTCGCCGGGCGAAAGACGTTACTCGCTTTCGTTGGATATTTCCGAGATTTTCAAGCCGATCTTAGTAGATAGAGTTATATTTAAATTACTGAATAGAAGAGAGTTGCAAGAACGCCACTTCGAAAGCAAATTAAACCGCTGCTTACTTAATCCTTCCGGGAAAAAGATTTTTGTAAAGGCTTTCGACGACCGATTAAATGAGACCATTCAACATCGCTCATTAAAAAGAAAAGTAAGTTATAAGCATTTGATAAAATTGGAGTGTTACAAACTTAGCAAGCATTTGTTGGGAATGGAAGAGTATAAACCTTTTAAAATGTGGTGGTAAAGTTATGTACGTGATTTTGGTTTATGATTGTGGCGAAAAACGAGTTGGCAAGATGCTCAAACTATGCAGAAAATACTTGAATTGGATACAAAACTCGGTTTTCGAAGGCGAAATTTCCGAGGTTAAGCTAAAAGAATTATCTTTGAGAGCAGAGAAAATCATGGATTTAGAAAACGATAGCCTGATTATTTTCTCGAGTAGAAGCGAAAAGTGGTTAGATAAGCAAATAATTGGTAAAGAGCGAAGTAGCATAGACAATTTCTTATAATTGATTGTCGAACATTCCTTTTTTTATACAATTTGCATGATTAATCAAAACAAAAAGCTCTTTGACATATTGAAAATCAAAACATTATATTAGTTGTCGATGGTCGGTTCATTTTTTATTATTGACCATCGACAACTTTTGACTCCGAAAAACGTTTACTTAATAAAATCATATAGCTGAATATCAGCCGTTTTTTTGCCGTTACTTAACGGCTTTTAATCGTACCTTAGTGGAATTGAAACCCGGGAATCAAAACTGTTTTACCGCCCTGATCTACCCTTTTAATCGTACCTTAGTGGAATTGAAACGCGAGACCTCCCGTACCTGCTTGGATTAGGTTGTTACCCTTTTAATCGTACCTTAGTGGAATTGAAACTGAATGTTGTCTTGGAACTTCCTTAACTCTCTTTCTTTTAATCGTACCTTAGTGGAATTGAAACAGTGGTTTCGAGTGGTTTAAAGAAGATTTACGCTACTCCTTTTAATCGTACCTTAGTGGAATTGAAACTGGGTAATGCCTTCAATTCCTTCACGATGCTTTCTCTTTTAATCGTACCTTAGTGGAATTGAAACGGAGGATATCGTAATTGAGCACGATAGAAGACGTGGACTTTTAATCGTACCTTAGTGGAATTGAAACTACGTTGAGCGTGATGGAGTCTGCATACGACAATAGCTTTTAATCGTACCTTAGTGGAATTGAAACCATGTAATCGCCTTCCGTGCCATCGAGCTTCGCCGGGGCTTTTAATCGTACCTTAGTGGAATTGAAACAACCCGGACGCGTACATCGGTAGTCCCCCCTTCGTCTTTTAATCGTACCTTAGTGGAATTGAAACTGGTATCGTAATGCGTGGCTTCAAAACTCGCGCCGCTTTTAATCGTACCTTAGTGGAATTGAAACGGAGATCCACGTTTCTCGCCGATGCCGGTAACGAGCACTTTTAATCGTACCTTAGTGGAATTGAAACAAAGCCACTTGAATTTAAGCGATTGAAACCCACGCCTTTTAATCGTACCTTAGTGGAATTGAAACTCCAGTCGTCGCCGGTCTTCACGTACCACACGTCCCTTTTAATCGTACCTTAGTGGAATTGAAACTCGTCAACCCGGGCAGGTGATGGCCCGGGCCCGCGAGCTTTTAATCGTACCTTAGTGGAATTGAAACAACGAACTTAAGCCGCCCCGTTCCTATGTTGCGCAAACTTTTAATCGTACCTTAGTGGAATTGAAACTGGGGATGTACGACTTATCTTGCAAGCCTTGCAATACTTTTAATCGTACCTTAGTGGAATTGAAACTGTTAAATAATTCTGTAATGTATTTATTATCAAACTCTTTTAATCGTACCTTAGTGGAATTGAAACGAAATAGAGGACATTATGGACTATTTTAACGATGCTCTTTTAATCGTACCTTAGTGGAATTGAAACGTAGTTGATCAGGTAATGCGATAACAACTCCTCCACCTCTTTTAATCGTACCTTAGTGGAATTGAAACAAAGCGGAACGGAGGTTTTCAACACTTGGTATCAGGCTTTTAATCGTACCTTAGTGGAATTGAAACCCGTTTGGGCGAAATGGAGTAGCGATGGCGTGGACGCTTTTAATCGTACCTTAGTGGAATTGAAACGACTCTTTCCCGGTAACCACGTATCGGCCGGAAGCTTTTAATCGTACCTTAGTGGAATTGAAACCCAATAACTAAGTTCTTGAACACATTGTAACCTACACTTTTAATCGTACCTTAGTGGAATTGAAACTTCTTTGACAACACTTCCATCTTCTTGTTTCACATCTTTTAATCGTACCTTAGTGGAATTGAAACTAACTATTTCATTTATCCTACTAATCATGGTACTTGTTCTTTTAATCGTACCTTAGTGGAATTGAAACTCGAGTATAGTCCGAGCGATTTTAATTTCTTTTTGAACCTTTTAATCGTACCTTAGTGGAATTGAAACTATCAAGCGGCTGGAGGAGTACGGTAAGATCAAGTTCTTTTAATCGTACCTTAGTGGAATTGAAACAGACTGGGGCAAGGTTCATAACCTTGTTGCTCCCGGACTTTTAATCGTACCTTAGTGGAATTGAAACCATATATGGATGGCTTATTGGGAATCCCTGAATCAAACTTTTAATCGTACCTTAGTGGAATTGAAACAGAAATGATGGGGGTGGCGGAAAAGGATGAGGATGCTTTTAATCGTACCTTAGTGGAATTGAAACTACCAACGAGGCTTACGAGAAGTACGCCCGGCCTCTCTTTTAATCGTACCTTAGTGGAATTGAAACCGCGGTCTTTCTATCCACGGTCGTCAAATCCTCGTCTTTTAATCGTACCTTAGTGGAATTGAAACTGATAGGAACGACGACCCGTCAAAGGCGAAGATGGACTTTTAATCGTACCTTAGTGGAATTGAAACGCTTAGCCCCCACGCTGGGCAAGTTGGCGTACTTCTTCTTTTAATCGTACCTTAGTGGAATTGAAACGCTATACATGATTTGACAGTTGTTTTTTCTAAAAACTTTTAATCGTACCTTAGTGGAATTGAAACATCCATTTCCTGATCATGCTCTATTGTTTGCGGGTCCTTTTAATCGTACCTTAGTGGAATTGAAACAAGTTGCACACTCCCGCGGCAACCTTCATGTACTTGCTTTTAATCGTACCTTAGTGGAATTGAAACAACCTGTACCCATCTGAGTAGATGTCCGGAAAGTCTTTTAATCGTACCTTAGTGGAATTGAAACAACTTCTTGATCCCGTAGTACACCGTGCCCCTGTCCACTTTTAATCGTACCTTAGTGGAATTGAAACCGGTGTAGTCGATGATCGCCCTCCTCGCCTCCGGGGTCTTTTAATCGTACCTTAGTGGAATTGAAACTTTGTTGAACGCATCATAACGAGCGTTTTCAAAATCTTTTAATCGTACCTTAGTGGAATTGAAACTGAGCATGTTAATCGTCTTGTTCATCAGGGAAGTCTCCTTTTAATCGTACCTTAGTGGAATTGAAACGTCGAGGGCGTACCGCGGGGCGGCGGAGTACGACACTTTTAATCGTACCTTAGTGGAATTGAAACCGAAAACGTCTATATTTTCAAAGTGAATCTCCTTCTTTTAATCGTACCTTAGTGGAATTGAAACTATCCTTTTCTGGCGCGGGTTTCCTGTCCTCGATTCTTTTAATCGTACCTTAGTGGAATTGAAACTTCGTTATCACCTCGGCCTGGAGGTCGGTCAAGTGCTTTTAATCGTACCTTAGTGGAATTGAAACTAGCTTTATTTACTTCTATCAACGCCTCAGATGCGCTTTTAATCGTACCTTAGTGGAATTGAAACACGTAGATACCTTTGCAATATGCATCCACGCGGCTCTTTTAATCGTACCTTAGTGGAATTGAAACAATCAATGTGGCACTTGGTGAAGATCTTGGAGAGGGCTTTTAATCGTACCTTAGTGGAATTGAAACCCTTGTCCACGTTTTCAAGCAGGTACTTGTTTCTGCTTTTAATCGTACCTTAGTGGAATTGAAACTTCTTGCACGCCGTGCTTGTCTGGGTGAACGACTACTTTTAATCGTACCTTAGTGGAATTGAAACCCTCGTACTCGAAGTAGCGCAAGTTCTGACCGGGCTTTTAATCGTACCTTAGTGGAATTGAAACCGCTTCCGGGGTGATGTTGTTGTTCGTGACAATAGACACTTTTAATCGTACCTTAGTGGAATTGAAACATATTCATGCATAAAAGAGTGTCCCGCGGTGAAACTCTTTTAATCGTACCTTAGTGGAATTGAAACGAACAGCTCCTTGTTGTTCCTGTAAGCGTTAAATACTTTTAATCGTACCTTAGTGGAATTGAAACAATATTATTACGTTGATAGAGAAAATGACAGTTATCTTTTAATCGTACCTTAGTGGAATTGAAACGAACCTGAAAGTGGGTTCACGCGCGCAGAACCCGGACCTTTTAATCGTACCTTAGTGGAATTGAAACAGGAAAGCTCGGCAACTGGTGCACCATTGGAGGGGACTTTTAATCGTACCTTAGTGGAATTGAAACATCGAGACCGTTTCAAAGGCGGTGGGTCACGCTTCTCTTTTAATCGTACCTTAGTGGAATTGAAACCCAACTCGATCCTGGTTCAAAAGGACGGCGAGTGGGCTTTTAATCGTACCTTAGTGGAATTGAAACTGCAATATTCCGGCTCCATGCTCTCTCCGCTCACCTCTTTTAATCGTACCTTAGTGGAATTGAAACTATCTATATCCGGGAACGTTTCCTTGATCATCTCTTCTTTTAATCGTACCTTAGTGGAATTGAAACTCACGAACCTGGTTGCTTCCGGCTCGATAACCGCGACTTTTAATCGTACCTTAGTGGAATTGAAACTGTTCCGGACGTTCTACTTCGTGCAAGGCGAGGCCTTTTAATCGTACCTTAGTGGAATTGAAACGGAACACCCCCACACAAGTTGGCACGGATTCTGACTGCTTTTAATCGTACCTTAGTGGAATTGAAACAGGGTATGGCGTGCTCGTTCCAGGTGTCGTCGTACTTTTAATCGTACCTTAGTGGAATTGAAACTTATGTAACCGGAAATGTACTCGTTCTCCGCCTTCTCCCTTTTAATCGTACCTTAGTGGAATTGAAACGGCGATGCAGTACGGGCAGGCGGCAGAGGATGCGGACTTTTAATCGTACCTTAGTGGAATTGAAACAAAGCGAAAGCAACAATTCAACCACGCCCCATATCTTTTAATCGTACCTTAGTGGAATTGAAACGACAAACGTGTGGTCGAAGTAAAACACGATATCGCTTTTAATCGTACCTTAGTGGAATTGAAACGTCGTTACATCCTCTACTTGAACGAGGAGCCGGCACTTTTAATCGTACCTTAGTGGAATTGAAACATGAGAAGTTGGCGAAAGAGAAACGTGCCGTGCTCTTTTAATCGTACCTTAGTGGAATTGAAACAGGAGTTGTTGTTACGGGTGATGTACCCCTTGAGCTCTTTTAATCGTACCTTAGTGGAATTGAAACTCACCAAGGGGATGAGGCTAAAGCAAGACGAGGGCTTTTAATCGTACCTTAGTGGAATTGAAACATCATTGGCGCAACCCGACTCTGTTGCAACGTTCGGACTTTTAATCGTACCTTAGTGGAATTGAAACTCAGATCCTTGTGCACGATTTGAGTGCACTTCTTGTTCTTTTAATCGTACCTTAGTGGAATTGAAACAACGTTTCGCAACACAAACGGCGCGTCAACCCCCTCCTTTTAATCGTACCTTAGTGGAATTGAAACTGTCCCGGAGCACATCGAAAATCTCATCCCTCATCTCTTTTAATCGTACCTTAGTGGAATTGAAACCTCCGCTGTTTTCTCTTTCTTCTCTGCCTTTATAATCTTTTAATCGTACCTTAGTGGAATTGAAACTTCTGCTTCCGCCTTGGCTTTCGCTTCCTGCTCGGCCCTTTTAATCGTACCTTAGTGGAATTGAAACCGGGTAAATACAGCGCTTTCAAGTTTCGTAATAACTCTTTTAATCGTACCTTAGTGGAATTGAAACGCGTTAGCTTCCTGCTTTCAAGACGGTAGGTGTCGACTTTTAATCGTACCTTAGTGGAATTGAAACTTTGTTTTGTTTTTTCCCAGCTGCGAGACCGCTTGCCTCTTTTAATCGTACCTTAGTGGAATTGAAACTGGCTACATCGGTGTCGGAAGAGCTCCAGGTTACAGACTTTTAATCGTACCTTAGTGGAATTGAAACGCGTCATACTTGGTGTACTTTTTCCTTTCGATGTACTTTTAATCGTACCTTAGTGGAATTGAAACTTCGGATGAGCGTACAAGTATCGTTGAACGTACGTGAGTCCTTTTAATCGTACCTTAGTGGAATTGAAACACATGTCATGCAACTCTGCAAACATTCCTATCTCTAACTTTTAATCGTACCTTAGTGGAATTGAAACCTCCTTGGGGTCGTGGAGCTTGAAAACCGTGTACTCCTTTTAATCGTACCTTAGTGGAATTGAAACTGAAGATCCTATCAACCTCGAAGATGTCGGATCTGACTTTTAATCGTACCTCAGTGGAATTGAAATGAATCCAGCCGGGCGATGTGCTCGTTGATCTAGTGAGTATTAATTGAACCGTAAGGTATTAAAACATGAACGAGATTCTTCGCTCTCATCAAAAACAAGAGTAAAAACACTTGCTACCGAAACATGAATATTCCGACGATATGCACCCAGTAATTCCGGCGATATGCACCCACTTGTTAAACTCTCATTTCACTAATAATGATGTAAATTTGGTGTATAAAACTGCAATTACCGCTGATATATCCATCATACTTAATTCATATCCAATCCATTACATCCATATATTTGTTCTGTGAGAAAGTCCTATTATCGGGAGCGATTTCGGGCAAAGGCCTGTAACTGCACGATCTTAGGACTTTTTCTTTTTGATTACCTAGAAAGTTGTTCGTAATATCAAAGAGGATCAAATTTTAAGCAGTTGTAAAAAAGCTATCAAGTTAAAACGACGTGATAGAACAAGTTAAAAGTAACGGTTGTCGATGCCCACGTAAACGCTATAGGTTTCATTCTCGATAAGAAAGAACGGGGTAAGACAGAATTTTCGGTCACCGTTTTGCAAATAGAAATCTTTATCATTTTCGCGACTCAACCCTTGAAGCACCTCTTCAACAGAACCTTTCAGGACTATTTCTCCCTTATCCACAAAAGCAAGCATCATGGGACCGTAGAAGATGGCCATCACGTTCTTGTCATCGGGCATCGGTTTCACGTGAAAATCATACGCAAAGTCAAGCACGATACGGTCACCCGCCTTCCAGGTACGATGGATAGACTTGTAGCTCATCGGTGAAGCAGCTCCTGCATCTTCGGCGTTTATACTGATTTGGGTCCCCTTCGCCCACGAGGGGATGAACAGGTTCAAGGTGAAGTCCGCTACTTCCGGAACCGAGTCGATGGAGATCACAACCTGTGGCTTGAGTGGAAATTCCCCCTGCTGTGAGAGTGAAATGCCTTGTTCTTCCCAGTTCAACGTGGTGGGAATGTACATATTCACCCATAAGTTCGTGCCATCGTGGAAATAGATGTTATTATTGAGCGTGGCGAAAGCCTCAATGCTGGAGCCGTTACAACACCGAAAATCATTCTCCGTCAGCCATTTCTTATCGCGTGGAGAACCTAACGGCAAATGATAGGTGCAACGCCCCGTATGTGCACTCTGCAATGCCATTACACCGTTATAGAAGGTATTCATATAGGCATCGGCATATCGTGCATCTCCTGTCCACGAAAACAGGGAAGCCGACAGTTTTTGGGTGTTATGCGTCACGCAACTCTCCGCGATTTCGCCGGATAGCGTTGCTGCCAACTGGTTGGGTATGCCCCAGTGTTCAGCCCTGATGGCTGTCGGTGTAGTCGGGTTAGGACGTGGACCGCTGCTTGTCCCGTTGGCATACGCATGGCTCTGGATCAACATGTTCCAGAAGTTTTCGGTAACAAGGCGGTATGTGACGTCACCGGTCACATCATAACTCTTGGCATAACCGTTTACCAACACGATGTGCGTGTTGGCATGAAGACCCGACAAAGCATCTTCACTCTTGAGCAGATACTTCATCATCCATTCCGGTTCAAAAACACGTGCCAACTCCAGGTGCTTGCTCTCTTTGCTTACACCGTACAAAGCATACAACACTTCGTTCATGGCTCCCACTTCGTTTTGCGGATTGGCCTGTAACATTTGAAGCATCCGCTTTCGTGACTTCACGTCAAGCCTTTCCATGCGCTCTCCCACGTAGTCCGCCATCTTTAGTACCATGCGATAGGCCTTTTCATTTCCGATATACAGATAGGTATGCAACAGTCCTTGCATCACCTTGTTGTACGTATAATAGGGTGCCCATACACCGGTAAAGTATGTTTCTATATGGTCGAAGTCCCTTTCGGGAAATGCGCTCAGGTTACCACCATCGCCCAAAGCTTGTTGGCATTTTTCCAATTCGTCTACCATGTAGTTGAGACGTGCCGCCAACAGGGAATCGTTGTTCTTGTAAACCAAAGCAGATGCTGCCGAGAGATAATGCCCGGTGAAGTGACCGCGAAGCCCGGACCAAGGAGCTTCCCATCCCTCCAACGACTGAGCGTTAGATTCCAGTCCTGCATTCACCTTGAAGTTATGCACCAATCTGTCCGCATCCAATGAATGGAGGTAGGCAGTGTTTAACTCTTCACGTTCCTTCACCCACGAGTCTGTTAAGGTTACGGCATTCAAAGGAAAAGACTGTAACACAAGTTCGCTCTTTGGTTGTTGGCAGGCTATACAGGAAAGGATGCAAAACGCGACAAGTAATAATTGTGAGAAAATTGACCTTTTCATAAACTTACATTTAGTAGAAACATTTCCATTAAGACTATTGACGTGCAACACTATACCAATAAACGTGTAAAGATAATATGATACCGAAAAGTAAAGATAAAACAATCGTATGAAAAACAAAAAAAGCACGTGGTCACGTACAAAATTACGTGACCACGTGCGCAAACTATCTTAACTTGTTATAAATCAGCGTATAACGCGGAGAGAGAGG
>JGI24710J26742_10000057_pt1 | contig 83912 bp, 62 predicted proteins | sample BioPla2DNA2_FD_26742 | JGI IMG/M metagenome (IMG submission 26742) | reverse complement strand
GTTCCAGTGTGGGGGATGAACCTCTCAGTTCCCCTATCCATCGTGGCCTTGGTGGGCCGTTACCCCACCAACGAGCTAATGGAACGCATGCCCATCCAAAACCGATCAATCTTTAACGGTAACATCAGGCGATGANNCCGTCTCATGGGGTATTAGCCCGGATTTCCCCGGGTTATCCCCCGGTTAAGGGTAGGTTGCATACGTGTTACTCACCCGTGCGCCGGTCGCCACCAGGATACCGTTGCCGATAACCAGTGCTGCCCCTCGACTTGCATGTGTTAAGCCTATCGCTAGCGTTCATCCTGAGCCAGGATCAAACTCTTCGTTGTAAATGTTTCGTTTGTAATATCCGTTGAAAATCCCAACCTGGAAACCCCCCGAAAGGGAAAAGGGAAAGGGCGAACGGTACCAAAACGACCGTGAACCCCCCGGGAACCAACGGGATAACACGACCGGGAAGGCGCGAACGCCACCCCGCGGTTGAACCTGCCGGGAACGTAGCCCCGGGAACTCGATTCCTATTGCCTCGAATGCTCGCGGCCTGACCTTGAACGCGGGAACGGACGTGCCCGGGCAAAGAAAGGCCGGTAAATTGAACGGGTACCTTCGCTTGAACGCCAAGATCAACGGGGAAAGGCAGAAAAAAACCAAACACCCCCGGGAAAGGCGCCAAGCGCTTGTACTTGCTTGTCTTTATTGTAACGTGTATGTAAGTAAACTAAAGAACGCTTCTCGAAAAAAAAACTCCAGGAGAAAAACCCCATCAAAAGGGGTTGGCTCCAAAAGCGGGTGCAAAGATAGAGAGTTATTTTTAATCTCCAAAATTTTTGGCGATTTTTATTTGAAATTTCTCACCAATCCTTGCTTTGAATTTGATTCCCAACGCCTTTCCTTGCTTGGTCACCCCTCTCTCATTGTCGCTACAACGAACAGGGCACTTTTTAGGCGAAAGGGTTACAAAGATACATCTTTTTCGCGATTCAATCCAAATATTTGACCCATTATTTTAGTTAAAAAACAAAACCGTATGAAATACACGCCTTACTTTGGCTGCATTACATCCCTTATACCTTATTATATATATAGCTAACTCAACCGTTACGCGCTTTTCAGCATATAGTTAGGGGCCTCGCGGTTCAATTGACCAGGATATGCGTACTCTCGTTAATACGCGGAGAAACGGCGAAGTTCAACCGATTACCCCCTCGTTCCACCTCGAAATTGATCGAGGCGGGCGTATTCCAGTCGACATACTGGTTAAAGTTAAACAGGTAGGAGAATGCCGCGCTGTAGCGTCGGTTGTTGGCGAATGCCTCGGAAACCTGGCGGTACTTCGATACATCCCAGAACATGCACTCTTTAAAGCCTTTAGAGTCAGTGTACCGCGTGCTTCTATCCCTCAGGTTCATCGTCTCGGCAAGGAAACGCCGGTATCCCTCGGTGAGTGATCGTGTGGTGTGGTTGAAGTCCCACCCCTGAACGTTCACCACCACGTCACCCGGCCGTATACCTGCCATCGCTGCAGGCGATCCAGCATCAACCGACACCACCGTCTTAAGGTCGTCCATATCGTACCCGATACCGGTGTAGTTGTACTTGACATACTTCACCTGATAGGTGCCAAACGTTGGGTTACCCGGGTAAGGGAACTTCAGCAACATCAACGGGAGGTTCAACTCAAGGTAATCGAGTAGCGTGTAACGCCCGCTCACCCGCTCTTTCACCTCGCTTTCCCAAATCAACACCGATTCACCGGCTCCCATGAATTTCATGTCAAGAAAGCGATAGCCAAAATCCAGGTTATAGACGATATCATCTACCCGCACCGGTTCAGATGGATCGTAAACAGGTACCCGAACCGTTCGACGATTTCTCATGTCGTACCTCCATACCGTCTGATAGCTGCCGTAAGTAGGAGAATCAGCCTTGAACATCGGGTTACTCTCGAAGCTATAATAGGTCTGAATGATGAAGTCAGGGTCCTCGGGGTTGTAGGTAAGTCCCATGGCCGTGAGCGATCGAATGAAGATGGCGTTCACGCGCTCGTCAATCGCCCGAGTGCGCTCATCGATTGGCGCGAACGAAAACGAACGGTAGTTATGGAACAGCGCCGCCTCGTTGGCCTTGGTGGTAACGGGCAGAAGGAATCGACGATCCTGCACATCTTCAAGACTATAGAAAGCGAAAACGGGAGCCAATTGTGCCTCGTTGATGGCGTTCGGATGACGGCAATCCTTGGCAATACGAAGCTCTTTGAACGAGTGCTCGGAGTTACGAATCGCGATTGTCATCTCGGCGTCATCCTGGTTAAACCATGAAGCAATCGTTTGATAAGACTTCTGGTACGTGCCATTTTTATTGACGGACAAGATGATATCATTTAGCTTCAAGCCAGCCCGTTCTGCCGGGGAACCGGGTATTACATCCACGATTACCGGCTCCTTGTAGCCCCAGCTTTTACTCTCGCTTATCTCGAAGACAAACCCCAGTTGACAGGTGACGTCATGGTTTTGCGCCACTACCCTTCCCACGATAAACAGGCTCCCGATAAATAGGAATAGGGCAGCCCTTGGCATTCGTTTCATCATATGGCATTTTTTTAACGATTACAAAGATATACTTTTTTTTCAATTCCACAATTTCCTTATCTTTGCCAAGTATGGCAACAAATATTCATCAATCCACCTGAAATGTTAGGCATCATCAAAAACGACCCATGGCTAACGCCCTACACAAAAGCGATTGAAGGGCGACACGAGTACTACCTGAAACGGCTCTCCCACCTGACACGAGACGGGGAGGTAACGCTCTCCGAGTTCGCCACGGGGTACCTCTACTTCGGGCTGCATAAGACACCCGACGGGTGGGTACTGAGGGAGTGGGCACCTAACGCCACCGACATATTCCTGATAGGCACGTTCAATGATTGGCAAAGAATCGAGGCGTATCGTTTTAAACGAAAGAAAAACGGCGTGTGGGAGGTGAACGTCCCGCTCGAAAGGATGCAACACGGCGACCTGTACAAGCTACACGTCTCCTGGGAAGGGGGCTCCGGGGAACGAATCCCCGCTTGGTGCCGACGCGTAGTGCAAGACGAACGAACCAAGATTTTCAGCGCCCAGGTGTGGGAACCGGAAGAGAAATACCGCTTTAAGCACCTGGATTTTAAAGCCGACACCTCCCCCCTACTCATATACGAAACGCACGTGGGCATGGCCACCGAAGAAGAACGCGTTGGAACGTACAATGAGTTCCGAGAAAACGTACTACCCCGCGTAAAGAAAAACGGCTATAACGCGATTCAAGTGATGGCCATCCAGGAACACCCCTACTACGGCTCATTCGGTTACCACGTATCGAGTTTCTTCGCTCCCTCGTCACGTTGTGGCACGCCCGAGGAGCTAAAAGCGCTAATTGATACCGCACACGATATGGGGATTGCCGTCATCATGGATATCGTTCACTCGCACGCGGTAAGAAACGAGGTCGAGGGTATCGCGTGTATCGATGGCACGCACGATCTCTACTTCCACAGTGACCCGGCACGACGCTACCATACCGCTTGGGATTCGCTCTGCTTTGACTACGGGAAAGACGAGGTACTGCACTTCCTGCTCTCTAACTGTAAATACTGGTTGGAGGAGTTCAAGTTCGACGGGTTCCGCTTCGACGGGGTCACCTCAATGATATACTTCAATCATGGTCTGGGACAGGCCTTTACCGAGTACGGCGACTATTACGATGGGGGGCAAGATGGAGACGCCATCTGCTACCTCACGCTGGCAAACCAGCTGATTCACGAGGTCAATCCCAACGCGGTCACCATCGCCGAAGAGGTGAGCGGGATGCCCGGTCTCGCGCTTGACATTGAATCGGGCGGGTACGGGTTTGATTACCGCATGGCGATGAATATACCCGATTTCTGGATCAAGATTATCAAGGAGCAACGTGACGAGGAGTGGTCCACCTCCGCCATCTGGTGGGAGACCACCAACCGCCGGGCCGATGAAAAAACCATCTCCTACGCCGAGAGCCACGACCAGGCGCTGGTGGGCGATAAAACCATCATTTTCCGACTTATCGACGCTGATATGTACTGGCACATGTCGAAGTTGATGGAGAGCACCCTCACGGTAGACCGCGGCATCGCGCTGCACAAGATGATCAGGCTGGTCACTGCCACCACCATCAACGGGGGGTACCTCACCTTCATGGGTAACGAGTTCGGTCACCCCGAGTGGATCGATTTCCCCCGGGAGGGGAACAACTGGTCGCACAAGTACGCGCGGCGTCAATGGAGTCTGCTAGAGGATCGCAACCTGAAGTACCACTACCTCGGGGATTTTGACCGGGCAATGATCGCCTTGATGCGTTCGGTTCCCGATTTCCAGGCTACCCCCCTTGTAAAAGCGTGGGACAAGGAAGATGATAGCATCCTCGCGTACCTTCGCGGCGACCTCCTTTTCGTCTACAACTTTCACCCCAAGAAGTCCTACATCGACTACGGCATCCTGACACCTGAAGGGGAGTACGAGGTGGTGCTTGATACCGATGACAAGGCTTTCGGGGGCTTTGGCCGCAACGATGCGTCGATACAGCACTTTACCCACTACGATGCGCTCTACGCGAAAGAGGACAAAGGGTGGCTCAAGCTATACCTGCCGGCACGAACGGCCATCGTATTAAGAAAAAAATCGTAATGATAAACAAGTTGAACGTATGACGACAAAGGGCGAGACATTGTACCCGTTAAAGTTCCAGCCTATGCTGAAACCGGTTATTTGGGGAGGATCGGCCATCAGCCGCTTTAAGAACATCCAGCCTGTACAGGAAGGCATTGGTGAGAGCTGGGAGGTTTCCGGTATGAAGGGAGACGCTTCCGTGGTATCGAACGGAAGCCTCAAGGGCAAATCGTTAGAGGAACTGATTGTTGAATACCAGGGTTCCCTATTGGGTAAAAGCATACACAAGCGATTTGGGAAAACCTTTCCCCTGCTAATCAAGCTTATAGATGCCCAGGAAGCACTATCGATCCAGGTACATCCCGACGATAAGTTGGCGAAAGAGCGCCACGACTCGTTCGGGAAAACCGAGATGTGGTACGTGATACAGGCAACCCCGGAAGCGTATCTCTACTCGGGTTTTAAACAGTCCATAACCCCCGAGGAGTACGTGGAAAAAGTGAAAGATAACACCTTCACCGATACGCTTCAACGGCATGAGGTAAAAGAGGGTGATGTTTTCTTCCTTCCCGCCGGGAGGGTGCATGCGATTGGCGCAGGCTGTTTTATGGTCGAGATACAACAAACCTCCAATATCACCTACCGGATTTACGATTACAACCGGAAAGACGCGGCGGGAAACACCCGTGAACTGCATACCGATTTGGCCAAGGACGCGATCGACTACAGGGTGTACGACTCGTATCGTACTCGCTACGTTAAGAAAAAGAACCAGCCAGTAGAGTTGGTTACCTCTCCCTTTTTCACCACCTGCCTGCTGGAGCTCGACCAACCCATGACGCGTGATTACACGAACATCGACTCGTTTGTCGTGTACATCTGCGTAGAGGGGAGCGCCACCTTGGGGGACGACAAAGGATACAGTGTTGAGGCAACGCCTGGGGAGTCAATACTTATCCCGGCCAATAGCCAATGGATTGAAATAATGCCTAACGGACACTGTACGCTACTAGAAACACGTCCTTAAATAAATAGTGGAGACTTAAAGTCGTTACACGTTTAGGCGAAGAAGCGCCTACAATAAAAAGTTTCGGGTGAAAAAGGGTTGCCGTGAAGGCATGCGGGTCCTCGTTATAACAGTACATTTACCGTTTTAATATCCAGGCATCTGCATAGTTCGGGTATTGGGTGTGCACCTCTTTCAAGTAGACCCTCGCGGCCACCACATCGGTAAACGATGCCACGTAGACATCTATGCGGCCGGCACGCTCCATCCAGCCGATATTGGTGAACCCGTTTTCCGTCAGCTCATCCGTCATTTTTTGTGCCGTCTGGGTACGACTAAACACCCCCAGGATAATGTAATACTTAGGCGTTGCCTCGCTGACCAAGCTACTACCCTCCCCTGCCATCGTAATAGTCGGTGCAATCTGCTCGGGAGCGATATCAGCCGACAAATCGGTATCTGCCGATGATACGGATTCAGCAACTGCGACAATATCAGTAGCAGGAACAACTTCAATCGACGAAGTCGTTCCTCCCGATGGAGCGACCTCCTCGGCAGTGGTTTCCAACCGCGACCCATCTAATTCGGCCACCGAACGTTGCACGGCGGTCGGCTTACTCCAAAACCACTCCGTTTCGGACAACATCCGGGCGGAATGTCGATCTACGGTACTGTCGCCAACGGGGAAGAACAGCAGCATAACCGCGATAACGGCCACGGCGGCGGCACTAATGCTTGCGATACGGACTCTTTTGGTTCGTTCCTCGGGCCTTATTTCGGAATATAATGGCACCACGTTGGTCGCAGGAGCAGCTTCCTCACTTACAGCCACAGCCAACGGCTTCAACGCGACCTTAGATAAACCAAAGAAAGCGGGCCGGTAAAAGGTTGTTGGGGTGTAGACGATGCGCTTGTCTTCATACATCGTGAACAAACCCAGGGGTCCCAGCTCGACTTCACGGTGATCATACAACCGGTGCTTGAGGTCACGCACCCCATTTTGAATCTCCAGGGTGGCCGAATCGAAGGTGAGCTGGTATGTTTTCATGTAGGATTGCGCCATCAACCCATCGTTATAGGTGAGGTCGCGGTTAAAAACCAGCTCGCAGGCAGGCGGGAGGATACCCCCCTCCTCCCCTTCTCGGGAGTGGACGGCATTCACCACGAACCCACCAAAATCGGGGATGATCACACAGTTATGGTGATGCAAAAGGAACTCGATATGCGACACAAGCCGATCCATACGACAAAGATAAAAAAAATGTGAAGAACTCGGCAGAAAAAGGAGAAAAATTATTACCGTTTCACCTTGTCATCCCAAGGGAGCTGACGTATCCACCCGACACACCGCCCCAGGTACGGAATGGAGTTATTATCGCTTTATCTTATCGGGGTTACGGGATATGTAATCTTTCCAACTTTTGTAAGGCTTCTCTCCCCTACCTATATCCGACTGGTAAAAGTGACAAAGGGCAGCCGCCAAACCATCCGTGGCGTCCAGCTGAGGCAGCATGTTCTCATCGGGTATATTCAAGATCTTTTGCAGCATGTAAGCCACCTGCTCCTTAGCGGCACGGCCGTTCCCGGTAATCGCCATCTTAATCTTTAACGGGGCGTACTCGAAGATAGGAACATCGCGCGAAATAGCGGCCGCCATGGCTACCCCCTGCGCCCTTCCCAGCTTGAGCATGCTTTGCACGTTCTTCCCGTAGAAGGGTGCCTCAATAGCCAGCTCATCGGGCAGGTACTCCTCGATAAGGCCAACCACACGCGCGTAGATCTTAGCCAGCTTCAGGTAGTGATCGCCGTACTTCTCCAACTGCATCACACCCATCGCCTCCATCGAAGGCTTGTTGTCAAGCACCCGCAAAATCCCGTACCCCATGACCGTGGTGCCGGGGTCGATGCCCATGATGATTCGCTCTTTTTGCTCTCTTCCTTTCTGCATACATACACTCTAATCGTATGGCGAGTATGACATCCAGTCTATCTCCACCTCGTAGGGATAAAGCGGCTTTTCGATAGAATTTGGCCGCGTAACTACCGACCAATTGGGCGTATGCCAGTAATTCAGCCGATAGCGCGTGGGATTCGTTGGAATACCGGTAAAATGGGGGGTAGAACCCGAATAGTCCCACAACACCAATCGTTCACCCGTTGTTGGGTGAAGCATCCACCAGACCAGCCGATCGGGGTACCAATCGAACCCGTAGGTATAAAACCTGGCGGAGGCGTTGTAGTTTTCAATGGCTTCAATGGTTTCCGGCTGACTTTGTAACCCGGTAAGCGGTTCATCCTTACCGGCAGTAGCCGCTGATCTATATGAGGTGTCGTATATAATCCCCTTAGCCATGTTAATGGTTCTGCCAATCCGCTGCAGCTTCTCCTCGGTACCCGTGAAGGCCCCGATATATATTATTTCGGGGTCGGCCAGCAACCATTCAAAATCGATTTCGCTCAACCCGAATACTTCATCCAAGTGGTAGGTAAAATAGCCGACCACCGCACCCACGTCAGGCTGTACCTTCGTGATATCCGGGATCCTCAACCGCGCGGAATAGGAACCGAAATGGGTGAACTTTTTGGATATAAGTTCCGGGCCGCGTCCGGGACCGGCGGGATCCTCGGGGTCAAACCGATAAATCATTACTTTGGTCCCCTTTTCCGACAAGGAAACACTGCCGGGGAAATACCTGAAATCGTCTTCTTCGGCACGATTGTCGCGTCGCTGAATAAAGTAGTCGGAAGTTGGCTCGTCGAAGTTTTCGGTGAACTTCTCGTGGAACTCAACGTTCTCAAACGGTTTTGTCTGTGGCTGGGTTTGCTGACAACCGATCAATAACACGATCGCAGAGAAGATGAGTAGACAGTTCTTGCTTATCATAGGAAGATTATATAACAGCATTAACTGACCCCCCACCCAACCTATCCAATAAGGTGGGGTGTCACGATGGGTGCTTTCAGCTTTGCATTTTTTCTATACAATTCTGTTGCAAATATAAACAAAATAGCTATCTTTGCAGCGTGAAAATCCAACGGGTTTTCATTTTCGGGGGATTAGCTCAGTTGGCTAGAGCGTTTGACTGGCAGTCAAAAGGTCATCGGTTCGATTCCGATATTCTCCACTAAAAACAGATTATCCGACCATGATGATCAGGTGGGTATAAATAAGGGTAGCTTTTAACGGCTACCCTTTATTTTTTACAGGGGTTATTTTTGTGATATTAAAAGAATTATGATATTTTTGTTGATTGTGAAACATTCGTGAACGCCTACTGATTCGGCTGTTTTTTATGAACTATTTTTAATGAAAGTTTATCGCGCAAATAACAGGTTAGCAGCAATACTATTAATAAAAAATCAAAGGAGACCTATGAACAGATTAAAGCATTGTTGTAAAGCAGCTTGCCTTATTGTAATTAGTATTTGTTTTGCATGTAACGGATGGGCACAATCGGAAAGTAAATGGGAAAGTTTTTATTTGAATGTCCGCGATTACGATTATGAAGATATGCCCGTTGATCCCTACCCTGAATCGAACATGTTCGATGGTAACATTAAAACCTGCTGGGTATGTGGCTCATATGTAAATAATAACCCTGCTGGCACGTATCTAAAGATGCCCCAAAACGATAATGTGTATCTTAATATTTTTGCCGGATACGGAAAGAGCCAGGCGCTGTTTTATCAAAATGCCCGCCCCCAAAAAATAGGATTATCGGTTTATGCCACTGTTCATCCTGAAGGATATGTTACTGAAATTGCCGATGGGTATGAAGGGCTTAAATACCCGCGCGAACAAATTGTAACATTAGTTGATAGTTTTGGTATTCAAACAATTGAGTTAGATTTTTCGCGAAATGAACTGAATGAATTCAGCAAGAAGGTATATCGGCAAGCAAGGTCATATTTTGAGCCACCCATACTCGATTCCTGTTTGGTTGTAAAAATCGATATCCTAGAATCGTTGCCAGGAACTAAATATGATGATATCTGTATATCGGAACTTTTTTTAACCGGAGAAGAGTGCACGTTAAATAGCTCAACTCCATTGACACCCATAAAAAAAGTTTACATAAACCAGGCCGAAAACAGCCTTTTAGCCGATGACGATCAAAACCAAGGTATAGTAATTTATCACGATTCACTGTCGGTTTTACAGCTTATCGATGTATCAGCCAGCAATAGATGGGCCATTGTAATATCGCTACCAGCTAAGGTTGGTGAGGGACGGGTTGAAACATTTTATCAGCTCGTAAACATACCAGACCGGAAAATTGTCAATAATGAGATTGAAGAATGCACGGGTAATTACTTGTCGGGAAACGAATTAATTTTTGAAACCAATACCAGCGGGCAGCTAATGTTAACATACAGGGCTAATGATGACGAATATTATAGCATCGTGCTAAAATGATATTGATTGTAGAGCAAATTAGATATTGAACCAATCAACAATAGTAAAACCCGATTTTTTCACATAATCTGTAAATTTATTTGTGATTTTTTTGAATTTTCATGGGAATTGTATAGTTTTACAAAATATGCGCGAACTTCGGACTAAGTTCCTGTAATTAGTGAATTTATCTTGAAAATCCACCTTCTTTGAAGGTGCCAATGTTCTTTTAGGTTTTACCTGTTTTTTGTTTCTTTGTTTGATGTCAAAATACAAGAAACAAAGTCATGTAATTTGGAACTGCCAGTATCATATCTTCTGGTGTCCAAAATCGTTTTAGTGTACTAACCGGTTTTATAAAAGAGCTGGTTGAGTACAATACTCTTCTGTTATGTGAGTGAAAAGGCTGTATTATTGATGAATTCAACGTTCAGCCAGACCACTTTCACTTAGTTGTTTCGACTCCTCCAAAAGTTTCCGTTTACACAAGAGCTACCCACAACTGAAAACAAAAAACATATTGGGGTAATCACTTTTGGTCTCGCGGTTATTTTGTTAACACCGTAGGAATGGATGAAGAGTTGAAGAGTGTGAAGGCTATGCCTGAATTCTTCGTTCTTAACAAATCGACTTTCTTAGAAGGTGGTCGTTTAATTTAAATTTTTTGTCATGAAAAGTAAAAAAAACACCAACAAATCCAAAAATCAATTTTCATTATTGACAATTGTATTTTTGGCATTATCATTTATTGTGGTTTCCTGTGAATTTGAGGTTGATATTGATGATATTGATGATCCTATTATCACTGCTGACAAGTATGAGCCTAACAATAAACTAACTGAAGCGTACGCAGTCACCTTAGGCACTAAATACAACGCTAAGATTAGTGGAGAAACAGATGACGATTGGTTTAAAATAACCCCGTCACATGGCGGCGACACCTATGATAAGGTGCAAATTAGTGTAACCGATGTATCTGCTGATTTAAAGATTCGCATGGAGCTTTACGATGCTGATGGTAAAAGCCTTGCGGTACATGGCACCTCAACAGGAGGACAGAGTTTAACTTATACTGTAGCCACGCCCGGGGTTGAATATTACGTCCGCTTTAGCGGATGGGATGGGTTCACTGACCATAGAACGACTGGTAGTTACTCCTTTACTGTTTCTAATTTGAATGCCAACGATGAATTCGCGCCAAACCATACTATCGGAACGGCTAAATCTCTTGAATTTGGGAAATCCTATAATGGGGTTCTTGTATCAAAATATGAAGATGATTATTATAAATTTACGAATCCTACACCCGGTGTATGGAATTCCTATACCATTAACTTAACCAATGTATCCGATGACTTAAAAGTAAGAATTTACCTTTACGGAGAAGATAAGTCAAAATTGGTTTCTAAAGGAGTTAGTACTGCTGGAGCAGATCTTTCATACACCTTTGTTTCTAAAGAGGATGAGTTTTATCTGCAAGTATTGGGATGGGATGGGTTCACTGACCATCAATCGAGTGGTAGTTATACATTGACTCCNGTAGTTAACGGAAATGANGACTATGAGCCCGATGACACATTTGANCAAGCAAGGGAAATCACNTCATACCCAACCGGTAACCTGACGGGTACAATTTTAGCAGATGCTTACGATGATAATGGTGGAGATTATGAATTCTTCAAAGTGTCGTTAGCTAACGGTAAAAAAGTATTATGGTCAGTTAAACCGGAAGCTTCAAACACGAAACTGCACTTTCAGGTTTACGATCCGAACAAAATATATCTTGGAAAAGCAACTGGTTCAAACGGTCAAACAATAACTGGTTCAATGAACAATACAAGTGGAGCGGATTCATTTTTCTATATTAAATTGGGTGGTTATGTTGGTGATAGCGGCAACTATACCATTTCTTTTACCGAAACTGATGCGAATTAACAGGTATAGTTTTTATTAAAAAAAATAGGAGGAACAATTATGAAAAAATTAAAAAAATTCAAGTTGCCGGTCGTGATTATTATTTTTAGTCTATTTTCACTAGTCGGATGCTCACAGGCTGAAAATGCAGCTACAGACGTAGCTAAGGAGATATTATACGCGTACAAAAACAAAGATGTTGAATTGCTTAAAAAGAACGCCTCGGGAATTATAAAACAGACAATCTCGCCAAGCTATTTCGAAGATAAAAGCGTACAGGATGATACAAAAGCTGTTGATGAATGGGATGGCACTATAAAAGAGGTGCGTTATGATACCGGCAATATAATGGGCAATAAAGTGGTTTTCGCTACAGCATATTACGCTGATGCAGGACCAGACCAGATTTATGCTGTCGTTTTGTCAAGCTTAGATAATGGAAAAAACTGGGTTTTTATGGGTAATGGCTTGGGAAAATTAACAAAAGAAGAATTTAAACAATTAAGCAAAACCATACCTGTCGAGGGGGCGAAAAAGGAATCAAAAACAGTGACAACTTTCTCAGCCGAGTTGGCCAATGGTGATACTTTTGATAATATCAGTGAGGAAAAAATGGTGGAATGTATCAACAGCCTTGACGATGACAACTTCTTTATTATTCTGAAGAACAAAGAAGATTTTATTCAAGCCGCATTTTCCGATGGTGATTTTGTAGTTCAATATAAAGAGGATGGGAAACAATTTTCTGCTGAAAAGGTGCTTACAAAAGAGGAGACCATCCAACTGTTTAAAGATTACTATCAAGGGAAAGATAATTGGAAAACAGAGATTGTCTGGGTGGACTTTTAATGCAAAAAATACAATGGTGATTTAGAAAAAACAGAATGAAAAATTGCTATTTATACGACTGAAAACAGGGATTAAAAAACCAAGGTTAATTAGAGAGCACCGTATATATTACTTTGAATAAAAAATAAATATAAAATATTAATTTTTAAAACGAAAAGCTATGAAAACTAAACCATTTATTCTTATCGCTCTACTTGTAGCCGCTTTTTCATTTCCGGCGGAAGCACAAGTAAAAGTAAAAGTAAGTGCTAAAGGACTTCTAAATGCAGTGTCAAAAGAAGCCGGAAAAGCAGCAAATAAAAAAACGGAACAAGTAAAAGAACAGACTTCCGAGGAAGCGGAAACAACGGCGACTGGGGAAGCAGAAGCAACAGCGACTGGGGAAGCAGAAGCAACAGCGACCGATGATTCTCCAATCATCCCTATTTATTCAGGAAGCGACATTCGTTATGACGACCAAATCGGTTATGAAGAGTTTCCATTAATAATTAATGATTCAACAATTCAAAATACCGAAGGTGTCTTAAGACGCATTTTTTGTCAAGCCCCTGAAGGACGTTCGCCACTGGAAATAATAAAAAACTACGAAAGTGCCATCAAAGAAGATGGCGGGTCAATATTGTTTATAACCCGTAATCCAAAAGAAATTGAAATAGATGGCGAAACATTTAATGATATTTTCAGAAAAAACAGGAAGGATCGAGGCCTTTCGACCTATGTTTTTACCCATACAGATTTTCCCAAAACAGCGACAGAATACCTTGCGGGAAAGCTAAGTATGACTGATAAAGATGTTTATATTATTGTAGCTGCAGGTCCCGGAGCCTGGGCAGCAAGTGAAGATAATAGGACATTTTATGAACTCGTTACCTTGGAAGCTGAGCCTATGGAAATGGGAATGGTAACTTCGGCGGATATAGGGAAAGGTATATCAACATTAGGGCGCATAGCCATTTATGATATCTTTTTTGATACAGGGCAATCTGACGTAAAACCGGAATCTGCCGGTGCGTTGAAAGCCATTGCCGAATACCTTAATACCAATAAAAATCAAAAAGTACTAATAGTGGGCCATACAGATAACACAGGTGATTTTGATATGAATGTAACTCTTTCAAAAGAGCGCGCAGACGCGGTAATGGAAAAGCTGATATCTGAATATGGTGTCGCTGGAGATCAACTTAAACCATACGGTGCTGGCCCTGTATCTCCTATTGCAAGCAATTCTACAGAACAGGGTAAAGCCAATAACAGGCGTGTTGAGATAGTTGAACAATAATTGCTACTGCCAAAATAATTAGCGATTAGTTGGTAATTCCACTGTTGGAACGCTCCGCGAAATTGCCAACGCCCTCGAAATCCATATATCGGAATTATTCATTAATCCCGATAAGGCCACGTCAATTATTTACCCTAATTGCGAAACAGAAATATTTATTGATGTCAAGAAGCGGGTAGTACACGGCGAAAATCCCTGTTGAGCCTCTTTATCCAGTTGGTGGTGTAAATCATCGACTGTTTTTAGAAACCTAATTTCACCCCCGCGAAAAAGCTCCTGGGTGTCGTGGGGCCATAGGTGTAGGCGGAATCCCTGCCCGCCCCCGTGTCGAAATCGTCCTGAAAAGCGTTAAATATATTCTGCACACCGCCGTTAAGTTGCAACTCTATCTCACCATTCAGTTTAAAAGTGTAGGCCAGCCTAAGGTTGGTCTCGAAAAAGGAGGGACTCTTTTCGGTCACGTTTATTTTCGAGAACTTGTCAACACCTTCCACTCCTTCTCCCGCGCAGTGGGGCACGAGCATCGAGCCGGTGTAATTTCCCGAAAGCGTTACCGCGAGAGGCTTGACCGGTGTCCAGGTAGCAACGGCATAGGCGTACGCGTTGGGGGTGCGCATCACCCTTTTTAGGGCTTCCACCCCATCCAGCTCCTTCTCCTCCTCCGAAGCGGGTTCCCACCATTTGCGCGGGTTATCGTACAGGCTCCGTTGGAGTGTAACGCCCGACTGCACCTGAAGGTTGCGACCCAAAGCTACCCGTCCCTCCAGGTTGGCACCATAAACGTTGACCCCGTCATCGGCGTTTTGCACGATCACGTCACGTCCTTTGGTAACCGACTCGAACGGGTCAGTCAGTCGGGTATAGAACCCCTCGAGCATCAGGTTGAGCTGAACGGCACCGAACGAGTGATAATAGTCTACGGAACCGCTTACGCTCCTCGAGCGCTCCTCCTTCAACCCTTTTGCCAGGTGACGCACTAGCTGTTCTCCCCCAGCGATATCCACGTGCAGATCCTCATCGAAGTATTGCGGCGCACGAAAACCTTCGCTGTAGGAGAACCTGAAATTGGTGTTTGGCGTGGGATTATAACGCAAGTTAACGCGCGGGCTGAAAATAAGTCCATCGACCAGGTTGTGCTTATCGAGCCTACCTCCCAACAAGAAGCTCCACTTTTCATCTTTCCACTCGTTTTGCAAGAAAGCGCTACCGTTACGTGTAATCTGATTGATTCCTTCACGGCGATATCCGCTCACGTCTTTCAGGTTATCCTGCAGGTACTCCAGTCCGCCCGTTATCTCGGCCGGCATAAAGAGCAACCGGTCAAACCGGTACATGTATTGCGAACCCGCTTGAAAAGTAAGTTCGGTAGAACGACCATACGAAGTCAACCGGGCGTTATTATTATCAAAAGCATCTTGTAACTCATCGGCTGTAGCCTCGCTCACAACTGGGTCGCCCCCACCGTAATAGCTCAGACGCAGGACATGTTGCGCCGAAGCGTACAAACTTAACGCGTTATTGCCATCGGGATCGGTTCTGCTGAAACTCAGCCCTCCCCCGTTAATGTAGTGCTCCAGTTGCTCTGTAATGTAAGCCTCGAACGGCTGAAGTTTCAGGTTATCGCCTCCCCGACGATGCTCGTGCATATTGCGGTAGTCAAACGTGAGCATAGAGTAGAGGCCGGTCTTGAGGAAGGAGTGAAATCCCAGGGTCCTGTTTTTCAGCTCCGCGAGTTCCGAAAAACCGTCGCCATCGTGATCAAACGCGTCCCTCACCCTGTTCTGTCCAAACACGGTGATACCCGCCTTACGGCTATCGGTAAGGATAGAGGCGTTAAACGCCGTACTTTGTTGCCAACTGCCCGTGCCGTCGTAGTTGAGCGTGTTATAGCTCACCTCGCCCGAGTTGCGAATCGGCTCGCGGGTGATGATATTAATAACCCCTCCTATGGCCGAAGAGCCAAACAGCGCCGAGCCGCCACCCCTCATCACCTCCACCCGCTCGATCATGTTGGCGGGAATCTGCTCCAAGCCGTAAACGGCAGCCAGCGCACCCACCGTGGGACGGGAGTTAATCAGTATCTGCGAGTAGGGGCCTTCAAGCCCGTTAATGCGTACCTGCGTGAAGCCGCAGTTCTGACAGTTATTCTCCACCCGCAGTCCCGGCTGAAAGCGCAACCCTTGCGACAGGTCGCAGGAGTTGGTGACCTCCAAGGTTTTCATATCGAGAATGGTAACCAGCGAAGGTGCCAGTTTCCTGGAGGTCTCGTTCCGGTTGGCCGAAACCACCACCTCGTTGAGCGACAGCGGTTCGGATTCCAACTCGAAGTTCAATTCAATGGTCTTGTTTTTCTCGAGCAGCACCTCTTGCTCCACGGTTTTATACCCCACGAACTTGGCAAGGATGGTGAATCGCCCTACCGGGAGGTTATTGATAAAATAGTGTCCCGTCGCATCGGTCGTGGTTCCCACGGTTGTACCTTTCAGCTGAATGGTAACGTAGGGCAAATGCTCTTTCGTACTGGCATCCAAAACATGCCCAAAAACGTTGGCATCCGTTTTGTCCCTCGAAACCGGGGTGTGATCGCCTTCTGCATACGCGCTATTTGAAGAAAGCTTATCGGGGCTACCGCTTACCGCGTTGGCAAACGGGGTATCGGCAGGCAAGGGATTCGCCAATAGGCCATTGACGTTCGGGCTATTCACGAATAGGGCAAACAGTATGCCCACTACATATAATCGTCTTGTTGAATAGAATTGTTCTTGCATAATGATTACTTTGTTGATATTAAAGTGCTTGGAACCTGTTTCTAAAACTCCACACCTAAGGCTATCAGATCAAGGAGATTCTGAAGCAAGCATTGATTCTTGAAACCAGTTCGTAATGGTGGTTGTATAATTAAAGTTGTAAATGTTTTGGAATCAAATATCGCCCTTGTTTAGAAGGGCTATTAAATGGTAAAAACAACGTGATTGAAGTTCACGCTGCCGAGGCAGGTGGTGCCCTTGGGGAGGAGGTTAAGAAATATAGTTTCGGTATAACATGGTCGGTCGCTCTACCGTTGAGATCATCCAATACAACGACAGAGGGATTCAAATCAAATTGTGGAACGATATCCGCGGTTGATGCAAAATGGTTCAACTGGGCTATCAAGAGAAATTCGGATGCGGAGTGATGATGGTCAGCATCACCGAACGGGTGAGAGTGTACAATCCTTACATTACCGATACAGTGTTCATGATAAAACAGCGTTATTCCCGCCATATAAAACGAGAAGAGAACAATCAGTCCCCATTTCACTGCACACGGTATATTGTTGTTCTTTCTCATTGGACTACACGATAGACGAAACAACGTTTCGCGAAAATGCTTAGACAGCTGTTGGCGTAACACGAGCGTTTACACTAAAGACGAAAAATGGTTTCGTTAAGACTGTAACACGAAAGCCGCTTTGGCTCAAAAACAATCTCGCAAAGATAGCCCTTTATAGAATAAGAAACCATCCCTATAAATGGTGATTTTTTGACCTGAAAACCCCATGATATGGGGATTGACCCCCTTACCCTTTCTTATGAACTTTGTATGTTGATTTTTCTTGAAACCGAAAAGAGGTGTTCACGCCCCTCTTGATGCTCCTTGTACACTTTGCTCCCGGGAAAACGGGGGCGTAAGACAACAAGAAAACGGGGCGAAAGACAAGATAATGGGTAGAGGTATCATACTACAAGTCGTACTCCTTGTTATATCCGGTTCGGTAGCCGCGCAAGCCACCTTCCCGGTTAAAGGTTCCGTGGTGGATGCCAGCAACAAGCAGGCCATTGAACTGGCTACTATTTGGATACCCGAGTTAGATCGCTGGACTACGACCGACAAGGAGGGACGTTTTACCATTAACAACGTGACGGAAGGACGCTACGAAGTTCAATGCAAGGTGTTGGGGTACCGCGATACCACTTTCCAGGTTAATGTGAACGACAAGTTGAAGTTCCTGGATATAGCGCTATCCCCCAACTCGTTAGCACTTCCCGAGGTGGAGGTAACCTCCAAGATGGGTTCCCGAAACCTTGCGACCACCTACAACATTGACCAGACTGCCATACAGCATATGCAGCTGCTCAACGTGGCCGACGTGGGTAGCTTGCTGCCGGGCGGCAAGAGCAGCAGAAACAACACGCTCAACTCCGCGTCCTACATCGCCCTGCGGAGCAAACCTGGCGGTGAGAGCGATAACCCCACGTTCGGTACCGGCGTGGAGGTAGACGGCTTAAGGTTATCCACCAACAGTGCTTTCTCGCAAGCTAACGCCATGCATACCTACGGGGTGGACACCCGCAATATCGCCAGCTCGAACGTGGCTTCGGTCGAGGTAATCACCGGTATCCCGTCAGTGGAGTACGGGGACATCTCGAACGGGGTGGTAAAAATAAACACGTTCCAAGGAAAAACGCCCCTCCACTTCCTCTTTTCAAGCAATATCAACAGTAAGCAGCTGGCCGTGAGCAAAGGCTTCGCCCTACGTGAGCAGCTTGGAATCCTTAACATGAATATAGAACGGGCTAAATCGGTAAGCGACATCGCTTCGCCCTACACCTCATACAGCAGGAACAGCTTATCGCTCAAGTACAGCAACACGCTGAACCGGGAAAATGGGCGCCCCCTATCCCTCGTGGTGTCGTTGACGGGCAACGTGGGCGGCTCCAACTCGGTAAACGACCCGGATGCCTTCCGGGACACCTACTCCAAGCGGAGCGACAACACCCTCCGGGGCGGTATCCAAGCCACGTGGCGAGTCAACACCGCATGGTTAAGCAACCTGACCTTTTCCCTGTCGACAGTGCTTTCCAACAACACCTCCGAACAGAAAACAAACGCCTCGTCACCGGTTTCAACCGCCTCGCTACACGGCAAGGAGGAGGGCTATTTCGTGGCTACCCATTACGCCGAAAATCCGAATGCCCACATCCTTATCGTACCCCGAGGCTATTGGTACAACACGGTTTACGAGGAGAACCGGCCATCAGACCTCCGCTTGGAGCTGAAGGTCGATCTAACCAAAAAGGTGGCGAATAGGGTCTACAGCAAGTCGAAGGTCGGCACCCAACACGTGGCAAGCGGCAACAGCGGGCGGGGCATTTATTACAAGGATCTGAGCCTGGCACCCACGTGGCGAGAATTCAGGTACAGCGATGAACCCGTGATGCACAACACCTCTTTTTTCGCCGAAGAGAAGCTCATCGTGATGATCCATTCACACAAGCTGGAAATGATAGCCGGCCTACGAAACGATTTCACCTACATCGCCAAATCGGAGTACGGACTGATTAGCAGCCTCTCGCCCCGATTCAATATCGGTTTTCAATCAGATTACCGGAACGACCGGTTATTCCGCCGTTACTCGCTGCACGCGGGATGGGGTAAAATGGTGAAGCTGCCTTCGTTTACCATCCTCTACCCCCGCCCCTCTTATACCGATGAGCTCACGTTCGCGCCCGGCACGTTGGCAGATGGCACCACTTTCTACGCTTACCATACCATGCCCAGCCGGTTGATCTACAACAGCGGGCTGAGGTGGCAGGAGAACCAACAACTGGAAGTGGGGGTAAGTGGCACGATGGGCAAAACGAACATCAGTGTATCGGCCTTTTACAACAAAACCGGTAACCCGTACATGCAAAACGCCGAATACGTACCCTTTAGCTACAAGTTCACGGGACAAACGGCATTGGAAAACAGCCCGATCCCCTCGGCAAACAGGCGCTACCAAGTAGATCAGGAAAGCGGCATCGTGAGCGTGGTGGATAGAACCGGCATCATTCCCACCTATCCACTGGATTACAAGGAGCGCACGCGGTTCAAGGGGAACTATTATTACGAGAACGGAACGCCGATTCACCGCGTGGGCTTGGAGTGGGTAATCGATTTTGGCAAAATAAAACCGCTCAACAGCTCCATTCGGGTGGATGGCAACCTATATCACTACAAGAATTCCGAGGATCGGATGTTACCGGGTACGTCGGGCAACCGGATGTCAGACGGGAACCACTACAAGTACTTGGGATTCTACCCGGGTGGGACATCTGTTTCAAACGCCTCGCTCACCAAAGAGTGTAACACGAACCTAACCCTCGTCACCCACATCCCGAGCGTACGGCTCGTGGTATCATTGCGGGTAGAATGTTCGCTCTACAGCTACAGCCAAAGGCTTAGCGAGTGGCATGGCGAAAGACGCGGGTTCGTGCTTAACGCGAAGGAGGATTACTTCCCCTCGGCAACGAAATGGGACATCTACGAGCGTGATCAATTCGTGGGGCTTTACCCCGATTATTACGTGAGTATCGACGATATGCAAACTAAAATACCCTTCGAAGAGGCGTTCAGGTGGGCAAAAGAAAACGACCAGGTACTCTACAACGATTTGGCACGCCTGGTGAAAAAGTCGAACTACAAATCCACCTTTAACCCCGCGCGGCTCACCCCCTTCTACTCGGCCAACATCAACGTCACCAAAGAGATAGGGGAAAATGTTTCCATCTCTTTTTACGCCAAGAACTTCCTGAACAACCTGGCGCAAGTAAAAAGTACTGAAAACAACCGGAAGCAGACGCTTTACAACAGCGGTAGGATACCCGCGTTCTATTACGGGCTAACCTGCAGGGTAAAAATATAGCCAACATGGTGAATAATAAACTATTAACAATAAACAATGTAGAATTATGATTATGAAAACAAAGAGACATTTACTTTACCTGGGGTTGATCACCATCATGCTGACCGCCCTTTCATGTGAACGAACCACGGACGAGTACAAAACCTACCCGCTGACCGTTGAGCTGGTGTACCCGGATGGGTATAACGCGAAAAAAGATATCACGGTGACGCTAACCAGCACGGCAGACAGCAAGACGATGGAGGCCCAAACCGATGAGAACGGGGTGGCCAAGTTCACCGTCACGGTAGGTGTGTACGACGCTTCGGCCACGGATAACCGCACCGGCGACGGCGTGGCTTTCGTGTTGAACGGTGCTGAACGAGGCATTATCGTTAACGATCAATGGACGGGAACCGAAAACGTGAAGGTAAGGCTCAGCGAGTCGAAGCTCAGCCAGGTAATCATCAAAGAGGTATATTACGGTGGAACACCCACTGATGATGGTTCCAGACCGTTCGCGTATGACAGGCACGTGATCCTGTACAACAACTCCGCCCTACCCGCCTCGTTAGACAACGTATGCCTGGCGATCACGCTTCCGTACAACCCGCACGCGACCAACTTGGATTACGTGGACGGGAAGCTTTTTTACGAGAACGAGGGCTGGTGTCCCGCAGGGCAAGCCTTCTGGTACTTCCAGAATCCGGTTACCCTGGAACCCTACTCGCAACTGGTCATCGCCCTGTTCAACGCGGTGGACAATACCCAAACGTACAGCAAGTCCATCAACTTCGCTAATCCCGAGTACTACTGCACGTACGATATTGAAAAGTTTAACCACAAAGCAAGCTACCCATCTCCATCCGAAGTGATTCCCACCTCTCACTACCTGAAGCCTCACGTCTACGGAACGGGGACGGCATGGGTGTTCAGCCAGCTCGGGCCCGCGTTCTTTATCTTCGCACCAGAAGGGCAATCTGTCGAGCAATTTGGCACGGACGCGAACAATCTCGACATGTACGGGGGCAGAGCCAGTCAGGTACGTAAAAAAGTGCCGGTGAAGTGGGTGTTAGACGGTGTAGAAATATTCATGCAAGGTGCAGATAGTAACCGGAAGCGCCTGAACACGGAGATTGACGCCGGGTACATTCACGGCATCAATGGTATGGGCTACAGCATCTATCGGAACGTGGATAAATCTGCCACCGAAGCCATTAAAGAAAACGAGGGCAAACTGATCTATAACTACGCGATGGGTACCCAGGATATTGAAGGCGGCACCACGGATTCCAGCGGCATCGATGCCGAAGCATCCATCAAAAACGGGGCGAAGATAGTCTTTATGGATACAAACAACTCATCCAAAGACTTCCACCAACGCAAAGAGGCGTCGTTGAGGTACAAGTAAACGGGTATGGAGCCACGACTGCTATCCCTGGCCGTTCTGCTGCTCATTGGCGGAGCACTGCGCTCCGCCAATCCAGCTGATTTCACCAATTCGGCCGGCACGGCGAATTCGATCGGCATGGCGAATTCGGTCGGCGCATCCAACTCGGCTTGTTTCGCCCATTCTGGTGACTTTACCAATGCGGCCAGCCTCCCCTCTCCCGACTCGCTACGGTGGCTTAGCTTCCGTCACGTGAAAGGGAGCGATGCCCGTTTGGTGTCGGAAAACGGGGCTTGGCTTCACGCGTTGCCCGATCTACGCGTTTCAGAGGCCCGCTTTCTGGTGAACAAAAGCAACGGGAACTTCATCGACTACTTTCAATCGCCCGACAGTTACACGCTGGGGGGTGAAGCCGAATCGTTTTATCGCGTCACCCCCCGGCTTGTGTTTCACGGGTGGGTGAGCTACCACAACTTCACTGGCAAGCAGATGGGCGGCTCAGCGTTTATCGACCCGACTTACGCCCCGTTCAACATGGTGGAGTCAACCGACACCACGAGGGGGACAAAACAGCGGGAGGCTTACCGACTGACCGGGTCTTTGGCGTACGACCTATCGAAACGGGTCACCTTGGGCGCTAAGGTGGATTACACCTCCACCAATTACACCAAGCGGAAAGATTTGCGCCACCGCAACAAGTTGCTCAACTTGGTAGCCACCGCGGGAATGAGCTACCGATTAACCCCAAGGATCGAAGTGGGCATAAACACGTTCTACCGCAAGCGTGTGGAGGGAGTTTTCTTCAACACCTACGGGACGACCGACAGGCAGTACACCTCGCTGGTGGATTTCGGGACGTCATACGGTCGCCACGAGCTCTTCGTGGAAAACGGCGATGGCTATACCTCCGGGAAGAAGGAGCGACCGTTGACCGACGCGTATCACGGGGGAGCCGTGCAACTACAGCTCAACCTCTCTCCCCGGCACTCGTTCTTCAACCGCTTTCATTACCGGCACCGAAGCGGGTATTACGGCATCCCCTCCTCTTCAGAGGTGACCTATACCGAACATAAGGGAGATGAATGGGGGTACCTGGGTAGCGTGGTATATAAAACCGCCAGAAACCGCCACAGGATAGACGTGGAACTGGAAAGCGAAACGCTGACAAACGCCGAAAACATATACACGATAGAAAATGAAATCGGGGGATTCTCTTTCGTGGAGTACCACGGCATAAACGAGCGACTACACCGGTATAGAAGAAAAATAGGGGCTGAATACAGCGGCTACATCAACGTCAAAAACGGTCGGTCGCTATGGCTCGTCACCGCCTCGGCAAGCTTTAACACGCGAAACGATAAAACATCGCTCTACCCCTTTTTCCGGGAACAACGCCTCACGTATTGGCGCGTGAACGGCCTCGTGAGCAGAAGCCTCGCGAACCGATCACCTCACTGCCTTATCCCGGCCGTGGGCCTATCGTTTGGCGGGGGTAGCGGTCTCCCTTTCTCTGACGGGCTCTACGCTACCCCGTCACCGACGGAAACAGCACCGCCATCAGCTGACTTCAACCTGTATACCCAACACCATTACATCACTGCCACGCGCATCGGCTTTCACCCTGCGCTGCGGTACGAAATCATTTTGAAGAACCGGGCCACGGGGAGCGTTACCCTCCGTTACGACAGAATACACGCGTTGACCAGTCATCCCGACAAAACGGGCGATCAGAACACAGCAGGCAATCAATATGCACCTGGCAATCGGAACAAACCGAACGACAGGCAGCAACTGCTCCTTTCATTGGGGTACCAATTCTAATGAAACGGCTATTTTTACGGTTAAGAAGGTAAAAGTAAAAAATCAGTGAGTCAGCGATAATCCACGATTATGGATAAAAAAGCAGAAAACGATATAACAACAGTTCGGGGCAAGAACGATGGCCAGGAACTTTACGACCACGTGCATCTCCCACCTCATCATGCACATTCCCACCATCACGACCATCATCATCACGCGCATCACCATCACCACCACGCGCACACTGAAAACTTGCGGGGGAGGAAATTGCTGTGGGTTACGCTGCTCAACTTCTCGATCAGCGTGGTACAAGTCGTGGGTGGAATCGTGTCCAACAGCCTCTCACTTATTTCAGACGCGATACACAACCTGGGTGACACCTCCGCCATTTTCATCGCCTTTTTAGCCGGGAAGCATGCCGCTAAAAAACCGGATGCCCAAAAGACTTTTGGCTACAAACGTGCCGAGATCCTGGCGGCCCTCTTTAACGGGGTGGTGCTCATCGCTATCTGCATCTTCTTGTTCGTGGAGGCCTACAAGCGCTTTATAAATCCACAACCTATCAAAGGTGGCGTGATGCTGACGGTAGCCGTTTTCGGGCTGCTGGCCAACCTGATCTCGGTACTGGTGTTGCAGAAAGAGAAGTCACACAACCTGAACGTACGTGCCGCGTACCTGCACCTGTTGGGCGATACGCTCTCGTCGGTAGCGGTCATCGCGGGCGGTATAGCCATTATCGTTTGGGACGTTTACTGGATCGACCCGCTCGTGACCGTCGCCGTGGGGGTTTACATCACGTACCACACCTGGGGCGTGGTACGCCAAACGGTCGATATCCTGATGCAGGCTACGCCACGCCATATCGATATTCAAAAAATCAAACAGACAGTGGAGACGTTGCCGCAAGTGGACAACCTCCACCACCTGCACGTGTGGCAGATGGATGACGAACAGGTTCACCTGGAGGCCCACCTCAACATCTCCCGGGATATGCCGCTCAGCGAGGCCCAAACCGTGCGCCATGACGTGGAGACCGTGTTGAGAGATACATTCGGCATCGGCCACATCACCCTGCAAATCGAGTATAAAGGGTGCGAGGATAACGACGGGCTGATTTTTCGCCAATAGTTTTTCCACACCATATATTCGCACGAAAAACCAACAAACCATCCCCAGAAATGATGATTTGTTAACCTGTAAAATCCCATGATATGGGGATTGCCCCCTTTTTAATTTAGTGTGAACTTTGCACTCGGGAACAACTTCGGTGTTTTTACACATTTATTTAAATCAAAACAGATAGAACGACAATGAAAATCTCGAGAACAATTTTGTTCATTTTAACGCTCTCTTGCCTACTTATTTCGTGCAACCAGAAACAAAAAAGCACCCCAAGCGAAACCGCTAAAATCTCCAAAACAATGCAGGTAGACGACCTACTAAACAACGCCGAAGGGCTTGTTGGCGAAACCGTGGTCGTGGACGGTGTTTGCACGCATATTTGCCGACATGGCGGGAAAAAAATCTTCTTGATGGGTAGCGACGATACCCAAATCATCCGTGTAGAGGCAAGCGACAACATCGGTAGTTTTAGTCAGGAAACCGTGAATAGCATCGTGGAAGTGAAAGGCATTTTAATGGAGCAACGCATCGACGAGGCTTACCTGGTGGATTGGGAAACGAGACTGGCAGCAGGAACAGCTGAGGAACACGGAGATGGAGAAGAGGGATGCGCTACGGAGCAAAAAGCCCAAAACGAACAACCGGCTAACACGGAACAGGAGCGTATCGCCAACTTCCGGGAACGCATCGCGGAACGAAATGAAAAGGAGGGAAAGAACTTCCTGTCGTTTTATTTTATCGAGGCCGAGGAATATACCATCCAGTAGCGGGCGACAACCCCATACACCTCATTTTCAACCAAGATACACGGTATGACTAAAAAGCGTTTAACGGGAGCACATTGGCGAAAATGGTTTCGTGTGATACATCGTGATTTGTCGTTTTTCTTTTCGGGCGTCATCATCATTTACGCAGTTTCGGGGATCATGCTCAATCATCGCGACAGCATCGATCCGAACTACACGGTAAAGCGGCACAGCCTGCAGGCGGAAGGGACATTCCCCATGACCCAGGAGGATATTTCCCAAGCGATGGTCATGGAGATGCTGAAACCGATACATGAGGAGAAGAACTACACGAAACATTACTTCCCCGCAAACGACAAACTGAAAGTTTTCTTAAAAGGTGGTTCTTCGCTGGAAGTGGATATGCAGAGTGGGAAAGCAGTGTATGAGGCACTAAAAATGCGTCCTATCATCAGCCAGTTCAACTGGTTGCATTACAATCCGGGAAAAGGGTGGACGGTTTTCTCGGACATCTTCGCCGTTTCGCTCATCATCATCACGCTAACCGGTATATTCATAAACAAGGGTAAAAAAGGTGTTTTAGGACGAGGAGGTATTGAGTTGCTGGCCGGGATTATCATACCGATCCTGTTTATCCTGCTACTATGAATACCGCACAGTGTGATTTTAGCCGTGACTTTCATACGATTATTTTACTCATGTCGGCTTCATGGCCAATTTTGTTTATGCTTTTATTATACGATTGAACGATAAGCACATACTGTTACAATTATTTACACGAAACATTGCAATGAACCCAATCATCACATGTACTAACCTCACGCATCATTACGGCAAACGGTTGATATACGAGAACCTGAACTTTTCCGTACCCGAAGGACGTATTTTGGGACTGCTAGGAAAAAATGGCACAGGCAAAACCACGACCATCAATATTTTAAATGGCTACCTGAGACCTTCGAGCGGCGAGTGTACTATTTTCGGGGAGAACATTCGACATATTAACCCCATTACAAAACAACGCATCGCGCTGCTTATTGAAGGGCATGTACAGTACTCGTTTATGAATATTGAGCAGATTGAGCGATTTTACGCGTCGTTTTATCCGAAATGGAGAAAGGAAGCCTATTATGAGCTGATGGAGCTGCTTAAAGTGGCACCCCGACAACGAATCGCGAACATGTCATGTGGACAACGCTCGCAAGTAGCACTTGGGCTTATCATGGCTCAAAATGCCGACCTGCTTATCCTGGACGACTTTTCGCTCGGATTAGACCCGGGCTATCGCCGCCTATTTATCGAATACCTGCGTGAATACGCTAAAAGCGAACGAAAAACCGTATTTCTCACCTCGCACATTATTCAAGATATGGAGAAACTTATCGATGATTGCATCATTCTCGATTACGGGAAAATACTTATTCAACAGTCGGTAAGCGAACTGATGAACAGGTTTAAAAAATACACCTTCAAGATAAACGATGCGCGTTCATCATTACCCGCCAACGATGAGTTTTACAATCCGGCGGTATATCGGGGAAACGGCGAACTGTTCTCCTTTCAAAGCACGGAGTACGTGGAGCGATATCTCGGCAAACATTCCATTGAATACAGCCAGTTGAAGACGGAAGAACTGAATTTGGAAGATATTTTTATCGGACTTACAGGAAAATATTGATTATACACAACTAAAACTATGATTAAAGCAATACTATACAAAGAGTGGATTAAAACACGCTACCTGTTTCTGCTGTTGGCGATAATCTTGGTGGCTTTTACAGCCTATTGTCAATTACGCATCGGCAAAGTGGTTAGCTTGCGCGGCGCGGCTCATTTATGGGAAATACTGCTTACACGCGACCATACATTTCACGAAACCATGCGGTACGTTCCGCTTTTTTCGGGTATCCTATTGGCCCTGTTTCAGTTTGTACCCGAAATGCAGCAAAAACGGCTTAAGCTGTGCCTGCATCTACCCCTGCCGCAAAGCAGGATAATGGGTACCATGCTCGGCTTCGGGGTCAACCTGCTGATGGCTCTTTTTGTAGCGACGTACCTGATTATAGGTTTATACCTGTACCACGTGTTAGCCCCCGAGCTTATAAGTCGTATTTTGCTAACCATGCTGCCTTGGTTTGTTGCGGGCTTCGCGGGGTATGCTTTCGTTGCCTTTACCGTGTTGGAGCCTACTTGGCGACGACGACTGTTAAACGTGTTGGCGGGTGTCGCTTTTATCCGAATTTTTTACTTGTCGAGCTATGCCGAAGCCTACAATCAAGTTATCGTGTGGCTGTTGATAATAACACTTGCCTTGGTCGGATTCTCTTTCCTATCGGTTTCCCGATTCAAAGATGGTGTGCAGTGAGCTTTTCCGGTTATTTCTGAACCCCGACTTTGGACTTTGGACTTCCAACTTCCAACTTCAAGCTTCAAGCTTTGAACTTCCAATAAAATTTAATTAAACACGAATAAAACATCATGAGTAAAACGTATAAAATCATTTACTATATACTCCTAATAGCTATTTTGGCCTGGTTACTGCCGTGGCTCTACAATTTGGCCACGTTAAAAAGATGGTCAACGCCCTTCACGTTATACAGCGAAATTATCGAGGATTTTGCCATGATCAACGTGAATTACGATGAAAAAGCATCCCGTTTCATCGACCGAAAAGGCAACTCTTACACCGAAACGCAATTTGACAGCATTTTACCTATGTTTTACTACCGCCAACTCGTTACCGACAACAAGTTGCCCGATACCATACGAGGTACCCACGTTACATCGTCTATAATAAGGAGGGAAAATTTCATATTCCGCTCGCGTCCATCGGAGATCAACATGCATCATCCGGGTCTCTATCCTCTGCTCGAATCAAGGTCGAAACGGGTTGATTTGGTGATGCCCGAAGATGTTTTCCGCTTAACGAAAAACGGCATCGAGTTTATTGACATGGAGGTCAATCAAGTGAACAGGGAAAAATCCGCGTTGTTTCAGTCCGTTTTCATACAAAAAGAGGTCGCTTTTCCCGTCCAAACCATAGCTGGAAATCCAACTAATAGAAAAGAGTACGATGAAGGGTATCTATTCACCGACAACGACGGCAAACTTTTTCACCTAAAACAGGTGCAAGGACGACCTTTCCTAAGACCCATACCGATAGATCCGGAAATCAACATATCGCGAATCTGGGTAACGGAACTTTCAAACCGCAAGTACTTCGCGTTTCTCACCGACGCGAACAACCACTTTTACGCGCTTACAGCACCCGATTACAACTTGGTGAATATTGATATTCCGCCTTTCAAACCCGAAAAAGAGAGCATGACCATTTTTGGTAACATGTTTACCTGGACGGTCGTTCAATCCAACAACACAGACGAAATAGTGACCGCCGTTGATGCCAAAACCCTTGCAGCAATAGACAGCATGACTTTCTGCAATCCCGAAAAAGATAAAATAGGGACGGCATCCTACCTTTTCCCGTTACAATTGAGTTTCACCTCTACAGTGGACAAATTTTTCTACCCCCGACTGAAAGCGTTTTCATGCCATGCTTTGGTGTTAAATTTGGTATTACTCGTCTTGTATGTCGTCTTATGTAGAAAAAATAAGTTCTCTGCCATGTACCTCTTTAAAGCGGTAGCGGTAGCAGTTTTAGGAATTTTTGCATTTATCCCTGCCCTGTTACTAAAACAATAAAGCGATGCCTACTTCAACCAATCCAACGCACCTTACCGACGTACCTGCCACCTTGTTTATCCCGTTTTTCGGAAAATCGATGAAAATATTTTTACTAATAAAAGGAGGATGAGAAATGCTAACACTTAATGAAGTAAATGAGGGTCAAAAAGTAATAATCGCGGATATTAAAGGTAACACCCGATTCCTTAGCCGAATAACGTCCATCGGTTTAACATTGGGCTGTGAGATTAAAATGCTTTACAACGAAAAAAAGTTTCCCTTGCTTTTTTACGGTCGAGACACCGTGATCGCGCTGAATCGCGAGGAGAGTAATGATGTTTTTGTGGAGGAAATCGCATGAGCACAACAGCTATCAAACAACCTACCATCGCCCTTTTGGGGCAACCCAACTCTGGAAAGTCCACGCTCTTTAACGGACTGACCGGAGCAAGGCAACGAGTCGGGAACTGGCCCGGTAAAACGGTTGAGAAAAAGGAAGGGCACTATGATAAAAACGGGAAACGCTATCACGTCACCGACCTACCCGGAACTTACAGTCTTTCAGCCAATTCAGAAGAAGAAATCATTACACGCGACTATATTGCATCAGGTCAAGCGGACATCGTGTGCATATTAGCCGACTCTTCTCAGTTATCCCGAAGCCTTTTCATGTTGGCTGATTACGCGGGCATTAAATGCCCCGTGGTACTTCTGTTGAACCTTATGGATGTCGCGGAGGAGCAAGGAAAACAAATTAACACGGGAAAACTCGAAGAGAAATTGGGAATCCCCGTGATTCCTTTTGTTGCTGCTGACCATGCTCGATACAATGCTTTTTACACTGTTATCGATAAGGCATTGGAAGAGAAAAAGCTGCTTAATACCGACTCTTTAACGGAAAAATACAGCTTGATTGAAAATGGAGTCTATAATAAAGTACTCTCGCTAATGCCAAAAGAGGGCATCGAGAATTATTCTCCTTCTTGGCTTGCGACAAAGCTCATTGAAAAAGATGCAAACGTTCTGACAAAAATAAAAAATGTTTTACCACAAGACGAGCTGCAAGAGTTGGGGGAGATTTTATCTTCGATAAACAACGGCACTTTGAAAACGGCAGGCTATAAATTCCAATGGATTGATGAATTACTCAGAGATACGCTTGTCCAAAATGATGAAAAACCGATTCTCTCGAAATTCGATAGAATAGCAACTCATCGAAAATGGGGAAAACCACTCGCGATATTAATCATCCTGTTGGGACTAATCGCTTCATTTATTCCCGCCACGCCTATCATGTACGTCGGCAGCCTTATCCCCTTACTGGGAGAGCCCATCACGGCAGCCATGACGGCCATTAACGCACCGACAATGCTCACCAGCCTGATCACGCAAGTAGTACTGAACACCCTGTACTTTACCGTGGCCATGATCGGTTTTGTTTTCGGTGTGAACCTGGTGTTCGGATTTTTGGAAGAGGTGGGCTACATGGCCCGTGTTTCCTATGTCTTCGATAGCACGATGGCACGGTTGGGACTACAAGGAAAGTCGGTGATGCCCCTGGTGGTAAGTTTCGGTTGCACCATTGGCGGCGCGGCGGGAACGCGCGTTATCGACTCGTGGGGACAAAAAGTGCTTACCATCGCTTTGGCATGGGTCGTTCCCTGTGCCGCCACGTGGGCAATTGTACCCGTGCTTTCTTCCATGTTCTTTGGGGCATGGGCTCCGTTAATTATTGTCGCCATCTTTTTTGTTGCTGCTCTTCATATGATGATAACGGCAAAGATTTTTGGCTCCAAATTATTGAGAGAAGAGGAACGCGCGGGTCTGATAATGGAATTGCCACCTTATCACAAGCCAAGGTGGGGGGCTTTGTTCAGGTCAATCTGGGTTAGAACACGGGATATTTTGTCCAGGGCACTGCGGGTCATCTTTATTGTCTCCTTACTCTTTTGGTTAATGACTTACAGTGTTTCTGGTAATCCCGAGGGAACAGTGTTATACCGCTTCGGGAAAGCCATAGAACCGGTAACGATGGTATTTGGCTTAACATGGCAGACATTTTTAGCCTATTTCGCATCTATGTTCAGCAAAGAGGCGGCTTTGGGAGTTTTAGGTTCCCTCTATTTAGGTGCAGGAAGCTTATTTTCTGCAGCAGTCGAAAGCAGCGGCGAAGTGGCAGCTGGATTAAGCACTGCATTGCTCAACTCCCTTACTCCATCAGCGGCTTTAGCGTTTATCTTTGCCGTTACTTTTAATGCCCCTTGTCTCATGGCTATCACTTCAACCTATCAGGAAACTCGATCTTTGAAGTGGACCTTGCGTATTTTGGGTTATTATATCGCGACATCTTTGTTGCTTGCCTTTTTAGTATATCATGTTTCCAATCTATTCTTTTAACGTGGGAGGATATTATCGTGTTTCAAAAACTTATCACTCTGCTAAATGACGGAAAGAGATATTCTCTGCTTGAATTATCTGAGGAATTGGGTATTTCAATAGAGACATTGCAGGGATTCATTGAATACCTTTCCGAAAAAGGATTACTCACGCCGTTGGAATTTCACAAGGATATCAATTCTCATTCTAACGGGTGCAACAATTGCACGAGTTGTAAAGGATGTTTCGTTGGGGTTTTAGGCAGGTGTGATGATTTATACATCGTTCGTGGAGTTACTTACCGATGCCAATCGACACGCTAAATCTCATGCATGGCGACAACATGGGTATCCTGTATGCCGGCGGTAATAGCATTTAATTTGTTGCTACTTGGATAGGTTTAAATGTCGGGAAACTAACAAAGATGACTGATAATACAAAGCAAAATAAGGCCTACGCGAAGCTTATCAATCGCTACGACGATGTGTTGACGGCACGCAAGTGGTGGAGTCGTCTCTATATGAAGTGCATATGGAAAGTGGATGACAATCTGGTGGCAAAAGAGGTTTTGGAGATGCTACCTGATGATTTCCGGGGAGAAATTCTGGACGTTCCAATAGGGACAGCCGTTTTCACTGCCCAGAAATACCGCACTATGCAAAACGCCAAAATTTTAGGTATCGATTTTTCACAAGAGATGCTTGACATCGCTAACCAACGTTTTTTACACGAAAAGATTAACAACGTGAAGTTGCAACATGGCGACGTATGCAAGCTTACGTTTGAAAACGAACGTTTTGACGCGGTACTTTCGATGAACGGCTTTCACGCTTTCCCCACGCAAAAGCACAAGGCATTTTCCGAAACCTACCGCGTGCTTAAACAAGGTGGTATTTTCTTGGGCTGCTTCTATATCAAGGGAGAGCGCAGCATTGCCGATTGGGTCGTACACAACATACTGAACAGAAAGGGGTTTTTCACTCCGCCTCATTTCATAAAAAAAGAGGCGATAGAGGTTCTAAAATCGTTTTACGGTGAAAATGTCGAGGTGAAAAATCACCGTTCACTGTTAATTTTTAAATGCGTGAAGTAAAATAAAGGTACCTGCATTTTGGCACTTGTGTATATACTCAATAAAACAGCAATATTTGGGTTCTGACAAGTTCGGGTTGAAGTTGTTAAATTATATATGGATTTATTCCAGCTCATACCTTTCAGCTTCTATGCTATAATTGGTATAATATGAGATTTTACCACTTGATATTTGCCGATAAATGTCCTGAATAAAAGCTATTTCCTCTTTAAAATGCTCCGTATCTTCCTCACCTTTATGGTTTTCTCTCATTTTCTTCTCCCATTCTTTTACCTCTTCGGCATCCATTATTACAGGCTTTAATTTTCCTGTGACTTTTGCCTTTTGCCCTACAATAGAAGGGTCAACTGTTGAGAGATTATTTCCTAATTCAACCTTTATAAATAGATTTTCGTTTTCGCCTATAATTCTAAATCGTTTATGAGAATGTTTACATACATGCTCGATAAGACCCTCTACGTGAACAGTTTTATCAAACAAAGTTTCGCCATTGGCGAACACTTCATCAACAGTCAAATAATTAATTGATACTTCTGTGTTTTCCCTATTTTCTGTCTGCTTGTTGTTTGTTTGCTTACATGCATTAACCGACAATAAAACGGCAGCCACCACAATAATTGAAAAAATTTTATTCATAAATGAAGTTTTTAAAAGTGAAACGATAATATAACCTTAAAATTTCTTCCCATCGCGGGAATATAAGAGCCAAAGGGCTGATAATCTGTATTTAGAATATTTTTTACTATAAAACGAAGTTTTGGAAAACCAATTAGGGAATTTGAATTAACACCAAAGGCAAAATTTAAAACAGCATGAGCATCAGATGGCACATAACCCCAAGGACCTCCTTCTGTGCCTTCCGGAATTTTTGCTACTCTATTTTGAGCGGCAGCATATTCTGTATCCAACTTCACAGAATATCCCGTTATCCATTTTTTATTGACTAGCCCACGATAAATAGCTTCTATATTCATTTTGAATGGCGGAACACCAAACATGGGTGCATTTTCACCTTCTAACAGTTCAATACCATAAACGTAAGCAGCTCCCAAACCCAAATACAACGAATTGGACGGTTTTAGCACATTATTGAACTGATAGTCTGCTGAAAACTCACCGCCCATTAGCTTAGCGTCTGTGTTTCTTAGTGTAAAATCCACATCGGGTTCATCAGCAGGTGCTTCGTTGATGAAATCATCAAGAATATTATAAAATAGTGCAATGTCATATTTTAACTTCTCTTTCAAGGTTTTACCACGTAACCCAACATCAAAATTCCAACTATATTCAGGTTGCAAATCAGGGTTTCCAACTTTTATCCCTTTACAGCTGATTACCCTTGTAAACATCTCCTCTGTGATTGGCATACGAAAAGCCCTACCTGCATTAAAAGAGATATGGGTTGTATTGTTGGGCGAATAGACAAAGCCCGCGTTTCCGCTGAATGCATCTCTTTTTTCATTCCGACCGACTATCGTACCTTTCTTGCCTTCTAAAACAGTTGCAGCATCGTAACGAACGCCTGCAACAATCTGCCATTTTTCCCCGATTTGCCATTCATCATTGATAAAAGCGCCAATGTTTTGTTGTCCCGCACCTTTATAACCTTCTACTGTGCCGTGCGTATCGTTGTAATAGTCAAAAAGTTCCGACGGGTTGTCAAGGCGAAACAGATAGCAGTCAATTCCGGCAGTCATCTTGTTGTTTTTGGACAAATTGAGAATGGTATATAAGCGAGCTCCACCGTAGCTGTTTTTATAGTGCACTAAATCAAGAGTTGAAACTTTTCCGCTAACAACGCTATATTTATATTGGTAATAATCTCGCCAACCGCTGTCGTAATACAGGTTAAGATTGACCGACTCTACAATGCCTTTCGGGGTGTAGTTGTAAGCAAAATCGGTATGAAAGTTCTCTTCTTTATTGCGTACTTTGGTAAATCGCTTTGTCGGACCATTAAATCCGCGCGGTTTCCCCCAATCACCATAATGATAATTGGCATTGAAAGTGATTTTGTGCTTATCCGAAAATTTGTAGCCCGTATTCAGTGAGATGTCCCGATCTTCTACATTGCTGTTATCCGCAATTTCGCCGGAGCCGTAAATCATCTCATCTGTTTTACGATACTTACCGCTGAGCGACATTCCAAACTTTTCTCTTTTATGGCACAGTTTCATCAACTCTAAAAACTCGTTGTTGTTACTGCCATATCCCGAGCTTAGTTGAATGCTGTTACTGTTGCTGCCAAAAGGTTCTGCACTGACCAAATTAATAATCCCTGAAATAGCCCCACTACCATAAATTACAGATCCCGGACCTTTAACAATTTCGATTTTTTGGTTATCATAAACATTAATATCCTGACCGAAATAGCCACCCGGGAATGTGCCGATGCGCCTGTTGCCATCTTTCATAATAATCAGACGATTAGAATTTAATCCCCTTAAAATTATCGGCGAATGGTATTCCCAAACCTGCGTAAAGCCAGGAGTTTTATTTAACACATCGATTATATTGGAGTTCATATTGTCTCTGATTTCCCGATGTGAAATTACATTAGCAGCCTTTGTAAGCTTGTCCGTTCGTTGCTCATACAATCCGGCAGAAACTACGATATCAGACAACTGAAACTCTTTGGGCGTTAAATAAACAGTCAAATTGCCGGAAAACAAGCTGTCAGAGACCAAAACTTCTTTTCTATAATAATTAACATGGCTAAGAATGATAGTAGTTTGTTTTTCCTTCGCTATATTTATTTTGAACCTTCCTTCCGCATCAGTGGCTGTTCCCTTTGACACATTGCTGATGGAAATATTGACAAAAGGTATTGGTGCTTTTGAGTCAAAGTCTATAACAACACCTTGTATTGTCTTTCCTTGACCAAAAGAGCTATTAATAAATCCGAATACAAATAGGGCTACAAATAAGCTTCTTAATACTTTTATCATAATTTAAGCCTTCCTTCCCTACTCTACAAAATCCCACATGATCTCAATGTAGCCTGTTGGAGTTGGGGCAGGCTTAGCAGGAAATTTGGGAACAATAAACTTAACAAGTCGTCCTTCTTTGGTTTGTATTATCCATATCGGCTCGTCATCAGCAATGTTGTTGTTGGCAGGTTCTCTCCACGTTTGTCCGATAACTAATTTTTTGTATTCCTTAGCAAGTTCTTTCATCAGTGGTGTTCCGGATTCACCTTTTTGTACCGATGATATATCAAACGAGGGGTCATCTGATTTTAAAGTATAGTCCAACAAATTTGATTTTTTAAGGTTTCTGAAACTTGTTACTCCCTTGCATGTTTCGTCAACCGATGAGTAGTTTACCGCTTTTGCCGATGACGCCAATTGAATAAAAGGAGCTCCGCCTGAACTGCCATCAGGTCTTTCTGCTTTAATTGTACGAATTTTCAGATCATACTCAAAGTCAGTTACCGTGAGCGAATCCATGTTATTTGCCCCACCCTTTTTTCCCTTATATTCAAAATCAAAGCCTACTCCACCCGGATTTCTTCCGGCACAAATCAAATAGGGAGATTCAAGGCTTTTAAACTGACTTTCATTTATTGGATTGTCAGGTTCCTCTTTCTCACATGAAGTTAATAAAACAGCTCCTATAGTAAGGGTTACAACTACAATAAATAAATTTTTAAACGATTTCATGTCTCTCTTTTTTATTAAAAAAGTCATCTTGACTTTTTATTCTTATTAATACCCTTTTCCTTTTCTCAACTCCAACATACCGATGCTTGCAACTTTTCCACCAACATCTTTTCCACGACGCATCCAGGTAAAACGAGTAACTGCCAAAGTGGTCGTTCGGTTATCAACACCTTAACCCGGCTATCAAGTCCGGGTAAAACGAGCAACTGCCGGAGTGCCGGAAGCTCATCCGCGTGTAACATCAAGCAAGTGCGCGTTGGAGCTATCGGAATCCTTATTTTCCTTCGATACATACTCTGTTTATTGCTTTCTTCCCAGTAATCACCGTCAAGCTCGTGAATATAGTCGACGAAACGGCGGTATTCGGACTCTGACAAATTCAAGTTAAAATTGTTGAACTCAATATGGATCTTGTTACAAACGCTGCATTTAAACACTATGCCATATTGGGTTTGATTGATGATATTCATCTTTTCCACAGGGTTAAAATGAAGGTTTGATGTTTTGTACCCAAGAGGAGACACGCTCATCGGTCAGGTCGCTTTCATTATCCACGTCAATGGGCAGTCCCACGAACTTATTATCCACGACGGCACGCGAGTCGTCAAAACTATATCCGGCTGTAGCCACAGACCCAACTATTTTACACCCCTTTCCAAAGAAAAACTCGTACAGCTCGCCCATCCCGTCCACAAAGGTGTCGGAGTAACCACTTGCATCGCCTAATCCGAAAAGGGCGACGATCTTACCGGACAGATCAACCGATTTTAGTCGTGGCAACATATCGTACCAATCGTCTTGCAAATCGCCTAACCCCCAGGTGGAGGTACCCAAAATAAGGCAATCGGCGGTGGTAAAGTCATCGGCGCTACACTGCGCCACATCTTTCAATTGAGGTGAAAACTCGCTTAGCAGCTCGGCAATCTTTTCGGCTGTCTCTCTCGTGTTATCAGTTGAAGAACCGTAGATAATCGATATCTTTTTCATCGTGTTGTATATTAATGTTTGATTTAACAAAAATATTGCGATTACAAACAGCAAGCAATCCCCAGATCATGGGATTTTATTGATAAACAATCATCATTTATAGGGATTGATACGGTCATTTTTGTAGGTTAATTTTGCTTTTGGGAACCAGAGAACAGCGTTCAGTTGAAATAGAAAGGCCTTACCGAGTATGACAACAGAAAAATATAATATCACGGGTATGGCTTGCTCCGCATGCGCGGCTCACGTTGAGAAGAGTGTGCAAAAGTTGGATGGCATGCGAGAGGTGAGCGTCAACTTACTGACAAACAGCATGTCTGTTGAATTTGACGAGAAACGGTTATCATCACAAGATATTATCCACGCTGTTCAAGAAGCCGGCTACAGTGCTTTTTGGGTACAGCCCGAAAAAACCGAGTCATCGTCCACAAGAATTGATTACGTGGCAAAAGAACAACAGGCATTGAAGAAACGCTTTATTGCCTCTTTAATATTTCTTGTACCATTGATATATCTCTCCATGGGCAGTATGGTTGGGTTGCCTTTACCCCTCTCTATCTCTATTGATAAGAATCCCCTCTTGTTTGCTTTCGCGCAATTTATATTAACTATTCCCATATTTATCATCAACGGCAAGTTTTTCACTAACGGTTTTCGCGCTCTGGGCAAACTGGTGCCCACTATGGACTCGTTAGTCGCCATTGGTTCATCTGCCGCGTTTATCTACGGGATTTACGCGTTGGTCAGAATTTATTTGGGGTTGAAACAGGGTGATTGGGAATTGGTGAGTCAATTTTCTCACAACCTGTTTTTCGAGTCGGGTGCTACTATTTTGACCCTGATAACATTGGGCAAATATTTGGAGGCTCGTTCCAAGCGGAGGACTTCAGACGCCTTGAGCAAGCTAATCGATTCAGCGCCGGAGACAGCTACCGTGACTCGTTTCGGGGAAGAGGTAGAGATCCCTGCCGAAGAGGTGGTCGTGGGCGATATGGTAAGCATTCGGCCCGGTCAGAAAATCCCGGTTGATGGAGAGGTCACGGAAGGTATTAGTGCCGTTGACGAGTCGGCTATCACGGGCGAGAGTATTCCGGTAACTAAAGAGCCGGGCGATACGGTTATATCCGCGAGTATCAACAAAACGGGCTACCTGCTTTTCAGGGCCACTAAGGTGGGCGCAGACACCACCTTTTCGCAGATAGTGAAGCTGCTGGAAGAGGCGTCGGCGTCCAAGGCTCCTATTGCCCGTTTGGCAGACAGGGTTAGTCGTGTCTTCGTGCCGACCGTAATTCTCATAGCCCTGATATCGACCGTCGCCTGGTTGCTGTTCGGACAGTCGTTCGAATTCGCGTTGTCCATTGGCATTTCAGTGCTGATTATTTCATGTCCCTGCGCGCTGGGGTTGGCCACGCCCGTCGCAATCATGGTGGGAACGGGCAAAGGCGCTGAAAAAGGCATTCTCTTCAAATCTGGCGAGGCACTTGAAATGGGGAGCAAACTTGACGCGGTGGTGTTCGATAAAACCGGAACGGTTACAAAAGGTGAACTGCGGGTAACCGATATCGTGCCAATTCGGGATTTAGATGAAAATGGATTGTTGAAAATAGCCGCGTCGTTAGAGGCTTATTCCGAGCATCCTATTTCAAAAGCGGCATTGAGTAGAGCTGAAGAGAAGAAATTGTCGCTTTATCCCGTGTCGAATTTCGTCGCGGTACCCGGCAAAGGAGTATCGGGAGAGATAGTCGAGAAACAATGCAAAATAGGCAATCAGGCTTATATTTCAGAAAATATTGATACTACAGCTATTGACGATTTGCTGTTTAGTATAACTCAACAGGGAAAAACAGCGCTGTTGGTGGCGGACGATAAGAAAGTTTTGGGTGTAATCGGCGTTGCCGATGTGTTGAAGCCGACCAGTCGCCGAGCCGTGGATGAATTGAAATCGATGGGTATCCACACCGTGATGCTTACAGGCGATTATCGGTTAACCGCACATGCTATACAAAAGGAGTTAGGTGCGGATCAAGTTATCGCCGAAGTTTTGCCGCAAGATAAAGACAAGGCCATTCAAGAGCTTCGTCAAAGCGGGATGAAGGTCGCGATGGTAGGCGACGGCATTAACGATGCGCCGGCGTTGGCGCGTGCCGACTTGGGTTTTGCCATGAGTACAGGTACCGATGTAGCCGTGGAGTCGGCAGACGTAGTGTTGATGAAAAACGATCCGCACGATGTGGTAACCGCTATACGGCTCAGCAAAGCTACCCTGAAAAACATCAAGCAAAACCTGTTTTGGGCGTTTTTCTACAATACTATCGGGATACCTTTGGCAGCAGGTATTTTTTACCCGATATTGGGCTGGACGTTAAGTCCCACCTTTGCCGCCATAGCTATGAGTTTAAGTTCAATAACGGTGGTGTTAAATGCTTTGCGATTAAAGCGAGTCCTCCTTTAAAGTTTTCACTTTATTTTCATACGATTATTTTAATCTTTTACATTTTGGTGTATGGAACCTTTGATATTTAAAATAATCATTCCCAAGAATGTTTAATGATTATTTTAATCATGTCGGTTTCATATCATTGTATTACTCTAATTCACTAATTGTATTTGTTATGGAACGAATTGTACTGAAAGTAAAACCTGAAACGGTACGCGGGTGGCGCATGAAAAGTCGGGAAGCAAAGCCGTCGGATATTGAAGATCTTGATCGGCTTTTGAACTTTTGGCTAAACGCTCAAGAAGAAGAGCTTTGGCCTTTTTTGGAACGAGTGCTGCACTTTCGCCACATTCAGTAAGTGCCGATGCTTTGAAAAAAGCGTTGCTTGAATTACATCCTTTCCAAAATATTCCTATTCTTTCCCCTGCAGATTTTTTGAATACAAGTTTCAATTGTTAACCTCTCATTACCTGTAAATTGCACATTACTAATTTGCTGAGGCGCTTTTTCTGTCGTCTCCCCAATAATGGTGAATTGTTGACCCTTAAAATCCCATCAACTGAGGATTGACATGGTCGTTTTTCCAGGTTAATTTTGCATGTCGAATTCAAAGAACAGTGTTCAGACACGAAATCGAGTGTCAACCAGAGTATGAAAACAGAAAAAGAAGAGATACGCCAAGTGCTAATAACAACGGCACGCGAAGCCTTTTTAAAAAAAGGTTATAAGACCGTGTCGATGCGTGAAATATCGGGAAAATCGGGAGTGGGACTGAGCAATATATACAACTATTTTGACAGCAAAGACGAACTGTACAGGGTGGTGTTAACGCCATTTTTACACTCTTTTGAAAAGATGATGATTGAACACTCAGAAGCGAGCAGGGATACCGAAGTAGATATGTACACTTCCGAAAAGTATCAAGCGGAAACAATTCGATCTTTCCTGGAAGTCTTTCGTCAGTACCGCCCCGAACTGAAATTGCTCTTTTATGCATCGCAAGGTTCCTGTTTCGAGAACTACTGCGAAATGCTTATCGATAACAACACGCGTCGCAGCCTAGAATACATGAAGTTAATCAAAGAAAAAAACCACCTCTTGTCTATCGATATTTCCACGTTTTTTATACATCTCTGTTGTGTATGGTGGGTAAACGTTCTTAAAGAGATCGCGGGACACGATGAGTTGACAGACATTGAGATTGAGCGCTTTATCGCGGAGTACGTGCGATTTGCCGCCGCCGGGTGGGAAGCCCTATTCAAAACATGCGAGTCCAAAAAACAGGAATGAAATGAAAACTTTGATACTCACGATTACTGAAGCCTTGTACAAAGCCAAGCGTACCGCCCAATTCAGGCGGTACGCTTTTTTTATGAACAAACTTGAACTTTGTTCTCTGTTTAAAAACAGCAATAGCAACATGGAACCAACAGGCTTGCAAGAACCACTGCCCGTGGTATTTAAATATGGCAAACGTGAAAAACTCATGATAAGCAACTTGATTGGACAACCGTATGACAGTAACAAGTAAAAACCCAACCCATCTTACAGGCGTTCCTGCCACCTTGCTTATTTCGCTTAGAGCAAGATGCTTGGAGAGCCTTGACCCGAAAGGGATTATAAAAGACGAACGGAGCGTGGATATTGCCCGTGCCCTCGGCTGCGACATCTCGCCCGGGAGCGAAAGTTTTTTCACGCAAGTGGGCACGGCACAACGTACCGTGGTGTTTAACGACTACACCAACGACTTCCTTTCCCGCTACCCGGACGGAACGGTAGTCAACCTGGCGTGTGGATTAGACACTCGCTTTGAACGATTGGATAACGGTCAGGTAAGATGGTTTGACCTCGATTTGCCGGAAGTCATTAACATTCGCCGACGTTTTTTCAAAGAGAGTGAGCGGTATCGCTATATCGAAAAATCGGCATTGGACTTTTCGTGGTTAGATGATGTACCGAAAGAGCGTCCCGTGTTTATAACTGCCGAAGGACTGTCCTGTTACTTTACCGAAGAGCAGATGCGTGAACTGCTAACCCGCGTAGCCGAAGCCTTTGACTACGTGGAGTTTGTCATAGAGGCCATAAGTCCCTTTATGGTGCAACACACGGACAAACATCCAAGCATGAAAGATCATGAAGCGCAATTTATGTGGGGCATCAAAACGGGTCGCGAAATAGATGAATGGAACACTGGCTTTCATTTCGTAAGCGAACGCTACTTCATGCTGGAATGCAAAAAGCGGGCTTTAAGCATACGGTTCATGTGCCTGTTTCCCTTTTTCGGAAAATCGATGAAAATATTTTTATTGAGAAAAATGAATAGGTGGGCGCCCTTTAAGCAACTTCCGATTTCACTCGTTTGACTTTGGTCTCCAGACCTCAACCTTCCAGCTTCGAAAATAATACTAAAAAAATATGAATACATTAAAACGTTTTAAAGTTTACATGGGCAAGCGAAAAGCGTTGCTTCCCCTATCGTTGGTGCTATCGGCTCTCAACGGTTTGTTAGCCTTAGTTCCGGCAGTTTTAGTCTGGTTTATTGTTCGCACGCTTATCAATAGCGGCGGCACACCGGAAGGTACTGCCGTATATCAATATGCCTGGTGGGCGTTTGTCGCGGCAGTATTCAGTGTTTTACTTTACTTCGTGGCTCTGATGTTGTCGCACTTGGCGGCGTTTCGCGTGGAGTGTAACCTGCGTACAACCGCCGTTAATCGCCTGCTTCATATGCCGTTGGGCTTTTTCGAAAACAAGGCGAGCGGACGAATACGCAAAATCATCGACGACGATGCCGGGAATACGCATACCTTCTTGGCCCATATACTGCCCGATTTGGCGGCAAGCATCGTTTCGCCTCTGCTGGTATTCGTGTTACTTTTCGTATTCGATTGGCGAATGGGCGTGGCGAGTTTAATCCCTATCGTCATCACGATGCTGCTTATGGGTAAAATGATGAACCCCAAATACAATCACTTCATGAAAGATTATATGACGGCACAAGAGCAGATGAGTGCCGAAGCGGTGGAATACGTGCGGGGGATTCCGGTGGTTAAGGTGTTTCAACAGACGGTTTTCTCGTTCCGCCGATTTTACGACAGCATTATCCGTTATCGCGATTTGGTCATCCCCTACACGCTCACGTGGCGTCAGCCGATGAGTATCTACACCGCCGTCATCAACGGTTTCGCCTTTTTCATTATTCCCCTTGCCGTGCTGCTTATCGGTCGGGGTGGCGAGCTGGCGGTAGTTATGAGCGATTTGCTGTTCTACCTGCTTATCACGCCTATTATCGGCTCTAACATCATGAGAGTGATGTACCTGCAAAGCAACCTGTTCATGGCGGGCGAAGCCCTTACACGTATCGAGAATATCACATCAACCGAACCACTTCCCGAAGCGGCTCAACCGCAATCCATTAAAAAGCATGATATAGAATTTGGAAACGTGCGATTCGCTTACCCCGAAGCTACCACATTCGCCGTGGATGGCGTGTCGTTCCATATCCCGCAAGGCAGCACTTATGCCTTGGTGGGTCAATCGGGCGGGGGCAAAACCACCATTGCCCGACTTATCCCCCGTTTCTGGGATGTAGCGGAAGGTAGCGTGAAAATCGGTGGCGTGGATGTAAGGGATATCGCCAAAAAAGAGTTGATGGACAACGTATCGTTCGTGTTTCAAAACAGCAAGCTGTTTAAGACTTCGCTTTTGGAGAATATCACTTACGGCAAGCCCGATGCTTCGCCTGCCGAAATTGAGCGAGCTATCGACTTGTCGCAAAGTCGTGAGATTATCGACCGCTTGCCTAATGGGTTAAACACGAAAATAGGCGCGGAGGGCACCTACCTTTCCGGTGGGGAGCAACAACGCATCGTGTTGGCACGAGCATTTTTAAAAGATGCCCCTATCGTGGTGTTGGATGAAGCCACCGCCTTTGCCGACCCTGAAAACGAACACCTTATTCAACAAGCCCTACGTGAGTTGATGAAAGGAAAAACCGTGCTGATGATCGCGCATCGCCTGACTACCGTACAGGACGTGGATAGGATTTTGGTGGTGGATAAAGGCAAAATCGCCGAGCAAGGCACTCACACGGAGCTGATGGCACAAAAAGGAATATACCACACCATGTGGGACGAATATCAAAAAGCGCTAACATGGACTTTCTGAGAAGTCCGAAGTCAGGAGTCGGGAGTCGGAAGTATCATACCTTCGGACTTCGGACTTCCGACTTCCAACTACTTAATGTTCTTTTTAAAGGCAATCATCATATTCATCAAGTTAAATGCTTCATTATAAAGATGCTCAAACATTTCATCCGTCATATATTCTCGAAGTTTAGCCTTGTGCAGACAAGTAACAACCTCTGCCATAGAACGAATAGCATAGCTCATAAACCTGCGAAATTCGGGATTTGTCTGTCCAATAGCACCCTCGGATATATTCAAGGCGATACTGTCAGCAGCACGTCTAATCTGAGAAGAAAGATTAAACAGTTCCTCTCGTGGGAACGTGCACGCAAGATGATGAATTTCCTCGCCAAAGGTCATAGCCTTTTGCCATATAGTAAGTTTTTCAAATTTAAACTCCATAAGCAATTAATTTTCATAAATATAGCAATAAAAATTTAAACGCTCAGACTTCGGACTTCAAACTTCAAACTTCAGACTTCAGACTAAAAACTTAATAAATCATGTCACTCAACAAATATTTTCAAAAACGATTTGCTCTCTCGCCGGAAGGGGCAACTTCGTTCATAAGCGGAGTAGTCTTATCTACGCTACAAAACATCGTGCTGATGTTGCCGGCCCTGTTCATGTTTATTTTCCTGATGGAGTACTTAGCTCCTAACGATACGCCACACGGTTTCTGGTTTTACGCGCTTTTGGGACTGGCTTTTTTATTTGTAATTTACATTGTTACCTATTTTCAATATAAAAGTACCTACATCGATGTCTATAACGAGAGCGCCAAACGCCGAATAGGTCTCGCGGAGAAATTACGCAAGCTGCCGCTGGCCTTTTTCGGCGAGAAAAACCTCTCCGACCTGACCAACACCATCATGGAAGACAACAGCGCGTTGGAACAGATTTTTTCGCATGCCGTACCGCAACTGTTCGCATCGATTATCAGTGTGATACTGGTGGGTATCGGGTTATTCTTTTACCAGTGGCAATTGGCGTTGGCACTGCTTTGGGTAGTCCCGTTAGCCTTGTTGCTGGTGGTAATTTCACGACGCTTGATGAAGAAAACGTTTGTCGAAAACCACCGTGTGAAACGTGGTGTGAGCGAAAGCATCCAGGCGGCTATCGAAAACGTGCAGGAGATAAAGTCGTACAACGGCGAAGCCGCCTATATGAACAAATTTGAAAACCAAATAAAGGGGTATGAAAAGAGCTTGATAAAAACCGAGTTGGCATCGGGCGTACTGCTCAATATCTCGTATATCTTTCTAAAACTGGGATTGCCCACGGTAATCATCGTTGGAGCGCACCTGTTGGCATCGGGTTCCGTTTCATTGATAACCTACCTGGTATTTTTGATGATTTCGAGCATCATTTACAATCCCATTAACGAAGTGCTCAATAACATGGCTATTCTCAGCTACTTGGATGTACGTCTTGACCGCATGCGTGAAATGGAGCAAATGCCCGTGCAGGAAGGGAAAACCGAATACTCGGTATTGAATTACGATATAGTCTTCAACAACGTGTCGTTTGCTTACGAGGAGGGGAAGCAGGTGCTTCGCGACGTGTCGTTTACCGCTTGCCAGGGCGATGTTACGGCTTTGGTAGGACCATCCGGAGGCGGGAAAAGTACATCGGCAAAACTCGCGGCAAGGTTTTGGGATATTGACGAAGGCACGATAACGCTTGGCGGAGAAGATATTTCGCTGATTGACCCGGAAGCACTTTTAAGAAACTACTCGGTGGTGTTTCAAGATGTGGTGCTGTTCAACGCGTCTGTCGCCGATAACATACGTATCGGTCGTAGAGACGCGTCTGACGAAGATGTCATGCGGGTGGCTCGCTTGGCCCAATGCGAAGAGTTTATCAACCGTTTGCCCAACGGTTACAATACGCTTTTAGGCGAAAACGGCGAAACGCTTTCAGGTGGCGAACGTCAGCGTATTTCTATTGCTCGTGCGTTGCTTAAAGATGCACCTATCGTGTTGTTAGACGAAGCCACGGCAAGCATCGACGTGGAAAACGAGACCAAAATCCAAGCCGGGATTTCGGAACTGATAAAAGACAAAACCGTGCTGATCATCGCTCACCGTATACGTACGGTTGCCAACGCCCACAAGATAGTTGTAATAAAAGACGGCACTGTCGCCGAACAAGGCTCACCCGCGGAATTGATAAGCCGTGGTGGTTATTACGCGGAGATGGTGGGGAGTCGGGAGTCGGGAGTCGGGAGTCAGAAGACCGAAGACCGGAGTCAGAAGACCGAAGACCGGAGTCAGAAGACCGAAGACCGGAGTCAGAAGACGGAAGTCGGGAGTCGGGAGTCAGAAGACATCCCAACGTCGTTCTGCTCATCGCATCCTTGCATAGATTGGAGATATAATGATAAAGATGGCGGTAAACAGGATGGATTTTCAATAGGTTGAGATATAAGTATAAGCAAAAACATTATGAACAATAACGCGCGATTTTGGGATAGAGTTGCCGGTATCTACGATATTTTCGTGAATGTCATAAACGCAAAAACACATCGACAATTGTGCGAGGAAATTACCCGCCTTATTCAGCCGACCGACATCGTTTTAGAATGCGCCTGCGGAACAGGCATGCTCACTAAAGTTATTGCACCACACTGCACTAAACTGATAGCGACGGATTTCTCGACAAAGATGTTGAAACGTACCGAAAAAAAATGCAAGAACTTTACTAACACAGATTTCAGGACGGCTGATATAACGAGTTTAGATTTTGAAACCGGCTCCTTCGATAAAGTTGTCGCAGGCAATGTTATTCACTTGCTTCAATATCCGTGCAAAGCTTTACGTGAATTGAATCGTGTCTGCCGTCCCGGTGGAAAAATAATCGTGCCGACTTATATCGTTACAAGCAAACAAGAGAAAATTACTCGTATCTATAGCAAAATGGGTGCGGGATTTCAAAACAAATTCACGTTCGCATCATACGAACAGTTTTTCATTGATTCCGGATATACCAACGTGGAGTTTATCCATGCTGAAGGGAAAATCCCATGTTCAATAGCCGTAATAGAGAAAAAGGATAAAATTAATTGATGAAATACAAGCCTATATATTGGATTATTTCAAAACCGTTTGTAGGGAAATATTTGAAAAAGCATTTTGATAAAAAGTCGATTAAAACAATTTTCAAAAATGCCAAAGCAGAATACAAACGCTTATTAAGCCGAGCCGACGATATTGGTTCCGATAATCCTATGGCATCAAATTTATATTTTGCATTGGTTATAGTCTCTTTCTTAACTGCAAACAGGGATAAAATTACAGCGGAAATGCTTGCAGAAATGATAGAAAGTACCTTTAATTCACGCTTTCTAAAGAAGCTAATGCCACTTGATTTAAATAGAGAGAAAGATATTTTATTTATGAAGCACAGGATGTTGAGGGCATCTAAATGGGCTGCTAAGCACAAGAATGAACATCCTGAGACTTGGGAGATTAATTTTGACGATAATTTACATAAGGATGGAAGTTACTATTATTTTACCAAATGTCCGATTGCTAAATTTTTTAAGGATAATGACATGCAGGATTTAACGCATATGCTTTGTGAGATAGATTATCTAGCAATTAAACTCGCTAAGGGAAAATTAATTAGAAATTGTACCTTGGCAAACGGAGATGCGATGTGTGACTTTTGGATTGTCGGAGACAAGGTGAAAAATCCACGATAAAAATGAGAAAAACAATAAAAACAAGTATAGAGCAATGAATAATACAAAACAATTAAACTTAGGAACTTTTGTTTACCAAAGTGAAAATGTGGATGGTGTGGAAGTACAAAGTTTTCTCGGGATACCTTATGCTAAGGCAGAGCGATTTGGAATGCCGATTATGATTGATACGTACAAAAAAACTCCGGTTAATTCAGGAATCGGAATGCGTTTTCCGCAAAATTATGTACCGCCTGTTTTAAATCTCTTTTTGAAAAATCCGATGATGCGAAAAGAAATTCTGACCCAAGGTGATAAAACTGATGAGAATGCATTTGTGCTAAATATTTGGACAAACTCAACCGAAGGGAAAAAACCCGTGCTTGTTTTTATCCACGGGGGCGGTTTTACATATGGTTCGGGAACGACACCGCTTTACAACGGAAAATATCTTGCATCAAAAGGGATTGTTGTCGTAACAATTAATTATCGATTGTGTGTTGCAGGTTTTATTCCTGTTATGATTGACGGGAAACTTTCAGTAAACCGCGGTTTTTTCGACCAACAGTATGCCCTTAAATGGGTTCGCAAAAATATTGGTACTTTTGGTGGTGATGCAAATAACATAACGCTAATGGGACAATCTGCCGGAGGGCTTTCTGTTTCCATCCACATGATGAGCGAAGAAAGCACAAAGTATTTTGACAAGCTCATCGTCTGCTCTGCCGGTGCAAATGAATGCATGAATTTAGAAACAGCAGAAAAAGTAGCAAGCGGTTTTTTAAAAAATAATCGATTATCAAGTACTGATGAATTACTTGCACTTCCCGCCAAAAAACTGATAAAACTAAAAATGCCACTTGCACTGTTGGCGACACCTGTTATCGACTGTGTGTTGTTGAAAGACGACGCGAGGGGTTTGATGAAACGAGGTGCATTCTCGCCAAAGCCCGTTATGCTCGGAACGACAGAAGATGAATTGGAAATGGTCAACAATAAGTCGTGGTACAAGGCTTTGGGAATTGCAAATAATGAAAGTGATTTTCAAAAACAAACGGCGGAAAAATACGGAGAAGAGGGATTGTTGCTGGCAGAAGAACTTCGGAAAACATATCCGAATGTTGTCGATGTGCAATTTAAAATGATGGAAATGTTTTTTCACGTTGGCGCACTCCGTGACCTAAAACTGTATTCTGCAAAGGCACCCTGCTACGGATACCGCATGAACTTTGTGCCGAACATTTGGAACGGCAAGCGGGGTGCATATCATTGTGCGGAATTTCCGTTTATTTTTGAAACGCTTCACGATATCAACATGACTGTCACAGAAAAAAATCTCAGACAATCGAAAATCATACAAAGTGATTGGCTTGAGTTTATAAAAAACGGACGTATTCCCGGTCGTGAAACCTTTGGAGAAAATGGAAAAATTACGTTGTACGAAAATACTGAAGCGACGATGATCAACTTTCCGTATCGAGACATAATTGAAAAGATTGAGGACTCAGGTGTATTTACAAAAATATTAAACTCCTTTCTGCGAGGCAGTGATGAAAATTTTATCGCGTAAAACAAAAAATCATCCAATATTAAACGCTATAATGGTCGGTGCTTTTTCCTTTGGTAATATATGGATGCTGGGCGGTCATTTGTTGATGCTGGGTAAAGCGAAAAAGAGATCTTTTAGTTGACAATGAAAATAATTGAAAACACAGATAAAGTACATGTTAAGATGGAAAAAGTTAAGATTGAAAAAAATACGGTTCAGGAAACATTAATAATCCCTTTATATGGGAGAAAAATGTGTTCCGAAAAATTCCCTGAGCTTTATAATGATGTTTTTGCAAAGAGATTATGTGACAGATTAGATTATGATTTTTCGGAATTAGAGAAAAAGAACAAATCGTTTTTGTATGAATTTGGTTCTCTTGAAGCAGCAATGCGGCAGTTGGATATAATGTGGGAGATTCAAGCGTATTTAAAAGATCACCCCAAAGCAACGATTGTAAATCTCGGCTGCGGTTTGGACGACACCGGAAAAGCCTGCAACAACGGTCTTTGCCATATCGTGAATGTCGATTTCCCTGATGTTATATTGGTTCGCAAGCAGTTGATTGTTGAACAGGAGAGAGAAAAAAGTATCGCATGCGATTTGAAAGATTATTCGTGGATGGAAGAGGTTGACGGAACTAACGGGGTTATTTTCTTTGCAGCCGGGGTGTTTCATTATTTTAGGAAAGATGAAGTAAAGACCTTGGTATTAGAGCTTTCAAAAAGATATCCGGGAGGATGCTTGGTGTTTGACAGTGTTGGAAAACTCGGTTTAAGACTGATGATGTCAAAAGCGATAAAAAACATGGGCATTAACGATGTAGAGGGTCTGTTTTATGTAAATAATCCCAAAAAGGAATTGAATTGGTCAAATAGAATCAAGGTTACTTCAAAGGGCTATATGTTAGGTTATTATGATATGAAAAGTCCCGGTATTCGTTTTTCACATCGTCTGCTTGCAAGGATTGGCGATAAAATAATCAAGATGTCGATAAATAGGATGGATTTTGAATAAAATACAGCTTAGTATATGGCGATGAGCTTTGTGATTTTAAATTTAAAAAAGGAGAATTACGATGATTAAAAAAGCAACTATTTATGAACAACTTACAGCCTTACCCTATCTCTCAACATATCAACAGTTGATACAGGGGGCTATTGAATTGGATCTGTTTTCCCATTTGGAAACCCCGAAAAAGGCAGGCGACTTGTCTCGAAAAATGAATTGGAATGAGTACAACACTTTGAATCTTCTAAAGGGATTGTACAGCCTCGGCTATATTAAAAGACAGGGCGATACATTTTGCAACATGCCCGAAACTTCAAACTATCTGGTCAAAGGGAAACCCGCATATATGGGTGAAGTGTTGACATTCTTCTGCAATAATCAAGGAATGAATCTCGGCGATGTGGTACAGCAGGTAAAAGAGGGTCCCAAACCAATGGAACAGACACAGCAAACCATGGATTTTGCTTCTTTCGGGGAGGCAATGCGTAAAGCCCAATCGGGAATACGACAGCATGAATTGTTGGAAATTATTCGCACTCTTCCAGAAAACAAATCCATCCGAAAAGTTTTGGATCTGGGTTGTGGTGCCGGTTGTTTTGGAATTGCCATTGTGCAGGATGCACCTGAACGTAAGGGTGTTCTTTTCGACCTTCCGTCTATGCAAAAACTAATAGAAGAGACCGTGAAAATTTCCGAAATGCAAGAAAACATCACTGTCAAAACCGGAGACTTTTTAAAAGATGAGATTGGAAGCGATTATGATTTAATTCTATGCTCATCCATTATGTTTTTAGGTCTTGCCGAAGACGCCGGTTTTTTCAAAAAACTTAAAGATGCACTCAATCCCGGCGGTCTGGTTCTTTGCTTAAATGAGGGTATTGAGCCTGATTATTCGGGACCATGGGATATGATTTTGGGATATATGGCATTTAATTTACAAGGTATGCCGATGGGTGTTATTAAAGGGCAGATTGCAGATACAGCAAAAACAGCAGGCTTTAATTCTATAGAAAATCGCGGCGTTCTTCTTAGCACAGGAACTTACGATATAAATATTTTGAGAGTTAAATCTTAGTACATGATAAAAAAATAGTTATGGGTTACTTTGTAGCTGGAAGAAGGAAGAAGGAAGAAGGAAGAAGGAAGAAGGAAGAAGGAAGAACGTAAGACTGAATTTATTGAAGTGAAACTAAAACGGGTTATACAGGATATTGTGACGAAGCTGACGACACAAAAGAGAGTGTAAAAAAATACAAGATTTGATATGAAAAATAAATTCAACAGTAAAATTATTAGGGGAGCAATGAGATTGTTTTCGTTTTTGTTTTTTCCGGATAAAGATGTGGATGAAACATATGCCCATGCCAAAGCGCATAATGAGAAACAGAGTTTCAAGCTTCCAAAGAGTGGAAAGATAGAATACGAAGAGCTGAAAATTTATACCGAGAATGGAACTTACCACTGCCTTCGTATGAAGAAAAGAGAACAAAAACCGGAGCGTGCTATTCTCTACATTTGCGGTGGCGGTGGAGTGTACGACTACTGCCGGCATCAACTTTTCCTTGCTAAAAAACTTTTAAACCGGGTGGACTGTGAAGTTTTTTATCCTTTTTACCCACCTTCGACCAAGCAGCCTATCAACGAAACTTACCGAATGATCTTTGAAACCTATAAACTTATGTTGAAGAAATACGATCATAAAAAAACAGCTGTTCTGGGGGTATCCTTTGGAGCAACAGCGGCAATGACAATGATTTCTTGGAATAATTATTACAGTGAAAATATTCCTATGCCGGCAATAACTATCGGCTTGTCTCCCGGGCATGTGCCGGCAAACTCAGCGGAAAGAGAGATGCTTGAAGGCTATCGAGGCATAGATTCTCTTGTTTCAGTAGACATGGTAGAGGCTTATGGAGAAATTCATAAAAAAGGAGCAGGTGTAGATGATTGGTTTATCTATACCGCCCATGGCGATTTCCGAAATGCAGGGAAAATATTCCTCTATTTTGGCGAAAAAGAGAGCTTGGCTTTTGCAACCCCCATCTATCAGCAATCACTAGAAAAGGCCGAGGCAGATTACCAAATTCATATAGAGCCGGGTATGCCTCACTGCTATGGTGCTACGCGGATAAACAAAGCTTGCAGAAGGACTTATGATGAATATGTAACACTCTTAAATAAGCTTTGAGGATAATAAAAGTTAATATAACAACGCGATAAAACTTTAAAATTATGTCAATTGTACTAGAACCTATAGGGACAATTTATACTCCTTTTAAAACAAGGGAGGGAATGCCAATTCAATCAATTGGAGCAAAAGGTGTAAAGGGTCGAATAGAATTAAACGAGGAGTTTGTTCCGGGATTAGCTGACCTCGATGGATTCTCACATATAATTTTAGTTTATTTTTTTCATAAATCTAAGGGATATGAATTATTAACAAAACCTTTTCTCGACACTGTGTCACGAGGAGTTTTTGCGACAAGGGCTCCTAAGAGACCTAATGCAATAGGATTGTCTGTTGTTAGAAATTTAAAAATTGAAAAGAATATTATCTATGTTGAGAATATAGATATACTTGATGGAACGCCTCTCTTAGATATAAAACCTTATATTCCGGACTTTGATATTCATAAGACAGAAAAACATGGGTGGATAGAAAGAAAAAATTACAACTTAAAAGAAGTCAAATCAGATGAAAGATTTAAATGAATTAACTAAAAAAAACAGTCACTCAATATTGATTTTTAAGGGTGTGAAGTAATATATCAGAAATTATGAAAAAACAAGAGGATACAACTTCGTGTGATCATATAGACCAACAGCACAAGCATCTTCATCCACACACGAAAAAACTGCGGGGTAAAAAGTTGTTGTGGGTTACATTGCTCAACTTTTCAATAAGTTTTGTGCAAGTTGCGGGTGGAATTATATCCAACAGCCTTTCGCTCATTTCCGATGCTATACACAATTTGGGTGATACCTCAGCCATTTTTATCGCTTTTTTGGCCGGAAAACATGCTAATAAAAAACCTGATGCCCGCAAAACTTTTGGATACAAGCGTGCCGAAATTTTGGCGGCTCTCTTCAATGCGATGGTGCTTATAGCTATCTGTGTTTTTCTTTTCGTGGAGGCCTATGAGCGTCTTAAGAATCCGCAAGCCATCAAAGGCGGCATAATGTTGTCTGTAGCCGTTTTCGGATTGTTGGCCAATCTGATTTCGGTTTTGGTATTACAAAAGGAGAAATCGCACAACCTGAATATACGTGCCGCCTATCTGCACCTGTTGGGCGATACGCTCTCCTCCGTTGCCGTTATTGTAGGTGGTGTAGCTATTCTCATTTGGCAAGTTTATTGGCTGGACCCTCTGATAACTGTTGCCGTGGGAGTTTATATTATCTATCATACTTTGGGCATAGTTCGCCAAACGGTTGATATTCTGATGCAGGCAACACCGCGCCATATCGACATTCAAAAAATCAGACAAAGCGTAGAGACATTGTCGCAGGTGGAAAATATTCATCATCTACACGTGTGGCAAATTGATGACGAGCAAATTCATTTGGAAGCACACCTCAACATGTGTAAAGACTTGTCATTAAGTGAAACTGAAACCGTCCGTCATAACGTGGAGAATTTGTTAAAAAATAAATTTGGCATAAGTCATATCACCCTCCAAATCGAGTATAAAGGGTGTGAAAACAATAACGAGTTGATTGTTAATCAAGAAAAGAGACAGGCGGATAAACATTGAAGTTAATCTATAAAAAGTAAAACATTAAACAGATGAGAAAAATAACGAAACATTTATTCACGCTATTTTTTGCCACAGCGTTTGCTCTATCGGCATTTTCTGCCGAAAATCCACAGGCATATATCATCTTTAATTCACAAGGCGAAAAGGTTAGTTTCGCCGAAATGATTGATGCTGTTTCTAAGAAGAATGTCGTGTTCTTTGGTGAAATGCACTACTGCCCTATTTGCCATTGGTTGGAAGCGGAAACTACTAAGCAACTCTATGCACGACATGGAGAAAAACTGCTGTTAGGTGCTGAAATGTTCGAGACAGACAATCAGCTTATTCTTAATGAGTATTTGAAAGGCGACATTTCTAAAAGTAGTTTTGAACGAGAGATACGTCTATGGAACAACTATTCAACCGATTACTCAAAGTTGGTCGAGTTTGCAAAAGCGAACAGCGTGCCTTTTTATGCCACCAATATTCCGCGTCGGTATGCACAAATTGTATCCTTAAAAGGATTGGAAGCATTAGATACGCTTTCGGTTGAAGCAAAACGCTATATCGCACCACTGCCAATTCCGTATGTTTCAGATAGTACCAAAGTAGCGATGTTTGAAAAAATGACTGTAAAGATGATGGGACACGACAATCGAAATCCCGAATTTATGTCGCAAGCACAAGCCATAAAAGACGCTACAATGGCGTGGAGCATATCGCAAGCGTTTGTGGAAAATCCTGACAGCTGTTTTCTGCACTTCAACGGAAGTTTTCACAGTGATAACAACAATGGGATTATTCCTTTTCTAATGAATTATAACAGCCACGTTAGTATTGCCACTATAAGCTGTTGCCGACAGGAAGACATATCGTATCTTAAAGAAGCGAACTACAGGAAAACTGATTTTATTATCTGCATACCAAACGATATGGTCAACTCGAATTAATCTGCTTTTTGGATGCTTATCTATCCCCATTTTTGGCTATTTTTCCTACACAAAACCATTATTGTTAGGGATTGACCTGTGTTTGGAAAACTTCTTACTTTGCAGACCAAAATCACCGATTTTCGGATATTTTTTCCACAAGAATTTTTCAAACAAATAAAATGAAACAGAAAAGCATACTTATCACTATTTTTCTTTTATCTCTATTTCCTGCTTTATCGGCGCAACAAAAAACAGCCCTTGTGTCGGGTGAAGTAATCACGGCAGACGGCGAACCCGCGGAAGCTATTTCGGTATTTATCGAGGATACACCTTACGGCACGACAACCGATCGCTACGGAAAGTTCAAAATGCAAGCCCCGACGGGAAAACACACGTTGGTGGTTTACTCTTTTCGGGCACATCGTGTGGAAGTGCCAATTGAAGTGGTTGCCGACACAGAAAACCATATACCGCCCATAACGATTATTGAAACTTCCCAACAGTTGGGAGAAGTGGTTGTTACCGGACAGTTTTCCCCGCAATCATTGCGCAACTCACTGTACAAAGTAAAAGTTGTCGGGCGTGATCAAATAGAAAAGAAAGGAGCGGTAAATGCCCAAACACTACTAAACACCGAATTAGGTGTGCGTTTAAGCAACGATATGGCGTTGGGAGAAACTGATTTTGAATTGCTTGGGATGAGCGGCAACAATGTCAAGGTATTGCTTGATGGTGTGCCGCTTGTTGAACGAGGAGCTAAAAAACAGGTCCTTTCACAAATCGACATAAATACCATTGAGCGGGTTGAAATCGTAGAAGGACCGATGTCGGTCATATATGGAACCGATGCTTTGGCGGGTGTTATCAACATTATCACTCGCAAGCGTGGCAAAGACGGTATCAATATCGGAGCACGTTTACACGAGGAGAGCGTGGGTAGCGAATATAATTTTTTTACCGAAAAAGGTATTCACAATCAGCACCTGCTGTTGGGATACACGATGAAAAACGGACTGTACGCCGATGCCGGGTTTACTCACAACGGATTTGGTGGTTGGCGCGGAAATGAGACCGGCCGAGCCTTACGTTTTCAATCCAAAGAGCAATACATCACAAGCGGAACAGTAGGTTTCATTGCCGACAGATGGAAAATATCCTACAAACCCAATTTTGTCAATGAAAATATTCTCACGCTTGGTGACATCAACGAATTAACAAACAGTGCAGTAGATAAGGAATTTATCGTGAAACGATTTACTCAACAACTGCATAGCGACGTTGAAGCTACGAATAGACTGCGTTTCAACCTTGCCGCAAGTCATCAAAGCTACAACCGCCGCACCCGAACCACAACTCTCGATATGGCTACGGGCAAACGAACATTAGCTTTGGGTGAAAGTTTGCAAGATGAGACGGGTTTCAATCTTATTTTCGGGCGATTGACCGCCGTGTGGAAAACACTTGATAATCTGACACTGCAACCCGGCGTGGAGTATCAGGTAAGTAAAGGACACGGCGACCGCATAGACGGAGAACGTTCGATTAATCAGACCGCCATGTTCCTGTCGGCAGAATACACACCGATTGAGTGGTTTAGTGCAAGAGCAGGCGTTCGCTCAACCATTAATTCAAGCTACAAAGCACCCAAAGCCATACCGTCCATTAATTTCAAATTCGGTATCTCGCCCGATATGGATTTACGACTTTCTTACGGTCGCGGTTTTCGTGCCCCCACGCTGCAAGAGCTTTACTTCTCGTTTCACAATGCCAACCACAACATCGACGGAAATCCCGACCTGAAAGCAGAACATTCCGACAGCTACTTGGCATCGTGGGTATGGCGTATGGTGCATAATAACCAAACACGATACACGCTTACCGTTTCGGGTTATTTCAACGATTTCAAAAACCGAATTAGCATGATGAGACGTGCCGATAAACCGGAATTTATAACCTACGGCAATATAGGGAAATACAAAACAACCGGTTTCTCTATCGAAAATGCGCTCACGTGGAAAAACCTGTCTGCCCATGTGAATTTTATGATGGTAGGACGATACAATTTACTGAATGAAGAAGAGCAGTGGCAAAATGCCAACATGACCGATTTCAGATTTTCACCCGAACTGTCGGCAAGCATAAATTATGATTGGGAAAAAGTGGCATCCATAAGCCTATTCTATAAATACACCGGAAAGCGTCACGAATACCGCATTGTAGAAAACAACCCTGTTTTGCAGGGACTGAACGATTATCATTGGTGCGACATTACGCTATCGCATCCTATCGTGAAGTATTTGACAGCAAATATCGGTGTGCGAAACCTTTTCAATGTTTCCGAAGTAACAAGCACCGTACCGGGTAGCAGTAGCGGACACGGCACATCCGGTGGCAGTGCACAAATGGGATACGGACGCTCTTTCTTTGCAGGATTAAGGTTTGATTTGGGGAGGTAAGTTGGGAGTCGGGAGACAGAAGTCGGGAGACGGGAGACGGGAGTCGGAAGTCGGAAGTCGGGAGACGGAAGACGGGAGTCGGGAGTTTGAAGTCCGAAGTTTGAAATCGGGAGACGGAAGACGTGAGTCGGAAGTTGGGAGTTTGAAGTCCGAAGACGGGAGACGGAAGACGGGAGACGGGAGACGGAAGACGGGAGACGAAAGTCCAAAGATAAGATGAATGAAACAATCATAAATCAATTAAACTAATAAAATACGACAATTATGAAATCGAAAATTAAATTCGTTTTGCCACTTTTAATGGCTTTATTATTTATCAATACGGGTTGTAATCAAGAAGATCCGCCCCTACCCGACAACATCCTTTCGTTTTCGGTATCGGAGGTGGGTTTTGACAGTGACGAAACTTCAAAAACAATTACTCTAAGTACTTCGCGTGCGGTGGTGGAAGCAACCCAGGTAACTATTACCGTAACTGAAGATGGTGTGACCTATGGCGAACATTACACAACAGAACCTGCTATGGTAAACGGGAAAGTAACCCTTACAATTCCCGCGAAAGCAATGGAAGCCACATTGACGGTTAAAAAAGTATCGAACGTTTTCTTGGAAGGTACTGAAAGCCTTCAATTTGCCGTGGAAAGTGCAAGCAGTGAAGTGGTTATAGATAAATCAAAAAAAACCACACTGAAATTTGATGCTATTCTCTCGGAAGGCGATATGATGACCATACATGGCAAGTTAGATGCCGAAGAAAAGGTTGTAGAGCCGGTATATATCGATTTTAGCCAAAACCAACAGCAGCGTATGGCAGAAATGCCTTACACATTAGGTTTTTATTGCGGTGATGATTTCAGAGTGCTACTGAACAATACCGATAGAGTAAAAGCAACCTTCGCGGGAAAAACCTACGAAACAGCCAAAACCGACATCAATGCCGTAACCCTTGCCGATGCCGATGATGCGATAAATATCGGTGCCGACGGAATGATGGTTGCATTGGATATAAATGCTATTGACGACGCATCGGGAAAGTTGGAAGGAACTGTTTTCAGAAAAGTATCTGAAAAACCCGCGGAAAACAAGGTCTATTTAGTAGCGATTGGAAAAGGAATGGCAGCAACACCAAAAAACGAGTGGTACAAAGTGAAAGTAAACCGCAAAGACAATGGTTACTCCGTGCAATACGCGCTTATCGATGCAAAAGAAGTAAAAACGATAGATATTGAAAAGAAGGAAGACTATAATTTGGTGGCGTTAAATTTGGAAACCGGAAAGACTTTTGTACGTGAACCGGAAGCTGCAAAATGGGATATTCTTTACAGCCCGGGTATGGCTGTCAGCACATCAACAATGGGTGGTGGTCCGGCAACCCCAAAACCCTATTTTATGCAAGATTTGATTTTCATCAACAATCTCGCGGGTGTGCAAGCGGCAGAAGTTTCAACCGAAGACATTAAAGAAAATGATAAAGTTGTAGTAAAAGGAATTGCTTATGAAGATTTTTCAAAAGCGCACTTGAAAGATGTGAAGTTTTCGTCAGACAGAAGCATTATAGGCATTAATTGGCGCAATGTTTTCGTTGGAGTAAATAAAAATGTTTTCTATGTAGTAAAAGATGCCGCGGGTAATGTGTATAAACTTCGTTTCTTAAAAATGGGTGTAGGAGGCGATGGCGGTGTGCGTGGCAGACCCGAAATGGAATATGCTTTGGTAAAGTAGACACTCAACCACTCTGACAATCAGGATTGTGTATGCTGATAAGAAACAACTTTTTATCTGCATACACTTTCTTTGTAAATGCAAAAACTTGTCTGATTATGACTAAAAAAACTGTTCTTATCGGTATAGCATCGTTTCTTATCGTGCTTTTCACGATGCCACTTGGACACGCGCTGATGATACTTATGGAGCATCTGCTCAACAAGCAAGCTCTCTACCACGCCGCTTTCGCGATGGGTGCGGTAGGACTTGTGCTTACCATTATTGGCGTGTTTGTAAACGGCGATACTCGCCAAACTCTTTTCGGACTTTTTGGCGGACTCCTGTTTTGGACAGGTTGGATAGAGTTTGGTTATGTCTATTTTGCCAACCGCTATGGCGTGCAACCGCTCGTTGATGCAGCAGGCGAAGTAATTACAAAGCCCGAATATCTTATCATGCCTTCGTCCATTGGTTTTTGGGTGATGTTTATGTTGCTCTATCTGTTTAGTATCAAAAGTGGTTGCCGTATGTTTATATATCTGCAAAAAATATTTTTCCGCAAAAGCAAAGTGCGTTTCGAGATAAAACCGATAACACGCCACACGTCCATTGTTACGTTTATGGAACTGAACCTGATGATGTGGACTTGCTATTTGGTATTGCTTTTCTGTTACGACGACCATTTTCTTGGCGAGCGTCATCCCGTAACTACGCTTATCGCGGCAATCTGTTTGGCAGGCTCAATCTATATGTTTATCAAACTGATAAAAATTCCACAGTGGGGATATTCCATTCGATATGCGATTGCCACGGTTATCGTTTTTTGGACATTTGTGGAAGTTTTGGGCAGACGCGACGTGTTCAAAGAGATATGGGTGCATCCACTCGAATATAAATATGAAATGATAACGATACTTTCGTCGCTTATCGTACTGCTTGGCTTTCTTATTTACAATTCATCCAAAAGAAAACGAAATAAGATATTGCAAGGTAATGATAAAAACTAATCGCATTATAATAAATCAAGAAACACTGAACAAAACGATAAAATGAAAAAGCGTTTTTCAAACTCTCGACTTTCCCAAAAAACGCTAATTATTGCCGTTGTTGCACTAATTGTAGTGTTTGGATTTTTTTTCACTTACGACAAGTTGGTTTCGCCTACACGAATAGCGCTGGTTAATTTTCAACCCTATATGGCTACAAGCATTCAACTTGCCAATACCGATAAGTTTATTAAATACGAAAATATGTCGTTAGATGAATTGCGCAAGCTAAATTCTGCCGATTTCGTGCTTGCTTTCGGAATGGGATTGAAAATGAGTGCCGAACAGCGCGAGCAATTACAAAAAGCCATAGATAAAGGTGTTGACGTGAATGTAGTTTCAGCCACGACACCCGATAATATGATATCTACGCTTGATAGCATTCAAAAGGAAAATGTTAGCAGTTATATGGAAAATGGCGGAAAAAAGAACTACCAAAGTCTTGCTCGCTATATTCGTGCTGAAATTGATAAGAAAAAGTTGTTTGTCACACAGCCGGATTCGGTTATGGAGACACCGAACGATGTGCTTTATCATTTAGATGACGAACTTTCGTTTGCCACAGTGCAAGAGTATGAAACTTATCTGCGCGACAAGAAAATATTTAAAACCGATGCACCGAAAATAGCCATGGTGGGCGGTTTCAATGACCCTTTTAGTGGCAATCGCGATAATATCGACAGCATAATCGTCAGTTTTGAACGTGCGGGATTTAATTTTTATCCTGTAAGTTCCAATCGAAAACGAGTAGAGTTTTTGCAAGAGATAAATCCCGATGCGGTAATCTATTTCGCTCACGGACGTTTGGCAATGGGACAAAGCGATGCCGCGGTCGATTGGCTGAAAAGTCGCAACATCCCGATTTTTGCACCGCTTTCTATTTTGCAAACACAAGATAAATGGGAAGAAGATAAAATGGGAATGTTTGGCGGATTTCTTTCTCAAAGTATCGTTATGCCCGAATTGGACGGCGGAATTTATCCCTATGTTCTAAATGTTCAGGAGATTGATAAACGCGGACTTTACCGTTTTAAGGCTATTCCCGAAAGATTGAAAACTTTCACGGAGATTGTTTCAAATTATATTCGATTAAAAGATAAGAAAAATTCGGAAAAGAAAGTAGCCATTTTCTACTTCAAAGGTCCGGGGCAAAGTGCGCTTACCGCACAGGGATTGGAAACGCCGCAATCGCTTTACAATCTGCTTAAACGACTGAAAGCCGAAGGTTACAAAATCAACAATCTGCCTGCCGATGAAAAGGCTTTTGAAAATTTGTTGATGTCGCAGGGAGCGGTATTCAGTCCTTATGCCGAAGGAGCTTTTGACGATTATCTGAAAAACGGAAAACCCTTGCTGATTGAAAAAAGCGACTACGAAACTTGGGTTAAACAATCGATGCCCGCCACAAGCTATGAAGAAGTGGTTACTCAATATGGCGATGCACCGGGCAGCTATATGACGGTTAACAAAAACGACAAACAGCATCTTGCCGTTGCCGCCATTCAGCTTGGGAATGTGGCACTTTTACCGCAACCGATGGCGGGATTGGGCGATGACTCTTTTGAAGTGGTGCATGGAGCCAAAATGGCACCACCACATAGCTATATAGCACCCTATCTGTGGGCGCAACACGGTTTTAAAGCTGATGCAATGGTGCATTTCGGCACGCACGGAAGTTTGGAGTTTACACCGCAGAAACAAGTGGCTCTAAGCAGTTACGATTGGGGTGATATACTTGTTGGCAGCGTTCCGCATTTTTACTATTACACCATTGGAAATATCGGCGAAAGTGTAATGGCGAAACGTCGTTCGTATGCAACATTGATATCCTACATTACACCGGCTTTCAGCGAAACCAAAACCCGCACCCAATATAAAGCTTTCACCGATGCCGTGAATGCTTATTACAAAGCCGATCCGATTGTGAAAGATAAAGCATCGTTGCGTGTAAAAAAAGTGGCGGTGGAAATGGGTTTGCATCGTTTCTTGCGACTTGACAGCGTTTTGTCGAAACCTTACAGTGAAGAAGATATTGAACGCCTTGAAAACTTCGCCGAAGAGATAGCGAACGAAAAAATGACGGGAACATTCTACACTACCGGAGTTCCTTACAGTCCCGAAAAAATCAAATCGACCGTGATGGCTATGAGTGCCGACCCTATCGCGTATAGTCTTGCTGCATTAGACCGACAGAACGGAAAAGTAACCGAAAAGCAACTCAAAAGCAATGTCTTTTTTACACAGCGATACTTAAATCCCGCAAAAGAAATAGTAAATCAAATTCTTGGTGGAGCAAAAGTTGACAGTAACTATGTGGCAAAGATAGCGGGCATTTCAACCGATGAAATTGCTAAATCAAAACAAATTCTTACACCGCCTAACCGAAATATGATGTCGATGATGGCGGCTGCAAATACGACATCAAAAGCGACCAACTCGAAAAAATCGGGACACCCTTCGTGGATACCTAAAACAGGGAAACGTCCTAAAAGCAGCATGAAGAGTGCCAATGAGAAATCTGAAAATAGTAAGGAGTATTCTGCAAACAGCGAGAAAAAACAAGAAGTTCAAGGACATAGCGGCGCTACCACCAAAACCTACACCGAAGAAGAGAAAAATCGTGCTCGTGCCATTGTGGAAATAGAACGTACGATTACTAACGTGGCAGCATATAAATCGGCACTGTTGCAAAGTCCCGAAATGGAGTTGCAAGCTTTCTTGAATGCGCTTTCGGGTGGATACACCGCACCTTCGTCGGGTGGAGATGCTGTTGCCAATCCACGAGCTGTACCGACAGGTAAAAATATGTATTCAATCAATGCCGAAGCTACACCTTCCGAAGTGGCTTGGGATAAGGGAGTTGCACTTGCCGAAGCTACCATAGAGCAGTATCGCAAGCAACACAACGGAGAATATCCGCGAAAAATAAGCTATACGTTTTGGAGTAGCGAGTTTATCGAAAGCGAAGGAGCTACCATTGCACAAACACTATATATGCTCGGCGTAGAGCCTGTAAGAGATGCTTTCGGACGTGTGTCCGACTTGCGTCTGATTCCGGCAGAGCAACTTGGTCGTCCACGTATCGATGTGGTGGTACAGACATCGGGACAGTTTAGAGATATCGCGGCATCGCGCCTTGCACTTATAAGCCGTGCGGTAGAGATGGCAAGCAAAGCCGAAGATGGCAAAACCGATAATTTTGTAAAAAACAGTACGATAGAGATAGAGCGTCAGCTTGTAGAGAAAGGGTTGTCGCCTAAAAAAGCGCGCGAACTATCGAAACGTCGTGTGTTTGGCGGTATTAACGGAATGTACGGTACAGGTATTCAGGAGATGATAACTTCGAGCGACCGATGGGAAAATGAGAAAGAGATAGCGGATGTTTATCTTAACAACATGGGTGCATCATACGGAGATGACAAATCGTGGGGCGAGTTCGATAAAGATTTGTTGCGTGCCGTGTTGCACAACACTGATGCCATTGTTCAGCCACGCCAAAGCAACACGTGGGGAGCGTTGAGCCTTGACCATGTGTATGAATTTATGGGCGGAATGAACCTTACCATTCGCAACGTTACGGGAAAAGACCCTGATGCCTTTTTTGCAGATTATCGCAACCGCAACAATATGCGTATGCAGGATTTGAAAGAAGCAATCGGCGTGGAAGCCAACTCAACTGTTTTCAATCCCGAATATATGAAAGAGATTGTAAAGGGCGGCTCGTCAAGTGCCGGACGAATAGAAGAGTTGGTTACCAATACTTTCGGATGGAACGTCGCCAAACCCGATGTTATCGATAACGAAATGTGGGACGAGATGTACAATGTTTTTGTGAAAGATAAGTTCAATGTCGGTACGCAAGACTTTTTCGAGCGTGAAAATCCCGCATCTTTGCAGGAAATTACTGCCGTGATGATGGAATCTGCACGCAAAGGAATGTGGAAAGCCACTGAACAACAGCTTAAAGATATTGCCGAACTTCATACTCAGTTGGTAAACAGACATGGAGCAAGTGGCAAAGGATTTTCGGGTGGAAATAAAAAGCTACAAGATTTTATCGCCGCCAAAACCGATGCTCAAACGGCATCGCAATATAAGCAGGCAATAAGCAAAATGGAAAAATCGACCGATGTTTCTGCCGACAACAAAGGCATGGTACTGAAAAAAGATGAACTATCGGCACAACAAGATGCGAAGAATATGTTGCTTAACGGCGGAATTGTTGTAGCTGTGGTATTGGCTATTTTTATCATACTGATATTATTTATTCGCAAAAGAAGAAAAAACAATCAATAAACAATGGAGTACATAATTTCTGTGCTTATACTATTTATCTTGCTCAACGTCCTATTAAAACTGAGTTTTTGGCGTTGGTGGCAGGTGGCGTTGTTTTCGGCACTGTTAGGTCTCTTTGTGCTATTGGTAACAACCTATGCGGCAGAGCAATCGAAAGCTGAAATCACGGCTTGGCTGAGCACACCCGCGATAATGCAAAACGTAGCTGTGCTTATTACCTTAGAGACTGTTATTTTTGTCAGTTTTGCATTTATGCGGTTGCGACAAGCATTGGGAACAAAAGTAAAAAAGTATCTGATGATACCGTTGAATATCTATCCGGGCTTACTTTTGTTGCCTGTTCTCTATTTTGTTTTGGCACAACTGTTTTATGCACTGCCGGGAGTATCTTTCAACACAATTTCATACGGGCTTGCAATAGCTGTTTTTATCTTTTTTCCACTGCTTTCTTGGGGATTTACAAAACTTTTACCCGAAGAAGATTTGCGACTGGAAATTCTGTTTATCGTAAATTTAATTGTCTGCATGATAGGACTAATTACTACCGTAAACGGCGAAACAGCCTATGCGCCGGTGGAGCAAGCGTTCAATATAAAAGCAATACTGTTTGCCGTAGCACTGTTTTTAGTTCTCTTTATAATCGGATTTCTTTGGAATAAATACAAGAAAATAAAAATAAAATAATAGCATAAAACTCGGTTTCACTTATTTAAATTTACAAATAGAAACATTTAATTATAACTTATAATTTTAATATGGAGATAATTTCAAAAGCACTATTTTGGGTTGCAAACAGTTTGCTTATTCCCGATATTATTCTGCTGTTACTGTTTTTTGGGCGTTCAATCCTGCTTATCGGCGGAGTTTACAATCAGTTTATGATAAAGCGTAAGACAGACAAATCGCTTTCGGAGCGTATCAAAACGCTTACGCCGGAAAGTCTTGACACTCTCAGGGAGCATATTCCTTCGGAAGTAAACTCGTTGTTTGTCGTTTATTTGAAAGATTTACTCACATCGCCGTCGAGCGAAGATTATAGCGATTACTTACTGTCCGAATTTGAAAACAAAGCCGAAAAAGACCTTTCGCTCCCACGTATGTTATCAAAAATTGGTCCTATTTTAGGACTGCTCGGTACGCTTATCGCGATGAGTCCCGCCCTTGTAGGATTGTCTACAGGCGATATTTCCGGAATGGCTTATAATATGCAAGTTGTTTTTGCAACCACCGTTGTCGGGCTTGTAATCAGTGCTGTCGGATTTGTAACATTGCAACTGAAACAGCGTTGGTACGCCGCTGAGTTAAACAAGTTGGACTATGTTGCTCGCATACTTCAACAAAAAACAGAATCATTATGAGACGAAGACGAAGGAGACAAAACGCATTCAAAGCAGACGAAGGCGACCCGCTAAGTGTTGTTGTAAACCTGTTTGATGTGGCTATGGTATTTGCCGTTGCTCTAATGGTGGCAATGGTAATACACCTGAATATGACGGAAATATTTACCGAAGAAGATTATACCATTGTGAAAAATCCGGGTAAAGAGAATATGGAAATTATCACAAAAGAAGGTAATAAAATCAACAAATATACTCCTTCGGAAGATGCATCCGCCGACCAAAAGAAAGGCAGACGCGTGGGTATTGCTTATGAATTGGAAAATGGGGAGATAATTTATGTACCGGAGTAGCGTTTTTAATTGAAAAGTGGGAAGAATGAAAACAGAAGTTGGAAAACCCTAAGTTTGCAGTATTGAGTTTGCCGAAATATAAAGGATTAAAATCATGAAAGAAGAAACTAAATTTACGGGAAATATTAATTGGGACAAAATACGTCTCTTGCTTAAAATAGGTATTGTTGGGGCTATTATTATCTTTGTAGGCGACTTGCTTATGGGCTGGGGTATTAAGGATATGAGTTTTTCCGGATTAGAGCGACAGGTCTCTCAATATCTTACGGTGTCTGACAATAGAATGTTCTGGTCATCATTGTTGGGGTTGCTTGGCGTTCCCATTGCCTGCGTTGGTCATTTCGGAGTTTATAAGCTACTCAAGCCCTATTCAAGGAAATATGCTAAATTGTATCTAATAGGAATTTTGGGCTTTTTAGCCTTTGGAGGTGCCGGTGTCCACGTCTCTTCCGTGGAGTCCGCCTTTTTGTATAAGTATATGACAGCGACTGATCCGAGCACCGCTTTGGCTACTTCTATGAAATTCGCTTCTTATTTCCTCTTGCCTCTTTACATAGCTCTTGTGAGCTGCTGGATTATAATGGTTTATGCACATATAAAGGCTGTTGCAAAGGGTTTCAGCCCTTATCCCCGTTGGTGCTGGTTTTTTTCTATGCCGGTAGGTACGTTGCTTTTCAGCCTTATTGCTGTTTTCGGCAACCACGCGATGGTAAACGCCATAATGGTCGGCACCTTTAGCCTGGGCAATATATGGGCGTTAAGCGGAGCTTTGTTGATGCTGGGAAAGGCAAAAGAGAACCGGGATAAATCTATCCGGATGACGAAACAAACAATTTAAAAAAACAGAGAGATGATACATGTTGATATGGGAAAAGTCACGACAAAGAAGAATACCGTACAGGATTAGTTATGGAAATAAACGATAGAATACGCAACGCTTACCGGCTTACAGGCAGCAATAGCTTTTATGACGGCATGATTACTTGTTCAACAATTCTTGGTAAGTTAGTCAGTCGTATCGTGTGGATTGTGAAATTTATTATCCATTTTATCCACCCGCAACCAAGAAGCCTATCAACGAAGCTTACCGAATAATTTTTGAAACCTATAGGCTTATGTTGAATAGTTATAATCATAAAAAAACAGGTGTGTTGGGCGTGTCCTTTGGAGCAACAGCGACAATAACGATGATTTCTTGGAATAATTATTACAGTGAAAATCTTCCCATGCCGGCGCTAACTATCGGCTTATCTCCCGGGCATGTGCCGGCAAACTCAGCTGAAAGAGAAATGCTTGAAGCCTGTAGAGGTATAGATCCTCTCATTTCAGTAGACATGGTAGAGGCTTATGGGCATATCAATAAAAATAAAACCGGGTATGTCATATTGTTATGGAGCTGTGCGAATAAACAAAGCTTGTAGAAAAACTTATGATAACTATGCAACAAGCAGGTTTTGTTGATATAAAAACGTATAAAATAGTTTTCTTTAATTGCTTTTAAATATGATAGAATTACATTTTTCAGGTATTATTGTGGGTATATGCTCGTTTCTCATCATTGGGCTGTTTCACCCGCTTGTCATCAAGGCTGAATACTATTTTGGCGTGAAATTTTGGTGGGTTTTCCTTGTAATGGGTCTGACAGGTTTGGCTGGGTCGTTACTTGTAGCTCATCAAGTGCTATCGACACTGTTGGGCGTGTTTGCCTTTTCGTCATTTTGGGGTATTCGAGAGATGTTCGAGCAACAAAAGCGGGTACGTAAGGGCTGGTATCCCAAGCGTAAAGTAAAGAAGGGAGACGAATGCAAGTCCGAAAAAAACTGACAGGACGTAAGTGGTGGAGTCATCTATATATGAATTGCATCTGGAAAGTGGATGATATTTTGGTGGCTAAAATTGCTGGAATCACTATATTGTAAAAAATTTGAAGTGAAAAATTCTCGTCCGATATTAATCTTCAAGTGTATGAAGTAAACTAAATCAAAAGTGAGAAAAGACCTCTTGCCTATCGAAACTCAAACTGTTCGCCATAATGTAGAACCTATTGAGGGATAAATTTGGCGTTATCCATATTACCTTACAAGTTGAGCATAAAGGATGCAAAGGTAACAACGAACTGATTCTCAATTGAAAAAAAGAACAATCGAAGAAAAATTTAAGTCAATCATGATAAAAGATTCATTGGAAATTCTTAAATTTGAAAAATGCCGTTGGCATTTGGGCTATTTCTAATTTCGCCCCAGTAAAATGGGAATCATGTAAGGGAAACTTCTACGAAGCCTAATTAATAACTTGACAAAAAATTATAATTATGAAGTCAAAAAGCGATATTCATCGTGATAGCAAATTGGCTGAGATTATTATTAGCCAACCATACATCATTTTAATGTTGGAGCATTTTGAGGTTTCGCTTCCGGTGCAGGATATAACCATCAGTCAGATTTGCGAAAAGCACCACATCAACGAAGCGCTTTTTATTGCTTTTACTAATCTCTACTGTGGCAAAAAAGGCATTCCATCCCTAAGACTTACAGCCGATGATGCCATAACAATTACGCGTTTCTTGGCAACTTCACATCGCTACTACTTGGAGCAAATTTATCCGGAAATCATGCAGTTGATTGAGCAGATGAGAGAACAGAATAAGCACCACGAAATGAAGTTGGTTTCGCTCTTTTTCACCGATTATTTCAAAGAAGTAACCACCCATTTGGATTATGAAAATCAAGTTTTCCATCCCTATGTAGAGTGCTTAGTGACAGAAAGCAAGGGTGCTACGTGCAAAGATAATTACATAGATTATTCCGTATCACAGTATCAAGATCACCACGATGATATTGAAATGAAACTTACGGACCTGAAAAACTTGCTGATTAAATATCTACCTACCTATAACGACCATATTATTCGTAGAAAACTACTTTTTTTGCTTTCGGAGTTGGAATTTGACTTGAAAATACATTCCGAAATTGAAGAGCTTATCCTTATCCCACTGGCTATCGATTTAGAAAACAAAGACAAAACTTCCCGCCAATGAAACATGCACATATACTAATATTGGAAGATGCGCCCGTGGTGCGTGAAGGGCTGAAATCTATCTTAGAAAGTCTGCGAAACATTGATTATGTAGCCACGGCGGGTACATTTGAGGAACTGACACATCTGATGAAACGCAAGACTTGCCAAATGGTGCTTATTAGTCCGCACTATTTGCATAGCCATCAAAAACAACTTCAGCAACTGCGCAGTCAGTATAGTAACGTAAAATGGATTGGAGTACAGTACACCCTATTTTCGGAAGACTTGATGAGTAAATTAGACGGAGTGGTGGATGTATTCGACAATCAAGATACACTCTCTACAAAATTGAGTAAATGGCTGGAGACTAATCCTGACGAAATTTCGCAAGGTAAAGAAAACCTTACCGAACGGGAAACGGAGGTTTTGAAACTACTGGCAACGGGAAAATCCAACAAGGATATTGCAGACGAACTGAATATTAGTATTAACACTGTAATCACGCACCGCAAAAATATTTCACAGAAAACCGGCATCAAATCGGTTTCTGGACTAACAATTTATGCCGTAGTGCAAAATTTAATTTCGTTGGATAATTATTGATAGAGTTTTGATTGAAAAATCTTTAACAGGTCAGTTTGCTCCCATCCATTGTACTACATCACTCTCCACGTTGTTTTCCCCCACGCACGTTACCGTGTATAGATAAACGGTTTCGTCAGAATTAACCGGATCGAAATAGGAGGTTTGGTCTGTTTTTAGCGTTGTCAACAGTTTTGGCGACTCATTTTCTTGAACCCGATAGACGTTGTAGCCCGCGATGTTTTCCTGTCCCGTTTTTTCCCATGCCAACTGGTAGCCACCGGTAGTTTTATGTACTTGCAGCGAGTGAATGGAAATTGGCTTGACAACCGGCACATGGCAGGTAGAGCTTACCGAGGGAGCACTTTCCATCCCGTGCAACCCTTGTGAAATAACCCGGTACTCGTAGGTTTCGCCCTCTTTTATGGCCGTGTCTTCGTAGTAGTTGAGTAGTATTTTATCCGTTTCGATGGGCAGGAATTGGACACTGTCGGTTGTTTCAGCGGCACTTAACACTCTTCGTTCCAACCGGTAACCAACCACGTTATCATCCACTTCATCCACTGTAGTCCACCTTACCCAAATCCGCCCATCTAAAAAGGTCGCATTCAGGTTAAGGGGTGTACTCAGGTTGATGTTCCTTTTCGGGTTCACATATACCGTGTCCGAAGCAGGGCTGATATCGAAACTGCTGTTTTCTGATTTCACGGCATAGGCCAATGTCGTACTGTTTACATTATCTACCGAATCGGTATAAGTGACCAGCACACTTTCAGAAACAAACACCTCGCCAACCTGCCGTAAATCCACGCTGTCCGCATCGGAACGCAGAATATAATAGGCCTTGGTATCATCATCGGGCTTAGACCAGGTCAGATGAACCACCCCATCGCCTATTTCAGCTTTCAAGTCGTAAGGGGCAGAAGCTTTTTTCGTTCCAACCAACCACCCCATCACGTTTACACTCTGGAGACTTTTGCCATAGGCGTTATTGATAACCACTTTATAGTAGTAGATGATGTTTGGCTCCACATCTTCATCGATAAAGCAGGTATCATTCGGCGAAACGCTGATCAGGTAGTCATGTTCTGCCTTTTCTTCATCACTTTTATAAATATCGATGCTTCGCAGGTACTCCGGCTTTTCGAATTTCCACGAGAGTTTTATGCCGTTTTCCACTCCCCTGGCTTTTAATCCTTCCAATACGGTTTCGGATGTATTGATCAAGTTAGTAACACGAATAGTATCGGAGGTGTGCCCGGGATTTCCATACACGTCGTAGGGCTGTAGGTAGTACAGCACGATACCTTTTTTCAACACGGTCTTATCCGCGGCTATGGCTTCGAACGAGCCGTCATCGTTACCTATGAAGCCGATTGATTCTGTCAGTGGAGCGAAATCCGACTGCAGGTAATAGCTTCGGAAGATCTTGGCAGCATACATATCCTGTCTGTCACCAATGGTGTAAGCTATATTCACACGCTCATCTTTCGCTTCGTACTCTTTGGTTTGAATCAGGTAGTCCGTTTTTCGTGCCGATGGGTACTTGATTGACGGTACAAGTTGCTCCANCGGCTTCTGNTTGGCCTTTAGCATAACCACCTTGTATTCATACTGTTTTCCTTTTTCAGCCGTATCNTCGTACCAGGTTACGCCAAGCGCTTCGCGATACATGGGCAGCATACCGTAGAGGGGAATGGAATCACAATTGCCGTATTGATTGATGATCCCCCAAATCGCCATTTTTATCGAATCGGCAGGGAACTCATATACAGGATTATGGGCGTTGGCTTCCTTCACTTTATTGAAAAACCGGTCAAACTGGTTTTCTGCTGAAATAAGCGCTTTCTCTTCCCACGTTTTGCTGCCTGTTGCCCGACGGTATACCTGATAGGCAAAATCTCGCGGGATCTGATTGCCGCAGTTGATATAAATCCCTTCGGGCCCGGCTACCACGTTGGGATATGGTTGCTGGCCCCACAGCAGCGGCTGGCAGCATAACAGGGCAATAGATGCAAGTACTATATGTTTCATACGTATCATCATTTTATATCGTTTTAATCACAAGGATCGTCTTTCACCGTTTCCATTTGGCAACTCGACTTCATCTTACACAGGCCTGTACCAATTGAAGCATCGGTAATGCGCGGCTTCATTGATGAGCCTTTCAGGTCAATTTCCCCGGTTAACCCGGCATGAAATTCAAACGATTTGCCTATCTCGAGAAGCGGTTCGCATTCAAATGTAAAGGGATTAGGAATTCCTTGTTTTATACACCCTCCGAAGGCAATATCACCACAAACCGTTAACCGGGCAGTGTATGGAGCATTGAGTTTCAAAGCGGTCTCTCCTTTAATGGTAGCCTTGGCATGCGCACTGATACTGGTACAGGTAATGGCATCAAGGTAAGCAGCCGCTTCGGCATATACCATAGCAGAGAAACCGAGCTCGTTGTTTTTGGGTTGAAACGAGCCAAAGACACTCGCTTCGGCTGACACGTCGAACTTAACCCCACCGCTGGCAATTCCCGGTACTTCGAATTCGTAATCGAATGTTACAAACGGCACCGCGATAGCTCCCAGCGCATAGAATCCGCGGAACGAATCGCCCGTGAAGCCGCACGGTATCTCTTTGCGCGCCGAGTACTGCAAGATGCCCTGCCAAACATGATCCGGAATTCTCTTATCATAATAGCCGAGCAGGAATCCGGCGTTTATCTTCCCGAACGGGGAGGTCTGCATGGTTCCCGCGGCCGAGAAATAGAATCCCGGTCGCCCGACCGCCATCTTTAACACACCACCAAATTTCACACCAGCAATGTTTTGGTCGACCAATGTCATATCGCCGACCAGCTCTTGGCTGGCATAGTCGTACTTGAAGACGAATCCGGTTAAACCCTGATTTTTTTGCCCCCCGGTTTGCGGATCTATGTTGGTACCCACCAAATCGATGCTTTGATCGGATACACTCAGGTCGGTACGCAATTCTCCGCGCAACTCGAAGTAGAGGGGATTGGAACCAAACCCGCTGTTTTTGCCATACGTGTCGGAGGGGATCAGCTTCAGCCGCAGCAAATCCCAATCGTTGTTGATGATTTTCATATCGGCTTTATCCACCAGAAACTCGGGCTCACCGGGTGTAGTACCGCCAAGACGAATGGATTGGGCTTTTTTAGGATCTTCGCGCTCCATCCAGATGCGGTAGTTGTTCACGCTTTCGCGTTGCTTGGTAACGACTACACGAATAGGTTCCAAATGCCCGGGTTCTTCGATGGTGCCGTGCAGTTTCACGAGCCCGTCAGTAACTTTCTGAATGTCTTGACGCGACATCAAAGATCTAAAAGTACCCACCTGCGTGAAACTCACATCGCTTGTGCCGAGCTCCAAATTTAGCTTTCCACCCTTTTTCTTGTAAATCAGCTTGTAATTGATATTGGAGGCAACACGCGGGATGCCGTAATCAATAGCCCCATCAATGTTAAATTCGTCATCGTACGAATTGATGGTGTACGGCAGAAAATCTACCACATCATACAAGCGCATTTTTCTGCTGTTGGGTGCGAAAGAGATAATATCTTCACCGTTACTAATCTGCTTTATGGCCTGAAACTCCAGCGGGTGGGCAAAGCCCGGCAAGTTCTTGATACTCCCCACGGGCTTGCTTCCCCCATCATTTACCAAGCTGAGCATCAGGTGTGGTTTCAGATCCATCCCGCACTTGGGGTCAACCCCGAACTGAACGGTAGTCCCCGGTGCAATATCTATGTATGCCATTCCTTTACCCAACGGCAATTTAGTTACATCAAAATCGTTCAGCACGAACAAATCCTTGCTCAAAATAAAGCTTTTAGCCGGAATGTCTAACCTGCCGGTACGGACGGTAACGTCTTTGGAGCTGATTCCGCCTTTCTTCGCATCTATGATGCAATTATTTACATCGATGGTCCAATTTTCGAACTTAACGGAAAGATTTTTCAAGGTTATCCCTTCTTCGTTTATCTTATCGGGAGTTATCTTGATGTCGGGCAGGTCGATACGTATGGTATCTTGACGTATACTCTTGAGCAGCGGGTTGATAAACCAAACGTCAGGTTTGAGGGTGATGACCCCATTCGGCAACAGGCGGCTGGAAGCCAGAGGCGACACCGCATCGAATTCGATAAACGAGAATTTCAACGGGTTCCCGTTCGTATCGTGAATCCCGTACGTATCTCCTTTACCCGATTCTACCGATTTCCGCCAATCTTCCATCTTGGCTTTATCCAGATAGCTCTTGATGGAGGTAACTTTTCCGCTCGACTGGTTACCTTCTAAGTCGCTGAAAAAGAATTGATCTTTATCGAACGTGAAGTTAACACTCGAGAAGCTGAACGAGGAGGCCTCTATCCGTGCTTTGGAGCGGATGAAACCGCCGGTAACACCGTCTTTTGCAATTTTGAGGAACTCTTCACCGTCGTTTTCCAAGCGCACGGCATAGTTGTTTTCACCGGCGTTGAGTTTCGCGTTCATCCATTTCATATCCACGCTGAAAGCTGCATCGGCCGCTTCGAAGTAGGGCCTCCCTTTTTCATCTTTTTCCGAATCATTGATTTTGACCTTCAAGTCGGTGAAAGCGGGATTTTGATCTATACTTTCTTTCATTTCAAACTTACCGGGCGCCTCTTCCAGGTGCAGCTTACCGGTAATTCTGAACGCTCCCCCGCCATCCTCTTTCACGTCGGTAACGGTGACTTTAAAGCCGTGCAGCGATTTGATGTTGGCTTTGTCGAACCATTCAAGGTCAAAGTCGGCAACACCACTTCCATCGATCGTCTCAAACGACAGTTCCCTTTTCTGGCCTATCAGGTTATTAAACTCGGAGTCATCGTTGGGCGCACCGCAATGGATGGTAGCGTTGTATTTTTGGGCGTGTTCCACCGGTTTTATTCCCCGCAGGGTATATTTCCCGTCGCTATCGGTTTTTGTTTCGCGCTTGTTGCTCCCGTTCATCACCCACAGTTGCGCGTTGGGCACCGGTTTACCTTCGGTGGTCACCTCTCCGGTTACCGTAGCGCCTTTCGGCAGCCTTACGGTATAGGTAATCATCTCCTTGCTGTCCCGGTTGGTCAACTCGCCAGCGGCAGCTATGTAATCGGAGTCGTCGGGCGGGATTACCTCGAAGTGAAAATTGTGACCCGCGTTTTTGAATATAAATTCGGCAACGCCCTTTTCGTCGGTTGTCACTTCATTTTTGCTGCCGGGAATGTCAAGTTTCACCGTTACGCCGGGAATTCCGGGAGGAGCCGACGTCAGATACTCACCCACGTTAGGACGTACCACGATACGGACGCGGTGCAGGCGCTCTTTCACCACCACTTTACCCAGGTTGTACTCGCCTTCGGGCATTACCGGTAGCAAGATGGTGTCGGGGAAGAAGTTCAGGTCCCTGGGTATCACGAACAGCGTATCGGTATAACCCGAGGGAGCGTGAACTTTAAACCAGTTATTACCTACATGACTTAACGTAGCCGTTTTCTTGTCAAAGGAGTGTTGAATTTTCATGACGCCGCACTCTGAGCCTAACGGCGGCGATATGGTTTCAACTTCCTTGCTGCGTGTTGTTCGGACGATGGCTTCCTGTCCATTTTCATGCTCATCCATCACGCAGCCCGTAACCCATCCGTTGGGACGCATCAATATTTGCGGGAAATGAATTTGCTGTCCTATCTTAGGCTTCAAAGGCTCGGCAGGGAACCAGATATTGGATTGTATGTTTTCTACTTTACCTTCACCTTCTTGTTGAAATAAGGAGAGGGTATAGCCTCGCGCCTTTACGAAAAGCTTATAGTCAGACTGACCTTTGTTTTGAGTTCTACCATCTTTTACAATGGGACCGACATTCGGAATCAAGTGCTTGAAGCTAAAATAGCCTTTCTCTTTTGCCTCGGAGATTGGCTGCATTCGGTCGTAGCCGTATATTCTAGCATAACTGCCCATTCCGTAATCTTGCTCATAATAAGCAGTTCCTATTACTTTCAAGTGAACCTCCCCGCTTTCTACCGACCGCTTGGTGTTTTCGGCATCCAATACCCGACCCGATATGATGGGCCATTCCGGGTACAATCGGAAATAGATATCACAAGTAATATCCTTGAAGTCACTTGCAAACCGGTAGCCTTCCGTGTTGCCCTTATAGGTGGGAACGCAAGGTTGGGAAAAATATTCTGTTGCATTTTTCAATGCAGTATGTGTTCTTCTTATTTCTTCATCCTTTTTAAAATGGTCTCGTGGGAACAATGTTTTTTCGGGTCGGAAGGCATGTTCACCCACCGTATCTTTTGTAAATACATGGATGTGCAGCCAATTCATCATATCATCTGTACTTATTACTGAACGAACAGGGTTATTCGTCCGGAGTAGATGTCTGGGAACAACAAATAGACAACCGTTTTCACCCACCTTTTTTTCTTCGGGAGAGAAAGCATTTTCGGGTTCTCCCGGATAGATGGGATCTCTCTTTATTTTCACAAAAGCCCCTTTAAGCACCTTCCCTTTTTTGTTCTCATCGGTTAATTCGTAATAAGGGTTGCCTACGGGTTTCACCCTCAACTTATAGGTGTCTAAGTAAGCTTTAAGCGTTTTAACATCCACTTCGGCATTGGGTTGCACATCTATATCATTATCCGGGTTAAGCCAGAAGTGCTTTTTGCTGTTGTTTACCACCACGCGCACGGTACGTTTGAGTTTTCCATCTACATGAAAATTGCCACTAAATTCACCACCTCCCCCTACATTAGTATATCCATTGTAAGAAGTCGTGGTCAGTGAATCTATATGCGCGAAATTCTTAAATTCAAAATTGCCGTTCGCATCGGTGCGGGTAGTTGCCAGAATTGTATTGCGGTCTTCCAATTTATCAAGTCCCGCATCTACCGCTTTACCTACATTTTCACCTGCTCCCGTAATGGCAAAAGCATCGTTGGTTTTATCTTCATTATAGAGATGATCCTTATCCATTACCGTTGTATTGCCTTTCTTGTCGATGAGCAGATAGGTTACCACCAGCGCGATATCAGTATTTGCCAGGGGTTGGGTTTCATTTTTATTCACGCACGGGTCGGCAAACACCAATTTCCCCTTTACCGTTGACTTGGGTGGTGTACGGTCAATTAAAGTGGCTTTTCGTTTGACCAAGAAATTTGATTTATAGCTGTTTAATGCTTCTGACACCTCTTTGTTCTCGGGGCGATACTGAAACTTATCATGATTGAACTCGTTGGTAACATACTCCTCTTTCTTCCCGTCCACCTCGAGCGTCTGATTCACGTCAATAAAATAGAAGTCGTTGCTTTGGTAATTGCATATCAGTTTGTCGAAAGTTACATAGGTGCGCGTTACCCCGTTGGCATCTTTTTTACTCTCTACCTTACCGGCAGCTATTTCGCTTTTTCCCCATTTGCTAATGGGGGTTGAGGCGGGTATATCCCCTTCATAGTAAGGCATATCTTCAAAGCCCTCCATCCCGAACATCAGTCGTGACGCCTTACCGGTTACATGTTGGGGATTGTTTTCACGGTATGAACCGGTTAGCTCTCCCGAAACCCACTTGCTGTATCCTTTCGTCACCTCTATTTCAAGGGTATAACTCCAGACGTTAAAGGTAATCTCACCCACGTCAATAACCTTATCGGTTAAATTCACGATGGTTTTCGTGGGCTTTTCACCCCTCTTTTCGAGTGGGCGGTAGTAGGGAGAGTTGAGTTCGATATTGAAAAATTCCCTTATCTCCATGGTACCGGCCACGCCTATTATCTCCTCTTCCGCACTGATTAACCCGTTGTTGGAATAGGCGTAAAAAGTGGTTTCAAATGTTCCATCGTCGTTTATGGTAATGGGTATGGAGTGGCGCTCATCGCGTGGCGTGAGATTCATGTCGTGAATCACCTTTTTCGTGGCCGCATCAGAGATGGAGGTGTACCGCGTAAGCGTTGCCGTACGGGTAGTGATCGGGTATTTTTCGGGATGGTGCTCAAACTTGTAGGACAGTTTCCCTTTCACGGTGTACTCTTCCAGGTCGGGCAGATCGGGTAGCAGCATAAAGGTGAAGGTACATTCGTTGGAAGAGGCGAGCGCTATGGGTTTTCCCGTGACATCTTTGGCAATGTCAAACCCGTTCATCGTAACCGTGCCTTTCATCGCGGCAATCTGCAGGATATACTCTTGTCCGTCCACAAATGGAAGCCCATTTTTGGTCTGTTCGTACGAAGTGTTGTTCCACACCATTTTCTCCCACACCAACTTTTTACTGATCGCATCCCGTACCTGCAGCTGATACACGATTCCCTCTCCAGACCGTGCGTTATCTGCATTTAACAGGCTGCTTTTGTCTTCCCACCGCAGGTAAAAATTCTTGGCGTTGCTCACGGCCACGGCGTTCGCAGGAATATCGATGGAGACAGGTGTCTGGTTGGACGCTCCTTGCGCGTTAGGTCCCGATGTAATAAGATTGGGATTAAGCGTGTTGCCCAACAGTCGGTAGGTGCTGCCTGAAGGCTGGCCAGCTCCCTCCAAATCGGGCTGGCAGTTGCTGCAATAGGGTACAAATATGGCCAGATTTTCTTCCGCGACTACCTGAGGTGAATCTTCCGGTGGTTTTTGTGCTATCACGGGTGTGGCGTCCTTAAAGCTAAAGGTGTTTATCTCGCTATACCCATCGTTCTTATAATTTACCGTGGCGGTGCCTATGGCATTGAATGCCCGCACCACGAACGCGTAGGTTTTGTCTTCCTTGAAAGGCGGGTTTGCTGCGGTATAAAGGTACATGGGCGCGGCAGAAACGGTGGTTTCAAAGAAGGCGGGGTATCGGTCGTTGTGCAGCATATCGCGGTAGTTCATACCGGGGTCGCTGACTTCGATGATCCTCAACTTGTAATGTGTTCCGGCCGCGGCACCACCCGGCATCGTCCAGTTGAACTGCAGGCTCTGCTTCTGTTCAGGATTCAACCGGCTGTTGTTGGCAGGGTTGATGATGATGGGCGGCTCGGCTGCGCCGGCCATGGCAGGAGATATGGTAAAGGGCGGGCTGTATTTAGAACCTAGTTCCATGAAACCATTCCACCCGTTCGGGAAGACGAACAGCGTGAGCTTGATCACGTATTGTCCCGGCGGCAACCCTTCGCTCGCAACCTGTTCGCGGGTGAACCCGGAGTACTCGAGGTTTTGCTCGCTCATCGCCTGTTGCAAATCGCCATACTGGATAAGCGTGGTATTGGGAATGACGAGCAGATCCACCTCCCGCGGGTTGCTGGGCACGAAACCCCTTCTCGTGCGCACGGAGGCTTCCGTCTCCACGTTGATGATGGCAACGTGGAGGTAAAACCGGTATGATCTGGCGTCGATCTGACTATTCACCATGATGGAGCCCCCGATCTTACCGGGCGTGGTGAAGTAATCAGACAACTTAGCGGTATAAGGCGGCATCACCGGGTTGACCGTCAACGAGAACCTGTTGTTAAAAAAATCGTCTTGTGCCTTTACGCTCCCTATCGCCATCATCGTGGCCAAGGCCACCCATAGCAGCCTTGTTGTGCTTTTGTTATTAAAATGCGAATACATAACCTATGTCTACTCTTATTTCGTTATACGATAGTACGGTTGCTTCTTCGGCGAACCGGTTGTTAATCACGTTGAAATTCAACGACCGCGAGTAATTGAGGTTACCATCACCTCTCGCCGCACGAGTTCAGCAGCAGGGCTGCCAATATCAGTAAAGCGAAAACTTTAATCGTTGCCTTTATTGTTTTGATTGTTTTGATTGTTTTGATTGTTATTAACTATTAAATGCTTACGCTTTTCAGTTCACCTCCATCCAGTTGCTTTCAATTATCTTTTCTTCCATATCGTTGTCATCATACACGGCTTGGATACCGTAACGGGTCTTACCTGCAATGGTTTCGCTAAAAGAAAACTCGTTATTGTTAAACGATTTGTACTGCATCAATCCTTTTCCGCTATCTTTATAGAGGATATAGAAACTCACCGGTTCTTTGGGTTTTACCCAATTCAGTTTAGCCGTGTTTTTATCCAAAGAGACTTTGAATACAATGTCCGGCGCATTTTTCGCAAGTCGATACACGTATACTTCGAGCGGGAAACTCTCGTGAGAGTACATGTTAAAGATATCTTTGGTGCGCAACATGTACTGATACGTTTTCCCTGCCTCCACGGTATTATCGGTATAACTGGTCCGATTGGGAGGGATAGAGTCTATCGGCACCCATTTTTCCTCGTCAACCTCTTTCCGGAAGATATAAATGGCTACATTCTCCTCGTCGGGATAGACCGACATATCGAACGACACCTCTTCATCGCGAATGGTGAACAGGCCTATCACGGGCGCGGGCGATGGCGCAAATTTGGGGCGTTTCAGCACCAGTATATTGCTCATCGGACTCTGGTTATTGTTCCCGTCTATGGCAAGTACGCGGTAGTAAATCTCGCGGTTGGTGAGTGTTCGGCTGATGGAGTCAACAAAGACAGTATCCTCGACGAGCGCGCTGCTTGCCGGTGAGAAGGAAGTCCCGATATTGTTCGACACGAACACGCGATAGGCGTACACATTGTCATCATAATCCAAATTCCATGACAGACGCACTACACCGGTAGTATCAATTGATCCTTTGAGTCCGGTAGGCGGCAAAGGCGGGATGGTGTCGTGCACGAAAAAATAGGGAATATTCGAGTATGAATAGTTAAGTGCCGTATCCACGGCGAGCAACTGATAGTACACGCCTTCCACCAAATCGTCGGGCTTGTCGGTGTATGTTGTCGTGGTTGGCGGGAGCATTGTTGGCGTAACGGCTTCATCTAATACTTCACGGCTACGCCCCCTTCGTATGACATACCCTTTCAGGTCCTCATCGGGTGGTGTTTGCCATTTGAGTTGGACAACGCCATCAGTTTTGTCAATAGTACCTGAAAGAAACACGGGAGTGGGTGGAGTCAGGTTTCGTCCCATCGCCCAAACGGTGGGGCACCAATAGCTTTCGTCGCCAAAAGCGTCGATGCCGTTTACGCGGTAATACCATGTTTTATAATTCTGCACACTGTCGGCATATACAAACTCATTGATTACATCCATGTTGAACACCAACGGTTTTTCGTGTATTTTATGGAATGTTTTTCCATCTTCCGACCGTTCNACGTTGTAATAGGTGAAGTTGTTCCTGCCCGTTCCTTTGGGCCAATAGATCTCGATGTACCCGTCTTTACCTCTCGCCTGCACCAAACTTGGGGCACGTACATCGTTTATCGCTCCCCCCGGGTAAAGGTAGTAAGCGGTATCTACTTCGAATAGCGGGTGAGTACCTGCCGGATAGATACGATAACCATATTTATAGTCGCTGTTTATATCCACCTTGTACTCGTAGCGCAGACCGAGCACGTCGGCAGCCTGGGGAAGCCTGTCGGCCGCCAGCATAGCCAGTGAAATAATGTTCGAGTACGCCATCTCGCCCTCCATGATTCCGCCCATATTTGTATCGTCGGTATCAGCGCCGATGGAGCCGTAGAGCGCTTGCGCGGCTATAAGCAGGTTCTCGTCGCTTTGTGGTGTAACGAGCTGTTTCAATTTATCGGCAGGCCATGCCATTACCGGCTCGGGGTTGAGCCGGGTCCAACTATCGCCGATATATTTGTTGTTTTCNTCGAGTACAACGTAGTCAATCCACACCCCCGTGTGCTGCATAAAGGGCCACGCGGCCGTTTCGTCAACGCTCCANCGCAACACCATTCGGTTATCTTTATAACCTTTTACCATCATTTTGATGGATGCTTTTATGATGCCTTCCGTCTCTTCGGCGGCTGTTTTTTGTTCTTGTGCCACAAGCGATATCGCGCAGGCAATAAGCGCCGCTGTTACTATTATTCTTTTCATGTTACTTCTGTTTTTGCTTGTTGTTGAGCTTCACCCTTGCCCTTATCCCCCCAAAAAAAAACCAGGGGGATAAGGGAGCGGAGTAGGCACGTTGAGTCATCACCTTTTATTTTTACCTTTCGTCTTTTTGCTTCCCGTGTCAAAGATAACCTTAGGTCCTTCCAAGCCTTCGGGTAAAGTAAAGGTGGTATTTATCTCTACCAACAGTTCGTGTATTTTGTCCATTAGTTTTCCCCGTGCCGCCATTTTCCGGTCGAGGCGCATGGGGTTGGTATCGGGTACGGCGGGCTGTGGTGCAGCCGTTTGTTCCGTATATCCTTCAGACGAGGCCCGCGGACCGTGGGCGGCAGGCTCCAACGACGCGTAGTAAACAACATTGTCAAAAACAATGGGAACGTAGCCGACATTAGCATATTGTATGATTGCATCTATCTTATCGGCAATCGGGTTGGTTACTGCCGCCGTAGCCTCCCTACCGTCCGAATAACCAGTCGATCTAAATTCACGGGCAATCACGTAATCATACTCACCCTCCATTTTTAAAGATTGACTCGTGTTTATCTCCATCGACCCCAAGTTTACCTCATTGCCGTTATAGGTAGCAGTATAACCAGGTGTGGTAGTTGTGGAACCAGTGGATATTTCACGCTCTTTCTTTTCACCCCTGTATTCCCCGTATTGCCCTATCAGCACGCCCATGTTGACGAGTTCCTCGTCTGTCATATCTGCACTCATCATCTCGGTTAACGACGGGAAAGACTCATCTGCCAAGTAACCCGTATATAAACCGCCCCATATTTGTCTATACTCCTCGCCCGTTATATCTAATTCCAGCACTTTATCGCTCCCGAAAGCTTCTTTCGAGAATTCATTCAACATGTTTTGGAACCTGTTTTTATCATCATACAATTGCCTAATACCAAGATAGTCTCTCATTCTTTTGGGCCAATATATATTTTTCATTGTTTGCTCCTCGGGTTTAAGCACCCAGTTTCGTGGTAAAGTATATATATCAAACTCATTAAACGCCTCATGCTGTGGGGATACATGATAATACAACCGGAAACCCTTGACGCTTATCGTCTTTGTATCTTCATCGTTTTCCCAATCAAGTTTTCCCAAGTTAACAGTTTTACTATCCTCCGGCCAGATAGTTTTTTCCACCTCATGGATATCTTTACCTCCCTTCGAGTTTGGCTCCCCAAGTATCTCTATCTTTTTAATTTTCATTCCTCTAAACTTATCCACGTAGTTATCGGCACCGCTCGTGGTGAAATACCATTTGTACACCTCCTTTTCCTTCGCGTCGGATATTTGCAGGTGTTTCAACGCGGACAACCGGCGTTCCTTCACTTGTGTTTCTTTCTGATTTGGCAACCACCATCCCCAAAGCCTACTATTCTCCCGATACCTTTTAATTGTTTTCAGTACCGTAGAGGGAGTTTCTTCGTCGCTTTGTCCTGCTGCCTTGTTGATCAAGTATATCTTCACCACGTAGAGCGACCGGCGTTGGAGCTTAGGCATCGCGAATGTCCAAACATGGCCGTTGCATGTTATCTTATTGTCTACACTCGCGCCAGTGGATGCATTAACAACACGCGCCCAGAGTTCCAGATCATTACCCGTATCTTTCGTGATAAAGCTTTTCTCATCTATAGGATTTTCAAGTGGTGTAAACTTGATTTGTCCCCTGCTCGTTGGTAAATAGAGGGTTGTCAATGGACTCGATGCTGATACTCTCGAACGACTGCGGGGATAAGGTGTTATTTCCGTTACAAGTTCTTCCGGCAACACTTTATATCCTTCGCCCGTTTCAAATGTGACGGTCCTTTTGTCCACGTAATGCTGCCTTGTATCTTCAGCAATCACGTAGTTATAACCCAATTCCTTCTTACTGGTACCTATATTAATAGCTCCGGCTCCAGCAGCCATATCAGCTGCATTTTTACTCTCAAAAGAGAGGTCTGCTATTTTAACTTTCGACTCTACATGAAACGTATATTTCGTAAGAGGCGTAAGCAAGGTTTGGGCATCAAA
>JGI24710J26742_10000056_pt1 | contig 84170 bp, 67 predicted proteins | sample BioPla2DNA2_FD_26742 | JGI IMG/M metagenome (IMG submission 26742) | reverse complement strand
ACGAAATGTTTGTTATTAGTCGAAGAACAAACTTACCTTTTTTTCCCGTCAAGGTTTCTAATAATTCAACTTTTAGGTGGCTATGATTTCTTGTTGCATAAAGAGCACCATAATATGTTACGACAACAAACAAATATCTTGCTAGTTCTTCAGTCCAAGCAACTTGAGTTTTTGTCCAGCGAAAAACAATTTGAAGAGTAATAGACAAGAGCATTGCAAACATTAAAATGATCCCTATCCACTTTTCAATAAACTTTAATACATCGTCAAATTTTTTCATGTAACCCTCCAAAAATATATGGATCTTACAGTCGTATAGTATTGCTTTAAATGCTTTAAAGGTCATAGTAGTCATTGAGACTACTATGACCTAAGGCAATGACCTACTTATTTGTACATCTTTTTTTATTAATATATTAGTAACAATCTTCGTCCATTATTCTGTCGTATATTTTGCGTTAATTTCTTGAGCTGCCTTAATGTATTTATCCAATTCTGGATACTTTTCTCCATACTTTTCCTTAAACCATGTATATACAGGTTGTACTGCCTCTATCCATTGCTCGTATTGCTCCTTATTAGGCACTGTGACCTCAATGCCGGACGCAACTAAGTTATCAATAATATTTAATTCAGCAGCATCAAAAGCAGCACTATATTCTTTAGTAAATGTCTCCAATTCCTCAGTAAAGATGACTTGCTGTTCCGGTGTTAATGAATTAAAGAATTCATTGGTATACATACTCACACCCATGTCCACAAACAATTTACTGTCCAAATAATAATCGCTTACTTCTTTCCAGTTCATCATATCCAGTAAAATTGCATTTGAAGTAGCTGCGTCTATCGTTCCCTGTTGCAACGCTGTATATACTTCACTTGCATTGACAGGTGTGGCTAATGCACCTAATACCTCATATGTTTTAATCATCATCTCAGTCTCTAACGTTCTAATCTTTACACCTACTATGTCTTCAGGAAGCACTATTTTCTTTCCTTGTGAAGCCTGTCCATATGCGGAGTTATCTGTCCAAACAATCTGCACATCAAGCTCATCTTCAAATATTTGGGCGATTTCATCACCATATAATGCGAAAAATTCGCGAGCCGCTGGTTTACCTCCCGTAAAAAAGAAAGGAAGTCCTTGAAAGTTTACTGCATCACAAAATAGTCCCAGCGTCTGACTTCCACTATAAAATATTTCCATGGAACCCGCTAAAGTCATTTCAATCATTTCGCGTTCACTGCCCAATTGACTAGATGGATAGACTTCAACTTTCATCGTTCCACCAGATCGTTCTTCTACTCTCTCACCAAAATCCAAAAACGACTGATGACACGGATGAGCAGGTGCACAAACGTGCCCTACTTTAATCGTTACAACATCCTTTGGAGAAGCATCTACGCTTACTTTGTCACTACTATCTACATCACTTTGAGTACTTTTTCCTCCATCACTTTGAGCACAACCTACCAGTCCAAAAATCACTAGCGCAAATACCAACAGTAAAGATAACAGCCGTTTCATTTTGTCCTCCTTGTTTTTCTTAGACATATTTGTCTAATATTTAGTCACTCTGTTAGAAAACCCTTCCGCCATCTGCCACTACAGTAATTCCAGTAAGAATTTCGTTTCCACAAACTAAGGCATCAACTACATCAGCTATTTCTTCTGGCGTAACCAACCTCTTTAAGCAAGATTCACTTGCATTTTTTTCGTAATTACCACTTAGCCCTTCAGAAAACCGTGTTTTAACAAGCCCGGGAGCAACACTTAGCACCCTAACAGCTGGAGCAAACACTCTCGCCAATGAGCGAGTCATATTAATCTCTGCAGCCTTAGATGCGGCATATGCGATAGAACTTCCTAATCCATTCAGTCCCGCCGTTGACGTAATATTTACAATTACACCCCCTTCTTTCTCCAACAAGCGCTTTGCTTCTCTGCAACAGAAAAAGGTTCCTTTAACATTGACATTGAAAATCTCATCGAAATATTGTGACTTCATTTCATATAAATTGTTATGAGGAATTATGTGTGTCTTTCCTGCACAGTTAACTAATACACATAAATTTCCGAAATCTCTTTCAATGAAATTAATTAATTCAGTAACCTGTTCTTCAGAGGAAATGTCTGTTTTATATGCCTTTACTCTTACATCTAGTTTTTCAATTTCTTTCACCGTTTTGATAGCTTCATCTTCAGATTTATTATAGGTAATGCATACATTTGCTCCACGCTCAGCAAAAACCATTGATATGGCTCTTCCTATACCTGAGTTCCCGCCTGTAACAAGTACTGTTCTTCCTTTAATATCCACCTCTATTTCCTTTCTCTTCTTTTCATTAAATCATCAGAAGTGAACTAATATATTCTCCTCTGCTCATAAATATCATTATGTGAGTAGACTACTTGTTTTTGTGCTCCTATGTACCTTTTGAAACCCATCTCACACAAAAAACTTATTATATGAGCCTGTGTTGGAGCCTCTTCCCATTTAGGCTTTGCCCAAATTAACTTTCCTCTGCATAATACGCTTTCAGCTTTCGGGCAATCGGAGAGATCACAATCTGCAGGAGGATTCCAATCATTAGGTCCAAAACAAACATACTCTGCATCACTTTTACTAAAAGGTGCTTCCGTTGCAGGAAAATACTTATAATGTAACTTTCCTTTGTAATCTGGATTAAAAAGAATCTTTTGAAGAAGTTCCTTATCCTCGGGATCCTTAGATAAATCAACTTCCATTTCTAAGAATTTGAAACCAAAAGTGGAGATACTACCTCTAGCTATATTTCCACTCTCCGTCATCGTATCAATATCTCCATATATCTTGCTGTATCCGAGTTGTTCTCTCCCCGTTAAAATAGCATCACAAAGATTTTCCCAAAGTACCGGTTCAAAGTTCCCTATTAAGTTTCTTTCCTCACCCTTAAACACTACGGGGATTTCAATGTGTAAAATGTCATATCCTCTACCAGCCAACCATGCTATATCTCTCAGTGCCGAAAAAGTTACGATTACATAAGGACCAAGTAACTCAAATTTTTTAGGTAAAATTATTTCCAGTTTCTCTGCTGACACTTCACAAACTACTCTGTAGTGAGTCGTTTTGGTTGGTTTATCATATATAAACCGCTTACCATCTTTGTTATGCCTCGGTGTTACAGCAGGCCCAAAAACTACGGGCATCATATACATTCTTCCCTCTTCATATTCAAAACTCATGCCATTCTCCTTTCGAATTATAATGGGTCATTCTCAAGTTTTTTGGATAGCTTAAAGACCTCAAATAGCTGCTTATCCCTCTTTTTTAATAAATCATTTATATTTTTGTCTCTGTAATCGTAGAAACCCTTTCCACTTTTTATTCCAAGTTCTCCTGTATCTAATTTTTCTTTTAATATTCTGGGAATATCCACTTCTTCAGGAAGACGATAGCTCTTATTGTAATAATTGTTCGCCGTCATATCCAAACCACCAAAATCAATTTTTTGCAATAATCCAAGTACCATAGCCCGGGGGATAAAGCTAGCTTTAGAAGCATTATCGATATCTTGTGCAGTGCAATAACCGTTGTCAATTAGAAAGAAAATCTCCCTATTAATACATTGCAATAGCCTGTTTATGATATAGCCTTGTATGAACTTTTTCATGAGAACAGGGGTTTTGTTGCATTCATACAATAAATTCACGATAGCATCTGCCATTTCTTGGGGAGCTTCCTCACTTTTTACAACCTCTACTAGAGGTATTAACTGAGCAGGGCCATACCAGTGTGCAATAAACATCTGAGCAAGTAGTTTTTTGGGGACAAGTTCAAAAATATTTAATGCTGATGTATTCGACGCAATAATTACATCGCCAGGAACAATTTTTTCTAGCAAATCATACAATTCTTTCTTTGCCTCAACATTTTCAACTATTGTTTCTAAAATCATATCGCAATCGTGTACAGCTTCTTCTATTGTGTTTTTGAAACTTATTCGCCTATAAATCTGATCAATTTGAGAAGTTTCAATTACGTTTTCATCTACGAAAATGTTCAACCCATCAATAATACGCTCTTGAGCCTTGTGTTTTGTCTCAGCACTTCTAGTCCAAATCGCTACCTCTCTGCCTCCCATTGCAAAACTTTGAGCTATTCCCGGACCCATTACTCCAGCTCCTAATACAGCAATTTTGCAGATTTCTCTATTTCTACCTTTTAACAATCGAAACACTTCTCCTCTCTCAAGATATTGCTGTAATAATCCCCATTCTCTCACTCATTAACAAAGGCATTTTTCACCAGTTATGTATCTGTTTTCGAGCATTTTCACCCCTCAGCTATATATGTGAAGTAAAATATGAGAAATTGGCGGCCAACAATACTGCAAAAAGTATTCTCTCTGTTCAATTCGTAATTAGTACCTTATACGAAAGTATGAATTTATAGATCCTCTATTTCTATTTATGTCTAAAAGCGAAAACTGTTTAGAGTTCATTCTAGAAATGTCCATATTTCCAAAGCTAAACGATAGCGTGTGAGATATAAGAAATCACATAAATCCCTCCCTATGATCTGGTGCATATCTCATGATTGCCAAGATTATTATTCATAAAAGTGTTAGAGCTAAATCTAGCGTTATAATAAAAGAAAATGTTTCTCAACTCATTTTTTTCTTTCTTTATATAATCTTGAAAGTTCTTCTCGGAAATTTGGATGAGCGATGTTAATGAGGGCTTTCGCACGCTCGCGCAAAGTCTTTCCTTTAAGTTTTGCAACACCGTATTCTGTGATTACATAGTCAACATCATTTCTGGATGTTGTTATGGCAGCGCCTTCATCAATGAAAGCAACTATTTTCGAAACTGTTCCCCTTGCTGTCGTCGAAGGCATAGCAATAATGGAACGTCCGCCTTTTGAGAAGGCTGCAGCCCGCACAAAGTCAACTTGTCCGCCGACACCGGAAATCTGGAGATTACCTATACTCTCTGAAACCACCTGTCCCATCAGATCGACTTGAACAGCTGAGTTAATTGAAACAAGATTGTCATTTTGCATGGCAATGCGAGGATCGTTAACATAATCAACCGGAAACATCTGAACCATAGGATTATTATTGACAAAGTCATATAAACGTTTTCCTCCCATAAGGAATGTCACAACGCATATTCCTTTATGGAAGTTTTTCCGTTTATTAGTCACCACTCCAGCTTCCACAAGTTCCACGACTCCATCGGATATCATCTCGGAGTGAATCCCCAGATCTTTTTTATCCTTCAAAAATAGGAGAACCGCGTCTGGAATTGCTCCAATCCCTAACTGCAAAGTGTCCCCATCTTTGATTAGTGATGCGCAATGTTCACCGATCGCTCTTTCTACGTCACCGATTTTAGAAGCACCCAACTCAATAATAGGAGCATCATGAAAAACGGCTATATCAATATCATCCATATGAATATATGTGTCTCCAAGGGTGCGCGGCATCTGCGGATTGATCTGCGCAATCACTGTGCGAGCACATTCGGCAGCAGGCTTCGAGTAATCAACAGACACTCCAAAACTGCAAAACCCATGCTCATCCGGCTCAGTTACATGGATCAAAGCAACGTCAACAGGAAGGCTTTCTTTAAAAAGCCTAGGCACCTCGTAAAAAAAGCAAGGTGTATAGTCTCCTCTTTCTTCGTGAATGGCATCTCTGGTACTCCTGCCGACAAATATGGCGTTATGTCGGAAGTGTTTTGCCATCTCAGGTTTAACATAGTCCGCACTCCCCATTGCGACCATGTGAACAATTTCCACATTTTCATATGCTTTGTGATTTTCTACCATCGCATCTATTAAATGAGTGGGCTCGCCTACTGCATGAGACAACACAACTCTATCTGCGGAACAAATATGTTTAACAGCTTCTTCAGCACTCATCAGCTTATGAGCATAATTCTCTTTCCAGCTCATTTTCTTTCCTCACTTTTTCTGTTTAAAAACGTCTTAGCAAATGCTATGAGTTCGGGATCGATCTCTGTGTTAAGAATCACAGACTTAATGCGTGAATCAGATCGCATAATTTGTGAGCGCACAACTTCCTCAAATGTCTCCTGAGCTGCAGGGCAATGGCTACAGCTTCCCTGTAGGCGCACTTCCAAAACACCTTCATTAAATGAAAGCAACTCCATATTCAGTGGATTCGAACTGCTACAAGGTGTAATTATTTCTTTTATATTATTTTGTAATGTTATTAATTCTTCTTTCTTCATGTTATTAGAAGAAGGGAGAGCTACCTCTCCCACTCTTTTATTACTCCTTAATTCTTGCGATATCTTTCGCGAGTTGTTTTTTAGCCTCTAGATTACCCATTCTCTGAATGATAATACGCTGCGCCTGAGGCGAACCCGCTCCATGTAACGATTCAGTGAGATAACCGACAGCAGCTGTTCCAAGAGTAAGATTCTCAATAAGACGCAAAACTCGTAATCGATCCTCAACAGGTACGCCATCCTTGCCTACGAGGTATTTTTTCACATAATGACCGATCTCAGGTGATTCTAAATCCTTTTGTGAGGGAGCGGTAACCATGATGCCGCCGGCTAAGTCTTCTGCCAACCTCGCCATTTCATAAGGGAAACGGGTAACATTCTGCTTACAAACATTAGCAAGGAGAAGATCTATCAGATAATTTCCAGCAGGGAGTTTTGAGCCTTCCCAGGAACTGGCAACGGCTGAGGACCACATTGTCTCATTGAGGTGAATCATTTCAACCAGTTTGTCGCGGATATGACTTGCTCGCGGAACACCGTTGTACTCGGCAATTAGAGCAGCTGCACCGATGAGAACATCACCTACTCCCGTCTTACATGCGTAGGAGGAACGATGGTAGCCGGCAAATCGTTCAACCATCATAGATGCAAATTCCGTCTCACCATTCATGAAAATTCTTTCATTAGGTACAAAAACATCGTCAAAAATGGTTAAACCTTCCATGCCTCCATACTGACTATTTCCGACATCAATTTCGGAACCTTCAAGTTTTCGAGTATCACAACTTTGGCGTCCAATAATAATATGTAAATTCGGAGTATCCATAGGAACGGCAAAACAGATGGCGTAATCTTTATCTTCCGGGCTCAAAGCAATCGTCGGCATAACAAGTACTTCATGAGAATTAATAATACCGGTCTGATGAGCTTTGGCTCCGCGCACTACGACACCGTCTTCTCTTCTCTCTACGACACGAAGATAAAGATCAGGATCTGCTTGCGCACTTGGAGACTTGCCTCGGTCACCTTTGACATCAGTCATAGCGCCGTCAACAGTTAAGTCTTCCTGCTGAGCATAGATAAGAAATTTCTTAAATCTCTCAAAGTAGTCGGTTCCATACTTTTGGTCAATTTCAAATGCTGTGCTGTAGACAGAGTTAAATCCGTCCATTCCTACGCAGCGTTGAAAACATGAAGCTGTTTTCTGCCCCAAAAGGCGCTGCATTCGAACCTTCTTAACAAGATCTTCAGGAGACTGATGAATCGCTGTAAATCGGTTAATTTTTTCACCGGTAAGATGACTTGTAGTGATCAAAAGATCCTGATACTCCGGCATTTCCGCCAGTTCATACGTCATTTTTACTGAATTAAGTGATGGGCGTAGAATCGGATGATTAACCGGATCTTCGATTTTTTTACCAAAAAGATAAATACTCATCCTGATGTTCTTAATACTTTCCAGATATTGCTCACCTGTTTTTAGTGCCATAAATAATTCTCCTTTCAGAAAAAAGTTTAAAGTCAAATCACCATTTAGAATCAATAAGTATTGAAACGAAACCTTTCGTAAATTATTAAGCATGTTTCATGCCATTAATATTTTCCCTAAATTTCAATCTTTCTTGCCTATTTTTTTGTGAATTAAATGTTAATCGTTGCATTTATGCATCAAAAAAGTAGGGGTTATCAAAATTTAATTGAAAATCTTGAGTTTCCCTACTTTCATTATCGCGTTGCACTAATGCATCTGTTGCATAATTTCAATATTTATTGTTGTTTTGTTCAAACCTTTGTCTTTTCCTGGTAAATGTGCTGGGTTCCATTCCGAGAGCTTTCGCTGCTTTTCGAAAGCTCCCCAATTCTTTTGCATAACGCATCATAATCGCATATTCTTCCTGCGCAAGATGATCTTTAAGTGAAAATTCATTACTTATAGACATGTTTGCAGCCGACAACGTAGGATGTAAAAACGCTAAATCAGAAGCGGTAATGAGAGTTTTATCGCACAGAATGTATGCACGCTCGATGGCATTTTTCAATTCACGAACATTTCCTGGCCAGTCATATTTTTTCAAAATCTGTTCAGCGGCACGTGAAAACTGTGTGAAATGTGAATATCGATGATTAAGGGAGGCTAAAAATACATGAGCGAGCGGCAATACGTCATCGGGTCTATCTCTAAGCGGCGGAATATGGATAGGATAAGTATTAATTCGATAATAGAGATCATCTCGGAATTTTCTTTTTTTTACAAGCTCTCTCAAATCTTTGTTTGTTGCGATCACAATACGTATATTGACCTCAATGGATTTTGTAGATCCGATTCTCTCAAACTTTCTCTCCTCAAGCACTCTCAGAAGCTTGATTTGCAATCCGGGAGAAAGTTCACCGATCTCATCAATAAAAATTGTTCCTTGATCTCCTATTTCAAACATGCCAGGCTTACCTTCTCTTGAAGCACCTGTAAAAGAGCCTTCTTCATATCCAAATAAAATGCTTTCAATTAAAGATTCCGGAAGAAGTGCGCAGTTGATTGTTACAAATTTCTTGTCCGCACGTGTCGACTGCTCGTGGATAAATTGCGCTAGCTCGTTCTTGCCGACGCCCGTTTCTCCGGTGATGAGAACTGTTGTATCCATGTTTGCTACCTGCTTAGCTAATTCAAGCACTCGTCTCATATTCTTATCTACTGCAATCATCTGGATTTTCTCTTCGAGATAAGAGCGAACAAGCTCGAGTTCATGTTCTGCAAGTACTCGTTTTGCATGAGTTTCTTCAAGCTCATCTTTAAGACGAATCATCTCGGTCACATCACGCACATTAGTTACAACAAATTCAATCTCCCCTTTCTCATCAAAGATCGGAGTGCCTGACACCAGCACAATTTTTCCCGTAGCGATAAATCTTTGCTCTATTGTAAGCGCCCTTTTTTCTTGGATCACTAAAAGAGAAACCGACTGTGATATGACACCATTTTTCATAAGATTGGTCATCGTATCTCCGATAAGATTTTCTCTCTTCAAACCGGAAATACGCTCATATCCTTTATTCACCATCTGGACTACTCCTTTGCCGTCAGTGATAAAAACTCCATCATAAACAGCTTCCAGAATATTAATGAAATCAAATTTTTCCCACTTATTAGAATTATTCATCAAAAAGCTCCCTTAATTCTTCAATGGCTGTATCGAGGTTTGAAGGTTCTACATCGAAAAAACCTCGATTTGCTCTGTAGTTCCTACTTGCACATTTTCTATGACACCCCTGCAAAAACACAACAACATCGTATATTTCGCTTTCATCAACGTATTCGTACATCATATGAGGAAAAGTCTTCTTTATCTTTTCCAGAAAAGCCAATCGGTCATATTGATTATTACAACCACCACAATATTTAATTCCCAATCTCATTCATTCCTTCTTCCTAGGTCAAGTCGGTAAAGCACATCTTGAATATTTTTACCTCGAGAATTTTCATGCTCACGAAATGAAACGAAGTTTTACCTGGAATCATCATTCTTTTATCCCTTGTCATCCAGTTTCTGACAGACACCGCTTTACCTACGGCACGCTTCACAATTCTCCTAAAAACCCTACTTCCTCGAAAAACAGCATATCTCTTGGAATGGGTTGATTGAAATATGACGAAGCAACTGACAGGATCATAGGCAGCTTCAAAGCGGGCTTATTTAAATTTGATTTCTCCCACTAAATTGGCGCAAATATCTAGGTTCTACATAAAAAAATCGCGCATCATTTTCAAAATCACTAAGGTTAAAACAAGTTTATCGTAATCCACACCCACACCTAATGCCATTCTCCTGGGGGCGACAAAATGTGTAGAAGAAACAAGGCTTTAAATTTCTACCGACTACAGGCGTGTATCTACCATAGAACAAAACGACTAAGTTGGATTCATTCGACTCGTTATGACTTAAAACCGTTTCAATAGATTAGATACCATCTGCGACCACCGCCCAGTCATTGAAAACAAGCCACTTCATTCGTAGAGCCAAAACGATCCTTCAGGAACTGCTGTTCCATTTCACTTTTCCTCATCATAAACGCAAACAATATTGACTACTACATCGACAAACCCCCTATAACGCTCCCCTATCCAATAGGAGTAGCGGGAGGGAGAACTTTTCTCCCGAATGTCTCTTCCGTTTTCCCAAGCACTTCATCATATCACTATTTTCTCTTTTCATCTTATTGATTAACAAGATGTACAACAAATTCATCTTAGACACCACAGACCATGTTCTTTCCATTCCAACTTTAACTCCGGACAATGCATCTAAGAAAATCATAGAACCGTCTGCGACATAGAGCTCACCTGTTGTTTCTCCGGCAAATTCGAAATAATCGAGTGTATCCAAAGGATTAATCTTGCTGTCTTTCCAGTCGAGAGGAATCGGACTCGTTCCTATAGCGAATTTCCTTACCATCTCTTTTTCTGTATAATCTGAAACCGCATTTCCGTCTTCAACATAACCCATTCGAGATGAATCAACCCAGGTTAAAAAAACGCTTCTGTCTAAGTCGTCTTTCTGCCACTGCTATGACCTAAAAACAAAATAATTCATATTTTGCTTAGGATACACCTGCATGCAAACCTCATTATTCTCTACATTATTGTACCATCATTCACTACGTTACAAAGTGCTAAAAAATTAAAGGTCGCGTCCTTATAGAGTATCAATACATTCGTTACAGAAGACGGAGACACAAGGACAATCTTAACGAAGGGGCTTCGAACACCAAGAATCTTCTTCACGGTATGATTGAAACGCCCACAGTGATTTTCGACCTCTCTTCAGCTCATTCTCGCTGGTGATGATGTTACCTTGATAAAGGATTTTTTGATCTTTTCTGTGACTGGGTTCTTCTTTCCCGTTCTGCAAAGAGGAATATGCTTTGTCCTCTTTAATGTGTATCCCTTGGATTGACATACCAGCTCAAAAGAGAATAAATGGTCGTTCTTCTCTCGATCCTTGTCAAATTCAATACCGTTGTCTGCCTTAATCCAACTGAAAACCCCATCGCCTTCTTTAAGTTTTCCAAGAACCTTAGTGTTTCATAAGCGCTTTTTTCCCAAATGACCGCGAGGACTTGTTTCCGGCTAAATTCATGACCAAGGGATCAGATCCTCGATAGTTGTTAACTGATAATATCGGTTCCCATAACTTGGAAATCGAATACATTCTTGCGAGACTTACTTATATCAATCTGCATCTAAATAACTACAAGTAAAGGTGAAAGCCTAAGAGAGGCAGAAGTGTTTACCAAGAATACATTCGGCTTGAAAACAAAAAACGAGGCGGCATCACTCATCAATGGATGAATGAAGATACCTCGTTGCCTGAGAGCTACTCAAATCCTTTCATTTGTTGCAACTCCTGCCGTATATCTCCTGTTGAGCGAATTTATGAACAAACCTCGCATTATCAAGCCGTTACAAACGCCTCCAGAAGCTCCATCTCCTCAATTTCACCTGCCTGTACATCCGTGCGGACAGTTCCTCTGCTTAAAACCACAATCCTATCGGCATATCGGAGAGCCATTCTCGGATCATGCGTCACCATGATCGTCATCATCTTATGGCGATTGACGAGTTCAGTGGTCTTCTCCATCACCAACTCCGAAGTGGCCGGATCAAGCGCCGCCGTATGCTCATCCAAGAGCAGTATCTTAGGCTCTTTCATTGTCGCCATGACAAGCGCCAACGACTGTCTCTGCCCGCCGGAAAGTTCGCGCACAAGAGACTCAAATTTATCTTCAAGCCCCAAATTGAGTTCTTCCAGGCGAGTACGATAAAAATCAATCCGATCACGTTGAATGAGTTTTCCCAACGTCACCGGCTTTCCCTTATGATCAGCTAAGGCCAGATTTTCAAGGACAGTCAATGAAGGCGCCACTCCCATGGACGGATTTTGATACACTCTGGCGATGTCTTTTGCTCGGACCCTTTCTTCGGTTTGTGTGATCTCCACTCCATCGAGATGGATCGTTCCCGCGTCACAGAACTTCGCGCCCGATATAAGATCCAAAAGCGTTGACTTTCCACATCCGTTGGGTCCAAGCAATGCAGTCATCTCGACATCGAAGTCAATATTAAGGTCCTCAAACAGGCGAATCGTATTGTCGCTGTCGGGATTATAGTATTTTTTAAGACGTCGTATCTGCAGCACGATGAACTCCTTCTGAATTTTCCCTGTCCAAGAGCTTGTCACTAAAACGCTTCCACCAAGAGCCGGGGCTGAACTGATTGTATGCGATAAAAGCGATGACGATTAGAGCGTTGACGGCCTTAAGATCTGTCGGAGCTAACCCGAGATACAGCGCCGCTCCACCGATCATCTTGTAGATCAGAGCTCCATAAATTGCCCGCGTCGTACCTTTGATCTTCCTGGAGTTTTTCATAAACGTATCTCCAATAATGATGGAGGCAAGAGCAATGACGATGATGGAGGCGCCCATATTGATGTCTGCAAAGCGTACATTTTGAGCCATAATGGCGCCGCTAAGAGCAACGAGCGCATTCGAAATCATGAGTCCGACCGTCTTAAAGGTGTCTACATTTTCTCCGAGGCCGGCAACGAGCACTTCATTGTCTCCGGTGGCAAGAAGCATGTATCCGACTTGGCTCCTGAAAAAACGATCCATCAAAAGCTTCAGAATCAACACGATCACCGCAAGGATGACGATGTTGGTCAAAATATCTCCCCGAAACAGGGTCGGGGTGGAAAACAGCGGAACATTGCTCTTGCCGTTGATGCGCAAATTGACAGAATACATCAAGGTCAAAGTCAAAATCCCCGAAAGAAGCGGTTTTATGCGAAGTCTTGAAAATATGAGAGATGTGATAAGTCCTGTCAAGGCACCGATAAAAAGGCTTCCTAAAAGCCCCGCCCAGAGACTCGCCCCTGAAGTGACGAGTTTGGCAAAGGCAAATGCGCCCGCCGGAAAACTCCCCTCCACAGAGAGATCGGGAAAATCAAGTATTTTATAAGTGATATAAACCCCCAGAGCAAGGACTGCAAATATGAGTCCCTGCTCAAGGGAAATCAGAAACATGGAAAGCATGTTTACTCCTGTCTATTCGACGATCGTAGCTCGATTGAGAACATCTTCGGGTATCTCAATCCCCAACAAATCCTTTGTCATCTGATTGATGACGAGTTCAGTATTGTCAAGCGTTTCCACCGCCATTTCGGCAGGATTGGCTTTTTCTTTCAAAATCCTGATCGCCATGCGAGCCGTCTGTCGACCGAGTTCGCGATAATCAATCCCATCCGTGATAAGAATTCCCGACTCAACATGCGCTCTTTCAGCTCCCATTGTCACGACGCCCATCTCCCTCGTTTTCTCGACCACTAACTGAATCGAATTGGCGACTAAATTGTCTGTGATGGTATAGATCGCATCCGTGCGGCTGATGAGATTTTCAAGAGCCTGCGGAATCTCATTGACAGTCGTAACTCCGACTTCTACGATGTTAAGACCTAATTCCTCAGCAGCTTCTTTTGCCCAACGAATCTGAACTTCCGAATTAACTTCACTTGTGTTGAAGAGAATTCCTACCGATTTGACGTCCGGAACCAAGCGCTTCAGCAGTTTCAGCTGCAAGGCCACAGGTGTCTTATCACTCGTGCCGCTGATGGTTCCTCCCGGCACTTCCATCGATTCAACGAGCTGCGCTTCGACAGGATCGGTGACAGCGGTAAAGAGAATAGGAACGTCTCCTCCTCCGGCCTTGGCCGCTTGCGCCGAAGTCGTGGAGATTGCAAAGACTAAGTCTTTGCCTTCACCGATAGAAGCACCGATCGTCCCATTGGTCGTTGAGTCACCCTGGGCATTTCGATATTCTACGTCCACTTTTAATCCACTTGATTCTAACTCTTCCAAGAAGCCTTCACGTGCTGCATCAAGGGCGGGGTGTTCAGCAATCTGCGTAATCCCTATCTTGAATACGACCTCATCTGCCGGCTTTTCAACACTGCATGCACTCAGCAAGAGCATCAATACCAGACCAACTACTAATTTCTTTTTCATTTCTTCCTCCTGCAATATAAAAACCTCCATCTCTATACAGAGACGGAGGTAATTTCCGCGGTACCACTCTAATTATGGCTTAGCCATCACTCAATTCAGACCCAACAGTCCTATCCCTTTTAACGGCGGGCTCCCGGAATCGTCTACTTGCGACGGCTTTCAACGAAACAGCTCAAAAGTGTATAGTCCATACCTCCGCTAATTGTCAGCTCGCACCCACCGCCAACTCTCTGGTCTTATAGCTAAAAGATATCTTTCTCTTTCTCACAGCCGATTTTTTTATGATATTGGACTCATCTTAAACCTGCCGTTTTCCTTTGTCAAGGGTAAATTTAAATTTTCTGTTAAAATCACAAAGACAAGAAAGAGCAAGAGACGACTCTCTTGCCCTTTCAACGTGCGACCTCAATCATTAAAACCCGAGAACCAGTTTGGTAAACAGGGTGACAAGAAGAAGAGCAAAAATCGTCCGCTCTAAAAAAATGATAATCAAGTCTTTAAACCCGAGCGGGACATCGGATTGAAGAATAATGATGCCGACTTCCGTCATATAGATGAGCTGTAAAAGAGTGGCCGCACCGACGATAAAGCGTGTCCTGAGAGACTCCACTCCCGCAAGCATGAGCGGCGGAATAAACATGTCCGCAAACCCAACCAATGTAGCAGGGGCAGCCACCGGCTCTGTGATGCCAAGCAGCTTCAAAAGCAGGCCCATCGGATACGCAATAATGCTGAATACCGGAGTAAATTCCACCAAAATCAAAGAAATGATTCCCCAAGCGATAATGACCGGAGAAAGTGTAAAGATGATAGAGGTGAACATGTCCACACCCTGACTCAGACAGTCGTGCGCCGTTGTCTGCGCCGCTCTTTCCGCCGCCGACTCAAAAGCAAACTGAAGACGCGTCTTTCCTTCCGGAATCGACTCATCGATCTGCTTTCCGGTTTTTGGATTGTACTCATCGGGAATTTTATTGAGCGGATAGATGCGCGGCATGATCATGGCTATAAGAAGACCGGATGCAGCGCAGATCAAATAAAACTGTGTAAAGTAATCCTCCACCTTCAGAACCGATGCCACAATGTAGGCAAAAGGAACGGAGACGAAGGAGAAGTTGGTCATGATCGTCGCCGCTTCTCTTCCGGTGTAGAAACCCTTGTCATACTGTTGCTTCGTCAAAAGAACGGCTGCGCTCGAGGCGCCAAGCCATGATGTGACAAGGTCAATGGCCGATCTTCCCGAAACCGTAAAGAGCGGTCGGACGACGTCTTTAACGAGAATTCCGACAAATTCCATAATGCCGAATTCTGTCAGAAGCGGCATAAGAAACGAAATGACGATCAATACGGACACCAATGTCTGCATCAAGTCAAACATCACCGCACCTGTAATATCGGAGATAACTGCCTCAGGCCCTACTTTAAAATAAAACATGACGGCAAATACCGCTCCGATGATGCGGCTGACAATGTAAAGAGGGGTCGTATCAAACGTTCTCTTCATCCATCCGTTATTCATGATAATGGCCGGTTTAAACAACTTTGTAATCACCGTCAGCGAGGCGTTGATGATGATCAAAAGAACAACAGGCAGCAGCGTGTATTCATGGATCACGGATTTGACCATATCTATGAGAATGCCTACGGGAATAGTAAAGGATTCTGAGTAGGGAATCGGAATCAAAAACAGGAAAAAGCCAACTGAGGAAAACAACAGAAACTTCCAGAGACTGCTTTTTTTCTTAACATCAACCTTGCCCATCGATACCTCCAAGAATTTCTTTTCGATTCAAAGTATTCTCCGGTATGTTGCCCGAGAGAAATGCCGCTACATTTTTTGCGGTCGAACGGATCTGCTCATCAGACGCCTCTAAGGAGACATACGATGAATGACCTGTCACGATGGCATTTTTAAGCGCAATGATCTTTCGCCCCATCTCCGTAGGAGGCTCGTCAGCCAGAACGTCGAGTCCGACTCCCTGAATTTTTCCGTTTTGCAACGCCTCATACAGGGCCTCCTCATCAATCAGAGCACCTCGGGCGGTATTGACAATATACACGCCGTCCTTCATGAGAGCGATCGCCTCCCTATTGATCATCTGCTTCGTACTCTCAAGAAGCGGAGAGTGAAGAGAGATGTAGTCGGACATTTTTAAAAGCTCTTCCAATTCTACTTTCTCCGCTCCCAGCTCTTTCATTTTCTGTGCATCGATGAAGGGATCATACGCGACAATCTTGACTCCGAAGCCGGCGAGCTTTCTCGCCACCGCCTGAGGAATTCTTCCGAATCCGACGAGTCCGACGACGGAATTTTCAAATTTTCGAATTCCCTTTGTGGGAGCCAGATCCCAGTTGCCTTCGCGAATATAATCGACCATTAGATAAAATCTGCGATACAAGCAAAGCATAAGAGTGACTGTGTGAGCAGCGACTTCATCGGTGCAGTAATCCGGAACATTGATCACATAGACGCCCTTTTTCGTGGCCGCTTTGATATTGGCGGCATTAAATCCTACACTTGCCGCACAATATGCAATCAGATCGAGCTTTTCATATGTTTCCTCATCCATTTCCTGATCCCAGCTGATGAGGACCTTTGCACCTTGTGCCGTCTCCAGCAACTCCTCTTTACCGAGAACTTCTTCTCCATAAAAATGGAATTCAGCGTCCGGGGCTTCTTCAAGGACATATTGCCTCATTTTTTCTATATCAGAGGCAACCATCCCCGGAACTCCTCCAAACAAAACTTTCTTTGCCATGACTCTCTCCTTAGCGGAAAATATCCATCTTCTCAATCCGATCAAACGCCTCATTGATCTTGTCGACGCCGACAGTGACGGCGATGCGGATATATCCTTCCCCATTTTTCCCGAAAGCATTTCCGGGCAAGACCAGAACGTGGGCTTCTTTCAAAATTCGATCTGCCACTTCTTCAGAACTGAGGCCCGTTGCCTTGATATTGGGGAATAGATAGAAAGTTCCCTTGGGAGGAGGCACACTGATATTCTTCATCTTTGTAATGCGCTCATAAGCCGCAAAGACGCGCTCTCTGAAGGTGGCGATCAGTTCAGGCTGCACCTCGTCTCTAAGAGCAAGAGCATGAATCGCCGCTCTCTGAGAAATCGAAGGAGCNGTAAAGACATTGTTTTCATTGACGTCTTTCATGACGGTGATCGCGCCGGGAGTAGACANAATATAACCGATTCTCCACCCGGTCATCGCATAGTCTTTTGAGAAACTCCCCAGAGTAATCGTTCTTTCCTTCATCCCCGGCAGTGTCGTGATGGGAATAAAGGGTTCGGTAAAGCTGAACTTCGTATAAATATCATCAGCTATGATCAGAAGGTCATGCTCTTTTGCCACTTCAGAAACGGCCATCAGCGTTTCTCTGGATAAAGATGATCCGGTCGGATTGTGCGGCGTATTCAAGATAACGGCCTTCGTGCGATTTGTGATGAGCGATTTCAATTTTTCTACATCGTACTGATAGTCACTCTCCTCGTCGAGCTCAAGCATGACCGGTATCCCTCGCGCCAGCTTGATCTGAGACGGATAGGGCGTAAAAAAGGGCGAGGGGATAATCACTTCATCCCCGTCATCGAGGATTGCCTCAAGGACAAGCCACATAGCGTGACAAGCGCTGGTCGTGATGAGAATCTCGTCCATCTGCAGATCATAGTCATATTCCGTCTTATAGTAGTCACAGATGGCTTTTCTGAGTTCGGGGTCTCCATAAAAGTTAGTGTAATGCGTATGGCCTGCAAGCGCATCTTCAAATGCCTTTTGGATGATCCGAGCATCTGTCGTGATGTCCGGGTCTCCTAGGCTGAAGTTGATGAGATCGGGGTATGACTCCAAAAGGTCTCCGCTTGCGCCCATTGCAGTGGTGACAGAATTCCAATACCTCTTAGAAATATAAGGTGACTTCATATTCCTCTCCTTCCTGTTAACTACTTTTTAAAGTTAACGTCATTATAGCATAGTAAGAACACCGTTTCATTACTTTTGCCGGGTGCGTTTTACGCAGAAGTCACTTTTCTGTTCACGTTTGAAACAAAAAAGATAATCGACTCCCAATGAGAGTGATTATCTTTCTCGGTTAATTGAGAATTATTTTACAATTCTTATATCCTAGATGCTCCTTGCCAATCGAAATCCCGCTTTCGTCGCTTCATGCACCTTCTTTCCTTCAAAACTGTCGCCGATATTGTAGATCTCAGGCGCGACATTGGCTTTCAACGCTCTGAAAAACGGCTCTTCGTTGGCTTTTCCTCCCATGGCAAGGACAATGAGATCCGCCTCAATCACCTCTTGGCGAGTATCACTTCCCACCTTCTTTGCCAACGGGTTTTCAACATTTTCCGGAAGAAGCGGTGTCCATGTATCATAGGGATCCGGGACATTTTTACTGATATTTCTCTCCACAAGCGCATTTCCTTTGATAAAGGAAGTCAAGCGCGTGCAGTTATAGAGTTTGACTCCTCCCTTTTCCATATAATGCAGGAGATGACCGCGATTTGCCGTACATACGCCGAGCATGACCTCGGGAAGCATCTCAATGACTGTGACATCTTTATCATGCTCGTATTTGAGCCAATATGCCGTCTCGCAGCCGACGACGCCTCCTCCTACCACGAGCACCTTTTCAGCATCGTTTAAGAGTCCGGGATTGACGAGAAGCTCCGTCGCTTGAACGGTACGCACGAGCTCCTTTCCGGGAATCGGAATGTCGGTGTCCTTTGTCCCGATCGCAAACACCACCGCGTCGAACTGCTTCTCTTTCAGGAGCTCATTATCGACTTCCGTCTCATAGTGGACGACCAGTCTCTTTTCTTCTACAGCCGCGTCGACTTCATTTTTGAGGTACTGCAAGTAATTTTTAATGTCGAATTTGATTTTCGGAACACTCCCGGGTACGATTCTCCCACCTATGCTCTGCGTCTTTTCAAATAGCTCAACTCGGTGCCCTCTCTTGGAAGCTTCCAGCGCAAAAACTACGCCTGCAGGACCTCCTCCCACCACGCCGATTCTCTTCTTCTTTTTCGCAGGCTCCGGAAGTTCCGGTATGAGATGCTCAAATCCGGTTCGCGGATTGACCGCACATTGAGGATGTCCCCCTTCGACAAATTCATTGATACACGCTTCTTGACATCCGATGCAGGGACGGATCTTCTCGACCTCTCCCCGATACGCTTTATTCGCCCAGTCCGGATCACACAGCAGCGGCCGTCCCAACATGACCATGTCGCACTTTCCGTCGCGAAGAGCTTTTTCCGCCACATCCGGATAGCCCAGTTTCCCCACGGCCACAATAGGCACTTCCACGCCCACATTCGAGACGATGTCGTTTTCTTTAAAGTAATTCTTCGCCGCTTGTGCGATATCGATAAAGCAGCCTGCCGGCATACCCGCAGGTGGATGCGGAAGCCACCAATTGTCATAGCAACCCAGATCTACATCGAAAATATCTACTCCCGCCTTGACGAGATTGGCCATATAATCAAGGGTTTCTTCAACCGTCCTGCCGTTTGTAAACTTTGAAAGCGAAGACGTGCTGAACATTTTCTCTCCATACGTTTCATTGAGCGCCAGCGAGAGATCGATGCGATACATAATTGGATAATAAGGGCCGACTCTTCTTCTGATCTCTTTGACAATCTCCACTCCAAACCGCTGCCAATCAGCATATTTGCCGATCTTTCTTCGATTGAAAGCGGGAGATGTCAGCTGATCGAGAAGATATCCCTCATGTCCGTGCAGATAGACGCCGTCGAGGAGACAATGCTTTGCATCCGCTGCGCCCTGCCCCATGTTCTTGACGATCTTGTTCAATTGAAAATCAGTAAGAGGCAAGCACGGTATCTGAGGCATGTAAAAATTGGGGTTCAGCGATGCGGAGACCGGAAATTTATACTGTTCGATGAGGCACTGTGGGTTTCCAACTCTTCCCAGGCCCGCCGTCAATTGCACAAATATCTTGCTTCCGTAGGCGTGCACTCCTTGAGCGAGGTCCCGCCACCCGGCCAGCACCGTTCGCGTTCTGTCAATTCTGGGAAAGTATGTCAACTTATCTTTTTCTGTCACAGTGGGATCGACTCCATGGCTGACAGGAATCAGACCTGTCGTCAGAAGGCCGACCCCTCCTTTCGCCCGTGCAAAAAAATACTCGAGCATTTTGTCATTGGGTCTTCCCGTTTCTTCCGCCATGCTGATATTGCCCATAGGCGCCATAACAATGCGATTTTTTACATTCATGCGATTGATGCGGATAGGTGAGAATAATTTGTCATAAGGATAGAGATCTTTGGTCATTTCTGCGGCCCGTTCACAGGGCTCCTTGCTTTCCTCCAAAAACCAATTGCCAAAACTGTCGATGAGATCTTGCACGAGTGGATCTCTATGTAGTGTTTGTTCAGCCATGACATTCCTTTCCGAGAATCGCCGCTCCTCGTTCGTCTATAAGAACTCGAAACGTTTTCTCTTCTCTTGACTTTTGACAGGCCGTTTCCATCTCCTGTTGAGTGCAATGTGACAAGATGACTCCGTTTGTCTCTCATATATAGAATAGCGTATTTTCTTCACGAAACCAATAGATAATCATAGTTGAACAATATCCATTTGATGAAATTCACGCGTCCAAGAGACCATGCACGTATTTGCACTTATTATTCACGAAGGATATACTGAAGGCATCAAAAAATCGGAGGATGTATGATATACGACCTGGTCATCGTCGGAGGCGGGCCCGCTGGCGCAACCCTGGCCTCTTTATTAAATAAAAACATAAAAGCCCTTTTAATAGAAGGAGACGGTGCGGAAAAGACGTGTGGCGGACTTCTATCTCCTGACGCTCAGGAGTTTCTTGCGCGCCTGGGAAGAACACTCCCTTCGGATGTTCTTGTCGATCCTCAGATCTTCAGCGTTCGCACCATCGATCTGCACACAAAAAAAGAATGCACTTACTTTCGCAATTATCTCAACATGAGAAGAAAGGCATTTGATGATTGGATGCTCTCTTTCATTCCGGCACATATCGAGACAATAAAAGGTGTCGTCAACTCTATCGAGGCTCTACCCTCGGGATTTCTATTGACATGTCGAAAAGACGGCACGCAAACACAGATTCGCACAAGGAAACTCGTCGGCGCCGACGGGGCGGGCTCCATCGTGCGCAGGACCTTCTTCCCTCCGCTCGAGACCGAGGAGCTGGTCGCTTTCCAACAGTGGTTCCCCGCTTCCGATGAGTCTCAGCCTCCTCTTTACACCGCTCTATTTGATAAAAAAACTTCCACGGCATGCTCTTGGACGATTCAAAAGGGTGAGCACGTGCTATTCGGAGGCATCTTTCCAAAAGATCATACGCGTCAGCGCTTTGAGGAACAAAAGGAAAAACTCCGCTCCGTAGGCTTTGAATTTCGCCGCCCGATGCGAAGCGAAGGATGCAAGGTTCTTAAGCCGCGTTCGCAAAAGAGCTTTCAATGCGGCTCCCATAATATCTTCCTCATTGGTGAGGCAGCCGGATTTATAAGTCCAAGTTCTTTTGAAGGAATCAGCTATGCAATGAAGAGCGCCTACTATCTCAGCGAATCTCTAAAAACCCCGAATCCATCTCAATCCTATTTCAAAATGACAACAGGGCTTAGAAATCGCCTGCTGCTAAAGCTTTTCAAAGCCCGCGTCATGTATTCTCCTATGCTGCGCTCACTTGCTCTTCAAACAGGGCTAACCGGCATCTCTCCCATAGAATAAGTGAACAGACACCCAAAAAAGGCCTGATAATCAGGCTTTTTTTCGTTCATAAGATAGACTCACTCACTTAACATATACTGGAAGATTCTTCTGGCAAGCGGTGCCGCTGCGGCTGCACCCGTCTGCCCTTCTTCCTCCAGCACAATCGCAAGAGCAAGCTCAGGCCTCTCAGCCGGAGCAAAGCCGACAAACCATGCGTGCGAGTAACCGGAGATATTTTCTGCAGAGCCTGTCTTTCCGGCTACATGCACTCCGCTTAGCGTTGCCGCGCCGCCGGTATTGACCGTCTCCACCAGATCGACAGTAAGCCTTGCCGCAAGAGATGGAGATGTTACCCTCGAGAGCATTTGTGGAACAGATGTAAACGTCGCTACGCCTCTTGGCGAACGGATTTCTTGAAGGATATTCGGGCGCATCATGACCCCGTCATTGCCGATAGCCCCAATAGCAAGCGCCATATTGAGCGGAGTAACCAGCGTATCTCCCTGCCCGAATCCTGCTGCGGCGATTTCATTTTCGCTCATATCCGGTTTTGTATACGCTTCGCTGATCGAAGTAACCAACTCAAAGGGAATGGCCGAATTGAAGTAAAATCTATCGGCGACTTCTCGAAGAAGCGCATAACCTACTTCCGTGCTTTTTTTCGTAAAATATGTATTCACTGAGTGCACCAATGCATCTTGAAGATCTATATCTCCATGGACAGCTTCCAAGTAATTGAAATATGTGTAGCCGTCAATCGTCTGTTCACCGGTATCGTGATAATTCTGATCAATATCCGATTCCATGATCGCCACGGCCGTGATGACTTTCATAACGCTTCCCGGAGTATAGAGACCCTGCGAGGCTCGGTTGAGAAGCGGTGCATCTTCATCTTCTATTATTTCTTCCCATAGTGCATTGATCTCATTGGCATTAAAGCTTGGTCTGGAAACCATCGCTCGGATCGCTCCCGTCGAAGGATCGAGCACCACAATCGCTCCCTTGTGGCCTTCGAGCAGATCATAGCAATAGAGTTGCAGGTCATCGTCAACCGTTAGATAGATGTCATTTCCGACCTGGCCTTGTACAATATCTTTAAACTTTCCAAAGAGATCATCTTGAGAGAGGCCGAGGAGTGTGCTGTTGTAGGTGCGCTCCATGCCGCTTTTGCCGTATTCCTCTGAATTGTACCCGATGATATGCGCATAGGAGCGCGGATTATCAAGCAGATGCCCGGCATCGTCTATTGTATGTGTCAGAGCCCTTCCATACATGTCATAAAAATTGCCTCTTCGAATCAGCGTCTCATCGACATAATTTCTTCGATTATAGGGATTTCCTATGATCTTCGGAGCGGTAAACAATTGAAAATAGACAAGGTACAAGCACATGGCAAGGAAAATAGCTGTTATCGCATATAGGAGGACGAGGATTCTCTTAGGATTATTCTTCACGGGGCACCTCCAAGGCAGCATTCGAGCAGTAAAAAAGGATGCCGAGCAGAACAAAGCTCGTTACCAGTGAGCTTCCCCCGTGAGCCATAAAAGGCAAAGTGATGCCCGTCAACGGGATCAGCTTCAACACCCCGCCTATCATAATTAGAGCCTGAGCGGCAAAGGAAATGCTGATGCACAGCGCCAAGACTTTGTAAAAAGCATGAGGCTGTGCAAGGGAGATCTTCATCCCTCTATACACTAAGATCAAATAGAGCATGATGACGGCAATTCCCATGAATGTGCCCATTTCTTCTGCAATAGCGGAAAAAATAAAATCCGAATACGCAAGCGGAATATACTGCGGATGCCCCAGACCAAGTCCGGTGCCGAAAAAGCCACCCGCTGCAATGCCAAAAAGGCTCTGCGTAATTTGATAGCCTCTGCCGTCCATATCGACCCAAGGATCGATCCAGATATCAACCCGAGTACGGATATGACCAAAGAGATAATACGCCGCAACCATCCCGATAACGGCTAATGCGACATTCAAAAAGATCAGCTTCTTGTCTTCTTCAAATGCCACTTGAGCACTGAAGAGGATGGCCATAAACACCATTGCCGTCCCCAGCTCTCTTTGTAAGAAGAACAGAGCGATAAGAATATAGGTCATGGCCATGAGAAAGTACTTCCCTCCCTTTCGCTTTCGCACTCGCTCTCGATTCGAATAGAAGCCCGCAATCAAAAAGCAAAACGGCACTTTTGCGATCTCAGACGGCTGAAAGGAAAAGCCTCCTATCTCTATCCAGTTTTTTGCTCCCCCGCTTACAAAACCAAAAAGAAGCGTCAGCACCAGGAGCGCTGCCGCACCGAAGAAGTAAAAACAGATCTTCTTTACCCAGAAACCGGCTGTTCCTTCAAGGAGAAAATACGCAACAAAAAACAAAGCGATCCCCAGAGTATAGAAAATCAGCTGGCGATATCCATAATAGCTCGAAAGGCGGTAGATGAGGATGACCCCTATCGAAAAGAGCATATTTGCAATCATCAGGAGATACGAATCCGCCTGATGAAATAAGTTGACCAGGAATTGGCTTAAAAGAGTTAACACAATCAAAAGGCCGCTGAATCCGAGGGATCTCGGTGTCAGCGTCTCTCTTTGATAGATGAGCACTAAACTGAGGGAAAGAAGTTGAAATAACAGCGTCATCCAACGGGCAGATATCAAGCGCTGTTTCATCGGCGACTGAATGAATCTATCCATCGCCTTCTCCACTCATGAAGATAAACTCCACATCAACCAATGACACGATGTCTTTTGGATAGAGAATGACAGGTTCTCCGACCGGCTCTCCATTCAAATACGTTCCGTTTGCAGAATGAAGGTCCTCAAGATAGTATATGCCGCCTTCCTTAAAGATATGGGCATGTTCTTTCGATAAAAAGGGGGATGAGATCTGCACATCAGCAGAACGCCCTCTCCCGATAATATTGTCGTTCTTCAAAGGATAGATGTTTTGCACATGAAATCGGAGAGTTTCTCTTCGGGTGATGAGCTGGAGATACGGTCCTCTCCTGAACCCCGTTCCTCTGAGCTGTCCGATATCCAGGTAGATCATGCGCGTGATCGTATAGACAAAGTAGAGTACGATGATGACGAAGAGATACTTAAAGACATTGGCAAACACCATGTACAGATTGATCTCTCCGATGAGATTGGTGTAAAAAATCTTCTCGATGATTTGCAGGAGTTTATCCATCGCTCCTCCTTCTGCAAAAGATTATACCATGCAGGAGCAATAACTTCTTTTTCCTATGTAAACGCATGATATTATTTATTATAACTTGAGATGGATACTTCAAAAGCTTCATTGTTAATTCTTCTCTCCTCTGTCCAGTAGGCAAACAGGCGGGGCACCCCCCGCCTGTTGAATAAGTACTTGCATCTCAAAGTAACTGAGTGCTGAGAGCATCACAACGTCATATCAAAACTCGCGCTGACCGATCCGCTGACATCATAGAGAAAGAGATTGAGACTATAGGAGACCTTTGCCGAGCATGTAAGCTGCCATGCGTCTTTGGGAGGCGGAATGGTTTCAATCGTCCCCCGTGCATCCAGATACAAATGAATGATGTCGAAGCGTTCTCCGAAGACCTTGATTCCTCCTTCTACACCTCCTTTTAGGTACAAAGTGAGGATAAATTTCGGCCCGAGAAACTTTCCGTCCTCATTTTGATAATTTGCATAGTATCCCCCGTCCGCACCGGCATAGAGATACCCTTTCAGATAGACGATCTCCACACTCACGCTGCGCTCAAAGCCGAACTCGAGTTTACATCTGATGATGTTCGCTCCGTCGTCATCCAGGCGAAAACCTAGGCCCATCCCTACTCGGAAGATGTCGATATTTCCTGCGAGCGTCTCCGGATATCCTACATAGACACCGAAGAGTTTGGGGCTGAACTCAAAGCCCAATGACCCGCTGAGTTTAGCATAGATCATGTCGATTTCATTGAGCGTCATATTAAAGGAAAAGTAACGCTCAGGATGACTGTAGAGAATCTGAACGTCGCCCACATGCTTGAAGCCACCACTGTCGGGTTTAAGGATTATTGCAATATCCAGCGGCAGATACAGGCCTCCCGACGCCTCCACCAGCGGTCCGTCCTCGAAGCCGAAGTAGAGGTTGCGCACCTGCGCAATCCCCCCGATATTGAGCTCTCCTTTAATGGCGGCGCCAAACCTGCCGTCTTTGCTTTGATCGACCTGAAGTTTTGCGATGAACTCTCTCATCTGCGCCTTCCCGTCCGGGAAGACCAGATGCTTCTGCGCATTGCGCTCGACGATCATATTGCTGACNACGAGTCCGGAAAACTTATCCATGTTGCCTATTCCCACATCGAGTTTTCCGCCTCCGTCTTTTTTCAGCATNCCGATGGAGAAATAGCAGCGCGCATTGTCGACATCGTAGCCGAAACGGGTGATCGTATCGATNGGCAACTCCCCGAGACTCCCGAGAAATCCGAGTTCCAAGTTCTCCGTTTCAAACTCGATGAGACCCTTTTCTATCTCCCCGATCTTTTTTTCAGCCTCTTTGCTCTTCTGAGCATCGGATGCCCACATCACGGATTGATGCATTGCCGCAGCGGGAGCAAGAGGTTGCGTCTGCCAGCTTTGCGGTGGGGCATCTTCCAACCGCTTGGGAACCAGGATACCTTTTACATCGATGCATTCATCAAAACTCGTTTCGAGCACTGAATACGACTTGTCATAGATCACGACCGGCAATTCAAGCTCCGGTCCTCTGAGCGTATCGAGTGCGATGCAGTCCGTCGTTCCAGAGCCCATCGCAAAGTCCTCCGAGAGGAGCACCGAGCCCCAGAGCGAGAAACGCGTGGGCGCATTGTCTTGCGCTCTCTTTGAGAGATACTCGAAATTGATCTCCCGAATATCCAGAGAGAAACCCTGCATATGGACGGGAGCCGTCTTGTCGAGGGTCGCCCAGGCATGCAATTTGTCAGCGTTATTGTCTGCAAAGGTGTCTGTCTTATTCGCAGGTACCACCATCGTCGTAAATTTCATCGGCTCTTTCAGCTGAATTTCCGGAGTATTCAAGTCGATGGAGCCGCCGAAGCGCATTCCCTCCGATTCCAGGAAGCCTCCGTCGACGGTGAGCGTCGTGCCCAGTCCTACGAAGTTTTCTATTATCGTGGGCGCAACCGAACAGAGAAACTCTCCGCCCTTTGCGTTTGCATTGTCTTCTTTATTTGTGTAGAGCTTCACTTCCACCCAATTATTATTGAACAGCTCCAGTGCTACTTTGGCATTGATCTCCAAGTTAATCTTATTGGCATACATGTCGAGAAGACAGTCAAACACCCTCACCTGCTTAAAGCCGCCGAGCCTGTCACCGAATTCAGCGGGAACTCCTTCTTTATTATCACTATATAGGAAAGTTTGATAGTTGAAGCCGTTGAGATCGTAAATCATCTCTCCCTCGGCCAACGCAAAATCTATAGGGTCACCTTTCGTTGTTTGAATAAAGGCGGTCGGAAGCGTCAGATAGCCGCCCTTGAAGACCATCCCTACCCAGAAAGGCTTCTCCGTCTCCCGAGGTGTCTGAGACCCTGCTGTTGCCGGAATAAATGCATTTCGATCGAGATCGATGCTGATCTGTGTGGGAGTCACATTGATTCCCTGATCTCGCTGATCCTCCATCTTGAGGCTTCGCTCAGCTACACGCACCGGCGTGAGACTTGCGGCCTCAACAAGGAAACCCTCTCCCATCCAGTCGTTTACACTGAACTCCGCATAGGCGCAGTTCTTTTGCATCTCAGCATCTGCCGGGACAATCAACAGTCCGTTCTTTTGCACTGTCTGTCCGAATTTGATGAAGAACTCCGTCGTCGTCAGATCACCGTGCTTTTCCTTGTCATATTCGGGATGCATCATATAGTCCATCGTATTAAATGCACTGTGACTGCCTGCATAATTTCCCGGAACACCGGGTCCCATATACTCAGCCTGCTCAAAGGGAAGAATTACCCTGCCCCGAATATACCCTTCATCAGTCGGAACGCCATTTTTATAGACAATGCCGGCTTTTACTTTCAGCCCCACTCCGCCCGGGACAAGAAGCTGCAGGAATTGTCCACCGGAGTCCGGTGCTTCTTCTATTGTCTCTAACATTCCGCTGATCCGGCCGTGTGCGTCACATGAGAGGCCTCTGGCGATCATTCGTATGCCTTCATTGTTAAGTGTTTCCAGAGGAGCTTTCAGTGTCGCCTCTGTAACAAAGGAAAGAACCTCCTCTGAATCTTTATTTGTATCCAAGGAGATCGTGACAGACGAGACTCTGTCCAGAGTCAGCCGGTCAAGGCGGATCTCAGGAAGAACGCTCTTCTCTCCGTGTTTTAATCCGACATAGATGTCCGTGTCCCCGCGCAATAGTGCATCGGTAAAAGCGAAGCCGGAAAGATTGCCAATCAGATTCTTGCTTGGATCCGAATTTTGAACGAACCCGCTGGCCATTGCCGCCCCGTTAAAAGGAACACTCAGGGAACTGATGGTAACCCCGATCTCTTCAAGCTTATATGGCTTGTCCACGTAGAGAATCCCGTCGGTAAAAACGGTCTTTCCGTTCTCCTCTACAAAATCCGCTCTTGCGATGCACACCGGGAGAATCTGCCCGAAACCGGGCTCTCCGAAGACCAGCTCTGCACTTCCCTCGTACCAAGTTTTCACATTGGGCGTAAACAGAGAAGGATTTTCAAGGACGATATTCCTGAGAGTAAATCCCGCGAAGTCGCCAAGGTCACTTGTATACTTGTCACTCAGCAAAATATCCTGTCCTACGGGAGGCAGAATGATGATATCTCTCGGGAACATCCCCAGTCTCAATATTTCCGGAGAAAAGCTCTCTGAAAGGGCAAGACTCCGATACGTTGAGGGCTCAGGCTCAATCCTGAACGACACGAGGCTTCCCGTATCTTCTTGCCCGCGGTTTAAACTGTAGCCGACCTGAATGATAAACGACACCGTATCCGATCCGTAACTATTGCTCGCCTCTAAAATGCCCTCGTAAGTGCCATTGGCGAGATCCTCTGAAACGATCAGTTTCCTGCCGTAAATATCTATTTCAACCATGTTGGTGACAGGAAGGCCATAGACATCTGTCAGCGTCAAGGTAAAGGTTATCGGCTCCATCCCGATCACTGAAAAAGGTATTTCTCCTCCCTGACCGTAAATAAAACTAAAATGATCCTCCTCAAGCGTCAACCACGGGGAACCGCTGTCAAACATCCCCGGCAAGCTCTCCAGAACCTCGAGATAGAATGCAACTTCTGCCTCACCGGCATCATTGATGGCTGTCAGTGTCACTTCATATGTGCCAGGGATTAAGGTTCCGGGAATCAGGACTTCATTTCTGCCTTCCGGGACGATGATTCCGCCTTCGTCCTGTCCTGAACTATGCCAGGCGGAGATCTCAAAGCGAATCGGCTCTGAGCCGCTGACAATAAACGGAATCCTCAGTTCGCTCCCTTCATCCACAGAATATGACCGTGAATCCATCGAAAGAAAAGGAGGTTGAGCAGTTGCTTCTCTGGGAATCTCCGTCCTGGGGAGCTCAATCGTCACATTTTCACGCGCCAGAATCGGCTCGGAAAAATCGCTCAAATAACCTCCGGTATCGAGCACCCGCACTTTGTACCAGTTTGTGGCGGCCCTGTCTGCCTCGTAGTCGATCCACCCNGTAGAAAATACCAGAGGGCTTGCCTGAACATAGGTTCCTTCTTTCTCTGTAGAGGAGTAGACGATGTAACCGACCGTGTCCTCCAGGCACTGCTTCTGAGTCAGTCCCTCCATGCGGGGTTTATTCCATGTGAGATTGATCGAGGGAAAGTCTCCATGACTGATGGTATATTCCAGACCGTCGATCGGATCAAATCCTCGGTTTCTGCGTGGAGTCGCTTCCACGGGTTCCGGCCTGGTTGAACCCAGTTCGTCATCATTCCAAGCCTGTACCGTATAGAGATAGTGGGTTCCATATTTTGCGTCATAATCGATGATCGATAGAGGTTTTTTCAGCCCCGTATCCGGATCGACCTGCTCTTGTGAATCCTCATCGACGGGAAGTTCGCCTATCTTCTTCCACTTTACAAGTCCCATCATTTGAATACTCAGATCACGGTACTCCGAAACTGCAAGAGGACCTAACTCATGAATGATCCTCGAGTAAGTATCCTGTCGCCTGGAGACATCCACCTGAGACAGCTTTTCCGAAAGAAACGTCGGCTGCGAAAGATTTACCGTTTTAAAACCGAGAAGAGCATTGACCGTCAGGTTCGACCCCGATTGAGCGGATTCTGTACCTTTTTTCAATATCGCTGTGAGGAATTTGTCGTTCTCTGTCGGTGTTGCGAAAATCTGCTCCATGATCGATGGGTCAATATTTATCAGTTTTTCTGCCGTAATCTTGGGGATTTCTGCACGATAGACCTCATAGCGGCAACAGTACTCTACGGAAGAGAAATTTACCTCGATCCCGTCTTTTCTCGAAAGAGGAAGCAGGAGGTTGGGTGTCTGCGGCGGCTTCGTCGAAGGCACACGAAATTTTTCTACCGCACCCACACTCGACTCGACTCCCCAAGGCGAGACGGCCGTAATCTTATAGTAGTAATAGTGAGCGTGGCTCTGTTCAACAGGATCTGTATACTGCGTGCCGAAGACCAGATCACCCACCATTGTCCACTCCAGTTTCGACTCATCTACAAGCTCTTTGAAATTCTTCACTTCACTGCGATAGATGCGATAATACTTGACTTGAAGATCCTGCGGCTCTTCCCATTCGAGAAGCACAAAGCCTCCCTCAGGATTTTGATTGATGGGAAGTTCCCCGATAACACATTCAAGGAATTTAAGTTTCAATTCTCCTGTTTCCTTCTCTGTGCTACCTTCTTCTGACGAAATGCTCTCAGCCTCCGGTTCCAAGCAGATGAGAAAAATATGAACTCCATCTCCTTCGGACTTGAGCCCTTTCACGAGGTATTGATTTTGTTCCAGGGCGTTCTCTGTAAGCTTCGTCCACTGACCCATCGCCATCAGCTCTTCGCGGTCAATAGTACGAACATTTTCAATGGACGGCAGCTCGCCTCTCAGCTGGTAAACGGCATATCCTCCCAGATTATCGCCACTGTAGGCAGGCCACTTCAGGCGCGCNGATCCGTCCGGAAGAACATCTNTTGCCCGGACTCCTAGAAAGACGTGGATGTACTTCTGCTCCGGGAGATTGTCGAAGAATCGTGAAAGAATCAAAGGCGCTCCTTTTTCGCCGATGAAACTCCCGATTTGAGTTCCGGAAATGTCCGCCATTTCCACAAGAGAGGTGTTTTCCGCACTCAATCTGTCCGGTTTTTCACTGTTTTCTTCCACATTTGTGAAAGAAATATTGCCATCGGAGACGAGCCCGGGTGCCAAACAGGAGAGATCCGGCAGTTTTCTTGCCATCATGGAGATCGTGATCTTGTCGGGAACACTCGGTTCCTGCTGAGTCGGAACACCGATGGCACAGGACTTGGACCAGGCGCTCTCATTGTCCCATGAGTCCCAGGCAGAAACCCAATATTTATAAGTCACTCCCTTCTTTATGTTCGCATCAAAATAGACCATGTCCGGAGCCATGGGCTCGTCATTTTTCAAAAAGAGTTGCCTGGCTGTAAAGAGTCTTCCAAAATCATATTGAGCGGTGGCAATGCCCGGAACTCCTGCACTCCTCGGCATCTGCATACCACCTTCCTTGAGTTCGGGAGGAACCGTATCAGGCAAGGTTCCTTCTTTACCCCCCTCCCCTTTTTTCGGATTGTCAAAGCGGAAGTTTGCCAAGGGCACCGGTTCACTGAAGGGTCCCACACCAACCGCCTCAGCTCGGTAGAGGGTAAATCGAACCGTGTCAGGCGATTCATTGAAAATCGGGATGACGATACCTTCTTTTCGCTTGTTCTTTGCTATGGATTCTTGAATCGCTTTGCCGAGAACATCATCGGAAACAACAGGTGCTTCGCTGCCGGAAAGAACTAAAGAGGAGGTCGTGGGCGCATCGGGAGGCGTCACTTTCTCCACTCGAATATCTATGGGATCACAGCACTCGCTTCGTCTTCCGAAAATATCTATAGAGTATAAGCGGTACTGCGCCTTTGTCCCGTTTTCCAGTTTTTCCTGATACATCACAGGCATCTCGAAGAACACTCCCGTCTCATCGAGAACTTCGGTGATGACAACCGGCTTTTCATGGATGGGAACATAATCAGACTCTCCCTCAAGTTTTCGCTCGATAAAGTAGCCGCTGATGATCCTTCCTTCTGCTTCACTGGCGGGCTTTCTCCAGCGAAGGCATACTTTTCCATCCAATCCGTATCCGAGAAATCCTTCCGGTTTTGTCAGAGGAAGCTCTTCTCCCCAGCACAGTTTCACACTTGCACTCTGTCCTCCGGGGGATTCAATTGTATAGATGATCTGCTCACCGTTTGAAAGATTCTTTCCGGAAAAATCGTCCTTGAACAAAAATCCGGCTTCCTCAGCGAATTCGTCGTCAACAAATGCCAAAGTAGAAATTTGCTGACGGGCTCCAAGAGTCGTCGCAGCAGCCTCATAGAGTCTGTTTTCCCCTTCTGCACCCGGCAGGGCAAGAGTCTGAATCCCACTCGGGAGCTCCGCTTGGTATACAGAAAATTGTTCCAAGACATGCGATCGGATCACTCCCGCTTCATAGCGTCCGTTCTCAGGCAGATTCATGATCTGAACAGGAGAATTCAGCACACGATCGGACTCGGGTATTTTCTGATCTATTCCGTCGGGAATCGTAATCTGCGCCTGCTTCATGAGAAGGAAGTCCGTCTCTCCTCCCAAATGAACGACCTCTTGAAGCATGGGACGCGTCTGATACATCTTGTCATGGAAGGTCGCTTCATCCATTCCCAGTATCGCCCGATCTTCTGGCGTATACTCAGCTGCCTGGTAGACCTGGCGGATTTCCTGCGCCTGCGGATGCTGGAAATCTTGTGTCAGAAGCCTCTGCGTCGCAGCCTGCTTCTCTGCAATCAGCTCTCTCTCACTTCCAATCTGCCTATATATGCGATAACCCGCCTCAGGAAGCCAGTCCGCTTCAGGAATCATATGAATCAGAGATTCTCCCGGGTTTTGCCAGATGCCCTTCATATTGATGGAGGAGGGCATGCGCTCCCATTCTCCGTATTCTGCAACCTTCAGAAGAACATCCACCTTCTCGTCCAATCGACTGAATAATTCCTGCTGTAGAGCATACGATTTGCGCGCATGGATGGCATCTCCCGGACGACTGAAATCAATAGATTGCGCCGCATTATCGAGCCTTTTTGCTCCCTCAGTTTTAGGAAGCGGATCCCTCTTTTCTATCGGCGCAGGCTCCGGCATATAGGGTTTCAAATCATCTTCAGGTCCGGGAGGCTTTTCTTTGACAGGCTCTTCAATGGGCGAAGAGTGAAGTGTCACCAGATCCCCCATGGGAAGTTCATCCTCTTTTGCCCGCTCTTCCAGTTGCCTTTCAATCTCTCTGAGATTGTTGAGAGCGTAGCGCGAGTCCACAATATCTACAAGATTCTCTGCTGCAAGGAGTTCCTCAGCAATATTCGGGCTTCGCAAAAAATCCTCAATATCGGGACTCTGACAATACAACAATTCGTTGAGTGTCTGCGGTCTTTCCTCTTCCTTTGGACCGAGAATGTATTCGCGATCGGGAAGATAATCAAATCCGCTTTGATCGAGGTTCAGCCCTCCGAAATCCAGAGCACCGAATATAAAAAGAACTCCTACAACGACAACAAGAGTGATTCCGGACGCAATCAGTGAGCTCCGGAGCGGATTCTTCTGAAATTGGGTGACCAACCAATTCTTAATTAAGAGCAACGTATTCATTTTCCGCCTCCACACTGTGAATAAGCCGTGTATGATAACTCTCTTCGATAGATAGGCGACAGCACATAAACCGGATACGCTGTTGCGGGGTGGACGGAAGGAGATGCTCCTCCACGCTATTTCTTTCTCAGTCTAGATTTATAGACTTTATATTTATGCAAGGTGCTTCGACGTGTAGATAGATATGTGCAGACAAACATTACAAGAAGAAAAGACTGACGCCGTTTTATTGCAATCGATCTTACGACTGCATAGCTCCACTTTCAAAACAAAAGCGTTTTTTGGCAGACAATACTCCGTGTTGCTATTTCTCCATTTATCATAAAAAAATAGAAGGTCATAGAACATACCCGAAAGGGTACAGATTTTTAATAAATTTGCCTCACTTTTTCACTATTTCGACGACCGAACCGGACTCGATGAAAACACAAAACAGGCTCGAAGAAGATCTTTCTTGCAAGCCTGTTGAAGCAAGCGGAGCACAGCAGAATGTAGGGAGAGCCATGCATCCGATAGATCCGGCGCACTCCCTATATGTATGTATATTTGATCACAACTCTTTTAGCAGGGCTCCTTTCATATCCGGCCGACACAACCGGAGTCTCCAGGGACTTTTGTATTCAGCCAGCCCGGGAATCAACCCTTCCAGTCGGTCTCCCTTTTGGCGGATCAGGAGCAGGCTGGGTCCGGCTCCGCTGAGAGCCACAGCAAGCGCTCCGCTTTCCTTAGCCAACTCGATCAGGCGTTCAGCTTCATCTATCAGCGGGAACCTGTAGGGCTGATGAAGCCGGTCGTCAAAAGCATGGCCGATCAACTGCGGATCTCCGGAGGCAAGCGCACTGATGCTCAGCCCCAGCTGTGAAAGATTGTAGCTCGCATCCGAAAAAGGGACACTTTTAGGAAGGATCTTTCTCGATTTCGAAGTAGCCAGTGAAAAGGTTGGAATCAGCAGGGCAAAAGAAATCTTTCTCGAAATAAACAGCCTTCCTGAAAACACTTCCTCATCTCTTAACCCGGAACTTACGAGTCCCCCGATTAGAGCCGGAGCAACATTGTCAGGGTGACCTTCTATTTCTGCAGCAATCTGTAAAAGCTCATGCTTCGAGACATCCTTTCCACTGACATGCTTGGCGGCGAGCACGCCTGCGACAATACATGCAGCAGATGAACCCAAGCCCTTTCCTACAGGTATCACCTGTGGAATGCGTACCCGAAGATCAGGGCCTTTTACCTGCAACCGCTCAAGCGTTTTTTTGTACGACATGATCGTCAGATGATTTGCCTCAGGTGGCGAACACGTTTTCTCAAACACAAATTTTCCATATATGTTTAACGCGATCCCGAGGCTGTCAAAACCCGGTCCTAAGTTGGCACTGGTGGCAGGTACGCGAACTTCAAACATGCAACACCTCCCATACTGCTTGTTCCATCTGCTCAAAAGTACAGACCCTGTCCTGTGTAATCGGTGCCTCAGCAAGTGTTTGCATCGCATCCGGCACAGGCAGATTCGTCTTCGAACTCAGAAGAAGTATGTCTTCAAACGGATCTCTTCCCGGCGTCTGTGCAAGACTTTCCAGCACAAAGCGAGGAAACTTGAACGGGCTTGCCGTCGCAACGACGATGCCTCTTTTTTCCTTTTTATGCAGTAGCGCGGATGCGATGGCTGTGTGAGGATCGAGGACAAACCCCTCTTGCCTCCACACGCGAGATATCTCTTTACGAACTTCCCTTTCGCTTATGCGCCCGGAAGAGAAACCTTCGATTGGCTTTTTCCAGAAAAATTCTCTCTGATTTTCCAGCTGATGCATGGCCGCTTGCAACTCTTTATACCCGCCCGTTTCAAACAAAAGGCGCTCGAGATTGCTGCTGACAAGAATATCCATTGAGGGTGCATTCGTCAGGATCAGCTTTCTTCTTGCATCATAATGATATGTCTTAAAAAAGATATCGAGAACATCATTTTCATTCGTAGCAACGAGGAGCTCCTCGACGGGAACACCCATCTTCCCCGCCCAGTGAGCGGAAAGCACATTGCCGAAGTTTCCCGTTGGAACACTAAAACGCAGGGGCATATCTTCTGCGTGAACTGACGCATAGACATAGTAGACAAGCTGGGCTAATAACCTTCCCAGATTGATTGAGTTCGCTGACGCCAGCTCAATCCCGCGCTCAGAGAGCTTTGTACGAAAGCATGGATCAGACAACATGGCTTTAACTCCACGCTGAGCATCGTCAAAAGTGCCCTTTAAGCCGATAGCGGTCGTGTTTTTCGAGCTCTGAGTGAGCATCTGTCTCTCCTGAAGAGGCGAGACTCCGCCTTTTGGATAGAAGACGATGACCTCAAACCCTTCCACATCGGCAAACCCCTCCATCGCCGCCTTTCCCGTATCGCCGCTTGTGGCTGTCAAAAGGAGATGCGTAGAGGATGAGTTGAGATGCTTTTTCGCATACCTCATCAAATGGGGGAGCAGACATAATGCCATATCTTTAAAGGCCAACGTAGGACCGTGAAAGAGTTCAAGCAAAGAGAAGGATTCTCTTTTTACAAGTTTTACAGGAGGTTGTGCAGAGAAGCGTGCGTATGCCTTTTCAGCGGCATCTATCAGCTCCGCTTCACGTATCAAGGAAAAGAACGGACTGAGAACACGTCCGCAGAGAGCAGGATAGGATAGCTCCCTAAGCGTCCGGTAACTTGGAAGCTCAGGAAACTTTTGAGGAATGTAAAGTCCTCTATCAGGCGCCAACCCTTCCAGTATCGCTCTTTCGGTTATAATCGGTTGAACTTTCCCTCTTGTGCTGATACATTTCATCATTTGCATATTGCAATCCCGACCGCTCCTCTAGGCAGAGCGAGTTTGAATTTGTCATAAGCTACAGGNGCCGTTATCCATACATGCTCATCGACCTTTTTGTCAATAGCAAGCTCCATTGGCTNCGCACTTCGTATATAGAAACGCATGCTCTTTCGATANGGGACAATAGCAAGGTCCGTTTTCAGCGGAGGGCCTTGCTTTCTCCTCAGNGAAAAGAGAACATCCTCCAAGTCCGAGAGCATAGCATGAGCCGTCGGATAGCGCCCGGCTCCCATTCCCTGAAAGCTGACCTTGCCAAAATGATCGCCAACACAAACGACGCCGTTTTCCGCTCCCTCCAAGGATCCTAAAAAACTTCCGATCGGCAAAGCCGCCGGATGTACTGCCGCTTGAATACTGTGACTGTCCTTAAATGCCCGGGCAACGAGTCGCACAGCATATCCCATCTGTGAAAGTCGGGAGATATCTTCCTGCATGAGACCGGTAATTCCCTCGAGCGTTATGTCTTTTTCCTCAATTTTTCCCTGAAAAGAAAGAGTAGATAATATGCGTAATTTTCTCCTCGTATCGAAACCTCCGACATCGTCGATCGGATCGGCTTCCAGATATCCGAGCTTTTTCGCCTCTTCGATGGCATCACCATATGACACTTGTTCATTTTGCATTTTTGAGAGCACATAATTGCAGCTCCCGCTCAAAACGGCTTGGATTGAGCGGATCTCTCCATGAAGGCTTAAGTCCTGCAGGGGTTTGATAAGCGGCGTCCCGCCCCCGACACTCGCTTCATATAGAAGATACACCTCGTTATCCTGTGCAAGAGTGCTCAGCTCTTCAAAATGTAAACTGAGAACCGACTTGTTGGCACTGATGACATGCTTCTTTTTCTTCAATGCTTCCTTAATAAGTAGATAGCCCAAGTCAATATCTCCTGTGGCTTCCATCACAATCTTCACGCCTTCATCTTGGAGGATATCTCTTATTTCACTGACTACTTTGGCGCCGTAAAAATCGATGTCTCTTCTTTTTGCGCTGTCGCGCACGAGGACATAGGAGATATCTATTTCTTTACCGAGGCGCTCACAAATCGACTCTTTCCTTCTCTGAAAGAGATCCATGACGCCCTGACCTACTGTTCCAAATCCCGCAAGCGCAATCTTGATCATTTGTTTCTCCTGATGATTTCTTCAGCAATCTGCACCGCATTAGTAGCGGCGCCTTTTCTCACATTGTCGGCAACCACCCAGAGATTGACGGCTGAAGGAAGGCTGCTGTCGCGCCTTATGCGTCCGATAAGTATGTCATCTTTTCCCTCGGCATCTTCCGGGATCGGATAGAGAAGACTTGAAGGATCATCGACCACAACGATACCCGGATAGTTCTCCAAAACTTCACGCAGTTTTTCTGTCGAAAAAGGATGTTTGAGTTCTGCATTAATACTGACGCAGTGAGCAAATCGCACAGGGACTCGCACAGTGGTTGCGCTGACACCCAATGTATGATCGTCTAGAATTTTTTGTGTCTCTTCTATCATTTTCATCTCTTCTTTTGTATAACCGCTACTCAAAAAAGAATCGATATGAGGTATAACATTTCCCAATATCTTCCTGGGATAGAATTTCTGCAAGCCTTCATCGAGATCTCTCAGCCCCGCAATTCCGCTTCCGGATACCGCCTGATATGTATTATACACGACTCTTTTTAGCCCGTAGGCTTCCTTGAGAGCTTTGAGAGGCGGCATACACTGTATTGTCGAGCAGTTCGGATTTGCAATCAAACGGGCATCTCCTATTGCCTCGGGATTGACTTCCGGAACTACAAGCGGGACTTCTTCTTTCATCCGAAATACGCTCGAGTTATCGATCACCAGCGCCCCGCTTTCTGCCGCTCTGGGAGCAAAGAGCCTGCTGACATCTCCCCCTGCAGCAAAGAACACGATATCAAAGCGCTCTTGAAAACTATTATCCACAAGCTCACGCACGACGATTTCTTTTGCATCAAATATTATAGTTGAACCGGCAGAACGCTTCGATCCAAAAAGAGTAAGCGATTCGACAGGAAACTCCCTCTCTTTCAGGACCTTTATTATAGTCGATCCGACCAATCCGCCGGCTCCCACCACTGCAATGTGATATTTATTCATTTTCCTCTCCCTTAAACGCCTTGTATAGTGCAGCAACTGCACGGTTGGCGTCTTCATTTTCTACTCCTACCAATATGCTCAATTCACTCGACCCCTGCGAGATCATCCGGATATTGATGTCAGCCCGCGCAAGAGAAGTAAAAAGATTTGCCGCGACTCCTTTTGTACGAATCATACCCTTCCCCACTACGACTACCAGTGCCAGATCCGGATGCGTCGTCAATTTCTGCGGGTGACAATACATGCGTATTTCTTCCAAAATCTTGTCTAACTTCCCGGAAATCTGTTCTTCGGATACGATGACACTGACTGAGTCGATTCCCGAAGGAGTGCCCTCCACAGCCACTTTATTGCTTTCAAAGACGCTCAGGAGTTTCCGCAAAAACCCCCTGTCTTCTCGCATTTTCATCTTTTCAAGCGTAAAAACTCGAAAGTCCTTCTTTACGGCGATGCCTGTTATAATTCCACTCTGCACTCCATTTTCTGCAATCAATGTTCCGGGATCTTCCGGTAAAAGTGTTGATCGGATGTGCAGAGGAATCCCTGCTTTTGCAAGCGGAAATACCGCATCTTCTTGTAACACCTTGGCGCCCATATAACTCAGCTCTCTGAGTTCCGGATACGTCATGTGACGAATAGGCTTCGGATTTTCAACAATTTTTGGATCGGCCATTAGAAGTCCCGGCACATCGGTCCAATTTTCACACAATGTTGCTTCCAGCGCAGCCGCTAAAAGTGAGCCTGAAATATCAGACCCTCCTCTATGGAATGTCGTCAGTTTACCATCAGGAAAAGCACCGTAAAACCCGGGTACAACGACTCTGTCCAAGGGTGAAATGACCTCTACAATGCGCCGAAAAGTCTCTTTTTCGTCCAGTTCGCCCTCAGAAGAAAAGAGGAAAAGCTCAGCTGCATCAACAAAGTCCCAACCCAAATAATCAGCCATCAATTTAGCAGAAAGAAATTCTCCTCTGCTGGCACAGCTTTCCGGGCTTTCTCCCGAGGCAATATGTTGATTAACTTCTCGCATAAGTTCTTCAATATCCAGTGAAAGCTGCAGTTCATAATTGAGTTTTCGAAATCTCTCCGCAATCTGTTCAAATATTTCATCATATCGAAAACCGGCCGACGCGAGCTGAGCGCACATCAGAAGCATATCTGTCACTTTAAAAGGCTCTTCAGAAGACTTTCCGGGAGCAGACACGACTACCACCCGGCGTTTCGGATCCGCCTCTACGATTTCCCTTACATTTTGAAACTCCTTTGTCCCTGCGAGTGAGCTGCCTCCGAACTTACAGACGATCCGTTCCATTTTCCCTCCTACAAAAAAGCACCCATCCATTACGGACGAGTGCTCTCGCTATTCCACCATGTGGGCAAATCAGCCTTAACGCGGCCACACGTTCCGACTTACTGCATTCAGCCGGACACTCCGAGGTGGTTTTCAGAACTTCACTACCCGAAAGACTCTCAGCCTTCGTCATTCTCTCTGTGGGGATCCCTTCTTACTCTTCCTCATCAGCGTTTGACTCATAATATCTCTGATTATCCTGTTTGTCAATATCCTGTAATATTTAACGAGTCTTCCTATGCGCCATTGGCTCAAAGCGACTGAATTATCTTCTTGCCTTTTTCTTCGATCATATCTTTGATCCTCAAATAAGCGAAAAAATCTATTCCTCTATCTACTTCAAAAAAAGCAACGGATCCTTTTTTCATCCATCCTACTTTAAAACCAAATCGCTCACACCAGTATGACAGCGTCGGCTCATGGCCCACTACGATAAGCACGTCGTCTCTTGTCTCATCGATGCATCGGATGAGTTCATTCATTTCTCCCGCCGCTACCCAATCTCGAAGTTCCACCTCGACATCCAGTAATTTCCCAAATACTTCAGCTGTCTGACGGGCTCGAACAAGAGGCGAACTGACCAAGCGGACAGAATTGTTCTTCAGTTTCGCACACAGTTTCGGATACGCTTCTTCTATTTTTTCCTTCCCCTCTTTGGTCAATTCGCGCAAAGCATCCGGAACTTTTCCTCTTTCTTCTGCAATGCCGTGGCGCACGAGCATAAAAAGCATAAATCATCCTCCAATCCCTATACATTTTATTATTGTAACATATTATTTTTGAGATACTTCATATATCTCGCCAAAAAAAGCGAAACTCAGGTATAATAATTTGAGCAGGACATGCTTGTACGACTGTCAAAGCCGCTTTGTGTTCAACCAGCCGTTAAGATCATTATGCACACTCCTGCTAATACAATTATTCAATCGTTCTACTAAGGAGGAAACATTGAAGAAAAAGGTTTATGTACTGCTGGCACTCATACTGGTGTTGGCAATCGTCTCCGGCGCCTGCTCAAAGCCTGCAGAGCCTTCTGCGCCTGCAGCTGAGAGCACCCCTGAATCACAGGAAGAGCCGACAACATCGGAAGAACCCGTTTCGCTGACTGTTCAAGCAGAAACCGCTTGGGTACCTCACTACGTAAAAGCCATTGATCGTGTGCTGAGCGTATACCCGAACGCTGACATCACTATTATCGAGACAGGCGCATTCGATCATCTCAATGTCATTGACGCAACCGACGCTACCAATGTCGACGTCGCCGACGTCTTTGCGCTTCCGGCTGACCGCATCTACGGTCTTTCAAATTCCGAAGTGCTGGCCGGCATCGACTCACCGGCACTGGCTGCCGACTTGGGTGGATTTGCCGACTTTGACGCCGGACTGGGCGGAAACTTTAAGATCGACGGTGAATACCTTGCATTCCCCTACAATATCGAGACGCTGATCTCCTTTGTCAATGTCGCCAACGCAGAAGCGGAAGGCATTGATCACACCGCACCCTTCGAACTCAACGATGTCACAAAACCTGAGCCCGTCCTCCTGCCGGCGTTTGACGCCTGGTTCGGAGTCGCTCTGACAAACTCGGCAGAAATTGAACTTCTTGGAAAAGATGAGTCCGGCGCACTGTTCTCCGATATGACAAAAGAGTGGGCAGAGCTTGAGCCTGAAAAGCAAGCGGCCATTGAATCTCTCTACAATTATTGGAAAGTACAGTACGACAACAACACCCCTCTCTTCGACCCTGAAGCAGGTTGGGGATTCATCGACGACACCTTCGCCACCGGCGGTTCAGGCGTCATCCGAATTGACGGGCCCTGGGGCACCGCAGGAATTTCCGAACAAGCCGGCAACGGAGCTGATCTTGAAATCTATCCCCTCTCCCAGATTACAGTGGCAGGCAAACCCCTGACACACTGGAAAGGCGGATGGGGACTCGGAATCAATAGCCGCATCGAAGAAGATGCACCGAAAATGGAAGTCGCTCATGCTCTGATCAAAGAAATCGTCAACCCTGAATATGCAGTGGATCTGTTCAAAGCCACCGGCAAGATCCTTGAAAATGTCACTGCCGAAGCATATGCAGAAAGCGATCTCTCCGACGTTGACAAGAAGGTCATCGCCTCTGTCATCGCCTCATATGAAGAAGCTCCTGCTCGACCGCTCTTCACTGAGTGGGGAAGTGTCTGGGATACCTGGAAAAACAGCATTCTCTCTTGGAATGCACAGACACCTGAGTCTCCGGAAGAAGCTTATAAAGAAATCAAAGCATCCTTTGATGCTATGATGAGCAATTTTTAATCGCAGTTAAACGAAAGGAAGAAAGGGATATACCCTTTCTTCCTTTTTCACAGGAGTTCACATGTCTTCGCCAAAAATCCCCCGCCGTGCAATGATCATACTATTGCTGCTATGTGCAGCGCTGGTCATGCTTTTGAGCCTCGAGGTCCTATTTCTGGTCAAAGACGCAGATTTTTACAGTAACTTTCAGGCTCGACAGAGTGGAGCGACATTTTCCGACTACCTTAATGCTCGTCTTTTTATGTATTTTATACAGATCGTTCCGATCATGTCCGTTGCACTCTATACTTTTTTTCTGGCTCAGCGCATGGGAACACCTCCCGCTTATAGATTGATCTGGGGACTCTTGTTAGGAGCATCGGCGCTTCTGCGATTATTGCAGACAACTTTGATGATGCCTGTATCGCTGGGAATCCTCGCTGTCTATATTGCACTGATTCTGGTGGTGATCAATATCCATCGTCTCTGAAAGAAGGTGACCATTGAAGACCCCACGCCCGCTCCTCGATGACATAGGGAATGTCCGAGAGAGAAAAAACTTGTATTTAAAAGAGCTCTTTGAAGCAGAAGCCGCTGATAATAAAGAGGAGATCCGACGATTAAAAGCGCAGCGCTCCTCTCATACATACAATCTTTCCCTGGAAGAAGCAAGAAAAAAAGAGGCCATATTTCTAAAAGAGCTCCGACAAAAAACGGATGAGTACGAGAAGACTCTCTCATCTGACCCTCTGAAAAATCTGAAATCAGAGGCCTTTGCCGCTGCGCAAAAGTATTCCTTTTATCAGCAATTAAGTGACTTGAGCTATGACTTTTCCTTTCTAGCAGGGGAAAATGATTTCCGTCAAGACCAACTGCCGCGCATCATCGCAAACCAAGAGGCTCTGATGGAGCGCTTCTCTTCTGCAGAAGCCAAGCTCGCTGTCGAAAAATCAAAAGATCACAGTGCTTTTGAGAGGGAAGCCGAGCTCTATCGCCAAGAGAGAAAGGCCCAACTACAGAGAGATTTGGTTGATCTTAAAGCGAAACAAAAACAGCGNATCATCAGCGATAAAGCATTTGCCAATGAGAAAAAGATGGCGCAGCTTGCCGCAAGAGATGATATTCGAGCCAAACAAAACGCGCATCCGGTAAAACGTCTGGAAGAAGAGAAGAGGAATCTCAGATACCGGCTGAAGAACGATCTGCGCCTTGGACTCAAAGTCCTTGAGAGTGACATCTCTGATCTCAGGAGAAAAACTCCCATCGAGATAGAGCAGAGCATTCCTTGGAAGAGCTTTCTCTCGATTCCCCTCCCGGGGCTCGGACAGCTTCTCAACGGCCAGTGGCAAAAAGGGATATTCTTTTTCATCGCCTCCGCTTTCATCTACCTCGCCGCCATTCCCTATGCCCTAGGCTACGCAAACTATCAGGGAACAGGTATCAGCGGCCTCATCACTCTTGCCGAGGGCGGTGCTCGTCTGCATCGCTCGATCATCTTTATGGTCGAGGGGATCATCGCCATCTTCCTCTTAATCTTTGCAGCCGCACTTTTCATTATCTCTTTCCGCGACACCTATGAGACGGAGAGGAGAAAAATGCATGGGATCCGGCCCTTTACTTGGTTTGAGAGCCGAGTGACAATTGAGGAAAAGGGATTTCCATATCTCGTAACTCTTCCTGCACTGATCGTCACCGTCTTTATCATCCTAGTACCGATCATGACGACGATCCTCATTTCCTTTACAAATATGGATCCGAATCATCAGTCCAAGTTCAATTGGATCGGCATCGCCAATTACAAACTCATCGCTCTCGGACAGGGAATAGCCGGAAGCGCTTTCTGGCTGATTTTGGGATGGACTCTCATCTGGACCCTCGGAGCAACGACGCTTGCCATCTCTATCGGCTTTATTCTCAGCCTCCTTGTCAATCAGGAGAGACTCAAGGGCAAGAAGTTTTTCCGCACGGTCTTCTTATTGCCATGGGCAGTGCCCGCCTTTATTACGATTATGTTCTTTTCCATCATGGTCTCTTCCACAGGACCGATTACACAGATCATCAAGGCAGTGACAGGGCAAGTCATTAATATCAAAAACTCTTCCACTCTGACTCGAATATTCCTCATATTCCTGCAGGGATGGTTGGGAAGTGCCTATATCTTCCTTCTGTCCACCGGCGTCCTCCAGGGGATTCCTTCCGATCTCTATGAGGCGGCGGAGATTGACGGCGCAACGAGCTGGCAGAAGACGATGCGCATCACCGTGCCGCTGATCCTTTTCCAGACCGCGCCGCTGCTTGTAGGACAGTACACATTTAACTTCAACAACTTTTCTATCATCTTCCTGTTCAATCAGGGAGGGCCGTTTAATCCCAGCTTATACGGTAATCTCGCAGGGAGCACCGACATCCTGATCTCCTATATTTATAAACTGACGATACAAAATCAATATCAAGGAATCGGAGCGGCGATTACAATCGTGATCTCTGTTGTTTTGATGTTTGTGGCGTGGCTGGGCTACCGAAATACCAAGGCCTTTAAGGAGGAGTAGTCGTGAAGAAAAAGAAAGAGGGACTTTATCTTTCGGATCGTCCTCCCCTAAGTCCCGTCGGAAAACTGCTGTTGGCTCTTTCCTACGTCGTTCTGGCAATATGGACGATCATCATTTTATGGCCTCTGTCGCAGATGTTCATCTCCAGCTTTAACGGAACACAGACAAAGCACATCACTATGGGAAGCCGTTTTGAGTTTTCCCTTAAACATTTCGAATATCTGTTTTATGAGACCAACTTCCTGCTCTGGGTGAAGAATACTCTCTTTATCGCCATCGCTACGGCACTCCTGACCCTTCTCATCGTATCTTTTACAGGATATGCATATTCGCGCTACCGATTTAGCGGACGAAGAATGAGTCTTCTTGCAATCATGCTGATCCAGACCATTCCCACTTTTGCCGGAATCACCGCCTTTTACACGATGCACAGCATCATCTCGGGCTTTGCTCCCTTCTTCACCAGACAAGCCCTTCTCATTCTCATTTATGCAGGAGGCGGAATCGCATCCAACACCTTTATACTAAAAGGATACATCGACTCGGTCTCCACCGAGCTTGACGATGCGGCAAGAATCGACGGTTGTTCTCACATGCAGGTCTATCGCCTCATCATCATGCCTATTGCGCGCCCCATGCTCGCCATAATCGCATTGTGGAGCTTTATCGGCCCCTTTATGGACTATATGATGGCTGCGATCCTTCTAACCAGCAACGAGGCGCTGACGCTTGCACCGGGGCTCTTTACCCTCATCAACGACACTCGCACGATGAATCAGCCGGCCTTTGCCGCCGGAGGACTTCTCACTGCGATACCGATCATTATTTTATTTATCGCCCTTCAAAATCAGCTCGTAAGCGGACTGGCTCAAGGCTCAGTGAAGGGATAGGAGGCATTATGCGCGTTGAACTTAAAGACATTGGTAAAAAATATGAAGGCAGAGAGAACTTTACTCTCCGCCACATTGATCTTACGATCGAAGAAAAAGCTTTCTGTGTCATACTGGGTCCATCCGGATGCGGTAAAAGCACTCTTCTGCGCATGATTGCGGGACTGAACTCCATTACCGAAGGCGAGCTTATTTTCAACGGGAAACTGATGAACAAGGTTCCACCGAAAGATCGTGATATCGCCATGGTCTTCCAATCCTATGCCCTCTATCCGCATATGAGTGTCTACGACAATATGGCCTTCAGCCTCTCTCTTCGAAAAGAGCCCAAAGAGATCATTCGCGAACGCGTCCTCGAAGCGGCGGAAATTTTACAGATCTCTGAGTATCTCTACAATAAGCCCTCTGATATCTCCGGCGGACAAAGACAGCGCGTGGCACTTGGCCGTGCGATGGTCAGAAAGCCCCGTGTCTTTTTGATGGATGAGCCTCTCTCCAATCTCGATGCCAAGTTGCGCGAACATATGAGAGTGGAGCTCGTTCGCCTGCACAAGAATCTCGGAACCACTACCATCTACGTCACTCATGACCAAACAGAAGCGATGACGATGGCAGATATGATCGTTCTTATGAACGACGGGAAAATCATGCAAAAGGGAAGCCCGGAAGAGTTCTATCACCACCCGCAAAATCTCTTTGTAGCAGGTTTTATCGGCTCGCCTACGATGAACCTCTTTTCGGGGATCATAAAGGGCGGGAAGTTTTACTCAGAAGGCGGCGCTCTCGAAGTAGAGCCCTCGCCGAAAGACAGAAAAGCACTGGAAGACTATGAAGGAAAAAGCGTGCACATGGGAATCAGAAGCGAGAGACTGCTTGCCGGCAAGACGGAAAAGAACACTTTCTTGGCGCAAGTCGATGTCATAGAAATACTCGGAAAAGAAAAACTCCTCAACTGCAAACTTTCAGACGAAAGCGACATCGTCATCTCAGTGCCTGGTCACTATGAGTACGAAGTCGATGAATTCCACAATTTCCACTTCGATCTCGAGGCACTGCACTTCTTCGATTCAGATACTTCAGAACGCATCAATTAGCTATTTGACAGAAATTATAGATCCCGTGACATACGGGATCTATTTCATTTTCCCCTTATCTATCTTCTGAAGACAGATACAAGCCTCACAATTTAAAATCGATGATTTTAATTTAATTGTTTTAAATTCCTTGCCGACAAAGAATTGTCTCTCTGGACAGTTCTCGGAAAAAGAGTAGAATCACCATAGGAGGCTTGAATATGTCACGTGCATTTTCTTTGAGCGCGATAAAAGGAATCACCCTCGGATTTGCCATCATCATTTTTACCGGATCGATTCTCTTGACGTTACCTTTTTCACATCGAGGAACTCTTTCTTATATTGACGCTCTCTTTACAGCTGCATCGGCCACTTGTGTCACAGGCCTGACCGTTGTCGACACATATACTTCGTTTACATTCTTTGGCCAGTTGATTTTGCTTCTTTTAATGGAGTTGGGAGGTCTGGGTTTTCTCAGCATCGCCATGCTGATCCCGCTTCTTCTGGGGCGCCCGATCGGCCTGGCAACCCGTGCATACCTTGTAGAGGCCATGGGAAGCCCCCAACTGGGCGGCATCATTCGAGTCGTCAAACGCCTCCTCTTAGGAACTTTTTTGATCCAGTTATCCGGCTCGTTTCTGCTAAGCATCCGCCTGATTCCTCGATTTGGATTTCTCCAAGGCACATGGATAAGTATATTTACCGCTGTCAGTGCGTTCTGTAATGCAGGTTTTGACCTTTTCGGTGCGATTGAACCGGGAACATCCTTGATTCACTTCCGCTGCGATCCACTGATCATCTTGCCTATCTCTATTCTCATCGTCATAGGCGGTCTTGGTTTTATCCTCTGGGACGATCTGTTGCAAAAAAAGTTTGTTTGGCGACACTACCGGATTCACACAAAAATAGTATTGACAATGACATCGTTGCTCCTGCTGTCCGGAACAATATTTTTCCTCTTCAGCGAAAGGAATTCCACTTTATACGGACTCTCGGGAGCGGAATCTTTCCTTGTCGCTTTCTTTCAGTCATCGACGGCAAGAACGGCAGGATTTTTCTCCGTGCCACAGGAGTGCCTGAGTTCCGCAGGAACTTTATTCACGATGATATTGATGTTTATCGGCGCTTCTCCAGGATCAACCGGGGGCGGAATCAAGACGACGACTTTTTTCGCTCTCCTTTACTCTGTATCAGGATATATCAGGGGCAAGGATGATCTGAATGTTTTCACCAGAAGACTTGGCAACTCCTCAATAGATAAAGCACATCGGATGACAACGGCTTATATGCTATGGATTGTACTGGGCGCCATCCTCATGACTTCGTTTACCGGTTTTACTCTTGAACAAAATGTCTTTGAGGTGATCTCCGCCATCGGGACTGTCGGATTGACCAAGGCAATCACCTCAAACTTGAATATCCCCGCTAAACTCACCATTGTCTTTCTGATGTATGTCGGACGTGTCGGATCGGTCTCGCTTGCCACCGCTCTTATGGAAAAAGCGATCCCCGCTCCCACAAAGGCTCCGGCAGAGGACATTCCAATAGGATAGGAGAAATAAATGCAATCCATTCTCGTCATTGGTCTGGGGCGTTTCGGACGCCACCTCGCAGTTAAATTGGCTGAGCTCGGCAACGAAGTCCTCGTTGTTGACAAAAACGAAGAAATCGTAGAAAAAATCGCACCTCTCGTCACGCAGGGGCAAATTGCAGATGCGACGAACGAAGAAGCCCTTCGGGCAATTGGAGCCAGAAACTTTGATCTTTGTTTTGTCTGCATCAGCGACGACTTTCAGTCTTCTTTAGAGATCACTTCCCTTTTAAAAGAACTCGGAGCAAAGTATGTCGTTTCCAAAGCGGATCGCGATATACACGCAAAATTCCTCCGAAAAGTCGGAGCCGACGACATCGTCTATCCGGAGCGTGAAATGGCGCATCGCGTCGCCCTTCGCTTCAGCTCCCGCGGCTTCTTTGATATTTTTCCACTGGGAGAAAATCATGCATTTGTAGAAATGGAAGTTCCGCCTCGCTGGATAAATCACAGCATTGCAGACTTGGATATCCGAAAGCATTTTAAAGTCAATGTTATCGCCTATCGGCGAGAACAAGAAATCTATCCCGTACTCACTCCATCGCATGTTTTTAAACAGGGAGATCTTATTCTACTCTTAGGAGAAGTCGAAAATACTGAGGCGCTCATCAACCTAAAGTAAACTCGCAAATTCACTACTTTTTCTGTCGCAAAACACCCCTTGCCATATGCATGATACATCGGCCTCTTGAATGGGCAGTTCGCTTGCAACTATGATATAATCAGTTCAAAAGACGAAAGGATCTTTCATGGATGACGTCCCTATAAAACTTTTTATTCTCTTTATATTGACTCTAGTCAACGCTTTCTTTGCCGCATCGGAAATGGCAATTATCTCACTGTCTCCGGCAAATCTGAGAAAGATAAAGGAAAAGAAGACGCCTGCTGCAAAGGCGCTTCTACGTCTGACAGAAGAGCCCAACCGTCTTCTTTCTACCATTCAAGTCGGCATTACTCTTGCCGGTTTTTTCGCCTCTGCCTCTGCAGCACAGAACTTCTCAGATCCCGTCGGAAAATTTTTGGCAGCGTTGAAAATTCCCTACGCCCATCAGGTAGCGTTTGGAGTTGTGACGATTCTCCTTTCTTATATCACACTCGTCTTCGGAGAACTTGTGCCCAAAAGATTGGCGTTGACAAATAAAGAGAAATTGGCTCTGGCTGTGGCCCGTCCCATTGAGATGATCAGTGCGCTGGCCAAGCCTTTTGTGCGCCTGCTTTCGGTAAGTACCTCTCTCGTCCTCAAGCTTCTCGGATCGAAAGAAGAGGCTGACGAAGAGAGAATATCTCGTGAGGAAATTCTGCGCCTCCTGAGAGTCAGCTTCGAACAGGGAACGATCGATCACAACGAAGAGCTGCTTCTCAGCCGAGTCATTGCGCTACGCGATACAGAAGCCCGACAGGTCATGACCCCGTCAAACCATGTGTTCAGCGTCGACATCGACGACTTTCATTCCAAGATATTCACACAGATGATCGACTCCGGTTTTTCCCGCTTTCCCGTATACAAAGAGAACAGAGACCACATTGTCGGCCTCCTGTACATGAAAGACATTCTCGCCTTTCTCCATCAGTCCGAAGGGGAACTCGACATTTCACAACTGATTCGAAAGCCCTTTTTCGTTATCGAGAACCGATGTCTCGACGACATCCTCAGAGACTTCCAGCGAGAAAAAGTGCATTTGGGCATCGTCATAGATGAATACGGGACGTTCTCCGGGATTCTCGCCATCGAAGAGATTTTGGAAGAAATTGTCGGAGAAATCGACGATGAATTTGACACGGCTCAAAAAGAAATTATGAAAACACTCACCGGCTGGCGCATCAATGGGCTCATCTCGCTCCATGACATCAACACAAAACTTGGATGGGAGCTCGATGACAAAGAGATTACAACTCTCTCAGGCTTTCTCCTCTATCACTACGGTACAGACGCTTTAATACCCGGCCAGGTCTTTGTTCACGAAAAACTGGAGTTCACCATAGAGGAAGCCGATCAAAAAGGAATCGACTGGGTGCAAGTGAGAAAACTCACGGAAGCAACCAATCCGGCTCCATCACAGGAAGAGTAGAGGGAAAACCGGGCGAGATTATCATCTTCACCTCCTATCCGTTCCGAAACAACTTCTCTCTTGTAAAACATTCAAAAAGGACTTTGAAATCTGAAGATACAAAGTCCTTTTCCTATTCACTTCATAATATTCTCAGTACTCACCTCGTAAAATGGAGTCTATATAGACAGCCACGCCGTCTTCTTCCGAATCGGGTACGATGACATCTGCGTGAGCAAGAACTGATTCCGGAGCACTCGCCATACAGGCGGAATGATCCGCTTCTCTTAGGAGATCCACGTCATTTTCATTGTCGCCGATCCCATATAGTTTTTTTGCACCCATAGTTTCTTTTAAATAACGTGCAGAAGAGCCCTTTGAGCTCTCATCGCTGATGATGTCATAAAGATAAGCAAGGGAACGAAACACATGAACGCCTTTAAGTGGCTGCATTTCTTTTAAGATATCCTGTGCTTCAGCGGGATCCCAAGTGATGAAAGAAATCTTATGGATAGGCTCCTTAACATGCAGCTTCTTTCTCACCTCAAGCTGTACTTGATGAGATGCTTGGCGGAAGCTGTTTCCCTTCCGGTAGCCTTTCATGAATTCACCATCCTGATTGGCGATCAGGCTATTGTAGCTGTAGTACTGGGCATATACTCCTCTTTTTGAGCAGATATGCCAGAGTCTTTCCGCCAACAGGGGGTCGACTGAATGTTCCATCACAACATCCTCTCCCCGATAAATGACAGCGCCGGAACAGCAGACGAGTTCCGCCTGCATTCCCAATTCCTCTCGATAATAAGCAGCAGACGGAAACAACCTCCCTGTCGAAATGACAAACGAATTGCCTTCCGCTCTCCATTTCTCCAACGATTCTCTCACACCTGCCGTGATCTGCTTGTCTTTCGTCAAAAGAGTTCCGTCCAGGTCACTTACGAGAAGTTTCATGAAAATACCTCACCAGTTCAAAATTTATCTCTCCGCGCTGCGTATTGACGCTTGCCAGCTTCACTCTGAGTGCATGGCCGAGTTCAAGCCTCGTCCCTCTATCGCCGATGAGAAGATAATTCTCTTTATCAAAGCGGAAGAATTCGTCCAGTGAACTGAGGGAAATGAGCCCCTCCGCACTGTTGTCGAGTTCCACAAAGATCCCAAATCCGGTCATGCCTGAAATCACGCCGTCAAATTCTTGGCCAATTTTATCACTCATAAACTGCGCGGCTTTGATATCGTCAACTTTTCGTTCTGCATCATCAGCCCGGCGCTCTGTCATATTTGCCTGCTCAGCCACGGCTTCAAGAATCAACGTATAGTGCTCTTTTCGCTTGGCGTTCATCTTGCCCGCCAGCACCTCTTTGATGATCCTATGTATTTGCAAGTCGGGATAGCGGCGGATCGGAGAAGTAAAATGTGAATAATATGTGCTGGCTAAACCGAAATGTCCTTCAAAGTAATTTGTGTACTTCGCTTGTTTCAGACTTCGAAGCATCATCTTGTTAATCAGATTTTCATGCGGAGTCCCCTCCACTTCATCAATCAAGAGATTCAAGGCCGAAGGATGAATGTTTTCCAGCCGTCCTTTTATATGATAGCCGAAATTATGGATAAAGGTATTGAAAGCCATCAGCTTGTCTGCACTCGGTTTTTCATGGGTTCTATATAAAAATGGAGTACCAAGCCAATAAAAATGCTCGCTGACGACTTCATTGGTCAAGATCATAAACTCCTCTATCAGACGGTTTCCTATTCTCCTTTCTCGGTGTTTCATAGAAATCGGCCATCCGTCCTCATCCAGCTCATAGTAGCTCTCCACCATCCCGAAATCGATGGCGCCTCTCAATCTGCGTTTTTCTGTCAGAAGCTTTGACAATTCCCCCATCGATAGGAGAGGTTCTTTTACTTCCTTCGGAAGAGATGTCTCCATTCCCTCCAGATAATCGGATACATCATCATATATCAGTCGATGAGAGCTTCGGATGACAGAGGGAAAGATCTCATGTGAAAGCACCTCGCCCTTTTTATTCAACTCCATCATCACACTCATCGCGCGCTTGTCTTCTCCGGGATTGAGCGAACACAAGTCATTGGAAAGCTCCTTCGGCAGCATCGGTAGAACACGTGAAACAAGATAAACACTGTTTCCACGCTTAAAGGCTTCTTTGTCTATTGAGCTGTACTCTTTGACATAGTGAGTTACGTCTGCAATGTGTACCCCTAAGCGATACCCCTCCTCGCTTATCTCAAGGCTGATGGCATCATCGAGATCTTTGGCATCGGAACCGTCAATGGTAAACACGAGCAAGTCTCTTAAGTCTCTGCGACTGTCCCACTCTTGCGCACTGATCTGTCCACTAAGCTCTTTGGCCTCTTCCAGAACTTGCGGGGGAAATTCGGCAGGAAGATTGAGTGAGCGGATGACGATCTCAACATCCAAACCGGGATCATCCTCGCTGCCTAGGATCTCTACAACCCTGCCCTCCGGATTTCTTCCTTCCGAAGGCCACCGAGTAATGGTTATTTCTGCAATCATCCCATTGTGATGTCTATTTAATCGATTCGTTCTGACATCTAAGTCAATATTTTGACGCACCTTGCGATCATAGGGAATCAGAAAAGCGCGGTCCTTTTCAACACATAATTTGCCAATGATCGTACTCGTGCGCCGCTCAAGTATCTTATGCACAACCCCTTCTGCCTTTTGGGTTGCCGACTTAGGCTGAGTCAGGCGAATCAGGACGCGATCGCCGTTCATCGCCCCATTTAAGGCTCTTCCATGAACAAACACATCTTCCCGATCCGGATCGTCAAAGAGAAAGAAACCGAAATTCCGATCGGTTAGCTGAATCGTGCCAACATAGATCGAATCATTTGCAAGAAGGCGATAGCGCCCTTTTTTGGTTCGCTCAACCACCCCCTTGTAGGTAAGCTCAGAGAGGGCAATCGACAGCTGAGCATTCTCTTCTTTTTTAAGATTCAGAGACCGACTCAGCTCCTCAGCCGTCATCGCTTTGTGCTTTCGCTCCAGAATCTCCGTAATCATTTCAGTCAACATGATTTTTTCCTCCATCCAGAAGCAGCGCCTCAGGATCTATTTCCCTAATGAAGTCAAAGAAGTCTTGAGGGAGATATACGCGTGAAGAAAGGAGCACATCTTTGCCTCTTGGAATGATCGTCGCCTCCTCCTCAAGAAAAGGAACAATGCGCGTCAGAGCATCTGAGCACACCAGCACTTGAATTCGTTCCCTCCGTATCTTGCTCGGCCGATACGCTTCCACGATTTGCTCAAGCTTCAAATTCACAGGCTGCTCTGAAAGATCTTGAGCAAGAATCATCGTCATTTCATCCGTTCGTAAGATGTTTTCCACACGAATTTCCTTTATATACTCTCCCTGTTCTTCCTCAAAGTGAACAATGAGGGAATCATTGTTCTTCACCGCCTTTTCAATCATTTCATCCAGAAGCTGGAGATTCTGTCTGCTCGCTCGACCTCCTTGCAATCGCAACAAATCATCCGCTGCCGCCCGGAGCAGAACCATGTCGGCGAGTCTCCTTTGAAGCTTCGGATTTGTTTCTCTCAACAGGCGCTGAAAATCTTTCAGCGTTTCCATTTCTTCTTCATGCAGAAAGAGAGAAAAGACATCATCATCTTCAAGCCAGAAGCCCTCTCCTATGCGAATAGGAATGGCACTGTCCATAAGAACCTGTGCCAATTGCATGAGTTCTTCTTTTGTGCAGTCGAGAGCTTCACAGAGTTCCCTTTCTCGAACAACTCCTCTTGCCAGTAGATAGAAGTACAGCCTCAAAGCTTTTCGTATAGACAAGTTTCTTCCTTTCCTTATAAAAGATGTTGCCGCTGCTCNCTTACACCACAGGCTCTTGAAATACTATAACACAGTCCCCCGGCTTCTCCTCTTTCCTGATTGAAAAATTTCACTTCCATAAACTCAAGAAAAAATCCCCATGATACATGGGGTAAATGATAATCGCACTCTATTTATTTTCCTGGGTTTTGACGGGAATGGCCAAGACGGGAACCGTGGAGTGATGGAGTACATAATTTGTCACAGAGCCGATCAAGATCCGACTGAGCGTCGAATTGTTTTGGGTAGCCATGATGACAAGATCGACGGGGTTCTTTTCGATATACGTCTGAATCTGCACTCCCGGAGTGCCCAGCACAATCTCGCTTGTCATGTTGAGATCCGGAAATTCTTTCATGACTTTTTCGTGGAGGGCATTTGCAGCCGACTCCATTCTCTCGAGAAGAGCAGCGTCCATTTCTGTAAAGCCGGTCAGCTTTGTACCTACATCAACACTGGTCAAAAGAATAAAGCGGGCATCTACCATTTCAGTGAGTTTCTGTGCCATTTCGACTGCAAGTTTACTGCCTAGTGAATCGTCAATGGGGAGCAACACAGTTATCTCTTTCATGATCTGCCTCCTTTGTTTCTTTTCTACCCGAAAAAGAGGCGAATCACGCTTATTTTTCTTTTATGGTGATGATATTTGTAAACTCCGCCACCTGTGAGAGTGTATGATGGATGGAACAGTACTTTCCTGCCAAGAAAGCGCTGCGCTCTGCATCTTTTTCACTAATATCCCCGACATATGTGATATAGATCACTGCTTTTTCCAATGTTTCGGGGCGTTCTGTACGCTTATTGCCTTCAATCCGGATCTCAATCGCATCAACTTCGATCTTTTTCTTCGCCAGAATATCTCTCAATGTGTAATAGAAACAGCTGCTTAAGGCGCCCAAAAGCAATTCATAGGGAAGAAACTCCTGCTCACTGCCTCCGATTTGAATTTCACCGCGTTCTGTCGCAATCCATTTCTCTTTTTTTGTGTATTTACTATTGACAACGATCATGATTCCTCCTTATTTGATCAGTTTTTCCAGTATTTCTCGCAATTGCATGTCTCTATTTTTATAATACGCAAAATAGCGGGTGACCTCATTGTTGCCCGGCGAAAATCCTCCGTCTCTCGGATAGTCATCTTTTAAGCGAAGAAAAAAATGCGCACGAACGATGATCACCTGCCTGTCTTCATGGACTACCTGAAGACTTCTCTCTGTCGCTTCTATTACATAACTTAAAAAAGACTCTATCGCCTCGCGTTTAGGAGAAAATGCCTCGAGCAGTTTCATCTGTGTGCCGATGTCTCTGTTGTTCATACTGAGGATATAACTCCTCGTCCTGTCAATGGCGATCTTCTCATATGGAACACGGCAGGCAATTAAAAGCGTCAGTCCTAAAAGTAAAGTGAGACACCTTTTTTTTCTGTTCATACTGTCTCTATTATACCCTTATATACACTATTTTGTCTCGTCAAGCCGCCAAAAGCTCCCGTTGTCTCGTCCATTTGATGTATTTATGAAAACACCTGCATCAAAAAGACCGACTTCCATACCGAAATCGATCTTCTTTTCCATTTGCCGGCTTATTTTCTCTCAAACGAATCTATCTCAGGTTGATCAGCGCCTCGCCCGATTCCACATGATCTCCCGCGGAGACTAGGATCTCACCAACGACTCCCCCTGAGGGACTGCGGATCTCGTTTTCCATCTTCATTGCTTCAAGGATGAGGAGAAGTTGGTCTTTCTCCACTGCCTCTCCCTCCTTTACCGCCACAGAAATGATCTTTCCGGGCATCGGACTTTCGACAGTATTTGCCCCTCCTTGAGGCTCAGGCTTTGGCGATAATGGAGGAGCCGGAGACGGGGCGGGTGTGCTAGGCGCACTCGATGCAAGGGGAATAAAACCGGGTTTGCTTTCCTGCTGCTCCAGAGCTTTCACTTCTACCAAATAACTGACACCGTTGACTATGACTTCATAACGCATAATTACTCCCCTTTATTCCTTTCTATACTGATCTGCCACTGTTTATCTTCATCCAACGCTCCCATCTCATATTTTACAGCTGCGACAATTGCCGCGAGAACGGCAGACTCGTCATCCGAGGACTCAGCTGGTAAAACAGGCAACGGCTCAACCGGAACAGACTTGCTTCTTGAAAGAATATACACTAAGAGGTATATGAGCAGCATGACAATAAACACCGATATCATGCCAATCACCAACAGCTCTAAACCCTGTATCATTTGGCTTCCTCCTCCTTAAAACAAGCCCCAAGCTCTGGCAAAGCTTAGAATCACGCCTCCTGCAACAACCGAGCCGATCTGGCCGGCGACATTGGCCCCTATGGCATGCATCAGCAGGTGATTTTGGCTATCTTCTTCCAAACCCATCTTCTGAATGACCCTCGCCGACATCGGAAAAGCAGAAATACCTGCAGCGCCGACCATCGGGTTCACTTTATTTCCTTCAGAGCGGAAGAGGTTCAAAAACTTGGCAAAAAGCACCCCTCCAACCGTATCAAACACAAAGCCCAAGAGGCCCAGCCCCATGACCATGAGCGTCTGAGGGGTGACAAAGACTTGATATCGCATTTGAAACGATACTGTAATCCCCAAAAAGATTGTAATCAGATTGGCAAGAGGTCCTTGTGCCGTCTGCGATAAGTTGTCGAGAACCCCGCATTCTCTGAGAAGGTTTCCGAACATCAAAAACCCCACGAGTGAAACAGAATCCGGAGCAACGAGACCGGCAATCAACGTAACAAATATAGGAAACAATAATCTCGTTCTTCTTGAAACGGATTGGGGATTATATGCCATCTTAATAGCGCGTTCACGCTTGGTCGTCACCAGTTTGATGGCGAAGGGCTGGATAATGGGCACCATCGCCATATATGAATATGCCGCCACTGTAATCGCGCCCACATAGCTGCTTTGAAGCCTTTGGGAGACGAGAATAGACGTCGGACCGTCTGCGGCAGCTATGACGCCAATGCTCATCGCGTCATTGAGTTCAAAACCCAATCCAAGGCTGACCAAGACAGTTAAGAAGATGCCGACCTGTGCCGCGCCGCCGAAAACAAGCATGAGGGGGTTGCTGAGCAGCGGGCCGAAGTCGATCATCGCGCCTATACCGACAAATAGCAGGATGGGAAAAGCTTCTGCCGCCTCGATTCCCACTGTGTAAAGCCACTCAATGATTCCATTTTCACCTAGAACACCTGTCAAAGGAAGGTTTACGAGTATAGCTCCGATTCCCATAGGAAGCAACAGTGCAGGCTCAAACTCTTTTTCAATGGCAAGATAAATCAGCACTCCGCCAACGAGCCACATCAGCACCATCTGCCAGTTCAACAGCCTTATTCCCTGTGTTAAAAAATCGAGTATATTCAATTGCGTCTCCTTCTGCGCATAGCAGTAAAAGTAATATACTATGTAAACGTATGCAGATGCCCTCATTATAGCAGAAGCCGGAACCGTCTCATCATATTTGTATCAACAAACAAGTGACAATTAGCCATACCCTATTTGCTTTTTCTTCCCAAATTGAGTTGATGAAAAACATCATGAACATTTCTGACCCCGAGTATTTCCATCCCTTCCAAAGTAAAGGATGTCTTGCCGGGGATCATCGCTCTTTTATATCCCTGCCGCTTGGCTTCTGCCAGACGCTGCTCGACCTGCGGAACACTTCTCACTTCCCCAAGAAGCCCGACCTCTCCAAAAAACACCATATCTCTTGGGATCGGTTGATTAAAATAAGACGAGCCTATCGATACCATCATGGGAAGAGTCAACGCCGGCTCGTTCAATGTAATCCCGCCTACGGCATTGACATAGATGTCCTGATTTTGCATGAACAATCCGCGCTTTTTCTCTAAAATCGCCACAGTTAATACAAGTTTATTGTAGTCTACTCCCAAAGCCATTCGCCTGGGAGCGGCAAAATTGGTCGGCGAGACGAGACTCTGTATTTCCACCAAAAGCGGCCGTGTCCCTTCTATGGAAACAAATACAACGGTTCCGGATTCATTCGTCTGGCTATGACTTAAAAACAGTTCCGATGGATTCGATACGATCTGCAACCCGCGTCCACTCATCGAAAATAGACCTACCTCATTTGTAGATCCGAATCGATTCTTCACCGCTCTTAAAATTCGATACAGATTACTGCCGTCTCCTTCAAAGTACAAGACGGTATCCACCATGTGCTCCAGAACTTTTGGTCCGGCAAGAGAGCCTGACTTCGTGACGTGCCCGACAATAAATGTCGCGATGCCATAGCCTTTTGCAATTTTCGTTAACTGAGAGGTCACCTCTCTCACTTGCGAGACGCTTCCTGGAGCAGCGCTCAAATTCATCGTGCTCATCGTCTGAATCGAATCGAGGATCAAAATATCCGGATTTTCCTGCCGGATCGTCTGATAGATCTTCTCAAAAGTCGTCTCCGAAAGAAGAAGGACCCCTTCTCCTTCAACACCAAGGCGATTGGCACGCATCTTAATCTGGTGCTTGCTTTCCTCTCCCGATACGTATAACACTCTCTTTCCCTGTCTTGCCAGAGAATCAGCCATCTGAAGCAGAAGAGTGCTCTTGCCGATGCCGGGTTCTCCACCAACAAGAATGAGAGATCCGTCGACGATTCCGCCCCCTAAGACACGGTCCAGCTCGCTGTTGTTGGTCGTCGAGCGATGCTCTTCGCTCAGCTCCACATCACTTAGACGCTGTGCCCGAACGGGATCGCCTATGTCCGCAAGCGCAGCAGAACTCTTCTTAGACTCAATGACTTCTTCAGTAAAAGAATTCCAAGAACCGCAGTCACTGCATCTGCCCATCCATTTGGGAGAAACACTTCCGCACTCATTGCATACAAAATGTGTCTTGATTTTCATTTATCATTCCATAGAAAAAAAGAGGAGGTCATCCCCCTCTCTTTAATTTTCTTCCTGACTCTGTGCGATCACCTTTTCGGCTATCGAAGCAGGCACTTCCTCGTAGCGTTCAAAGCGCACCGTGAATTCTCCCCTTGCTTGCGTCATACTGCGCAGATCGCTGGAATAGCTGAAAAGCTCCGCCTCGGGGGCTTCGGCAATCACCTTTTGATGACCGTTTTCAGCGGGCTCCATTCCTAAAATGCGACCTCTTCGCTTATTCAGGTCTCCCATGATGTCTCCCATGTAGTCATCAGGTATGACGATCTCCAGGCGCATGACGGGTTCAAGCAGTATGGGATCGGCTTCCGGAAGGCCCTTTTTAAACGCAAGACCTGCCGCGATTTTAAACGCCATTTCGCTTGAATCGACGGCATGGTAGCTTCCGTCAAGGAGGGTCGCTTTGATGTTGACGACTTGATATCCGGCAAGCGGGCCCTGCACCATAGCCTCTTCGAGACCTTTTTCTACCGCAGGGAAGTAGTTTCTGGGAACGGCCCCTCCAAAAACTTCTTCAGCAAAGACAAAATGCTCTTCTGAAGGTTCAAAACGGATATGTACATCACCGTATTGTCCGGCTCCTCCCGTCTGTTTCTTATGCCTGCCTTGTACCGTCGAGGTGCCCTTGATTGTCTCGCGATAAGCAATCTTCATGGGAACGACTTCAACATCGACATCGTAGATCTCTTTCAGGCGATTTGCGATGATAGCCAGTTGCATCGTCCCCTGTCCGCCCAGGATCATCTGATTGGTCTCGCGGTTGCGGGTTACGGTGAAGCTGGGATCTTCTTCATTCAATCTTGTCAGCGCGCCGCCGATCTTATCCTCATCGCCCTTTGCTTTTGGCTCAATCGCCTTAAACAAACCGGGCGACGGGAAGGTAATGGCTGGATATTGTATCGACTTGCCCTTTTCACAAAGAGTATCTCCACTCTGTGTGTCGGAGAGCTTTGCGACGGCTCCGATGTCCCCGGCTTTTAATTCACTGACGTCAATCTGCTTCTTTCCTCGAAGGAGAAAAACACCGCCGACTCTTTCACTGCTGTCCTTTTGAGGATTATATACTTCCATATCCTTTTTCAACGTGCCCGAAAGTATCTTCATCAGGGATATTTTTCCTACGAAGGGGTCGACGATCGTCTTGAATACGATGGCGCTAAACGGTTCATCCGCATCCATTTTGCGCTCCAACTCTTCTTCGCTGAAAGGCTTCACTCCCTTCGCAACAGGTCTAAACTCATCCGGAGACGGAAAATACTTGACGAGCAGGTCCATCAGGTTTTGGACGCCGACACCATTGACAGCGCTGCCGACGATGAGCGGAACGATCTCTCCGGACAAAACACCGGCGCGAAGACCTTGCGTCATCTCATCCGGAGTAAACTCTTCTCCTTCAAAGTATTTCTCAAGAAGCTCTTCGTCACTTTCCGCCACGCTTTCAACGAGCGTTTCACGGATGGATTCCACATCGTCCATCAGCTCTTGCGGCACAGCTCCTTCGCTGTACTTCTTCCCGTCATAAAGACGAGCAACCATATCCACTACATCGACAAAGCCTTTAAATTCTTCACCGTCACCGATGGGAACGGCAAATGGAACAATCTTTTGGCCGAATGTCTCTTTCACTTTGCTGATCAGCTCAGCATACTCAATATTTTCTTTATCCATCTTGTTGATAAAGAGCATGCGCGGAATATTCATCTTCGATGCGGCTGCCCACGCTTTTTCCGTTCCAACTTCTACACCGGACAATGCGTCCAGGAAGATTACTGCACAATCTGCGACATGAAGAGCACCTGTCGTCTCTCCGACAAAGTCAAAATAACCGGGCGTGTCCAACAGATTGATCTTATTGTCTTTCCATTCGATGGGAATCAAGCCGGTTCCGATAGAGAACTTCCTTGCAATCTCTTCCTTTGTATAATCTGAAACCGTATTTCCATCTTCAACCCGACCCATGCGGGATGTCAAACCCTGGTTAAAGAGAATTGCTTCTGTCAACGTCGTCTTTCCGCTACTGCCATGACCCAAAAGCACGACATTTCGAATTTTTTCCTTAGGGTATACCTTCATGCAAACCTCCTGATTTCATATGAAATTATTATACCATCAATCACCGTGTTCACAAAACACTGATGAGAATTTTACAAAAGAAAAACCGCATGATTTCTCAGGGAAGTTCAACAATCGTAATATTACCGCTCATGCTCTCAAGTTGATAATCCGCCTTTCTATCACCGCAATAGAATATTTCATCGCTTTTTAACAAAGGAATTTCCGATATAAGCGAACCGCTCATGCTCGAATATTTCAAACTGAATCCACTCATTTTTCGGAGGTGAAGTACAACATCGCCATCCATCGTATTTCCCCTGAAGTTCTCCAATTCGCCGAAAAACTCAAGTTTCCCGGACATTGAATCAAAAAAGAGTTGCTCTGTGTCAACTTTGACAACATACTCTCCGGACATGCATTCAATTTTTACTGTTTTAAGAACAGGCATCTCGATGTCAAGCTCTGCATCCATACAGTTCACCCGAATATTTTCCATGCTCATCTTATGTGGAAGCACGATCTCCAGGTTTTTATCTATGATATTATTTAGAATCTCCCTTTCCGAGTAATCAATGATGAGATTTGAGCCGGTTTTTCGGTAGAAAAGACGATCTTTTTCAGCATTTTTTACTGAGCCCCATTCACGAATCATGATACTCTGAACATCTTCTGTTTTAATCGTTATTTCACCGTCAAGCCAATTGACTTTGATATCACAGATTCCTGCCGGGTCAACATTATACTCTTGATCAAATGAGCGGAGGCTTCCCTCGTCGCGCCGATGATCACGGATGAATCCGATCACAGACTCTATTGTATCGCCTATCCCCGTCCAATTGGGCGTCTGTGACAAATCAAGATAACTCCCTCCAAGGGTATACCCGACAAAGATGAGGATTGCTCCAATTGTCAAAAGAATCAACGCCATACGTGTATATCTGCTCATTGGTGATATCTCCTTCTGATAAAGATTTTTTTGAACCAAGTGATAATGTGTCGCGGTAAATCTGCGAAGATGATTGTGCACCGATAAAACATAATAAGTAACAATAGCAGAATTCCCACGCTGAACACCGCACTTCCCGTTGCTAAAAGAAAAAGAGGCAGATTTGCCATGTGAATAAAAGCAGTATACAAAAATGCCGTTATTGCGCCTCCTGCACCAACAATCATACCTGCTACACCGCCCAGAATGCCGACTATCATCCCCAACATTCCTATGATCAAGCCCAACACCAGTAAGAACATAGGGATCCAAAATGGTGCCAATAGAACAGTCAAAAGATACTCTTTCCAACCCCATTTTTTATCCGGTTCCCTGCGCATCAATCTAGGAAGCGGAAGCTCTTGGAGGATCTTCTCTGCCGCTTTTTCCGGTTCTTCCATCACTTCAGTCGCCTCTTCCTCGCTCATCCCTTCTTCCAGGCGTTCATCAATCATCTCCTCATAAAAAGCAAGATGAGCTTCTATTTCTTCCGGAGGTAATCCTTCCAGGCATTTTCTCATGCGCTCAAGATAATTTTGCTTTGTCATCTTCTCCCTCCAGGATATATCGATGAATTTCTTCCACTTGCTGCCAGCTTTCAAGGAACTCTATAATCATTTTCTTTCCCTTTGGTGTAATGGAATAAAATTTTCGCAATCTCCCATTGTGTTCCACACTGTAACTCCTCAAACTCCCGGCTCCTTCAAGGCGGCGAAGAATGGGATACAGCGTTGACTCCGAGATCTCTATAACATCTGCAAGATCCTTAATGATCTTATACCCATAGGAATCTTCTCTGCTGATAGCACTGAGCACACAGATATCAAGGAGTCCCCTTTTTAACTGAGGATCCATCTCTATACCCCCTTTCGCGATATACTATATATTACATTGTATTGTGTGTCAACAAGCGTTTAATGCATTTGCAAAAAATTGCAAAACTCGTTACAGAAACATTCTCTACACTTCTCACCTGTCTTGTGTGCAATGATATGTCTTGATAATTAAGGGGTGGCCTAGATTTAGTTGCATGCGCTCTCATTTAGTATCTACTGTATTATTTTAACTTCTCATAGAGCGATATGCCATTTCATAAAAAAAGCTCCTTCCAAAACGGAAGGAGCTCTTCTTGTTTTAGCCATATTTCTATCTGACCGGGCAGATGCCGTTTTCACACCCATCATCGCCGATGTCAAACTGAGTCTCGACGACTTCATACTTGCTGATCAAGGAGGCACGGAACGGCTTCATCGCGGCCTTTCGTCGCAAGTACTCTTCTTCATCAATCGCTTCATAGGGAAGAAGCTCATAGAAGCTGTCATCGAGCGACAAGAAACTCAGCGCCACGATGTCGTCCCAGTGATCCCATACCCACTGTTCCACTTCATCCCATTCATGATCTCGGACATGAATCGTAATCGATGCATTGTGGTCTACATAATTTTCCATGAACATCTTATAGTTTTCAAGCTGCTCGATGGCAGTGACATCGTATTTCGTCTTTCCCTTGGGACTCTTGACCGGAAATTCCAAGACCTTCGTGGTGGCCGTTTTCATATCTTGTCCGATTTCCGGGAAGACGGGATAGCCCAGTTCCTCACAGACCTTCACCAGCGGATCGCCCGCATTGATTCGGACTCGACGGATATAATACGGAGAGTGCGAGTAATGAATGCCGCTTGAGACGGTCGGAAGCTGGGAAAGAGTTCCCTCCGGCTTCACCGTCGTGACAAGAAGTGGAGGATTTGAGCCGATTTCCATCGCATAGTATTCAGCTTCATTCTTTGCGGTGCTGCGAAGCTTTCTCAGCAGATCCGCCTGCTCTTCTCTGGTCATCCCCGTAGCATTGACCATATCCTGCCAGCCTGTCAGAGAAGTCCCGATCAACGCATCGCGCTCATGAACGTGATTCCAATGTGGAAGCTCAAGCTCGACTTGTGTCATGCGATAGCCTGCTCTAGCAGACAGCTTTTGAGCATATAGCAGTCCCTTCAAATCGAGTTTACCGTCCTTGACAAAGGCAGCTACATTGACGGTGGTAAGATTACATAGGCCGCCGCTGTCCAAGAGAATCTCCGCACATGGATTGACGCCTTGGAAATTAGGCCTCCTCCTCTCTCCTGCTTCGGCATTGATCCATCCCGGTTCTCCTGAATAGCGCATCTGTTCAATCTGCCAATGGAGCATTTCTCGATCGGGTTTTCTCGTATAGAAAATCGAGTTGTTGCTCATCTGGCGATGGAGAAGATCTTTATCTACCACCCATTGACCGTCGATCTGCTTATAGAGATTACTCTTAGCCTCAATGCATGCCGGATCATCCTGATCAACCAATACAATTTCAGCCGTTCTTCGGACGCCGCCGACGACGACGTTTTCACCGATGATATTGGCCAGGTCCAGGCAATCGATCGGACGCATTTTAATCCACGTCTGATCCATGATATATCCGGCTTTTTTGATAACTTTATCGATTTTAAAGAACATATTCTTCAAGCTGGAGTGCCCGCTTGCCGTTCCCCCGAAGGTAACGAGCTTTTCGCCCATCGGTCGAACATGATCGTAATTGATGATGATCGTCTTAATCTTGCGAAAATCATTGGAGTGGATAAGGTTGAGGAAGTACTCCAAGGACTGAACCCATCCCTCCTTGCTGTCGCCTACTGTAATCTTGACGGTCGTATTGTTGAAGAAATCAAGAGAGGTATTGTCTTCTCGGTCCCGTTTTCTCACCGGCGTGTAGTCTTCGTGGATGAGTTCATAATCCGTGCGAACTTTCGGAATCTTTTCCACATCCTCCTTCAGGACACGGATACCCACTCCACTTCCAATCATCAGCAAGTAAAAGAGATCTTTAAATGCACGCATAGAATCGAGAACTTGGAAAGAACAATTGAAGTTGCTCATCGGATAGTATTTCGCAACATCCGTATTGCCTACCCAAAAGGTGCGCCCGGAGAGAAACTGCCGCATATTATAGATGTTATCGAAAAGATTCTCCGCTTCTTCGCGTGTCGTTGGCACTAAAGAACAGTTGTATTCTACAGCGCGTCGAACTGTCTCCCACCAATTTTCTCGCCTGTTCTCCTGCGGGAGCCATCGAGAATACGTCCTGTAATAGACAAAACTCCCCAGTTCTTCCATCGGAGAAGGATTGTGCTTATAGACTCGCAAGAAGTCTTCACTCAACAGCCTTCCTCCTGTTTTGCGCACCGGACGTGTTCGGTCTTTTTCGCTTCGGTAGATAATATATCGCTTGGCGACATCTTTTCGCGGACTATCCATCAGCCGGTCTTCCACCAGATTTTGAATCTCGTCGACTGATATGATCCCGTCCCACTGTCGTGCTTCTTTCTCAATATTTGCAGCAATTTCAGCAGCCAGCTGAGAATCGATTCCTATTTCGGTCTCTGCCATCGCGCGTTCAATAGCGGAAGAAATCTTTGTTCTGTCAAAATGGACGGCTGCACCTCCACGTTTTTCTACTTGTAACACTTTCTCCTTCATTTTTCTAAAATTCCTTTCAGGATCACAATTCCCCATTTTCCCAAAACATACCAAATGTAGAGCCTTCAACACGAGGGTTGCACTACATATAGTACTTGTCTTTTTACTCAGATGCAAATGGTTGTTTTGTAGAACTTGGCATTTACACCCCCCTATTAACATGTATTCTCATGCGTTTACGCTGATTAAAAAAAATTGTCTCCCCTTAAAAAACTGCTGCCAAAACAGAAGGCTTGTTTCTATTTCTTCTGTTGGCTTATTCTTCTATTATCTCGAATTAAATTGGAATATCATGCTATTAATCAATTATGTATCTTTTTACGAAATCCCTTTCACTTTTTTTGCACCCTCCATCATCAGCGGTATCAATTGCTTTGCGGCAACATATATAAAGACCCTATGTCGTCAACACACCCGTTGGATTTCTTTCCTCAGCAAGATGATATATTCGGCATAAAAAGACATGTCGGCATTTCTTCTCCAACATGTCCAATATCGTACGAGCGGCAAGCATTTGAGCCATCATTCATTTAAAAGAACTGTAATACAGAAACGGCATCTCCTATCGTCTTTTCCAAAGCCTCTTTTCCATACCTGTCAACATCCGCCTTGTTCTTCTCTCCATGCGTCAGACAGCCGGCTCCTCCTATGCACCCACCGACACATGCCATGCCTTCAATAAAATTTTCATTGAGGACATTTTTGCTCTTTTTAAGCAATGCAACGCGACACTGCTCGATCCCGTCACAGACGACAGGTTTTAAATCAAATTCAATATTCTGCTCTTTAAGAGCTTGGGCCACCGCATCGGAGAGACCGCCGCTGCGAGCAAATATTCTGCCAAAGTAAGAAGCGTTGTCCAGGACATCTTCTTCAAGGGTCGTAATGTCAATGTCTTTGCTGTCAAAAAGAGCTTGTAACTCTTCAAAAGTCATGACTCCATCGACATGCTCTTTTACCCCCTCAATTTGCATTTCACCTTTTTTTGCAGTGCACGGGCCGATAAATACGACCTTTGCATTTTCATCAGTCCGTTTGACATACTTGGCCAAAGCTGCCATCGGCGAAAGATTGTGCGATACAAAGGGCAATAAATCCGGAAATGCGGATTCAATGTACTGTACAAACGCAGGGCAACATGAGCTTGTTAAAAAACCCTTTTCTACAAGTTCTTTTGATTCTTCTTGAGCCACCATATCGGCACCAAGCGCCGCCTCGATCACTGTAAAGAAGCCGAGTTCTTTTAACCCGCTGATGACCTGGCCGAGTTTCGCGTAAGTAAATTGGCTCGAAATCGAAGGAGCCACGACGGCATATACTTTATACTTTGTATTGTTTTCACTCCCTTTAATAAGGTCAATGACGTTCAGAATATATGATTTGTCTGTAATGGCGCCGAAAGGACACTGATAGACACAAGCCCCACATTGAATGCATTTGCTATTATCGATAGCCGCTGCACCATTTTCACCTATTGAAATTGCTTTTACCTTGCAGGCGATCTGGCAGGGGCGTTTTCGATCGATAATAGCGGAAAAAGGGCAAACTTTTGCGCAACGGCCACACTCAACACATTTTGACTTATCAATATGCGCCACATAATTGCTGTCAAAAGAAATAGCGCCTACCTTACACACATCCTCGCAGCGATGCGCCAAACAACCTCGGCAGGAATCGGTGACTTCATACCCTGCGGCAGGGCACTCATCGCAAGCTATATCAATTACCTCAATGACATTTGGGTTGTTCGGATCTCCCCCCATTGCAATCTTCACTCGCTCCGTTAAAATAGCCCGTTCCCTATAAACGCAACAACGCATCGTTGGAGTATTGCCCGGCACGATCATCTTCGGGACATCCATACTATTGTGCAACAAAGTGCCGCTCCAATGAAGGCGAGCGACTTCTCTCAAAACCTTATATTTTAAGTGCTGTACTTTGGTGTCAAATTTTCGCATTTTGTTTAAATATACTTAAAAGCCGGAGCTTTTAGTACGTCTCCCTTCTTTATATAATGTTGGTTCAAAGCATCAGCGATGCTCTTTAGACCTTTCCATATAGGCGGCATCAGACAAAATATCCCCGTTATTTCATTGAGCGTTAAAAATAGCTCACCTTTATTCTCTTCCCCATCTTTCTTAAGCATTTCGACAGCTCTTCTACTAAGTTCATTTTAATATTGAAATTGATGGGCAGATCCGGGTTTTGATGGGCGGGGTTGACCGCACGTCCGACATAAAAATTAATATCGGTTGCTTCTTCAAACAGCATTCGACAGATCAGAGATGCTCCATCGCGCTTAAAATTCCAGTGCTCATATTGTTTATTGTCTTTAAGATAGTCTTTGGCGTATTCAAGCACTTTATTAATGGTGATCACGCCTTCCGTAACCAGATCCACACCTTCAATTTCAGCAATCGGAGGTACGTCGGCATCTACGAAATCAAGACTCGGTTTTAGAGGCTTACCTAAGAACCTTGCGGCAATGGCAGAAGTCGTCCCACCACAGACAATATGCTTTCCTTCTTTTGAAAAAAACAACGACATCATGCGATTGTCATCATCACGATTAGCAGGAGGCCCGAGCAACATATTCATTGGCTCTCTTTTTCTGATGCGAACGACACAGGCCGTCGCATCGTCGCCGGGTTGATGAGCGTAGAGTCGATCGCATTTTTCAATCAGAACAGTGGATAGAGTCTTGGCCGTATATCCCCCATACGAAAGCGCTTGCATAAAATCAGCGATATCTTCACGCTTCCATCCAAAATTGTATGCCGCGCCGATACCTGCGTGAGCACAGCCATCGCTGATAGCAATGAAAAGATCGTTTTCATGCAGATTGATAGTAGACCTGAAGATCTTCTTGCCATCGATATTGATTTCCGTTCTCGGATACTCCCAAAAATTATTGTCGCGGATGACAATAATATGAGGATTATCATATTGAATTAACTCGGCCACTCGGTTATTCCTGATGTGAATAATCGTAAAAGTGGCATATGCCACACCGCGAACCGAACAAACCGGAAGCGTGGCGGCAATGGTTTGAACGCATTCTTCCAGACTTAACTCCTCCGCCAACATGGTAGAAATGATTTTCGATGTTAATGTCGAAAGGATGCTCGCTTTCACACCGCTTCCAAGTCCGTCAGAAAGCACGACAACCGTTGTATCGTCACTTGGTTCTACGACAACCACATGGTCACCACAGAGCTGCTCGCCAAAATAATTAATGCTTTTATAGCCGATATCCGTACATAGATCATTCATCTTGGATGGAATCCTTCAGTTTCGTGAGTGCAATCTTTGTTTCCGCTGCCGTTTCACCAAGAAGCAATGCAATTTCTTGAACGATACGCATCTGCTTTTCTACGACCTTGTCAGCGACCTGAATAGTCTGCTGAGTAATATTTTCTTTCTTTTTGCGCTCATTTTGCTCATCCGTAATATCTCTCATGATGGCGATAAGAAGATGTGAGTCCTTATCATATATTACGGACCGCTCAACATAACGCTTATATTCAGCCAGATAGACGCGTTCAGCGCGGATATCGCGGCCGGAGTTCAAAACACTGTCAAATACTTCCGGGTCGAGTATGCGGATGACGTGATCGCCAAGCACATCGGAAGCAGATCGAATGTTCATGATCTCCATTGCAGCCGCATTGATCCGCTGAACCTCAAGGCTCTCATTGAGGACGATGAGTGCATTGGGTGAGTTATCAACTACAGCTCCTGAAAAGCTCTCCGCTTTATCCTTTAAGAAAGGCAAGCACATCGTAATATCGGCTTTGCCTTGAATGATGGCAATCGCCTTATCGCGGCAAGTATTATAGCCGCAGGAACCACAATTTAATTCCTGAGACGGCTCTGCTTTACCTATCTGGCGAAGAATATTTTGAATTTCCGCTTCCGAGGGCATTTGATAGCGTTGTGTGATGCGTTCAAATCTCTTTTTAAGAGTGGATGCTTTCGGCTGCACGACATCAAAATCTTTTTCTCCCGCATATTTCGAGATAGCAAGATAGTCTTTGACCGCTGAAGCATCATGATATTTTTCCATAAGAGGTCCGCCAATGCAGCTGCCGACACAAGCCGACATTTCAATAAAGCATTTGTGAACCTTTCCGTTGATAATATCTTCAAGAGCCTCCATGCAGCTCTCCACTCCATCGAGAGCAAAATAGGTATAGCCGGGAGCGTCCTGCGCCATGGTTTTAAGAATGCCGCCCGTGGTCGGAAAAAAGCGAGCGCGAGAATGATCATTGACATCGACTTCCTTCTCAAGCTCAATATTTTCAGAGTCCAGCCACTCTGTAAACTCCTCAAACGTAAGAACCGCATCCACATATCCCTCGTAATGCTGCGCTTCATCCTTTTTGGCAACACAAGGACCGATAAAGACTGTTTTTGCATTTGGATATCTGCTTTTTATGTCTTTGCAATGAGCTTGCATAGGGGACAGTACATCTGCCAAGTATTTGAGCGCGGCGGGAAAATGCTTTTGAATTAACAAATTCACAGAATGACAACAGGAGGAGATGATCACATCCCTTCCGTCCTCTTTAAGCATTCTCTCGTATTCCGTTTTTACTATGGTCGCGCCAATCGCCGTTTCTTCGATGTCGTAAAAGCCAAGTTTCTTTGCCGCTCTGCGCATCGCCTCAATGCCGACGCCCTCATAGTTGGCGATAAAGGCCGGTGCAAGGCTTACTATGACCGGCTCTCCACTTTGAAGCAGCACCTTGACTTTCTCGGTTTCATCGACAATTTCTTTCGCATTCTGCGGGCACACAACAAAACATTGTCCGCAGAGTATACATTCATTGCCGATAATATGCGCCTGATTACCTGAGAAGCGGATGGCTTTGACCGGACAGTAGCGGATACACTTATAACAGTTTTTACAATTTGATTTTTTTAGAGTTAAACAATCCATATCCCGGTATTCCTTTCCGGCTTGTCAAATGATTTCTTATAGTTTCGATTTTATCTGCTGCTCAAAAAACTCTTGAACCGTCTCAGGAGATACAGAATAGAATATTCCCTCCACGGTAACACCTACACCTTGCTGGCATTTGGCCATGCAAAAAGTGCCACCAAGCTCAACTTTGTCTTCAAGGCTACTCTCTCTAATAAATTGTTGAAGTTTCTCTACAATCTGGCGTGAACCTTTAATATGACAAGAACTGCCTATGCATACCGTTACTTTCATTTATCTTTCTCCTTTTTTTGATTTGTTATTGAATATAGAAAGCCGAAGGCAATATTCACGCCTGTATCGACGTCTGTTTTAGAAAAGGCACCCTCTTCTACATCAATCCGCCAATGAAGCAGCGCTACTTATCCCAACCTCTGCACATAAAAAATCAAGGCGCGTTTTCCTGCCTCCCTTGTCACCGTATACTCCATAATCGGTTTTCACAAACCGGTCAGCAGAAGCGTCACCTTGAGTTGTATGTAACAGCATAATTCTCCCTATGCACGTCTTATTGCAGCAAGAATGATTTCAATACACCAAAAGGCGAACATCGCAAGTCTACCAACCGAATCCTATTTTGCGCTTGCATCCTGAAAATGCCGACTTAAATAAAGAACGTTGGAGTCTTGCATCAGAGATTCTGTTATCGTTTATCCCTTTACTATTTTATTATTTCTTATTTATCAATAGGCTTCATCGTCGGGAAGAAGATGACGTCGCGGATCGACGGCATATTGGTCAACAGCATGACGAGCCTGTCCACTCCGATTCCCATCCCGCCGGTTGGCGGCATGCCCACCTCTATAGCTGTCAAGAAGTCCTCATCCATCGGATGAGTTTCGCTATCACCCATCTCCTTCATTTCTACCTGAGCAATAAATCGTTCTCTTTGATCGATGGGATCATTGAGCTCACTGAAAGCATTGGCGATCTCCCAGCCATTGATAAAAGCTTCGAATCGATTTGTGATGCGCTCATCGACGGGATTTCGCTTCGCCAGCGGCGAAATTTCTACCGGATGATGGAGTACGAACGTCGGTTGAATGAGATCCTCTTCACAGAATTCCTCAAACGCAAGATTGACCAGATGGCCTTCTGTCATAAAGTCTTCCACATCCAACTCCAGGCTCTTGGCTACTTTCTTCGCCTCCTCCAGAGAGTCGTAGCTGAAAAAGTCAACTCCTGTCTTTTCGATGACCAGATCGTTCATCGAAATGCGCTTCCACGGCACTTTGACATCGATCTCTCTGTCCTGATACGTCACGACGGTCGTTCCGTAGAGCTCAAGCGCAAGTGTTTCCACCAGCGTCTCCAGGAGTTCCATCATATCTTCATAATTATGATGAGCAGCATAGAGCTCAATCATTGTGTATTCGGGGTTGTGTCTGATCGAAATTCCTTCGTTTCTGAACATCTTCCCCATCTCATACACTTTGTCGAATCCTCCGACGATCAGGCGCTTGAGGAAAAGTTCATTGGCAATGCGAAGCTGCATATCAAGGTTGAGTGCATTGTGATAGGTCAGAAATGGTCTGGCCGCAGCGCCCCCGGCAACCGTCTGCAGGATCGGCGTCTCTACTTCAAGATAGCCCAGATCATCCATAAATCGACGGATACCTCTCAGGATCACATTTCTTTTGAAGAAAACTTCTTTAATTTCACTGTTGATGATCAGATCGACATACCTCTGTCGATAGCGAAGATCCGTATCCTTCAGGCCATGATATTTTTCCGGAAGCGTCTGAAGACATTTTGCCAACAGCACGACTTCATGAGCCTTGATGGAGCGCTCTCCTTTTTTCGTACGAAAAACATCGCCCGTTACACCGATAATGTCTCCGCGATCAAAGGTAAGAAAATCTGCAAAAGGTTCCTCTCCCACCTGATCCTGGCGCACATAAACCTGGATATCTCCTGTGGAATCCATGACATTAATGAACGACGTCTTGCCCATGTTGCGCTTTAACATCAGGCGGCCGGCAATGGCCACCTGCTTGCCCTCATATTCTTCAAAGTTCTCCAGAATGTCTTTTGCAAAAGAGTCTCTTGGATACTTGTCGATGACATAAGGATTTTTGCCTGCTGCCATCAATTCGTTGAGCTTGTCGATGCGGATCTGTCTGAGATCGGTTACCTCTTGTGTCATTTACTGCCCCTTTCTGGAAATCTCCATGATCCTGTATCGGACTTTTCCGGCAGGCGTCTCGATTTCCGCCACATCTCCAACTGTCTTTCCGATCAAACCGGCTCCGAGTGGAGATGAGTTGGATATTTTGTGTGCAAACGGATCGGCTTCGAGAGCTCCGACTACTTCAAAAGTCAGAGTTTCTTCGGTGTTTTCATCAATGACAACTACTTTTGTACCTATATAAACGGTGTCATCCGGAATATCATCGTCATCGACGAGAGTCGCAAATTTTATGATACGCTCCAGTTTCTCTATCTGAAACTCATTTTCCGCCTGAGCATTCTTTGCTTCGTCATATTCCGCATTCTCGGTAAGATCACCGAAAAGTCTTGCTTCTTTAATACGTTCAGCTATCTCTTTTTTCTTAACGACGCGCAGGAATTCGAGCTCCTTTTCAGCTTTTTCCAATCCCGAGCGCGTCAGGATAATTCCCTTCATATCCATGATGATCCTCGCCCTCTCCCTATAGAATGCAATCATTCTATCGATCATTGACACAATTGTCAAGAACAACGAGAGGCAGACCCTCATATTCACGCATTTGAAAAGTCTTTTCGTTTCTTAAAAAAGTCTATGCAACCATTTTGTTGCGCATTCATCTTATCCTTTAAAAAGATCTTCCATTAGAGCAAAAAGCTCCTCTTTTGATTCTGTGCTGCTGAGTTTTGCACGAAGAACACTGCTGCCTCTTATTCCGCTGAAGTAACGTCCGGCGTGAGAGCGAAACTCCAATAAGGCACGGTACTCTCCCTTGTCTTCTGCAATATAGTCGAAGTGCTTCTTTGCCGTCTTTACCCTTTCTTCCAAAGATACGGGCTTTGGGCCCTTTCCGTGGGCAAACCAATTAACAATATCGCGGATAAGAAAAGGATTGCCGATCACGCCTCTAGCAACCATCACGCCATCAACCTTATAGCGATCCATCTTCTCAACGGCATCTTCAAGAGTGAAGATATCTCCGCTTCCGATCACCGGAATGGAGACGCTCTGCTTCACTTTGACAATTTGATCCCAGTCAGCCCTTCCCGTATATAATTGATCGGCGGTTCTGCCGTGAACCGTGATGAACGACGCCCCCGCCGCCTCACACGCCCTGGCAGCTTCAACTGCATTGATCGTGTTTTTCGTCGTCCCAATTCGCATTTTTACACTGACCGGCTTGGCAACAGCCTTTTTCACCGCCGAGACGATGTCAAACAGCAAGGAGGGTCTTCTCAACAATGCGCTTCCCTCTCGATTTCTCATGATTTTACGAGCCGGACAACCCGCATTGATATCAAGAATCTCATAGGGATAGCGCTCTGCCAGTATCTTTGCCGCTTCCGCCATGATATGAGGCTCACTTCCAAATAGCTGTAAACCAAGAGGATGATCACTTTCGTGACTCACCGCATAAGTAAATGTCTTTTCATTTTCATAGACGACCGCCTTTGCAGAAATCATCTCTGTAAAAGCAAGTTCCAGTCCCATCTCCCTGGCCAGTCTGCGAAACCCCGCATCTGTATAACCGGCCATCGGTCCCAAAGCCAGTCGAGAGGGATAATTCACACCGGCCAGTCTCATAAGGCGCCTCTATACATCTTTCATTCACCTGTTTGAGATTTATTAATCCTCAGAACAGGAGTCCAACCCTTCCATAAGTTGCCTCGCCGCCTCATAGGGATCGATCGTCTTCTCCATCATTCTTTGTAAGAGCTCCTCATATCGATCGTCCGATTTGACGCGCAAAACCATCTTGTCACGCAAAATAGCCAGGAGCGCCTCCTGGGCATTTCTCATTCTACGCTGTTCCAACCGACCATGATCAGCTTGAAACTTCCTATGCTCAGAAATAGCTACTTCAAGCTCCTCCAATCCTTCCTTATACATGGCACTCACCATGCAAACAGGTGGTCTCCACTCTTTTGGGGGAAGAAAGCTGAGCATCGCCTCCAGCTCAATCTTCGTCTTGTCCGCTCCCGGAAGATCTTTTTTATTGACGGCAAAGACATCTCCAATTTCCATTATGCCCGCCTTCATCGCCTGAATATCATCCCCAAGTCCGGGGACCATGACCATGAGAACAGTATCTGCCAATTTCACAATCTCTATTTCGCTTTGACCGACACCGACCGTTTCAATAAAAAGAACGTCTGCTCCGCAAGCATCCAAAATCATTACGGCTGAATGCGTGGCTGCCGAAAGTCCTCCGAGCTGCCCGCGGGTGCCCATCGAGCGAATAAACATCTGCGGATGCGTACTCAACTCATTCATTCGAATGCGATCGCCAAGAATACTTCCGCCGCTAAAAGGACTGGTCGGGTCGATAGCAATAACACCCACGCGCAATCCCTTTTCAATATATCCTCGGGCGAGCGCGTCGGTGAGAGAGCTTTTCCCGGCTCCGGGCGGACCTGTAATCCCGATCACATAAGCATTCCCCGTTTTTTTATAGATCTCTTGAAGGATCTGCTCATGGCCGGGAAGCGCATTTTCAACCGCTGTAATCATCTTTGCGATTCGCCGTCGCTCTCTCCACCTCTTTCCTCTATCCATCATCTATCTCTTTACATGCTCTCGGATAAACTCGACAGCCAGAGTCGTCGGCGTCCCCGGCGTAAACACGGCAGCCACTCCCTTTTCTTTAAGAAACGCTATGTCGTCATCAGGTATGACACCGCCGGCTACAAAGAGCATGTCATCTGCATTTTCTTCTTTTAAAAGTTCTTTTATGCGAGGAAGAAGCGTGGAATGAGCGCCGGAGAGGATACTCACGGCAACGACTTCTACATCTTCTTGTATCGCAGCCGCTACGATTTGCTCAGGCGTTTGGCGCAGGCCTGTATAGATGACTTCCATCCCAGCGTCGCGAAAAGCGCGAGCAATCACCTTGGCTCCCCGATCATGTCCGTCTAATCCGGGTTTTGCCACTAATACGCGAATCGGTCTCTGCACAATTCCTCCTAAATAATAACTGATTGTCGGTATTCTCCAAACACATCACGCATGACATCGGTGATTTCACCAAGTGTAGCGTACGTTTTCACCGCTTCAATAATGACGGGCATCACATTTTCATCGCTCCGGCAAACTGCGCGAAGTTTTTCAAGAGCTCTTTCTACCGCCTGGTTGTCGCGCTCTGCACGCAGCGCCTTCAACTGCTCTTTCTGTTTATCTCCGACTGAAAGATCTACGCGCAGAAGACCCGAAGGAGAAGGTTCTTTGACTTGATACTTGTTGACGCCGACGACAATATTGTCTCCTTTTTCAATGTCGAGCTGATATTGGTACGCCGCATCCATTATTTCGCGCTGAATGAAACCGGCGTCTATAGCTCGTGGAGCGCCTCCCATATCATCAATTCGGCTGATATAATCCATTGCTTCTTCTTCAATTTGATTTGTCTTCGCTTCTATATAGTAACTCCCCGCAAGGGGATCGACTGTATTGGCGATTCCGGACTCATACGCAACAATCTGCTGCGTGCGAAGAGCCGTCTGAACGGATTGTTCTGTGGGAAGCGCCAAGGCTTCGTCCTTGCTGTTGGTATGCAGGCTTTGTGTACCGCCAAGCACAGCAGCCAGTGTTTGTATAGCGACTCTGACAATATTGTTTTCTGTCTGTTGCGCGGTCAATGTGCTTCCGCCTGTCTGCGTGTGGAATTTCATCATCATACTCTTGGGGTTTTTGGCGCCGAATCGCTCCTTCATGATGCGCGCCCACAGGCGACGAGCCGCTCTGAATTTCGCCACCTCTTCCAAAAGATCATTGTGTGCATTAAAGAAAAATGACAGGCGCGGCGCAAAACTGTCGATGTCAAGTCCCGCCGCAAGAGCCGCTTCTACATACGCAATTCCATTTGCCAATGTAAAACCGACTTCTTGAGTAGCCGTCGAGCCCGCTTCCCGAATATGGTATCCGGAAATACTGATCGTATTCCAAGACGGGACTTCTTTGGAGCAATAGGCAAAGATATCAGTAATCAGGCGCATAGAAGGGGCGGTAGGAAAAATATACGTTCCCCGCGCAATATACTCTTTGAGAATGTCGTTTTGGATCGTTCCACGCAGCTTATCTTTAGAAACTCCCTGTTTTTGCGCGACGGCGATATACATGGCAAGCAGGATGGAAGCCGGTGCATTGATGGTCATTGAAGTCGAGACTTTGTCGAGCGGAATGCCGTCAAAGAGCGTTTCCATATCCTTAAGAGAGTCAATCGCCACCCCAACCTTTCCCACTTCACCTTCAGCCAGCACGTGATCCGAGTCATATCCGATCTGGGTGGGTAGATCAAAGGCGACAGACAGTCCATTTTGTCCCTGTTGCAACAAAAACTTGTAGCGCTTGTTCGACTCTTCCGCTGTGGCAAATCCTGCATACATTCGCATCGTCCACAGACGGCCTCGATACATAGTTGGCTGGACTCCTCGCGTAAAGGGATAAGAGCCCGGAAGACCTATGTCTTCCAGCGGATCAATTTCTTCTACATCGATAGGTGTATATAGGCGCTTTACTTCCGCCTTACTCGTCGAATAGAAAACATCTCTTCTCTCAGGAAAACGAGCTGTCGTTCGTTCAATCTGCTGCTCATATTGCTCCAGCGCAGACCTGAATGCCTGCTCCACTTCTTTTTTCATGAAGTCCTCTCCCCTTTCACTGAGCATTCCACGCGTTTTAGAGTATTCAACTTCCTTCAGAGTGAGTATACCATATAGTTTCGAGAAAGATACTTTCTCGCTAATTCATCAATTTCACCACTTTCTCCGATCTACTCCCCACAGATCTTGCTCTTTCATGAATCAATAAAAGAGGGAGATTCCCTCTTTTATATCTTCCTGTGGTTCAACTCTTCAATGTATTCCCGCTTTCTTTAAATCTTCTGGATTATCGCCGGTTTTTCCGAAGAGAATCCCAAGTCATCAAATGTGACGACCCCTCCTTTGGGAACGACGCAAAATTCTTCATATGGACCCGAGATCAGCTTCTCCAACATCCATATACTTCCTTTTTCCACAAAGAGGCTCATGTCCGCCAATTTCGCTATTTCTTCCGCTTTAGCAACATATTCCCCTATGTTATAAGCGCCGGTGTCGATAAGCATCAGTTTGTCATAGCTGTGAAGCATCTTTTTAAAGAGTCTCTCTGCCCGTTTTCTCCCGTATTTTTCTACCGTTCGCTTGAAATCTTTTAAGAGGTTGGCATCGGAATCGATCCAGGCCCTCGTCAAAAAATAGGTGTTTTTCAAACGAATAAACGTTTTGCCGGGTCTACTCAGAATCATCGATATACAGTCTTCTGTCTTGGGAATGACCAGCCTTGCTGTCGTCGCTTTCAGATTAATTACTGCATTTCCACAAGCTCCGTATGTAAGCAGGATCTCTTCATATCCCTCCAGACCATCGATCTTCTCCTGTAGTTTTTCGTGAAGCAATGAAGGATTGTTGTGATACTTCGTATCCATCCAAACGATCGGAAGATCCGATCCTGCGAGTTTCATTGCCTTTGTCAGCTCGTCTTTGAGCATCTCGCATGCGATAACGGCCCGCCTCATTGCTTCCTCCGCGGCACATGTTATTTTTTGACGGGACCGATGCGACCTTTTCGATATGCCATTGTAAATTTTCGGCAGTGGCGGTCTTTTCCAAGGAGCATATTCGTTGCCAGTAGCGTGCCCATCATTTCTCGATTGAGCGGATCCATGATGGCAGAGTCCATGCCTGCATTCATCGCCAATGTCATGAAGTTCTGATTGATAATCCTTCTGAGAGGCATGCCGAACGAAATATTGCTAAGCCCCGACGTGATGTGAATTCTGGGATACAGTTCTTTGATGGCCTTTGTCGCTTCTACAAACTTGACCAGAGACTGGTTATCTGTAGAAATAGCAATTACCAATGGATCAATAAAGATACGACTCTCATCGATGTCATACTTCTTTGCCTTTTCGACCATGATTTTGGTGATATTGATGCGAGTCTCGACATCCGTGGGAATGCCGTTGTTGTCACAAGTCAGGGCGACTACTTTCCAGTCGGTTCCTTTTATCTCCGGGAATATAATTTCACACTTTCCGTGTTCTTCCGATACTGAGTTGAGAAGACCCGGTTTTCTTGCATACGGCATGACTTCTAAAATTACATTCGGATTGGGACTGTCAATACACAGTGGAGTATCCACCGCATCCTGAACGATCTCCATCATCCACTTGAGCGTTTCCACTTCAATATCAGGTGTTGTACCCGCACAGACATCGATATAATCTGCACCGGCCTCCGTCTGTTTGATGGCAAGATCGCGAATAAAAGCCTCGTCTTTTTCTTCAATCGCTTTGCCTACGCCGGGGATTACTCCGTTCAGTTTTTCTCCAATAATAATCATATTTACCACCTTTACAAAATAGCCTTGAGTTGACGATCTCTAACAAAGTGAAAAGTGACCTGAGTTTATTCAGCCTTAAATCCAAGATTTTTGAGAAAAGTCTCATTGAAATCCGGATGCGAGCTCAGTTCAATATACATGATTTTTTCCGAGATTTTCTTACTTTCTTCATACTCTTTATTAGATAGAAGTGCAAGTCTGGCACCCGTACCTGCAGCATTGCCAAGATTTACTGTTCGACCGAGAAGCGCTTCCGGAAACATTCCTACTCTGCAGGCNTTTTCATGATTGAGATATGTNCCAAACGCGCCGGCGATATAAAGTGTCTGAATGTCCTCCACCTTTGCGGGGTACTCAGCCAAGAGAATCTGCACACCTGAAGCAATAGCACTTTTCGCCAATTGAAACTCACGGACATCTTTCTGCGTCAGATAGACTTTCGCTCCCTCCACAGGATGTTCAAAAATGACAAAGGCCATTTTCCCGTTCACTTCTTTGATTTGATGCGATACTTTTTTTCCTATAGGATGCCTAATGCTGTCAGGTTTTAAGATTTTCCCGTTTTTATCGATGACACCTATGTCTAGAAGCACCGCCAAAACATCAACAATTCCCGAGCCGGCTATCCCCTCAGGCTGAGTATCGCCTATAACACTGTAAGCAAATGATCCGTCCTCAGTAATGAACGCATGATCAATCGCTCCTTGTGCACCGCGCATGCCGCATTCAATCTCAACCCCTTCAAAAGCAGGTCCGGCGGCGACAGAACACGAGAGAAGTTTCTTGTTGGTGCCGAGAACGATTTCACCATTTGTCCCTATATCAATTAAAAGGGTTAAATCTTTCGATTTATGCATCTCACAGGAAAGCGAGGCGGCCACTGTATCACCTCCCACATATCCCGCAATATTAGGAAAAGTATACAGTTTACCTGAAGGGTGAATCTGTATCCCTAATTCTTTTGCATCGGCTATCACAGCCTGCTTTACAACAGGAACATACGGAGATCCTGCAAGATTTCGCGGAGGGATATTCAACAAGAGGTGATGCATCGCAGTATTGCCCGCAGCCGTTATAATCACGACATCCTTCGCACTATATCCATATTCAGCAGTAGCGTCGTCAATCATCTGATTGATCTGGTGAATGACTTCTCCATTAAGCCTCTTCAGTCCGTCTTCATTTTCAGAAGTGTATACAATTCTCGAAATCAGATCCGCCCCATATTTTGTTTGGGGATTTAAAGCAGAAAACCTGGTGATCTCTTCACCTGTTTTCAGATTAATCAGATACCCTGCAATAGTGGTCGTTCCAATATCGAAAGCTACACCGAGAGAAGTATCGACGGCATCAAAAGGCTCCAGTGCCAAAATCTCATCTTTTGTCACCAGTGCAGTCACTTTGAATTTGTTTTTCCTTAAAAACATTGGAAGCTCTTGAAGAAGTTTAAGACTCGCCGTCATCTTCTTCTTGCCGAGCAAGCGCGAAAAGTCATCCTGATTGTCTTCCAGCGTAGGTGGAATTAATTCATGACGTACTCTTTTTATAAGCGGGGAAAGTTTCACTGCACGCTCCATCCCTTCAAGAAGAATTTTAGTCGTCTTCTCCCTTCCGGGAATCTCCACTATCAAATTCCTGTCGACCTTTGTCTGGCATGCAAGCTGAACCCGAAAATCTTTTTCTCCCGGGCTTTTAATTTTGACTTGGCATCGCTTACAGGCCCCAACTCCTCCACATGGGAACTCCATGTCAAGGCCCTGCTCAATAATAACTTGCTGGAGCGAAGTGTTTTTTTCGACAAGTATTTCCACGCCTTCAGCGGGAAAACTGACCATAAATTTTTTCATGTAATCACCCGCTACATTGTAGATCAGAATTAATCGACAAGTTCCTTGAGACGTTTTTTCTCATCCACCTTCATGCCATAGATGGCAAGTCCTGTTCCGCTCAGTCGAATAACAATCGCCAGGACGAGAGCAAGGACGTATCCACCCGTAATATCCTTAATATAGGCTCCGATAAAAGGACCCGATGCGACGCCTATCCCCACTGAAAACGCATTGACAGTACTCATAATTTTGCCCAAATGTCGGCGTCCGAAGACATAAGGCACAATCGCATAGTGGATGACAGGCTCTCCTCCACTGAAAAAGAAGAATAAAAAACCGATGATGTAGATTAAAATAACGGATTTATACCCGAGATAGAACATTCCCATCAAAACGGCAGGAACAAAGTAGACAATCCACAGCGTCTTCCACGGTCCTCCCAGTTTGTCGCTGATGACTCCCCAGCTAAATCTACCGATAAGGCCTGAAGCTGCCTGAATCGTCAAAAACAGCGGGATAACCTTCGTTAAAATCTCCTCTGCTAAAAGGTTTGAAGAAAGTCCTTCGATGATGATCAGCGTTACATTTTGTGTGAAAAACATCAGCGAAAAAGCCGCACACAAAAAACATCCGCCCATGATCCAAAAGCGCTTGTCTTTAGTCGCTTCTTCAAATGTGTAATCTTTCCCAATAGGCGCCGCTCCTGCGGCCGGCATTTTTTCCTTCATACTTTTCGGAAGCCAATTGTGATCAGGCGATCTCCAAAAAGGTACCATAATGAATAGCATCACCGCTGCAGAAAGAACGGCAAAAAAGAGGAAAATATTGCTGTTAAATCCGTTTGCTCGTATGTAAGCCGCCACCAGCGGAGAATAGATAATCGTTCCTGTTCCGGCACCTGCAACAGCCAAACCCATTGCAGTTCCCGTCTTATCAGGGAACCATTTTCCTACCGTCGCGGTATGAGAACCTGAGAAAAATCCTGTGCCGATTCCAATAAAAAGACTTCCGATATACCAATAATACATAGCCGTCGACCAGTCGGTCAACTTCAGCATTTGAGCAATCAAAATATGACCGCATGCCAAGAATGCTGCCGACAATATAAAATTAATCTTAGGTCCATATTTATCCAGAATAATACCGGCAATGGGCGGTCCTAAAATCATGCTCCCTATACCCATAAAAGTCGCGGCTAGAACGATACTTGCTGTCGTATCGAGCCCGAAATGAGTTTGAATATAGGGGTAAAACATAGTCCATAGTGCGTTTACTGTGATAATAACACCTGTTGTAAAAGCTGTAATTGGATAGAACCACCGTTTGTCTTCGCCTATACCCCTTTTTAACCACATAGAATTCTCCATTTCCAACAAGAAGCAATTGAGCAAGGAAGCCACTCCTTCCAACAATTCGTCTCAAAACGACAGTTTTTCAATAGCACATGACTTTTGTCAACTGTTGCCCTCAGGAAAATGCTTCACCTGCTCAATTACTCTGTCTACGGTTTCAAAGAGACGGATGGATTTTTCACGCATGATTTAAGTACACATGTCTTTACGTTTACTTTCATCCGTCTTCTTCAAAAAACTCTTTCAGCAACTATGCCTCAGGCAAGGCCGCTTAATTAGTAGTAACCGTATTTTTCAACTGCATCGATGACCGCGCGAATATTTTCAAGCGAAGTCCCTTCAGGAGCATTTCCGATGCTCGGTGAAAGAATGAAGCCACCTCCGGGCTTGACCTGCTCAAAGAGCTCTTTGATATAGGCGTCGATTCTTTCGGGTGTTCCGCTAACGATCAAGCTGATCGGGAGGCCTCCGGCCACACAGCAGTTGTCTTTGAGAACTTGCTTCGCTTTGACGATATCCGTCTTTTCAAAGTAAGCCACACCCCATCCTTTGGGAAGATCGAGAATCGTTTCCAGATGGGGCTCGTGATGACCTTCAAAGAAGACTCTCGAGCGGATACCCTCTCTATAGAGCTCGGTAATCATCTTTCTGAGCAGCGGCCAGTAGAACTCATTGAAGAGTTTCGGCGAGAGATACTCATTGAGATGCAGCGGGATCATCACCCATTCAAAGCCCATTTTCTTATAGGCCATTGAATATTTGAACAGCGGTTCAAACAATGCTTCTGCGGCTGCTTTTACCTTCTTAGGATGTCTTCGAAGATCAAGAACCGTATTGGTGATCCCTCTTAAGAAGTCCCCGATGATGTCAAGCGGGGTATAGGCTCCACCCAGCGGAATCGAACCATATCCCAGCTCGGCAAAGACTTTTCCGACCTCTTTTCCGGCGTTTCCAAAGCGCTCTACCTCTATCCCGAACTGAGTCCATGTCTCCATCGCCTGTTTCGGAGTGGCAAGATTTGTACAGGCGCGCGGAAGAACCGTGTTTGCAATGAAATCGACAGGATCTGCGATCAGATCATCATATTCATCGACATCCATGAAGGAAGCGCCCACAAACTGCGGACTCGCGTTTTCACCGACTTCATTTCCGGGGAACTTATAGTATTTGTCCCCTAAGACATCATGCATAGGTCCGGTAATGAATGTCACGCGCGGCGAAATTCTGTCATCATCTGAAAAAGCGACGTTGAAGACTCGTCCGTCAAGACCTGAGATGGCACCGGAGGGTGCATCAAACTGAAAATCCGCATTGTACTTTCGAATCGCCTCAATGGCTTTCGGATAGTCATATGCAAATTCTTGTTGTGTTATGCCGGAGTACTCGGGTACAACGTCTCCTCCGATTCCCCATAGAGGAACTTTGTCGGGCACTTCCAGATTGAAACACGCCATCTGGCGATCGACTCTTTC
>JGI24710J26742_10000053_pt1 | contig 85085 bp, 84 predicted proteins | sample BioPla2DNA2_FD_26742 | JGI IMG/M metagenome (IMG submission 26742) | reverse complement strand
TCGGATTTGCCGCTTCACCCGCAGCGGCAGCGACAGCGGAAGCGGCAGCTGTGGCGGGGGGGCCCGGAGTGCCCGGAATGATCGCCGTCGTCGTATGTATCGTATTTCTGTTTGCAGTGGGAATCCACGGCACAAAAAGAGAAGCTTAGGAGGCAATAATGGAAGTAGATGTGAGAGGACTTTCTTGTCCGGAACCGGTGATGCAGGTAGCTGCGGCTATTCGAAGCGGCGCAGAGGAAATCGTCGTGCTTTTGAGCGAGGCGCACTCGGTGGCAAATGTCAAGAATTATGCAATTGAACATGGATACCGAGTCCGTGAGGCGACGAAGGGGTTTGACTATCTGTTGACTCTTGAGAAATGAAGACATATATAGTGACTTTCTTCACTATTTCGGATGCCCTGATCGGTGAACGAGCGGCAAAAGAGATGGAGCTCGACGCCAGATTGATTCCCGTCCCTAGAGAAATCTCCACAGGATGTGGGATTTGTCTGAAGATGAAGACAGATGCCCCGGAAAAATTCTTGGAAACTTTAAAAAGAGAAGACGCGGAGGCACAGGCCTGCTTGGAATGGGAAGAAGGCATGGAATAATTAATAAAAGACGCTATCATAGCGTCTTTTGTTTCTTGCGCACGCTCTTGCAAGGGCGATGAGCCGCTCCTTCATAAAAAACGATTTGTATATCCAATATAAGGAATTCTTATGCGATATCTTAGATATATTCTTTACCATTTCAAACATAAGTGGTATGATTAGCTCGAAATTCGATGAAGATATTGTCTCTAAATTTGATGATCTTACCGTCATTTGCGACATCTTGTTCAATTTCTGCTTATTGATAAAACTCAGTCATCGGGCAAGCTTGTTTCCCGAATCGTCGATGAGGATATGCCGGTGAAGAGCTCAGACTTTCCACCTATCCTTATTTCTACAAGGACTGCTTCTATTTGGGCAAATCTGCCCGGCGCAATTACACATCATCATTTATGTAAAAGATCGTTTCTGTTAATCAGATAATTATCTATTTCATTCTGCAAAAGAAAAAGGAGGAAGAGTGCAGACAAATCTTGAAGAGCTAAAGCTGGCGGAGCTTCGCCAACTCGCTAAGGATCATCAATTGAAAGGCTGGAGTTCTTTGAACAAAGCCCGCCTTATTGAATTTCTAAAAGAGAACCTCAAAGCCGCAGAAGAACCGCAAAAAAAGAAGGTTCCGAGGCGCGAGCGTAAAAAGGAGCCCCTTGTCACTTCAAAGAAGAAAATAAAGAGCGTAAAAGAAGTAAAGGAAAAGGAAGAGGGGTCTGAATCAGACGTAAAAAAAGAGCCGCGCGAAATGGCGTTTCGTGAGGGGGCGGATCATGTGGACGGTTTTCTTGAGCTCGTTGAAGGCAAAGACTTCGGCTTCTTGAGGTTCGACAACTTCTCCTCTTCTGAAGAAGACGTCTATGTCTCTCCCAACTTCATCCGGCTTTTCAATCTTCGAACCGGAGACAAAATCCAGGGAGACGCCAAGAGAAATCAAGATACAGATCGCTTCCGCGCGCTTATTTACATAAAAGAAGTCAACAATGAAAACCCCTCTAAGTCTATTCACCGCAAACGCTTTTCGGATTTGACGCCCATTCATCCGAGGGAAAGGCTGCTCCTTGAAAACAGTCGAATCGAGTTGTCCACCAGGCTGATTGATCTGGTGAGCCCGGTCGGGAAAGGGCAGCGCGGCTTAATCGTCGCACCTCCGAAGGCGGGTAAGACGATTCTTTTACAAAACATCGCAAAAAGCATTGAAAAAAATCACCCCGAAGTGACGGTCATGGTGCTTCTGATTGATGAGCGTCCGGAGGAAGTGACGGAAATGAGAAGGAGCATCCACAGCGATGTCATCTCGTCGACCTTTGATGAATTGCCTTCCAATCATCTGCGGGTGGCGGATTTGGTTTTGGAAAGAGCTATGGGACTTGCGGAGATGGGAAAAGATGTCGTCATCCTGCTTGACTCCATTACAAGACTGGCAAGAGCTTTCAATCTGGAGACGGCTCCGAGCGGACGAACGCTCAGCGGCGGACTCGATCCGGCGGCCCTTCATGGACCCAAACGCTTTTTTGGAGCGGCGAGATGTCTCGAGGAAGGCGGGAGCATCACGATTCTTGCCACTGCCCTCATCGACACGGGTTCAAGGATGGACGAAGTGATCTTTGAAGAGTTTAAAGGCACAGGAAATATGGAACTTGTCCTTACACGTGCACTCTCGGAGCGGCGAATCTTCCCGGCGATCGACATTGCAAAGAGCGGTACGCGCAGAGAAGAGCGTCTTCTGACGCAGAAGGAGATGGAATTTGTCTGGAAACTTCGAAGAAACTTCAGCGAGCGCGACCAGGCGATTCTCCTTGAGGAGATGATTCACGACATGCTCCACACGGCAAACAATGATGAATTTATGGATATTTTCAGCTTGAGTCGATAGTCACTCAAGGCGGGGAAGAGGGGTGCGTAGAATAAATTCCTGCGTGATGGCGTGCATTTCCTCAGGGGTTTCTTTCATACCGCCTTGCACCCAGCTTGCCAGAATTCCCACGCTGCCGCTGGCGATATACTCAAAATAATAACTGAGCTTCGAGAGCCCTTGAGGAGAAACCTTACCGATGAACTCCTCCAGAAAGCTCTCTTTTCCTTTTTTATAGATGCGCATGACGATGTTACGATCATCATGTGTATTTAATGCCAGGGTCGCCAGATCGCTATTTTCGGCGATAAAATGATACGTCTCGAGAAAGATGCTCAATTTATTAGGCTGTGAATCGCTGAGGAGTGATTCATACCATTTTCCCTCTTCTTTCATAAAACGCTCCAATTTCTCCTCAAACGTCGTATACAGGTCTTCTTCAAGCCGGGTGTATAAATCGCGAAGATCCTGATAGTGGAGATAGAATGTCGAGCGATTGATCCCCGCCAGATCACAGAGTTCTTTGACGCTGATCTTCTCCAAAGGCTTTGTCTGCAAGAGGCGGGTGAAAGCTTCTCGAAGAAGTTTTTTTGTTCGAAGGATACGTCGATCGTAGATTTGGCTCATGTTCCCTCCAAATATTATATTTTTGTTATCTTACCACACTTAATCCACAACTGTCTATTAATAGACAGTTGTGGATATATTGGTGTTTGCTTTGAAGACGGAGCTGTTTTAGCATAAGAAGCGGAGAGAATATGAATACGATTGCTACATGGATTATCCGATTCAGGAAATTTTTGCTGGTCTTTTTTATTCTCGCGAGCGTAGCGGGACTCCTGCTTTCGACGCAGGTAAAAGTAAATTACAATTTGCAAGATTATGTGCCGGAGGACGCCGAGTCTACGAAGGCGCTTCATGTCATGGAAGAAGAGTTTGATCAGGCGATTCCCAATGTCCGCCTGTATGTTCCCGATGTCACTCCTGTCGAGGCGCTGGCTGTAAAGGAGGAGATTCTTCGCATCCCTCAAGTGAGCGGTGTCATGTGGCTGGACGACTTTTTGGACATGAAAGAGCCTCTGGAGATGCAAGATCCCAAAGTGGTGGAGGGGTTTTATGACGGAGGAGCGCTTTATCAAGTAACGACGGACCTGGATGATGCTCCGCAGACAATGCATCGCTTGCAGGAGATTGCCGGCGAGGGCGGAGCTGTCGAGGGTCAGCTGATCGACCTTGCGATGGCGCAGATGGCCGTTAATTCGGAAATCCTTATGATCATGGGTTTTATGATTCCTCTTGGACTTCTGATCCTGACGCTTTCGACGCGCTCTTGGATGGAGCCTCTGATTCTGCTGGCTACGATCGGGGTCGCCATATTCATCAATATGGGAACGAATATCCTTCTTGATGAGGTTTCCTTTATTACGCAGGCGGTAGCAGCCGTATTACAACTGGCTGTTTCAATGGATTATGCGATCTTTTTGCTCCACGCAAGAGAAGAATATCTGGCACAGGGATTCGATCGCTCGGAGTCGATGCGTCTGGCAATTATTAAGAGCTCCAATGCCATTCTCGCTTCCTCCATGACGACGGTTCTTGGGTTTCTTGCTCTCATATTTATGAGTTACAGAATCGGATCCGATATGGGGATCGTCTTGGCAAAAGGTGTCGTCTTCAGCCTTGTTAGCGTCATTTTCTTTATGCCGACCCTCATGCTGGCGATAGATGAAACACTTCAAAAAACGGCTCACCGATCGTTCCTCCCTTCTTTTAAAGGGTTGGGCGCGTTTATTGCAAAGTATGCGGTCTGGCTTCTGATTATAGGCCTTCTCTTCCCGGTGGCGTTTTTAGCTCAGAACAAAAATGATTTTATGTATGGGATGAGCGATTATGGTGCAGGCTCCAAAGAATCGGTGGACAGAGAGTTTATTATGGATCGATTCGGCCGCTATCTGTCGATGGCTTTGATGGTGCCTCAGGGAGACTGGGGTCGAGAATACGAATTGCATGAAGAGCTCAGATCGATGGACGAGGTGATCGCAATTACTTCTTATCAAACGGAGGTGGGAAGGCTGATCCCCTCCGGGATTTTGCCGAAAGATCAGTTATCTATGCTTTTAAGTGACAATTACAGCCGAATCATCTTGACGGTGAACTCTGAAAAAGAAGGCGATCAAGCCTTTGATCTGGTCGACACCATCCGCGACACCGCGCGAAAATACTATGGAGATGCGTACCATCTCATCGGAGAAAGTGTGGTGATGCGAGATATGAAGACGAGCATCAACCGCGACAATGTGATTGTAAACGGTCTCGCCATTGCCTCTGTTTGGCTGGTGCTTTTGATCAGTTTTCGCTCATTGAGCATTCCATTCCTTTTGATTCTCACCATTGAAGGAAGTATATGGATCAATCTCGCCATTCCCTATGTGACGGGAACCAGGCTCGCCTATATAGGCTATCTCATCATCAGCACTGTTCAGCTCGGTGCGACGGTGGACTATGCGATCTTATTTACTCAGCACTATCTGAGTAACCGCATAGATAATGACAAGCGCAAGGCGATTGAGCTGACAGTGAATCAGACATTTGCAACACTGATCACCCCCGCGATGATCCTCAGTCTGGCCGGAGTCATCTTGTCGATCGTCTCTTCTCTTGAGGTAGTGTCCCAATTGGGAACGGTGTTGGGAAGAGGTGCATTCTTGTCTTTTTTGATGGTCAACTTCTTTTTGCCGGGTCTTCTCTATATCTCTGATTCACTGATAGAAAAGACGACTTGGAAAGTGAAATTTTTACGGAGGTCGCCATGAAGCGAATAGTCAGTCTTGCTATCGCCATACTCCTTCTTTTTTCCTCTGCCGTCCTCGCGCAGCCGCTGATTGCTCTTCCACAGAAGGAAGAAGTGGTGTATGCAAAAATGAATCCATCCGGCCATGTGGAGGAAGTCATTATCGTCAATGCTTTTTTAGGGCAGGGGAGGGAGCTCTTTGATTACGGCAATTACACTGAAGTGCTCAATCTCACCGATACAAGTACTCTTCGCCATGGATTTACAGAGGTATATGCGGAGACGGATGCACAGGACTTCTTTTATCAGGGGAAGGTTCGAAACAATCTGATGCCATGGAATGTCACGTTCAGATACGAACTTGACGGAAAAGTGTTTTCTCCCGAGGCCCTCAAAGGTCAGAGCGGAAACCTCGTCATTCGCGTCAAGGTGCGGCAAAATGAGGAAGTAAATCCTCTATTCTATGAAAATTACATGCTCCAGATTTCGATGAATTTCGATCAGAAATACTTCAGCAATATTGAAAGTGAAGGGGCCACGATTGCATCTTCCGGAGAGACAAAGGTGGTCAATCTCACCTCTCTTCCCGGTAAAGAGGCGGATTTTATCATCCAGGCGAAGGCAAAAGATGCCCATCTGGGCCAGATTCAGATAGCCGGACTTCCCTTTGAGCTGTTTATGGAGCTTCCCGATATCAGTCAGTACACGGGAGATTTAACGCAGCTTCAAAATGCCATTGCGATGATAGCGGGGGGAGTCAGTGAGTATGTCGGCGGAGTCGGGCAGCTGAGTGATGCGGCAGATCAACTCGAAGGGGGCATCGGAGAACTTTACGATAATCTTGGAGCCATCAAAGGTGGAATGGAGCAGCTTCATGCCGGTCGTGAACAGTTCGATGAGGGGCTGAGACAGTATTCGGAGGGAATGCAGGAGTTTAAAGGTGGAATGGATCAGCTCGTAGAAGGTATCGAGCAGTTCAGCTCCGGCATCGATCAACTTCGAGAAGGAAGTCAAGGGCTGGCTCAAGGCCTGCAGACACTTGCCTCTGAAGGCGACAAACTGGTTGCGGGCTCTCAGCAAATTTTGGCGGGATTTGAGGCGATGGACGCGCTGATGTCTTTTCCGCTCAACGATGCGGAAGTCGAGCTTTTGCTCTCGATTCTTCAGACATTTTCTGCATCCTTTGATCAATTTGCACAGACGGTAGATGCCACAGACTTTGATACATTTATCGCTCTTTTAAATGATGCCTTGACACGCTTTGAAAGCAGCATGGCTCGAATGGATGAGATAGCTGCCGCTCTTGACAGCGACGTGATCAAAGCGAACTTGGATATCTCAGGCAGCAGCAATACTCAACTGGAAGCGACCCTCTCTTATGTGGAGCACTACAGACAAAAACTCTATTCGGAGACGGCTGAACTTCGTGCCATCCACGCCTCTCTCAATGGACTCAAGCCTCTTGTGCAGGGAATGATCGACTCTTTGAGCATTCTCAGAGATGAGTATGAAGTTGTGCGGGGTCTGATTTCGAGGCTCAATACGACGATTCAGGCCTTCAATCCGGAGGAGCTCTCTCAACTCAAAGAAGGGATTCAGGTGTTCTCCGCCGCTTACGGTGAGTTTCACAACGGGCTGGAGATGTATGTCGGAGGGGTCAAGCAGGCGGCAATCGGCGCAGAGGCACTTGACAAGGAAGGTGTTGCACAGCTGCAGGCGGGCGCCGGAGAGTTTGCCGGGGAGAGTGAGAAAATCTCTTCGGGCGTCAACCAACTGGCGGAGGGATCACAAACGCTCAGTGATTCTCACGCTCAACTGATGGCCGGAGATCGGGAACTGATCAGCGGAATGGGCCAATATGAACAGGGCATGGGTTTGCTCTTCAGCGGATTTGGCAGTTTTTCGAGGGGAATTGGAGAACTGGCCGGCGGAGGAAATCAACTCAGAAGCGGTGCAAATACACTGAGAAATGAAACGAGCAATATGAGCGAGCAGATGAAAGCGAAAATTGAAGAGGCAATGGGCGATTTCATCCCCGGTGAATATGAACTGGTATCTTTTGCAGATGAGAGAAACACAGGCATCCAAAAAGTGCAGTTTGTCTACCTCACGCAGGCACAGTCACCGGAAGAGACTGTCGAAGAGGTCGTTGTCGAAGAGCCTGAAAAGAGTTTCTGGGATAAGTTTCTCGATATATTTCATTAAATGAAAACGACTGCTGTATCTTCGCGTGGAGGCACAGCAGTTTTTTGTTGCAAATAATGAAATACAATGGAACAAATCCGGGATATATACTAAATAGAAGCGGATGCACACTTCTTTCCTTCACATGTAACTTAACTATGTGTGAAAGAAAGTGTAGCAGAGCCAGGCAAGAAAATGATTTATCATAACTACTCTCCCGCCGTCCAACTGACGGGGAAAATCGGAAAGCAGTCTTTGCCTCGGTAAATTAAAGCGTTAGTGAAGGGTTAATTCTGTACTATTGTTCCATTCTCCATGATATGGATTTGATCATAGATATTGCTGTCGGCTTCAGTGTCACCATGACTGGCGATGACAATTGTTTTTCCGCTTTCCTTAGCAGAAAACAGATCTTCCAACAGCAGGGCCCGGTATTGCTTATCAAGCGCATTGAATGGTTCATCTAGGAGAAGAATATTCGGGTTTTCCATGAAAGCCTGAGCAAGCGCGAGTCGCTGGCGCATTCCCAGCGAGAGTGCCTTGACCTTTTTGTTTCTCTTATCATACAACCCGAAATGCTTCAGGTACGCATCAATAGTTTGTTTTCCGATTTTACGGTTGATATCCGCGAGGAATTTGAGATTGTAGTATGCTGATTCGTGCATAAGAAAAGAAGGATTCTCAATGATGACCCCGTACGATGGGCGCTTTGAGAAAACGATCTCTCCTGAAGTTGGACGGATTAGTCCAGCCAGTAAACGAAGGAGCATTGTTTTACCGCATCCGTTATGGCCGGTGAGAAGATGTGCGCTTCCCGGATGAAGATTTAGATAGATGGAGTGAAGTATTTCCATATTATTAAGGTGGAATGAAGCGTTGTGGACGGTAATCATCGAGTCCTCCTGGTAAGATTATTTAGTGATAGACGCCTGCCCTTCGGATCCGCTGAAGAGCAAAATACCCAAGGAAAAGTGCCGCCGGAAACAGAAAAACCTGAAGAAGCATCATCGGCAACTCTCCGGGCGGATTCGCATATAGAGGAATCAGAACTCTCAGCCATGGGATTCGGAAAGCCAACAGGGTAAGTAGAACGTAAACGACAAACAGGATGATATGCAACAATTCGGTTTTTTTCAAGACTAGGGATGCTGAAAAGTACAGGAGCGCCCAGGCAGACAGTAACCAGAAGACTTCTGCAGAAAACAGAAAACTCTGCAGAGCGCTTTCCTCTTCCACAACTAAGAACAGAAACTGTTGGACGCTAAAGATGCCGACGAAAGCCAGTGGAGGCTGAAGGATACGAAAGAAAGCGAGTATATAGGAATTATTTTGACTATCTATCCGTACAAAAAGATAGTTTTTCATTCGTAGGATACTGTCAAAGTGCATGCGCAAAGCTGAAAAAAGTATAAAGATAAAAACCAGCTGCAAGGCAAGATAAGGAAATAGGATCGAGCCGGTTTCGTGATGAAACGGAAACCAGATCTGAGGCATTACGGAGGTTAAAGAAGACTCGGATTTCAAAAGAAGAAAACAGAAGAACTGAACCCCCAGGATTACGAAAAAGTTTCTTCGCATAGGAACAGTCCTTTCGTAAGTCGCAAGTAAAGCACAAATAAGATCCCGATCTGGGCGCAGAGTGCAAGAGCGAGGAACTTGCCCGGATCGTCGAGGAGGCTAATGACTGAGAGTTTTGGTAGGAAGAAACGAATTGTCCCGAACAGCATAATAAAAAAGACATTGATTAGGATACACAGGAACAGGCTTGTATTTTCCTTTCGAATTGATAGATCCAGAGCATAATAGCCGGATATACCAAGGCATGAAAACACAAAATTCTGAAGTGCAAAGAAAGCGACCGTCCGAACCGAAAGGTTTGTCTGTCCCGCGATGAGCAGAGGGAAGAGGCTCAGTATTAGGTACATGGCGCTTAAATATGCAGCATTTTTTATGATATGCAGGAATAGATACGAAGCGGTATCAGAACTGATCCGGGAGTAAATCATGGGATTATATAACTTCACTCGTAGAAAACACACATGAAACAGTGTGAAGAAGCCAAATCGAAGGAAAACAGCATGCCAATGGATGAGCGTGGCATAGACAAACTCATCCGCCCTCAGACCGCTTTGAAAAGCCGGACGAAATTCGTCGACCATATACACAGCAAGGATTAAATAAAGCATATGGATGAGCCAGGGGCCAAGTCTTCTACTCATAAAAACCGCTTTCCAAACGTTCGCCTGTTCAGTGAGAAAAGGATGAGGGCAACGAAAATTAAAAACAGATAGAACAGCAACATCACGGAGAAAGTGGACCAGTGGAAGTTACCGGTTAATATCGTGCGCTGGATGTACAAAAGCTCATATGGGATGATTGCCAAAAAGAAAGAGCGAAGGCTTGGGAAGAGGTTTGCGATGGTACTTCCAATAATCAGCGGGAGTAAGAGAAAGCCGACAAGCGGGATTGCCTGAAGAATATAAATATTTCGAATCAATAGATATAATGCGGACGTGAGGGCATTGACAAGAAGGCTCAAGAAGATACAGAGCGCAACCGAAATCAGCAGAAAAGCGATTCCTGCCACAGGTCCGAACGAAGAACCTTGAAAGAATCCGATGCCCATTTCAAACGAGTTCAGAGCCAGCGCAAGCACGAGAATACAGAAAAAGTGTAGGAACAGTAAAATTGTCAGGTAAACGGACTGCGCGATGAGGAGATCTCGATAGAACGCGCAATATTGTGTTCTCGTCATAATCAGATTTCCATATCCACTGTTTAGTCTCTTCAGTGGCTCGGCCGAGAGGTGGATTCCGATAAAAGCGAATAGCGCCATCACAAACAGCTGATAATACTCGCTTTGAAAAATGAATCGGAACAAATAGGAAAGCGCTTTATTCTCGTGGAGAAACTGTTTGACAGCGGAAAGATTGATATCTACATCTTTGCTTTGCTCCATTTGAACGAATTCCTGATAATTTAGGTGACTTTCATAAAAGCTAAGAGAAGCAATAAAGGTGAGGAGAAGTAAAATTAGGAACGTGCTTTTTGAGAAGAAGAGTTTTTTAAATTCGATGATCACCATCCTGGGCTCCTTAGTAATATAACAGTGAGCTGTGGGTATCAGAAAGTGGTAATTAATCGGCAGAAAAATCCAATCGGATGGTATCTGTTCCCAATTGGTTCCATGCAGGCTTAATTTGGCCGTAATAATAGTAACCGATCACCCCGGAGTTTCCTGTGCCTGTGGATCTGCCTCCGACGGCAGGAACGGCAACCCAGTCACTGCAAGGAGAATAGTTCGAATTGACGAGTCGATATTCAGGGTAAGACCACATCGTTTTTGTATAGGTGTCTACTCGAAAAGTTGTAGAACTAGTAGTTTTTGTGTCACGTAGCTCTAGGCTTTCTGTCGTGTATGTCGTTGGAGACTGGCCTCTGGTCAGCTGATAGGTACCGGGATTGCTCCAAGCAAATACAGCACCGGTGAGTAGAAGGAAAAACATTAAAAAAACAAAACGAATCATAAATGAATGAGTTTTGTTCATTGCATACTCCTCGATAGAATTTCTTCAAATTATAAACAGGAAGGATCTTCCAGCAGCTCACTATTTAATATATATATAACTTATATCAATCACTATTTTCAGTATATGGTGATATATAGAATATTGTCAAGTTGTTGTACACGAACTAAAGAGTTTTGTGTAAATGTTCTTGTAGTATAAGCAGGAATAAGAGCGAGGGAACGGTTAACGGGGCGAGGAAAACATCTCTAACAAGTTTGCGCATACCGCGCCTCTTCACGAAGGAATTGCTCTTTGCTCCTTGTGACTCGCCTCAGGCGCTTATTCAGACTTTCTGCCGGGTTGTTGATGAAAAGAGAACGGCGGGTGGGTTCCGGGAAGGCGAAATAGGAAAACAGGTTGTCTTTTCTTTTGAGCATGTCCGCAAGCTTAGGTTCGTGTTTCTTCGAAGAAGAGGTCAGGGTTATACTAAAGGGGAAAACATAATGATAAAGAAGGTTTCGGTTCAGAGCCTACACAATAAGCGTGCTTATCAATTGTGTAAATGGGACAGATAGGAGAGTGAATAGGAGCATGCATCAGACTGTCATCCATCCGTTTCGGCCTCTATTTCAAGCGGATTCAAAAATTTTGATTTTAGGTTCTTTTCCCTCTGTCAAGACCAGAGAATACGGTTTCTTTTACGGTCATCCCCGAAATCGATTCTGGCCTTTGCTTGCGAGGATTTTTGACGTGACATTGAGTGCGGATCTTGAAGAGAGAAGGGCTTTCCTATTGAAGCACCGGATTGCCGTCTATGATGTCATTAATCGCTGTGATATCATCGGTTCGAGTGATTCCAGCATTCAAAACGCCATTCCCTCGGATTTAAGTCCGATTTTTCATGAGGCGGATATACAGCAAGTATTCTGCAACGGCGGAACTGCTCATCGCTATTATCAAAAATATCAAGAGCAGCAAACAGGACGTAAAGCTGTTCGGCTGCCTTCCACCAGCCCTGCCAATACAAGATATTCTATGGAAGATTTATATAAGCACTGGAAGATAATAAAAGAGTATTGAAGAAATGGAAAGAAGTGTTTTTTGACTTTTCTCTTTCGAGTTATTAGAGATTATGCAAGTGAGCCATAAAGAAATATTGCTTAACGCTTTCGGTGAGTGCAATAGATACGACAAATTTGGCAGGGGGGATTATGAGCGTCCACAAACAACATAAAGCAAGAGAGCCGGATGACCATTTTGACAGGGGCAGACTCGAACATATAGTGGCAGGCAATGAAGGTCGAGTGCTCGATGGCAGAAGGACGCCGGGCTATATTGAAAGCTACGACAGCGAAAGTGCGATGTTTATATGGAGAATTACAGATTTTGAAGACAAGGGAAAATGCTGGATAATCCCTGCAGAAGAAATCAACAATTATCAGTTTAGAAAAGGCAGCTCTTTTTTATCACCTGCTGAAGTGGAAAGAGTATCGAAACAATGCGAGAGATTTAAGCAGAAGCTAAATATCTCTAAATCTGAAGATGTGTTTGAAAACACACATAAAGCAATTGAAAAACAGGTAAAATTCGCTGTCGAGTGGATACATCAAAACTCCGGATTTTTTAAAAAGAAAAAGCGTCTTGACATCCATTCAAAAGAAGGCGACCAAGATTTGTTTGACGATATTGCGCAATATTTGAAACAATTAGGCGTCTTTGAATTGGAAATCAAAACGGCAGAGCAATACTTACTAAACCCATATTCAGGCGAATGGATGAAGGGAATGAAAATAGCAATGGCCGAGATGGGATTGATCGATTATTTTGGAGGCGTACCGAGGACAAAAGATATTTTTGCCGATATTGGGGATAAGGTTTTAAGGAAAAAATATGTTATTGCTCGCATGGCTTTTATACGAGCTGTTTTCGGTTTGTCCGGCTTTTCAGAAGTCTCTTTATATAGAGGGATGTCAAGCGAGATAGATTTTTATCCGACGCCAAGCACGTTGCTTTCGGCAACCTTTTCTTTAGAAGTAGCGAAGGAGTTTGCCTCCATGAACAGTGAATGTAAGCCGAGAAGTGCATATTGTGTCAAGTTTGCTTATCCTGTCGATCGTCTATTTATGACATTTTTTGAAACGAAGCAATTCAATGGGAGATATCAGGAGCAAGAGGCGGTCATCTGTTACCGGCAAAAGATAAGCTTTTAAACTCCGGCGCTCTAAGCGCGGGTTTGAAGCAAACTGCGAAAATGAAAGTGCACCGATGAAGGAACTATGATACAGCGAGGCTGCAAATCAAAGAAGATCCTTCAGCATCCATCGCGGGTGACATGTGATGTCTCGGATATCACAATGGCTACAGCCAAAGACAGGGGGAGAGTGTTCAGCGTCCGTGTAGGAAAACCCTTCTTTTTCGAAGAAACCGGGAGATTTGGCGACGAGCCAGATCCGCGCAGCTCCTCGGTTGCGGGCTTCATCGACGACCTTTTGCAGAAGGCGGCTGCCGCGTTTGCTTTTTCGATATGCGGGAAGAACCGCAATGCCGTCGACGACCCAATGGCCTTCTCTGAGGCCGAGCGTGGCCGCGCCCACGAGCTCGCCGTCTTCCATATCGATCCAGATCTTTTGAATATTTCGATCGACGGGCTCATTTCCCATTTCGAGCCCCTGATCTAAAAACAGAGCATCCACTGCCTCTTGTTGTTTCGTTGTCGTGATCATTGATCGCCTCCTTGTACAGATATAATATAACGTTTGCTTCCGGCTTTCCAGCGATTGGGTGAAAATGCTTGCAAGGCAGAAAAAATGGTGCTATGATAACAAAGTTACTACTGAAATTGGAAGAGAGGTGATTTTCCATGAAAAAAGATATCCATCCGGATTACCATGAGGTCGATGTGGTCTGCGCCTGCGGAAACACCTTTAAGACGCGTTCGACCAAGGATACGATTCGTGTAGAAATCTGCTCAGCTTGCCACCCTTTCTTTACAGGGACCCAAAAAGCGCATGAACGCGGCGGAAGAGCTGAGAGATTCAGGAAAAAATACGGCATAGAAGATTAGAGGCAGCTCTAATCTTTTTTCTTCTCGAGTGAAATATGGGTTCATAGGGTAAAAATTAATTATGGCAAAATTATATTTTCGCTATGGAGCGATGAATTCGGGGAAGACCACGGCACTGTTGCAGGTGGCATACAATTATGAGGAGAGGGGCATGAATGTGCTCCTTATGAAACCGGGGATCGATACTAAGGGATCGGATCTTCTCGTCTCACGCCTTGGTGTTAAAAGAAAAGTGGATTACTTGATTGACTCGGAAGATGACATTGTCGCTTGTGTGCAGGATGCTTTGGAACAAAAGCCGATCCACTGCATCCTCATCGACGAGGCGCAGTTTCTCACGACAGATCAGGTAGACGAGCTGTTTCTCGTGGTGCTCCACTTGGACATTCCTGTCATCTGCTACGGTCTGCGTACGGATTTCTTGATGAACGGTTTTCCCGGGAGCACGAGACTCCTGCTTTTGGCACATTCTATCGAAGAGTTGAAGACGATTTGCAGATGTGGCAGAAAAGCCGTCATCAACGGCAGAAAGGTCAATGGACAATATGTCTTTTTCGGAGATCAGGTGGCGATTGAAGACGGCAGTGAGACGACGTATGAATCATTGTGCGGACAGTGCTACCTAAAGCTTCGAGAGGAGGCGGACATTGGCTAAAGTCAGCGTCGGCGGTCAAGCTCTGATTGAGGGGGTCCTCATGAGGGGCCCCTCAGGGATAGCGCTCTGCGTGCGGACGGAAGACGGAGAAATCTATTGTGAAGAACAATCGATTCTTTCTCCGCCCGCGGGTCTCTGGAGACTTCCGGTCTTTCGAGGAGTGTACTCACTCGTTCAGTCGCTCAAAATCGGTCTCGCCGCGCTCAATCGATCCGGTGAGTTTTTTGGTGCGGCTGAGGCGAGTTCGTTTGATGTATGGCTGGAGCGCCGTTTCGGCGCGGAAGCGGGAGCAAAGATCTCCATGGCTTTGACGATGGCAACAAGTGCTGCGTTGGCCGTGGTGTTTTTTATGGCCATGCCGACGCTTCTCGTAGGCCTTTTACAAAGATGGATTCAAGTGCCGATTGTCTTAAGTCTCCTGGAAGGTGTCGTCAAAATGGCTTTGTTTTTCGGATACGTGCTGAGTATCCGGCGAATTCCCGAGATCTACCGCGTGTTTCAATATCACGGGGCAGAGCACAAGGCTGTATTTAATTATGAGTCCGGCTTGTCGTTGAGTGTGGAAAATGCCAGAGGGTATTCGACGCTTCATCCGCGCTGCGGCACCAGCTATGTATTTTTTGTGTTGACGCTGAGCATCCTTTTCTTCTCTTTTGTATCTTGGACAAGCCCTCTACTGAGGACGGCGCTGAAGATCGTTTTTCTTCCCGTCGTCGCCGGTCTGGGCTTTGAACTTCTCCGCTTTACGGCGAAGGAAACTCCCTTGGTTCGTTTTTTGCGCGCCCCCGGACTGATGCTCCAGAAGATTACGACGGCTGAGCCTGATGATAGCCAAATTGAAGTGGCGCTGGAAGCGTTGAAAAGAGTCGTGCCCGGTGAAAGTTAGTGATCTTTTGGGAAACAGAGTGCACCGCACACTTCTTCAGAAGGTGATGAACAAGAGCTTGGAAGAGCTCTTTTTAGAGCCGCAGGTGCAGCTGAGCGCGGAGCAAGAAGCTCAGTTTCAGACTATGCTTGCAAGATACGCCTCCGGCACACCGATTGCCTATCTTCTCGGAGAACAGGCGTTTTACGGAAGGTCCTTTCTGGTAAATGAAGACGTCCTGATCCCGAGGCCGGAGACAGAGGGTCTTGTAGAGAGAGCTTTGAAAATCACCGCGGATCGAGTGCTTGAATTGTGCACGGGAAGCGGTGTTTTGGCGGTCACGCTTGCCATAGAAGGCAGAGAGGTCAGCGCTGTCGACATCAGCTCCCGAGCGTTGGAAGTGGCAAGGCAAAATGCGAAAAAACATGGAGTCCATGTGCATTTTATGGAGGGAGACCTCTTCTCCAAGGTACAGGGAAAGTATGATCTGATCATCGCCAATCCTCCTTATATCGATTCAAAGGAGCTGAGAAAACTTGATGTGTTTTCTCAAGAGCCGACCGTTGCGCTTGATGGCGGAGAGCGGGGAATGGAGATCATCGCAAGAATTCTTGAAGAAGCGCCGAAGTTTTTGACAGAGGGCGGAATTCTACTGCTTGAAATAGGCTGGGATCAGGCCGAAGAAGTAAAAGAGAAAGCGTCGGGCTATGAATGTGTTACGATAGAAAGAGATCTCTTTGGGCGAGACCGCTATGTCATCGCCCGATATGGGAGGAAGAATGCTGGATAAGTTAGACAATATCGAAAAAAAATATAGGGAACTGGAGTTGATGATCGCAGACCCCGAGGTCATTGCCGACAACAGGCAGTGGCAGAAATACGTGATCGAGCACAGCGAGTTGACGCCTCTTGTCAAAAAGATAGTGGAGTATCGCCGCACTCTTGAAGAGATGGAAGGAGCTCAGGAGCTGATCGACTCAAGTGATCCGGAAATGAGAGAGCTTGCCGAGATGGAGTATGAAGCCCTCAAAGAAAAAGAAGAAGAACTCCAAGCGGAGATCAAGATTCTTCTTTTGCCCAAAGATCCAAGCGATGAGAAAAATGTCATCCTGGAAGTTCGCGCCGGAGCCGGAGGGGATGAAGCGGGGCTGTTTGCCTCCGAGCTGCTTCGCATGTATATGCGCTATGCGGAGAATCAGCGCTGGAAGACGGAGATGATCGACTACTCTGAAAATGAAGTGGGAGGCATCAAAGAGGCGTCCGTGCAGATCAAGGGAAAGGGCGCCTATTCGAAGCTCAAGTTTGAATCCGGAACGCATCGAGTTCAGCGCGTTCCCGAGACGGAAAGCGGCGGGCGCATCCACACTTCCACAGCTACTGTCGCCGTTCTTCCCGAAGCGGATGAACTCGACTTTGAACTGGATCCCAATGATATCCGGACCGATGTATTTCGCTCATCCGGCCACGGTGGACAATCTGTCAACACGACAGACTCCGCTGTCCGATTGACGCATATTCCCACGGGGATGGTCGTCACATGCCAAGACGGAAAGAGCCAACAGATGAACAAAGAGCAGGCTATGAAAGTTCTTCGATCGCGCCTGTTTGACAAGATGCGAAGCGAGCAGGAACAGGCCATTGCCAGCGAGCGAAGACTTCAGATCGGGACAGGGGACCGTTCCGGAAAAATACGAACGTATAATTTTCCGCAAGGACGCATTACCGATCACCGCATTCAACTCAGCGTCTACCAGCTTGAAAATTTTATGCTTGGGCAGATCGACGAGATGATTGAAGCGCTTGCGACGAATTATCAGGCAGAACTCCTGCAATCAATGGAATACTGATGTGAATGATGAAGCTCCTTTTCTTTGTGAAAAGGAGTTTTTTGAATTCCTATGCCTTAGTGCTTCTCGACTCGACATCAAAAAGCGGTATATACGGGTGAATGGGCGGTTTGAGTGATAAACATTGATTGTCGACAAATGATTAAGAGTTATATATTTTTTAATGTTAATAAATAATTTGTAATCTTACAGGTGCCAGGTTGTTTAATAGGTAAAAATAAGAAAATCCGCCAAAAAAGTTATAAATATTGGTATTTCTTCGCATTTACGTGTACAATAATAAAAAAAGAATACTGAACAAATTGATAAAATAATAGTATTTCCTGTTCTCGCGGGTATATTCTTTTATATTATGAAAAATAAATGCAAAACAAAATTGTTGCGAGAAGACGGTCTCATGGAAGCGGTTGAGATTTTGTTGCGGGGGGATACGCTCATTTTCCCAACGGAAACGGTATACGGGCTCGGAGCTCGTTTTGATCACGACCAAGCGCTTCGAAGCGTCTTTGAAGCGAAAGGTCGCCCTGCCGACAATCCGCTCATTTTACATGTGGCAGATGCTTCCTGGGTGGAAGAGATTGCCGATGATATTTCGCCCCGGGCGCATGAATTGATGAAGATGTTTTGGCCGGGACCTCTCAGCCTTGTTTTAAAAAAGAAGGATCGTGTTTCTCATTTGATCAGTGCCGGTTTGCCCAGTGTTGCGGTGCGTTGCCCCTCACACCCGCTGGCGCGTCGGCTTTTACAGGAGGTAGGTGTGCCTGTTGCCGCGCCGAGCGCCAATCCTTCGGGTCGCCCCTCTCCCACAAGGGAAATCGATGTCTTGGAGATGGTGGGAAAGGTAGGCGGGATTCTTCTCGGAGGCGACTGCGAGGTGGGACTGGAGTCGACGGTGCTCGATCTCAGCGGGGAGAGAGCCTTGGTGCTTCGCCCCGGCGCCGTTACGACGGAGGAATTGAAAGAGTTTTTGCCTGAGGTGGAAAGATATACAGGGGATCCTGAAAAAGCTCCATCGCCCGGTCTGCGTTATCGCCATTATGCGCCGGATGCAAGTGTGATTGTGCTTCGAGGATCAGAAAGAGCAATTCGCTCTTTTATTGTATCGAGCCCGAAGACGAGTTGTTTCCTATTGCCTTTTGAATGGGATCTACCCTTCGATCAGACGCGGATCATCGCTTTTGTGCCGGAGAGTGATCTTGAGGCGGCCGCCTCCCAATTTTACGCTCTTTTGCGCGATGCGGATAAAGCCGGCATGAAGGAAATATATGTCGTGGAGTTTCCCCCCGAAGGGATTGGAGAAGCTCTGACGGATCGCGTATGGAGAGCTTCCGGCGGAAGAGTGAAGACATTGGAGGATGCATGAACATTGTGGTTGGAAGTGATCACGCAGGATTTGAATTAAAAGAGCATATTAAAAAGATGCTAAAGGACAAGGGGATGAAAGTGGATGATCAAGGCACTTATTCAGAAGAAAGCGTCGATTATCCGGATTATGCAAAAAAAGTCTCCGAAGTCGTACTTAGAGGAGAGGCTGTTGGAATTTTGATCTGTGGAACCGGCATCGGCATCAGCATGGCCGCCAATCGCCACCCGGGCATCCGTGCAGCTCTTTGTGAAAATGAATTTACCGCTCGTATGGCCAGGGCCCATAATGATGCCAATATCCTATGTATGGGAGGGCGCGTCGTAGGGACGGCTCTGGCAGAAAGCATTGTCAATACATTCCTATCCACATCATTTGAAGGCGGACGACACGCCCGTCGAGTGGATAAAATCGAACGATAGGAGGTCTATATGTCCCATCCGTCGGTGCTGGCGATAACAGAAGCTGAAGAAAAAGCCAGAGCCATCGTCGAAGAAGCCGGAAAGAAAGCCGCTGCCCTTCATGAAAACGCGGCGAGACAGATAGAGGAGCTTACTGTCTCGATGAAGGAAAAAGTCCATAGGGAGATAGAACACAAGAAGGAGGAGGCAAGGAACGCCGCCGAGCGCCAGTCAGCTCCCATTCTTGAGGAAGCCAAGGCAAAAGCTGAAGAGATGCTGCGGATCCCCGATGAAACGATGGACAGAGCGGTGAATTTCATCATCGAAAGGATTCTCGAATAAATGGCTATTGTACAGATGAAGCGCTTCGAGCTTTTCAGCTTCTCTCAAAGCGCTCAAAAGCTGCATCGAGCTCTGCAGTTGTTCCGAGACGTTCACTTTTATGACTTGCGCCGGGAAGAGCAGGCGGAAGAAATTCCGCTTCATCAAGCGCTGGATATATCGGCCCTGGAAGAAAAAGAATCACTTCTGGGCAATTTGCGCTGGATGCACCGCGTGCTCGAACCTTATGACACAAGGCCGAAGGGACTTAAGGCGATGAAAGAAGGCCTTGATGTCCTGACACTGCCCGAACTGGAGGCAAAAGCCGCTTCGGTAGACTATAAGGCTGATTTTAAACGCCTGAATACGCTCTATCGGAAGAAAGAGGATCTTGAGTCAAGAATCCACACGCTGGAAGAGACGATTCGCGAACGAAGGCCCTGGGAAGTTCTCGACGTTCCCCTTAAAACCCTCTCATCCGGCAATATGGTGGATATGTTTTTGGGCACTGTTCCTAAAAAGTTGAGTCCTGCCATGGAAGAGGCTGTTGAAGAATTTGCCCTGAGTTCACTTGAGCGAGTAAACGAAGTGGGACAGAGTGATTATTATCTTTTCATTTCTCATCGCTCGGAGGCGGAGGCGTTTCGAGATACGCTTCGTCGCTATGGTTTTTCGGAGGTTGTCTTTTCAAAAGGAACGACAGTCTCTGAGCTCCAGAAAGAAGCCGGAGCGGAGATCGAAAAGCTCAGAACGGAAGTGGAAGAGGTGCAAAAGCAGATCGTTCCGATGGCTGAAAACCTGCCTTATTATGAGGCCGCTTATGACTATGAGTCCAATCTTCAGCTTAAGATCGATACGGCAAAACAGTTCTTGAGGACGGAGAAAGTCGAGTGGATCCGTGGCTATATTCCGGCTGAAAAGGAAACGGACTTTCGCAAACTCTTAGATGAGACGCTATCAGAAGGATATCATTTGGAGATGGAAGAGGCTTCGGTAGAAGATCCTCAGGTCCCGATTGCTCTAAAGAATAATAAGTTTGTCGACAGTTTTGCGAGCATCACCGCTATGTACACTCTTCCGACATATGGCGAAATTGATCCCACACCGTTTTTCGCGCCGTTCTATTGGGTGTTTTTTGGCATGATGGCTGCTGATATTGCGTATGGCTTAATTGTCTTGGTCGGCACGTTATTGGTGCTGAAATTTGCTAACTTGAAGCCCGCTATGCGGAAGTTTGTACGCTTTTTCTGCTATCTTTCCGTTTCTATGACGATTTGGGGCGCTTTCTACGGATCGTTCTTTGGTGATCTGATTCCTCTGCCTGCCGTCTTTGACACACAAAAAGACTTCATCCCGATGCTGATCATGTCCATCGCTTTTGGTGCGGTGCATCTTTTCTTCGGTTTAGGTCTCAGTGGATATATGGCCCTAAAACAGGGAGACTGGCAGAGTGCCGTCTACGATGTCCTATTTTGGTATATGGCCGTCATCGGCGCATGCGTCTTTGGCATCGGCACCATGATGGGTTTGTCACCGATGATTGTAAGCGTTACAAAATGGATTATGATCGTCGGAATGGTGGGCATTGTGTTGACCGGCGGAAGAGAAGCGCAAAGTATCGGCGGAAAACTGGCGATGGGGGTGTACTCGCTCTATAACATCACCGGTTATGTCGGCGACTTTGTCTCCTATTCCCGTCTTATGGCTCTGGGTCTGGCAGGTGGGTTTATCGGCCTGGCTGTCAACCTGATCGTTCGCATGTTGGCGGGAGCGGGGATTATTGGCTTAATTCCCGGAATCGTCGTGTTTGTAGTGTTCCATTTGTTTAATATTTTCTTGAGCATGTTGTCGGCATATGTTCATACGTCAAGGCTGACGTATGTTGAATTTTTCGGTAAATTTTACGAAGGCGGGGGGATTCCGTTCCGACCGTTTGTAAAAGAACCAAAGTATTCACAATTTCCAGAAAATTACTAGGAGGAAAAAATGACATTGACAGAGTTCTTTATTCAGTATGGCGGTGTTGTATTGGGAGGATTGGGTGCGAGCCTTGCCGTTTTGATGGCAGGCATCGGCTCGGCGATCGGCGTCGGTATCGCCGGACAAGCGGCAGCAGGTATTATTATTGAGGAACCGGAAAAGTTCGGTAAATCCTTAGTTCTTCAGCTTTTGCCCGGCACACAGGGTCTGTACGGCTTTGCCATCGGATTGGTTGTCATGCTGGGATTGACGCCCGATATGCCGCTGCAAAAAGGTCTGTACATTTTTGTGTCGGCTTTGCCCATTGCTTTTGTAGGTCTCTTCAGTGCCATAGAGCAGGCAAAGGTGTCGATTGCAGGACTCAACATTCTTGCTAAAAACGAAGAACATCAGACGAAAGGAATTATTTACGCAGTCATGGTTGAAACGTATGCCATCCTGGCATTCGTTATGTCGCTGATTCTCATTTTGCGCGCTTAATCTTAGGAGAGTATATTGTCTACGATTACAAATATTACGGAAAAGATTTTAGCCGAGGCAAATGAGCAGGCGGAGGCCGTCCTGAAAGAGGCGCAAGAGAAGACGGAGGAATTGCTTCTCAAGCGTCGCAAGGATTTAGAGACGGAAGGGGAGAGGGAACTCGAAAAAGCAGAACGCACAGCTGCTGCCATGAGCGAGAGACTGGTAAACGGAGCGGTGCTCGAAAGCAGAGACGTGCTCCTTAAAGCCCGTCAGGATCTTCTCGACCGCGCTTTTGATGCGGCTGCGCAATCGCTTAAAAATATAAGTGATGAGGAATATGGGCTCTTTTTGAAAAAGATGCTGGAACGGCTGGATTATGATTCCGAAGCCGTCCTCCTTGTTCCTCCTTCCCGCCTTTCACTTGTTCAGGGCCTGGCTGCAGGGATTGCTGTCAAAGCGGAGGAGACGCTGGAAAGCGGGTTTCTCGTCGACACAGGTCCCTCGAGATATAACTTTGATTTCTCACAGCTTCTCGATTTTCGACGAAATGAACTCGAACGAGATGTGCTGTCAGTGCTCCTTGAAGGGAAGGAATAATCATGCGTGCGCAGGATTATATCCAGGCGTCGACATATGTGCGAGTGCGCGAAAAGAGCTTTTTGACCCGCGAACAGTGGGAAAGACTCATTGAAGCGCCGGCGCTGGAAGAGGCTCTGCGTGTTCTTCAGGAGAGTGCCTACGGAGTTCTCCTGCAAAAGCTCGACGACCCGAGAGATTTCGAGAAAGCCCTTGTAGAACGGCTGGAAGAAGATTATGAGGAGATGAACAGGTTTGCAAAAGACCCCGATCTCATCCGATTTCTCCGGCTGCGCTATGATACGCATAATGAAAAAGTGCTTCTAAAAGAGCATTTTCTCGATGCGTCTTTAGAAGAGCTGATCATGCCTCTGGCAACGGCAGATGTATCCGCAGGCAGAGTGATGCTTCGAGATGCCGACAGAGCATTTTCGAAGCCTGAGCATATTCAAAAGGCGATGGAAGCGTACGAAAAGAAACGGGATCCACAGGCGCTGGCACACCCGCTCGACCATCACTATCTGTCTTCTCTGAGCGCAATGGCTGACAAGCTCGGCAGCGCGCTTCTGAAAGAATACGCGACGCTCCAAATCGATTATTATAATCTGCTGACACTTCTGAGAGCACAGGGGCGAACACTCGATCTTCAGGAGATCGATCCGCTTCTCGTCACAGGAGGCCATATCCCGGTGGAGACGCTTAAAGGGCTCTTCTTCTCCTCTGTGGCTTCGGTTTTGGATGCGGTGAAGCGCTATCTCCCCGATGCGCTTGTACAAGGAGCCAGAGACGCCTATGAAAACGAACAGCGTCTTTCTGCGCTGGAAAGAGCATTTGATGTGTACATTCTCGGCGCCATGCAGGAGGGTTCTCAGATTACTTATGGGCCTGAAGTGTTGTTTAATTACTTGATTCAATTGGAAAACGAGGTGCGCAATCTTCGTGTCATCTTGGTAAGCAAGATCAGCAGCGTTGAACCTGCGCGCATTCGAGAAAGGATTCGCCGCCATGCGTAAAGTCGCCGTCATCGGAGACGCCCAGAGCGTCTTAGCCTTTAAAGCCCTGGGTCTGGCGGTGTATACACCGGAAAATCCAAATCGGACCCGAAACCAGCTCGATGCTTGTGCTGAAGAGGGCGTGGGGATTATCTTTATCACAGAAGAACTCGCCGCTCAAGTACCTGAGACCATCGAGCGATATGACTATCAACTGACACCTGCCATTATCCTAATTCCCTCGGCAAACGGGAGTCTGGGGCATGGCCTGGCAAAGATCGACAAGAATGTAGAGAGAGCGATCGGATCCAACATTCTCTAGAGGTGAGGCATATATGAAAGTAGGAAGAATTCTTAAAGTATCCGGCCCGCTGGTTGTGGCCGAAGGAATGGAAGAAGCGAACGTATACGACGTCGTTCAGGTCTCCCAAAATCGCCTCATCGGCGAGATTATCGAGATGCGCGAAGACAGGGCTTCGATCCAGGTCTATGAAGAGACGACGGGAATCGGCCCCGGTGAGGAAGTCTACACGACGGGAACTCCTCTGTCGGTGGAGCTCGGACCGGGAATGCTGGAGCAAATTTTTGACGGTATCCAGCGCCCGCTTGCGGCTCTTCGAGAAGAAGAGGGCGATTTCCTCTTAAAAGGAAGTCAGCTTCCCTCGCTAGACCGGGAAAAGATCTGGACTTTTGAGCCTAGATGTGCCGTCGGTGACGTGCTCCAAGGTGGAGACATTATTGGTGTCGTGCAGGAAAATGCCGTCATTGAACATCGAATTATGGTGCCGCCCGGCGTATCCGGAGAGGTGATCCGGATCGAAGCGGGTGAATTCAAAGTTGAAGATACGGTTGCCGTATTGAAGACGGAAGAAGGAGAAAGAGAACTCAGTCTTCTTCAAAGATGGCCGGTTCGACAGGGGCGCCCTTATCTGAAAAAGCTCGACCCGACGATACCGCTGATTACCGGTCAGCGCGTCATCGACACGTTTTTCCCCGTAGCAAAGGGTGGAGCGGCCGCTATCCCCGGGCCGTTCGGATCCGGGAAGACCGTCATCCAGCATCAACTTGCCAAATGGGCGGATGCGGAGATCATTGTATATGTCGGCTGCGGAGAGCGCGGAAATGAGATGACGGACGTTCTGATGGAGTTCCCTGAACTCCTCGACCCCATAAGCGGCGAGTCGCTGATGAAGCGAACGGTTCTCATCGCCAACACATCGAACATGCCCGTGGCGGCGCGTGAAGCGTCTATCTATACAGGAATTACAATTGCGGAATATTTCCGCGACATGGGATATTCCGTGGCTCTCATGGCGGACTCCACCTCCCGTTGGGCTGAAGCTCTTCGCGAGATGAGCGGACGCCTTGAAGAAATGCCCGGCGATGAAGGTTATCCCGCCTATCTTGCAAGCCGAGTGGCCGATTTTTATGAGCGTGCAGGAAAAGTGCTGTCGATCGGAAAAGAGCCGAGAGAAGGGGCACTGACGGTCATTGGAGCCGTATCCCCTCCCGGAGGCGATATTTCCGAACCGGTCAGCCAGTCGACACTGCGCATCGTCAAGGTCTTCTGGGGACTTGATTACGCACTCAGCTATGCGCGCCATTTCCCGGCGATCAACTGGTTGAATTCGTACAGTCTCTATCAAGAGAAGATGGACGAATACTTCGATGCCAATGTTGACCCGAATTTCTCTGCGAATCGAAAACTCTCGATGGCGCTGCTTCAGGAGGAGTCCAGCCTTCAGGAAATCGTCCGACTCGTCGGACGTGATACGCTCAGTGAATCCGATCAGCTAAAACTGGAAGTGGCAAAGAGTCTGCGAGAAGACTTCCTTCAGCAGAATGCCTTCCACGATGTTGATACATTCTGTTCTCTCGACAAGCAGAACAAGATGCTCTCCTTGATTCTTCTTTTCTATCATGAAGCGCAAAAGGCGCTGGAGGAAGGCGTCTACTTGGGTGAGATTGAAAATCTGCCGGTGCGTGAGCGCATCGCCAGAAGCAAATATCTCTCAGAGGAAGAAGAGGGAGCGCTCGATGACATCAGCAGAGATATTCGTGAGAGTATCGCCGGACTGATCGCTCAGAGGAGGAACTAAGTGTTAAAGGAATATAAATCTCTCAAGGAAGTCGTAGGGCCCCTCGTCATCGTCGAAGGGGTCGAAGGCGTCAAATATGAAGAACTCGTAGAGGTGCAGCTGCAGACAGGAGAGAAGCGGCGCGGGCGCGTGCTCGAGATCGACAAAGATCGGGCTATGGTACAGCTTTTTGAAGGCTCCTCCGGTATTAACCTGGAGCAGACGAGCGTTCGATTTCTTGGCAGGCCGCTTGAGTTGGGTGTTTCAACGGACATGATCGGCCGTATTTTCGACGGAATGGGTACGCCGATTGACGGAGGCCCGGCCCTGATCGCAGAAGATAGGATCGATATCAACGGCTCCGCCATGAACCCCTCATCCCGAGACTATCCGGAAGAATTTATTCAGACGGGCATCTCTTGCATTGACGGTCTCAATACACTGGTGCGTGGGCAGAAACTTCCGATCTTCTCGGCTTCGGGCCTTCCGCACAATCAAGTTGCCGCGCAGATTGCAAGGCAGGCAAACGTCCTCGGGACCGATGAGAAATTTGCCGTCGTATTTGCGGCAATGGGCATCACCTTTGAAGAGGCTCAGTTCTTCATCGATGACTTTACGGAGTCGGGTGCAATTGAGCGCGCCACGCTTTTCATCAATCTTGCCGATGACCCGGCGATTGAAAGACTGGCCACTCCGAAAATGGCGCTGACAGCCGCCGAGTATTTGGCCTATGAAAAGGACATGCACGTCCTTGTCATTCTCACGGACATGACAAACTATGCGGAGGCGCTTCGCGAAGTGTCTGCTGCTCGTAAAGAAGTGCCCGGTCGCAGAGGGTATCCCGGATACCTGTACACAGACCTCGCATCTCTCTATGAGAGAGCGGGGCGCATCAGAGGGCGTGTCGGGTCGATTACACAGATTCCGATTCTGACGATGCCTGAAGATGACATCACGCATCCGATTCCCGATCTGACGGGATATATCACGGAGGGACAGATTATTCTCTCTCGTGAGCTGTATCGCAGCGGGCTGGAGCCGCCTATCAATGTCGTGCCTTCTCTTTCGCGTCTGAAGGACAAGGGAATCGGTGAAGGCAAGACCCGTGAAGATCACGCGGATACGATGAATCAGATCTATGCGGCTTATACGGCCGGAAGAGAGGCAAGAGAGCTTGCCGTCATCTTAGGCGACTCTGCTCTCACGGAAGCCGATCGTGCTTTCAGCAAGTTTACCGATGCCTTTGATGCAAAATACGTCAATCAGGGGTACAATACGAATCGAACTATCATCGAGACATTGGATCTGGGCTGGGAACTGCTTCGAATTATTCCGAGGACGGAGCTCAAACGAATTCGCGATGTCTATCTCGAGAAATATCTCGACAAAGAACAGTAAGGATGACTCATGGCAAGATTAAATGTCAATCCCACNCGCATGCAGTTGAGCATCCTCAGGACGAGACTGAGGACGGCCAAGCGCGGCCACAAACTGCTCAAGGACAAGCAGGATGAGTTGATGCGCCAGTTCATTGATCGCATTCGCGCCAATAAGAGTTTGCGATTGGGAGTGGAGGCGGAGCTGATGGAGGCGTTCTCCGATTTCAGACTTGTCTCTGCAATGATGAGTCCTCAGATGATTGAGGAAGCTTTGGCGATGCCGGGCACCTCTCTGGGGGTAGAAATAGAAGTGGAAAATGTCATGAGCGTGCTGATCCCGAAGATGCAATTTGTCCGCACAGAGGGTAATCTCTATCCATACGGATATGGCTCGACTTCAGCTCAGCTCGACGAAGCGATTCGGAAGTTGGAGAAAGTATCCGAGCGTCTGTTGGAATTGGCGCAGATGGAAAAAGCCACACAGCTCATGGCCTATGAGATCGAAAGGACGAGAAGGCGCGTCAATGCGCTTGAGTATCGCACTATCCCCGATCTGGAGGAGACGATTCGCTACATCCGCATGAAGCTTGATGAAAATGAGCGGGCGACGATTACAAGACTCATGAAAGTAAAAGATATCATTGCGAAGGAAGAGGTTTCATGATAAGTCAGACATCTCGGAAGGTCTTCCTTCTACTGGCGATCACCTTGATCGCCTTCTTTTTGTGGGGCTGCGCTCTCATTGCCGAGAGCGAATCCGAATCTTTGGAAGAGGCGCCTATTCTCACGTCAAAAGAAGAAGTGGCCGCATACCTTCGCGAACACGGAGAGCTGCCGCCCAATTTTTTGACGAAGAAGCAAGCGCAGGAACTGGGCTGGATCGCCTCGGAAGGCAATCTTCACGAAGTGGCGCCCGGAATGAGCATAGGAGGAGATCGCTTCTATAACAGAGAGAAACGGCTCCCGGAAAAAGAGGGTCGCCTTTACTATGAATGCGACATAGGCTATGCAGGAGGGGTGCGGGGCGCCGAGCGCCTTGTATTCTCAAATGACGGCTTGATTTACTATACAGGAGATCACTATGAAACATTCGAAGCGATCGATTAAGACATGGGTTTGGCTTGATGCGCTGACTATGCCGAACAAAGAGGCGCTCCATGAGCGGCTGAAGACGGCCTTCGGTTTTCCCGATTATTACGGAAGAAACTTGGATGCGCTATGGGATCTGTTGAGTGCATGGAGCACGCCGCTTGATATTTTTGTCGTAAATTCGAAGGCTCTGGACAATTATGGGCTTGGGTTTCTGGCGCTTTTGAAGGAGTTGGAGAAAGAAAACAACAGAATTCGGGTATATACCGATTCTTTGCCCCCTCTCCCTATGGATAACTCCGATATGCTATACTCTGTATAGAACATGGAGGCGAAATACATGGAAAGAATTATTGTCGAGCAAAGCACCGGACTGAAGGGTGAAATCAGTGTCAGCGGAGCAAAAAATTCCGTTTTGAAAATATTGGCGGCTTCACTTCTTGCTGAAGGACCATGTGTCATCGAAGATGTACCGGATCTTCTCGATGTGCGCGCAATGATTGAGCTGTTGCGGGCACTGGGAAGCAAAGTAGACTATTATCCCGAAGAAAATCGGATTGTGACGGAAGTTGTCGATCCGACAATAACAGTGGCTCCCTATGAGCTGACCAATAAAATGCGAGCAAGCATCGTCGTGTTGGGACCGCTTCTGGCCAGAAGGAAGCGAGCCAATGTATCCCTTCCGGGGGGCTGCCCGATAGGCGCAAGGCCCATCGATCTTCACATCAAAGGTTTTCGCACGATGGGCTATACAGTCACGACAGATCACGGCTACGTCGAAGGCTTCGTTGAAGGAGAGATCAACGGGGGGCAAGTCTATCTCGATTTTCCGAGTGTGGGCGCCACCGAAAACATCATGATGGCAGCGGTCATGGCCGATGGAACGACGACGATTTTTAACGCTGCACAGGAACCGGAGATCACAGATTTGGCCAACTTTTTGACAAAAATGGGCGCCAATATCAGCGGTGCCGGAACGTCCGTCATCCGAATCAAGGGCGTGAAGACACTCAAAGGCGTCTACCATCAGGTGATTCCCGATCGAATAGAAGCCGGCACCTACATGGTAGCGGCGGCTCTTACGGGCGGACAGGTGCTTATTAAAAATGTCCTGCCTACCCATCTGCGTCCCGTCATCTCCAAACTTGAGGAAGCCGGGGTCATCATCGAAGAGCGCGGAGACGCGCTGTTTGTCGATGCGACAGACGGATTTTGCGGAGTCGACATCACGACGCTTCCCTATCCCGGGTTTCCGACGGATATGCAGGCACAGTTTATGGTGATGCTCTGTGTGGCTGAGGGAATCCATTCCGTCAAGGAGACTGTCTTTGAAAATCGCTTCCTTTACGTCAACGAACTGATGCGCATGGGCGCAAAAATAAAGGTGGACGGATCCTCCGCCATGATCAGCGGGGTCAACCAATTGGAAGGTGCGAAAGTAAAGTCGACGGATCTTCGCGCTGGCGCGGCTCTCATCCTTGCGGGACTTGTGGCGACGGGAAAGACGGAGGTCTATGAGCCCCATCACATTGATAGGGGGTTTGTCGCCATTGAAGACAAGCTCAGAGGAGTGGGAGCAAAAATTACAAGAGTGAATGATTAAGGCGGCGAAGCTGCCTTTTTTAGAAGGAAACGACTTTGGATAATCATCGCATTGGGGTGGTTTTAGAGGGGGGCGGAACAAAAGGCGCATATCATGCGGGAGCCCTCTTGGCTTTGCAAGAAGCGGGAATTCGAATTAGCGCCATTACAGGCACAAGTATCGGTGCTATTAATGGTGCTGCGTTTATTTCCGGAAAGCTCGATCAGATGATTGAAATCTACGATGACTTTGATCCGGAAGAGGTTTTTTTTGGGAGCAAAGAAGTCGCGGCGGCCTTTAGCTTCAATACCCTTAGAGATATTGAATTTTCGACGATAACGGCAGCGCTCAGCGCTGTTTTGCGCAACCGCGGAGTGGACATCTCTCCGCTGCTTCACCTTTTGGAATCCAATATCGATGAAAATGTGGTAAGACATTCCCCTATAGATTTTGGGCTTGTGAGCTTCAACCTGTCTCAAATGAAAGTCATAGAAGTGTTTAAAGAAGAGATTCCCGAAGGAAAGCTCATTGAATACATCCTTGCCAGTGCGGCGCTTCCGGGATTCATTCTTCCTTCAGAGACAAAGTATCTTGACGGAGGTGTTTATAAACAGGTGCCTCTGGATCTGTTGCTGGAAAAGGGCCCGTTTGATGTGATTTATGTGGTTCGCACCCGGAGAGATTATTGGACAAATCTCGAACGGGAAGGAGAGCGAATTGAAGTGATTGTGCCCAGTCGCTCGATGGGAACGGTACTTCAGTCAGGTCATGAGCATGTCAGAGAGAATCTGATGATGGGCTATTACGATGCGCTGCGCTTGCTGAGAGGATATCAGGGAAAACTTTACTGTATTGAAAAGAGCGACGATGAGAGTTTCTACAGGAGGTTTGTCCATATCCCGCAAGAGCGGTTGGGATCGGTAAATGAATTATTTGGAGAAGACAGCCGTTCATGTCGAAGAGCGTTTTTTGAAGACACGATTCCTCTTTTGGCCAGCATCTTGGGTTTAAAAGAAGACGGAGGCTATCAGGAGATCGGGATTGAATGGATGGAACGCGTGGCATTCGATTTGGATATTCCGAGGTATTGTATATACAAAGAGGAGGAGCTGTTTGAGCTCGTCCAAGACGCTTTAAAGGAAAGAAAAGACGAAGATCTGAAAAGTTTGGGCCGGCTGGAAGCGACGATTGCGCGCTTGACGGGTCTTAGCAGAACAGAACAGTCAGCGCTACTTCGCAGAGCTTGGCAACTTGCCATGGGAGGGTAGATGATGGATATTAAAGCAATGGTGGAAGCACAGCTTCTCGACCCTAAATATGATGAAGAATATAAGGCACAGCTCAAAGCTTTAAGTGAAGAAGAGGCGCGCGAGTGCTTCTACAAAGAGCTGAGCTTCGGCACGGCGGGGATTCGCGGAAAACTCGGTGTAGGCCCCAATCGAATGCACAAGTATCTCGTGCGCAGCGTCAGCTATGCCTATGCACTTTATTTAAAAGAACAGCAGGAAGAGCCGAGCGCCGTCATCGCCTATGACTCGCGAAACGGCTCGCCGGAGTTTGCGCAGGAGGCGGCGAGGACATTGGCATCAAACGACGTCAAGACATATCTATTTGACCAATATGCCTCCACACCGGAACTCTCGTTTGCCGTGCGTTATCTGGATGCGACAGGAGGAATCGTCATCACGGCAAGCCACAATCCTCCGGAGTACAATGGCTACAAAGTATATCATCGAAGTGGAAGACAGCTTTTGCAGGAAGAAGCCGGAGATATCCTGCGTCTTGTCGAAGAGAATAAAGAAAAAACGGACATTCCCTTCCGAACGGCTGAGGAGCTCATAGAAGAAGGCAGGCTCGAGATGATCGGCGACAATATCCTCGGAGCGTATGACGGGGTCATATTGGCGGCGGTGAAGAATCCTGCTTGTCGTGATATGGCTTCGCAGCTGCGAATCGTATATACACCTCTTCACGGGGTAGGCTGGAGGGCGATGCATTCGTTTGCACAGAACTTCGGACTGACAAAATTGTATCCGGTGGAATCGCAAATGCACCCGGACGGCTCGTTTCCCGAAGCGAGGCAGCCAAATCCGGAAAATCCGGAAGTGTTTGAAAAGGCCATTGCTATTGCAGAGGAGAAAGGAGCGGATCTGATCCTTGCCACCGACCCCGATGTCGACCGCATTGGAGCCATGGTGCGAGGCGATGACGGATTTGAAATGATCGACGGCAACCAGATGGGGGCGTTGATGGCGGAGTATCTCTTCTCTCTGCGCCAAGGGCAGGGAGGTACGGTCATCACTTCTGTTGTTTCGACATCCCTCGTTGATGCGATTGCATCGACATATAAAGGACGAGTTCTACGCACTCTAACAGGTTTTAAGTACATCGGGGAGGCGATGGACACGCTTTGCGACAATGAGTTTGTCCTCGGTTTTGAAGAGAGCTACGGCTATCTCAGCGGACTTCACGCCAGAGATAAAGATGCCATCAATGCGGCAGCTCTCATCATCGAGATGGCGCTTTCTGCGCTTTCTCAAGGCAAGTCGCTTCTGGACAAGCAAAGAGAGATCGAAGAAAAATACGGATACTATAAAGAAGGGCAAATTGTGCTGACCCTTGAAGGGGAGGAAGGAGCTCAAAAGATTCGATCCCTCATGGCAGGTTTTCGGGACAGTCCCCTGGAGAAAGTAGCCACCGGTCGCCGGACGGAGCTGACAGACTACTTAGAAGACACGGATCTTCCTAAAGAGGATGTCATTAAATGGAATTTCCGTGGAGATCAGTGGGTAGCTATTCGCCCGAGCGGAACGGAGCCGAAGTTGAAGATTTATCTCGGATCCCACGGACAGTCTGCCAACGATGTACGAAACAACTATCGTGACTTGGAAAACTCCATGAAAGCACTTTTGGAAAAAGAATGAATCATCTGGAAAATATCCTCTATCTTTTCTTAATCATCATCATCGGATTTTTGGTGAGAAGAGGGCGCTTTGTCAGCGAGCAGGCAAGGCCCGTTCTCAGCCAATTTGTCCTTCAAGTTGCACTTCCGTTTATGATCTTGGATAGCATGCGCTTCAATTTTGATGCGCAAATATTGACAAATGCTCTCGTTATTCTGGGGATCGGGGCGGTGACGTTCGTGGTTTCGATTGCCGTTTCGGAATTAAGTTCCAAGTTTTGGAATCTTCCTTCGGAGCAGATGGCAAGTTATCACTTTGCGATGGTGCTTCCGAACACCGGGTTTTTGGGGCTTCCTCTTTTGAAGGCGACCCTTGGGGCGGAGGCGGCATTTTATGGGGCGATGATCCAGTTGATCTTCATTACCGTCAATTGGACGTATGGAGTGTATGTGTTCACCAGAGAGGACGGAAAGCGGATCGAGCTGAAGAAACTCCTCAATCCCAGTATTGTGGCTCTCATTATCGGTTTCTTTCTCTTTCTCTTCTCGATAGAATTTCCTTCCGTCATCTACCGTATGGTGGAGAGCATCGGAAACACGGCGACTCCGCTTACGATGTTGACCATCGGAATGATGCTTGCCGAGATGAAACTGAAGGATTTTACGTCTCTTGGGAAGCCGTTTATTCTCACGGCGTACAGAAACGTCGTGTTTCCGGTCGTGTTGTACTTCATCCTCAGAGCCTTCGGAGTCGAAGGATTGCTTTTGCAAGTATTGGTCATAGATTTTGCCATGCCGATTGCTGCCAATACGGCGATCTTTGCGCAGGGTTATGACAAGGACTATCAGACAGCGGCCAAATTGGTGATGATATCGACTCTGTTTGCGATCGTTACTATTCCTTTGATCGTCGGCTTCGTAACCTGATGCTGTGGTAGTTGGGTTTTGAAAAGAGATGTTGCGAGAAAGCGCATTGTCTTCGTGATCTTTGCGAAGATCAATGGGCTTTTTACCTGTAATATGATTGGGTTCGGGTATAAATAATATAAACTGATTACTGTGATCCAGCGAGGAAAATATGCAAAGAATCAAAAATCGCCACGCAGCCGGCAGGCGGATGCCTGCTGAGGATGCAGCTCTTCTTATTAAAGACGGAATGAATGTCATTACAAGCGGATTTACGCCGAGCGGTTATCCAAAAGCTGTGCCGTTGGCGCTTGCTCGGCGAGTTGAGTCGGGTGAAAAGCTGAAAATCAATCTTTTTACCGGTGCTTCTGTCGGCGATGAACTGGACGGATCTTTAAGCCGCGTCGGCGCGGTCGCAAGGCGGTTTCCCTATCAGACAAATGCAGATATGAGAAAAAGCATCCATCAAGGAAAGGTCTGTTTCAGCGATATTCACCTGTCGCATTTTCCCAAACAAGTGGAATCCGGCGTCTATGGAGACATCGATATCGCCATCGTCGAGGCGTTGGCGATTTTGGAAGACGGGAGCATCGTTCCGACGACCTCCGTCGGAATTTCGCCGACGGCGCTGCAGATGGCCAAACAGGTCATAGTAGAGATCAACACATCTCAGCCGTTGTCTCTTTGCGGTATCCACGACATCTATCTTCCCAAGAGACCGCCTTTTTCGGGGGAGATTCCCATATATCGTGTCAGCGATCGGATCGGATCGACATCTATGGCGTGTGATCCGAACAAGATTGTGGCGGTAGTGATGACAGACATAGAAGACTCCGCTCACAAATTTGGGCAGACCGATCCCATGTCCGTGAAAATCAGCGAGCATTTGATTCGGTTTTTTGAGGAGGAAGTCGAACGGGGAAGGCTGCCAGATAGTCTGCTTCCCCTGCAGTCGGGCGTGGGAAATGTATCCAATGCGGTATTGTCCGGACTTGTTCAATCGGGCTTCAAGGAGATGAGTGTCTATTCGGAAGTTCTTCAGGACTCCGTGTTTGAGCTGATCGAGTCGGGCAAAGTAACCTATGCTTCGGGCACGGCTCTTACCCCCTCAAAGGAAAAGAGAAAATGGCTGTTTGAGCATCTCGAGGAGCTGCGTCGACACTGCATTCTTCGGCCGATGGAGATATCCAATCATCCGGAAGTCATTCGAAGGCTCGGCGTCATTGCCATGAATACGGCGCTGGAGATCGACATTTACGGCCATGTCAATTCCACCCATCTCTTCGGATCTCGCCTGCTCAACGGCATCGGCGGATCGGGTGATTTTGCAAGAAATTCCTATATATCCATTTTTACGACCTCGTCTATAGCTCTGGAAGGAAAAGTATCTTCTATTGTCCCGAAAGTGTCNCACACAGATCATACGGAACACGATNTGCACATCGTTGTCACAGAGCAAGGTCTTGCGGATCTGCGCGCCNTGGCACCTGTAGAGCGAGCGGAAGCNATTATTGAAAACTGCGCTCATCCCATGTATCGATCGAGGCTTCGAGAGTATCTGCATCGAGCTATGAAACAACCCTCTCATGAGCCGCATCTTCTCGAAGAGGCGCTTTCCTGGCACGTACGGTATCTCAAAGAAGGTTCTATGTAGAGAAAAGGGGATCCTGCCTACTTGAAGAGTCTATCGATTTGTTGTATTCTTAAAGTTGTGGATAATACTAAGGAGAATAGCCTTGTTAAAGAATGTGAAAAATGAAATATCGGCGATCATGGATGAATTGCTTGCCGCCGCAAAGCTGAAGGAGGGAGACCTCTTCGTCGCGGGGTGCTCGACAAGCGAAGTCTTGGGAGAGCGCATCGGGACGGCATCAGATGCCGAATTGGGAAGCGTGATTTTTGAGACCGTCTTTCAAAAACTGAAAGAAAAAGGCGTCTTTCTGGCTGCGCAGGGCTGCGAGCATATTAATCGAGCCCTCGTCGTCGAGCGAGAATTGGCTTTAAAAAGAGGATATGAGATCGTCAATGTCGTGCCAAGGCTGCATGCCGGAGGCGCTTTTTCCATGGCTGCTTATAAGGGGATGAAGGACCCGGTCATGGTTGAGACGGTCAAAGCGCAGGCGGGGATCGATATTGGAGACACATTTATCGGCATGCATTTAGTTGCAGTGGTAAGTCCCGTGAGACTGAAAATGAAAAAACTTGGAAATGCCCATGTGACGGCAGCAAGAACGCGTCCTAGATATGTGGGAGGGCCTCGCGCCGAATACGATGCGGCCTTGAAATAACATATGGAGTTTTCCTATACTTATATGGGTAGACAATATAACAATATCATCCTTATTGTGAGTGGCGGAGGGAATAGGCCCTATGAAGCCCGGCAACCGGAAGACACGGTGCTACATCCTACAGAGCATGCTCTGAAAGATAAGGAAACACAGTGAGGGCGATACGCTCTTTTTTATTTGCTGTAAATAGGGACAATGGATAAAAATATTTAGGAGGAGTCCATGAGGAAGACGTTTTTTACTTCGGAATCGGTGACAGAAGGTCATCCGGACAAGATGTGCGATCAGATTTCCGATGCGATACTCGATGCTATTTTAGAAAAAGACCCGATGGGACGGGTCGCTATAGAAGTTCTTGCTGCTACAGGAATGATCATCGTATCCGGAGAAGTCAGCACACATTGCTACGTAGATATTGCAAAAGTGGTGCGCGATACGGTCAGGGAAATCGGCTATACCAGAGGAAAGTTCGGATTTGACGCAGATACCTGCGGAGTTCTTTTAAGCATAGACGAGCAGAGCAGCGACATTGCTCTCGGGGTGGATCAGTCGCTGGAAGACAAAGAAGCCGGAAACGGGAGCGAAGGGTTTGGAGCGGGAGATCAGGGAATCATGTTCGGTTTCGCCTGCAGCGAGACGCCGGAGCGGATGCCTTTGCCGATTTCTCTTTCCCACCGTTTGGCAAGAAGACTCGCGGAAGTCCGCAAAAAGGGCATTCTCAACTATCTGCGCCCTGATGGCAAGAGCCAGGTGACAGTGGAGTACCAAGACGGAGTGCCGGTGCGAGTCGATACCGTCGTTCTCTCCAGTCAGCACGCGCCGGAGATCGATATCGATACACTCCGAAAAGAGCTGGAACAGCATGTGATCCGCTATGTGATTCCCGAAGAGCTTCTTGACGAAAAGACGAAGTTCTTCATCAATCCGACGGGACGCTTTGTCTATGGTGGACCTATGGCCGACACAGGCCTTACTGGCAGGAAGATCATTGTCGACACCTATGGCGGATATGCTCGTCATGGAGGAGGGGCGTTTTCAGGAAAAGATCCGACGAAAGTCGATCGCTCGGCAAGTTATGCAGCACGCTATGCGGCAAAGAACATGGTGGCGGCAGGACTTGCTGATAAACTTGAAATACAACTTGGATATGCAATCGGCGTGGCAAGGCCTGTCAGCATTCATGTCGACAGTTTTGGCACCGGCGTTAAAAGTGATGAGGAGCTCGAAGAAATTGTGAGGCGTCATTTTGATTTTCGACCGGCAAGCATTATTAGAGATCTTAAGCTGCGCAGACCGATGTACAAGCAGGTTGCCAGTTATGGTCATTTTGGAAGAACAGACATAGAATTGCCATGGGAGTGCCTCGACAAAGTTGAGGATCTGAAGAAAGAGCGGATGTAGAGACACTCTCAACCGCGAAAGAAAGCTTTGGAAGAGACCGTTAGAAACGGCCTCGCGGTGTTCGGTGCAGCATGACGAACAAACATCGAATAGGCAATGCAATCTGCGCTCTGTCTGAGGATGGAGCGCATTTTTGGTATAATGAGAAAAAACAGGAGATCACATGAGTCACAGAGGATACATCTCGGAGATCATCTTTCGAAACGAAGACAATGGCTACACAGTAGCTGTGTTTGAGACGAGGGAAGATAGCCTCATTGTCGTCGGCTATCTCCCGGGTGTCAGCCCCGGTGAGCGCATTGTGATCCATGGAAGAGAGACCGAACATCCTCGCTATGGATGGCAGTTTAGTGTGGATCGATTTGAAAGTGATGTCCCGGATGATGAATACGGAATGATCGCTTTTTTGTCTTCCGGCCAGTTTCCCGGCATCGGCGTGAAGATGGCCGAGCGCATTGTGAGAAAGTTTGGAAATGAGACGCTTGAAAGGATCGATGAAGATCCTCAGATTCTCCTTGAGGTAAAGGGAATCGGAAAGAAGACTCTCAGCCGTTTCATGCAAGCCTATGAAGAAGTGAGAGAGAAGCGCGAAGACCTCATGCTCCTAAGCAAGATCGGCGTCCCCTCTTCTCATCTGCATGCAGTTATGAATGAGATCGGGCCGGGAGCGGGACGCATGGTCGTCTCCAACCCTTATCTCCTCTTTGGGAAAATTCCCCATATGCGATTTTCCGTCATCGATGAGATGGCTCTTCGCGCAGGCATCGATCCGTTTGACCCGAAGAGGATCCGCGCATTTGTCATCCACGTGCTCATTCAGGCTCTTGGGGAAGGGCATTGTGCTCTGCCGAAAGAGGAGTTATTGGAAAGACTTTTTCAGCGAGGTCTTGACGATGGCGAGATCGTTGAAAGGCAGTTGCGAGAACTCCTGATAAGCGGGACATTATTCGAAGAAAAGGGCATGATCTATCTCCGCCATGCATTTCGCGCGCAGAGTATGAGCGCGTCTCACCTTGTGAGATTGATTCGAGAGGGACCTGAAGCAATGGAGTATCGCAAGCAAGCATTGCAGTTTGAACAGGCAAGCGGTCTGAGGCTCGGAGAGGATCAGTGGGAAGCGTTTGAACAAATTTTTGGCGAGCCGCTGAGCATTGTAAGTGGGGGCCCCGGAACAGGAAAGACGACACTGATACGCTGTCTTGTCCATGTTGCAAGGTCTGTCGGAATGTCTCTTTTGATGGCGGCGCCAACGGGGCGGGCAGCTAAGAGGATGGAAGAAGCGACAGCGGAAGCGTCCGCTACGATTCATAGACTTTTGGAATTTCAGTATGCGGAAGAAGGGGATCTGAGCTTTGCAAGAAACGAAGAGAATCCTTTGGAATGCGATCTTCTCATCGTCGACGAGTTTTCAATGGTGGACATCTTTTTGTTTCATTCACTCTTAGAGGCAATTCCCTCAGGAGCGCGCGTCGTCTTTATAGGGGACAAAGATCAGCTTCCAAGTGTCGGAGCGGGAAATGTCCTCGCCGATCTGTTGGCAAGCGAGCCGATTTCGTCTTTGCATCTGCGTCGGATCTATCGTCAGAGCCGTCACAGCTTGATCCCCTTCAATGCCCGTAAGATTTTAGAAGGAGATGCGGCTCTTATTCAGGAGCCGGAAGGAGATTTCTTTTTTCTGCGCGAACACCCGAATCACTTGCATCAGACGCTGGCAGATCTATTGCACAAGCGACTGAAAAACTATTATGGCTTTCATCCCGTGCGCGATATCCAAGTGCTGACTCCTATGAGAAGGGGAAACCTGGGCTCTCTTGAACTCAACAAGATGCTTCAGTCTCTAATGAATCCTCCCGATGATTTGAAATCGGAGATACGCCACGGAGACAGAGTGTTTCGGGTAGGCGACAAGCTCATGCAGGTAAAGAACAATTATTTACTCGAATGGGTGGATATAGAGTCGGATACGGTAGGAAAGGGAGTCTTCAACGGAGAACTCGGCGAATTGAAGGAAATTCGACGCGGGGAGTTGTTGATCGTCTTTGACTCCACGAGGCTGTGCCACTATCCACAGGAGAAATTGTCGGAGCTCGAGCACGCCTATGCAATGACGATTCACAAGTCTCAGGGGAGTGAGTTTCCCTGTGTCATTGTCGTGATGGGATGGACAGCCCCAATGCTTCTGAACCGGAATGTCCTCTATACCGGGGTGACCAGAGGCAAGCGCCTTGTGATCCTTCTCGGAGAGCAAAGAGTGCTGCAGGCAATGGTGAAAGGGGAGGAGAACTCTTTGAGATTCAGCGGTCTGAGAGCGGCTTTTTTAAAGCAGTGGCATCGATCGGACATCATGGAACAAAGACGCCTTGAATGAGCATGCTTTTCATTTGTGCGATACGATGATCGCATGGATAGCCAAAGATTATTATGGGGCGACAGACAATGTGAAGTGTGTCGGGAGGAGCTGTTTTGTGAAGGGTTGTTTTGTCCGACATGTCAAAGAGAAATCGACAAGCTTCTGTATCCTGTCGCAAGCCGCAATGAAGGATACCTGCTCGCAAGCATGTATCACTATGATGGATTGATTCGAGACCTGTTGCGCAAGATGAAATTTCAAGAAGGGAGATATCTGAGTCGCTTTTTTGCCGGGGAGATCGTTCGATTCCTAGAAGAAAACGAGATATTTGCGGAGGCGGTGAGCTGGATTCCGATGCACAGAAGAAAGGAGCGAAGACGAGGTTTTGATCATGCAAAGGATCTTGCTGTGGAGACGGCAAAGATGCTTGATATCCCGTTTTTACCTATTTTGCGCCGGGCCAAGCCCACTCGCGCTCTATACTCTTTGACAGCGAAAGAGCGGATAGGAGAACTCAAAGGGGCTTTTGAAGCCGCTCTTAAGGAGGATGAGCGGTTGTGGCTTGTTCTCGATGATATTTTGACGACAGGCTCCACGGTCGATGAGGCGGCAAAAATACTGCAGGAGGCAACGATTGTCAATTTCGTGTTTCTGGTAATTGCCAGGTAAGTGTGAAAGTGTTCGTCACTTGGGTATTAAATTAGAAACGGAACTACAAGGAGTGTGAACTATGAAAATTGAGATCTTAGGAAAAAATGTCAATGTCAGTGATGCCGTGAGAGATCGCATTGAGGGGAAGCTCAGGAAATTATCAAAGCATTTCCACAATGAAGTAGAAGCCGTAGTGAACCTCTCTCAGGTAAAAAACTCTCATATTGTGGAGATCACGATTCCATTGAAAAACGGAGCCTTTATTAGGGTGGAAGAATCGAACTTCGATATGATTGCCAGCATCGACAAGGCGCTCGAAAAACTTTCCAGACAGATCCGACGACATAAGACCGCTCTCAGAAAACGCTATCAATCGAATGAATCCATTCGCTTTGAGGAACTGAATCTTCTTGAGGAAGAGGCAGATGAAGCGGAAGAAGAGATTCGGATCGTTCGCACAAAGGCTTTTCCCATCAAGCCGATGGATCCTGAAGAGGCGATCATGCAGATGAATTTGCTCGGACATAATTTCTATGTCTTTCTCAATGCACAGACAGAGGAAGTCAATGTCGTCTATAGCAGGAAAAATGGAGGATACGGGTTGATTGAGCCTGTGATCGATTGATTTACATTTGCAAATAAATGCTTTGCTCCCTGTAAAAGGCAGGGAGCTTCATTTTTTTTGAAAAGATCATTGTCATTTTGTGAGATATCGAAGGAAAACAATAGTATTAGAGAGGGAGTATAGTAGCGAGGAAAAAAGCCCGCTTTCTCACAAGCGGGCTTTCGAAATCCATTAAAGGATGGACGCTTCATATATGCTGTTGACGGATTCTGCCAGGATGTCGGTAAACTCCTCCTCACTCTGTTCTTTTTTCAGCCCTTCTGTAAATGCACGGGAGAAGGAGGCGATGAGGCCTGGGTTTTGTGCCAATTGGCTATTTGCCTCTTCTCGGGTATAGCCGCCGGAGAGGGCGGCAACTCGAAGGACAGAAGGATGGTCGATGATCTCTCGGTAGAAATCGGGCTCTATTGGAAGGGTGAGCTTAAACATCAGGGGTTGGCTTTCCGGAACGTTCTTAAGTCTTTCGAGGATGGATTCCTTGAGCATCTTTTCGATTTTTTTACGATCTTTTGCGTGTATGTCGACTTCCGGTTCAAGGATAGGAAAGAGCCCTCTGGCAAATATTCTTCTTCCGATATCGAACTGTTGGTCGACGATCTCTTGGATTCCTTTTCGGTTGGCTTTCTTGATAACAGAGCGCATTTTTGTGCCCCAGACACGGTGCTTTTTCGCTCGATCCAGGAGTGCATCGAGCTGATCAAGGGGCTTCATCAACTGCACACCGTTTTTTTCTTCACTCAGTCCTTGATCGACTTTTAATATGGGGACGATCCCCTTTCTTTTCCAAAGATAGGCGGGGGTATACTTTCCTTCGATCTTTCGTTCCATCGTCTGCTCGAAGATGATGGCGGCGATGATCTTGGAGGAGTCGAATGCGGGATTGGTGATGATGCGCCTTCGCATGTCATGAATAAGATCGAACATCTCCTCTTCATTTGCGTACATATCTCCGGAAATACCGTACAGATCCAGTGCTTTGGGAGTACTTCCCCCTGACTGATCGAGGGCGGCGATGAATCCGCGCCCTTCCTTCATCTGCTGGTATTGTCTCAAACTCATTGTTACCTCCTTACTTCACAAAAAGAGTTATATTATTATTTTATACCCAAATGAGGGGATCAATTCCCCCACTTGTCTGCAATGAGAACTTCTGATAAAATATCAATTGCGTGTTTTATCATCATTTAGGAGAGCAAGGATGCGCAGAGAACGCATGAAAGTTTTAGAGGTGTCGAGCTTCTTCGGGGAAGTGGGAGACCTTTCATATATGGAAAAATGTCGCAGAATCATCAATACATACCAGAAGGAAGGATGGAGGGTCGTGCAGATTGTGGTGCCGCCGCATCCTGAACCGTTTGAGATTCTGTTGGAACGCTGAAAATTGAGATTCCATTGCGCCCCTTGACACATGTTCAAGGGCTTTTTCGTGTATAATGAAAGCAGTCCGGAAGGAGGTGCATGTGTCGTATCTAGCCCTGTATCGTAAATATCGTCCCAGAGCGTTTCGTGATTTTGCCGGTCAGGAAGAGACCACCCAGGCGCTTCGCCATCAAGTGAAGAGCGCCACTTTCGGTCATTCCTATCTCTTCAGTGGCATTCGCGGAACGGGAAAGACCTCAATGGCACAGGTCTTTGCCAAGGCGATCAACTGTGAAGATTTGCAAGACGGAGAGCCCTGTGGAAGATGCGGGAGCTGTCGAGCCTTTGACAGCGGAGCGCAGATGGATGTCATGGAGATTGACGCCGCCAGCAATAACAGCGTCGATGACATCCGAGAATTGAGAGAAAATGCCCGCTTTATGCCGGTATCCAGTAAATATAAAGTATATATCATTGACGAGGTGCAGATGCTCTCGGCCAGTGCTTTCAATGCGCTTCTGAAGACGCTTGAAGAACCGGCGCCTTTTGTCGTTTTTATTTTGGCGACGACGGAAGTCCATAAGATTCCCGAGACGATTCTTTCGAGGACACAGCGCTATACTTTTAAGCGCATCTCCCAGCAGGCGATGATGCAGAGGCTTGCCTATATTGCAAAAGAAGAAGGCGTCGATGCGCAGAAAGAAGCACTGCATCTGCTCTGTGAACACAGCGGGGGAGCGCTGCGCGATGCCATCAGTTTGCTTGACAAATCCCTTTCACTCGATCGTACGCAACTGACGATAGAACAGGTGCAGAGAAGCTTAGGGCTTCTCGGCAGGGAGAGGATTCACCGTTTGCTTCTGTCTTCTGTAGAGGGTAGGATCGACGAGACACTCCAAGAATTGGGAGTCATCCTGCGCGAGGGAAAAGAGTTGACGATGATCTATCGAGAGATTCTTTCCTTTCTACGGGGATTATTGCTGAGCCGGATGGTGAATCAAAAGGAGCTCATGGAAGATCTGCTCGGATACATTCCGGGCGAAGTGACAAAAGAGTATGATATGCTCACCACGGAGCAGCTCGATGAACTGATCCGCTTATTCGATGAATCCCAGCGATCGCTTCGTTTCAGTTTGATCCCACGTCTCCAGCTTGAAATGGCGCTTATCGCCACTTGGGAGAAAGCGAGGGGACCGGTTCAGGTAGAAGTGAAGAAAGTGCTGGAGAAGAGGAAGATCGAGCCGATTCAAGAAGAAGTACCCCCTCCGAAAGATCTGGATGATCTGACGCCCTATTGGCAGAAGGTGCTCGACAAACTGAAGGCATCGGGAGATGTCGCAACGTATGCGTTTCTTCTGGAGGGAACGTTTGAAACGCGCGCCGGAGATGCGCTGCTCGTCTCTTTCGGGTCAGATTATGAGTTTCATAAAAATCGCGTCAATGAAGAAAGCACTAATGCCAAAATCAACGCCGTCGCGTCCGAGGTATTCGGCTCACCTGTGAAAGTTCGGGGAATTTCAAAAGAATCAGAACCTCTGAATCCGGAGGAAAGACTCAAGGCTTTCTTTGGATCAAAGAGTGACAAAATAGAGTTTCGATAGGAGGAAATATGGCTCGTAGAGGAAATATACCGGGCATGGGAAATATGAACCAGATGATGAAACAGGTTCAAAAGATGCAGGCGCAGATGCAAAAGGCGCAGGAAGAGGCTGAAAATCAGATCTATGACGTCAGCGTCGGAGGGGGAGCCCTCAAAGTGAGCATCAATGGCAAAAGAGAAATCCAACATGTGGAAATCGACCCCGATGTCGTCGATCCCGATGATGTGGAGATGCTTCAGGATTTGATTGTCGCTGCTGTCAATGAGGCCATTCGAAAAGCCGATGCAGCCATGAATGAGGTTATGGGCAAGTTTACCGGCGGCCTCGGGATACCGGGACTGTGATGCAGGATCTTCCGCTTTCGCTGCAGCATCTCATCGAACAGCTGGCTCGTCTGCCGGGCATCGGCGCCAAAACGGCACAGAAGATTGCCTACAATCTCGTAGAAATGAGAGAGAAGGAAGCAGTCGACATCGCGCGTGCCATCGTCGAGATGAAAAAGAAACTGCATCTATGTTCTCAGTGCCACTTTCTTACAGAAGAGGAACTCTGTAAGTTCTGTTCCAATCCTCGACGCGACCCGTCTGTCGTATGTGTCGTTGACACGCCGCGAGATCTTCTGGCCATTGAGCGCACGAGGGAGTTCAAGGGCCTTTATCACGTGCTTCACGGAAGAATTTCTCCGCTTGAAGGAGTGCGTCCACAGGATCTGTTTATCGATTCACTGGAAAAAAGAGTCGATGCCGGCGGGATTGAGGAAATCATCCTTGCCAATTCTCCTACTCTTGAAGGAGAAGCAACGGCCGTCTACCTGTCCAAGCTTTTACAGGGCAGGGGAGTGCGCATCACTCGCATTGCTCATGGCGTGCCCGTAGGAGGAGATCTGGAATTCAGCGATGAAATCACGCTTCTGAAGGCCATAGAGGGGCGCCACACATATTGAGGAGGGTCTGTGAGAACAAGAGGGACGATCTACGTTCTGCTTTCAGCTATCTGCTATGGACTGGCTCCGTATTTCAGCAAAGTTGCCATGGGAGAAGGCTTTACCACCTATAGCCTTCTTTTTCTGCGCACATCGCTCTGCCTTCCGGTTCTAGCTCTTCTTGCGCACATGCGGGGAGAGAGTTTGCGTCTGTCAAAAAGAGAGGGGAAAATGGTCCTTCTTCTCTCCGTTTTCTATGCATCAACGCTGGCTCTTCTGATCTCTTCGTATTCATTAATTCCGACGGGTTTGGCAACCAGTTTTCATTTTGGCTATCCTGCGTTTACAGTCATCTTGGCGTTTCTTCTATACCGCCAGAGACCGAGAGGCCTTCATATCCTATGCATCGCTCTTTCACTCCTGGGGATCTATCTGATGCAGGAAGCCTCGGGCGACCTGAATGTATGGGGAGTGGTGATCGCCGTCATCTCCGGTCTCACACATGCCGCCTATATGATGCAGGTCCAGCATCCTGCTTTGAAGCAGATGAAGCCCCTGGTGTTAAACTTCTACACTCACCTTTTTGCCTTTATCTTTATTGCGTCTGCTCTTCTATTTTTGAAAGGGCCGGCTCTCCCGCCTTCGCCGGTCGGATGGGCGGCTGTCATGGGGACTACGTTTGTTGTCGCCATCCTGGCGGTGATGTTTTTGCAGACGGGACTGCGCTATATCAGTGCGCAAAGAGCGGCGATTCTCTCGACTCTCGAGCCGGTGACCAGCATCGTCATAGGGATTACTGTCTTTTCGGAGCCCTTGTCGCTACCGGTCGGCATCGGCCTGGTGATGGTATTGATCAGCGTTGTGATACTGAGCATAGCTAAAGAACGGCCGAGAGAAGTTTGAAAATTTTCTGAAATATATGTCTGATTCATTTAAGAAAAACGTGTGCTGAATGGCTCATATGTCATTTTATACTTCTATTTTATTAAGGTTTAAGATTTTATTACCTAAATAAGGGATAGCCCTTTTATCGTGGCTGACACTTATTGTCGTCAGATCCTCCCTAGTTCTTTTTTTGAGTAAGGTTAAACTATAAAACACTTGCTCTATGCTCTCTGAGTCAAGTCCGACGGTTGGTTCATCCAAGAATAAGATGCTCGGCTCATTGGCTATGACACAGGCGACTCCTAATTTTCTTTTTTGTCCTTCACTTAAACTCAGCGGATGGCGATCAAGCATATCTTCAAATTCGAAGAGGCGTATCAACTCTTCGACAAATTCGGGTGACGTTGAATGCAGATATAACTCGTCTTTTACTCTTGGCATAAAGAGCTGATAATCAGGATTTTGCAATATATAGCCGATGCTTTTTCTTTTTTCTATTTTGGTATATTGAGAGACGATATGACCTGAAGTCGGTTTTTCAAAGCCATATAGCAGTCTTAGCATCGTCGTTTTCCCGCATCCGTTGTCTCCTACAATGACCCATCTTTCTCCTTTTTTTATCTCCCAGGAAAAATGTTTAAACAAGAAACGCTCTCCGATGCAGTAATCTATGTCTTTAACGAAAAAAATCGTTTCTTTAAGATCTGCTATCTCATTTTCTTTTTGCTTAATATGGGAATATACATATGGCTGATAATCTCTTTTGTTTTCATAGATCTTCAATTCCATATTTACATTGGGGAGAGGGCTTTGTATACAGGAAAAGACTTTGTCGGCATGCGGAAGAACCAATTCCTGTCGATGTTCTATTACAACGATGGTGTAGTTTTCATTTTCAGACAACTGCTTTAACAGTGTTAACAATTGTTTTGCGGAGCGCCGATCCATATTGGCCAGCGGCTCATCGAGGAGTAAAACTTTTTGCCCCATGGCCAAAGTACAGGCGGTCATCAATTTCTGCTTTTCTCCGCCTGATAATGACGCTGTTTGAGCGTCGGGGAGTAAACCGGTCATATCCAGCAAAGTGTTGAGATTATCTCTCATTTTCTGTGGCGTTTCTCCTATGTTTTCCATCGGAAAGACAATTTCATCACGGACTTTGTCAAAAATAATCTGCTCTCTGGCATTTTGAAAAACACTGCCTACGAATGCTGTCCGCTCTTGAACGCTACAGCCGGTCATTTGTTGCCCCTGAATGTATACATCTCCTCTGATATAAACATCTTTAAGATTTGCAATCACACCGTTTATTATATTCATCAGTGACGATTTGCCACAACCTGACGGACCTGTGAGGAGGATAAACTCACCTGCTTTTATTTGAAAGTTCAGATCTTTAAAGATCCAGTGCCTCTCGAGATCGGACTTTCCCTCCGCCATATCATAGGATAGGGATATATTTTTTGCCTCTATCGCAATACTCATCTATAACCCCCTAATAAACATGAAGGTGTATAAAGATAAAAAAGTAAGAAACAGACAGAGGAAAACGCTATCTCTTTTTTGAAAACAAACTGTCTCATAGGAACTGCCTGTGGAGTCGGTGGAAAAGCCCCTTGTCTCTAAAGAGATGGCTAAGCCTTCAGATATGCTCAGCATGCGAATCGTAAGCGGGATCAGAAAAGCTCTTCCCCATAGAAACGGTGTTTGAAAAAAATGAATTCCCCTTAGAATAATTGCCTGCCGAATTTGTTTCATTTCTTCGCGGAATATCTGCATAAATCGGATGACGATGAGGAGTCCGAGATTTATCCATCTGGGAATATGCAATTGATTTAGAGCGCGAACCAAGTGAATCGGCTTGATGCTTATACTGAGGATTCCTGCCATCACAAGGACAAGCACCCGATAAAAAGAATACAATGCTTCGGATAGAGATCCGTTGATGAGTGTCAGAGCGGGCATGACGGCTCCGAACACAATAGCAAAGGGGATGATCTTTAGGATGGTTTTTTCGAATCTGAAAATCAGCAGAAGGATAAGGAAAGTAATGAGGTAGTTGCAAAACCAGATTTCTTTTACAAACAATAATCCCGTGATAAACAGCAACAAGCTGCATATTAATGACAAAACCGGATGAATGGAATAACTTTCTTTATACATAGAGACACCTATAGTTTACCTGCTTTTTGTAATTCATCAGAAATTTTATTTCCGATAGCAGCACCTATAAGGCCCAGTACCACCGCACCCGAAACGAATAACAGGAAGGTGAACACATTCCCGATCTGTTCTGAAATCGCTCTTCCTTTGGCTAATGTATTGATGATGCCTGTTGAAGGAATTGTGAAGAAAGAGAATAGTCCGGCGCTGAAAAGAACAGCTTTTTTACTTTCATAGTTTTTAAAAAGAATGAGCGCCAAACCCTCTGAGAGAACGGAACCGGCTAATTGATTAAAAAACATGACTGGGGACATCAATCCCAGTACAAGTCCCGAGAAGACGCCTATGATGGTCAATGAGCCGTTCTTTTTTACTTTGCGCAGACCGATGGATGTAATCAGCGCAAACGGAAGTGCCATCGCAAATGCCTGAGCGCCTAATTTGGTTACGGTCATAACAATCGGTGCAACCGGGCCGGATACCAGAAGAGTAACAGCCGTGATGACAGCCAAAAAAACGATGTCTTTGATCGCAAACGCCTTCCATCTACCTATTTTCATTTTCCTCACCTCATTTTTTTTGATGATACTTTTATTTGCCAGCAGATTTTTTACAAAACGAAAAGCATAGATCGGATGTTTTTTTATCAGCTTTTTACTTGAGTAATGCATGATCGGAAGCATATTCTTCTGATCTTCCTCCCGGTAACACATGGTAGGGCATTCATGACAAAAAGTTTTGTATACACTGTGAGGGCATCTCTGTGTATGCTGAAATGACTTTTGAATCCGCTTGTAGCAATCGTGACAAAGTTGATAATTAGACATTCGCTTGTTTCTTCTGAGCCATGCCTCAATCTCCTGAGAAAAATCGAGCTCGGAGGCGGCTGTTTTTGGTTTGATGAATTCATGAAAATCCTGACAATAGATGGCCGCCATTAAAAAGAATACTTGTTTCTCGAGCGTTTTCTTTTTCTTTTCTGTTGCCTCATCAATAATGATTTGTTTCCTTAAAACAGGAAACTGTCGATATGTTTTTTTCATGTTGATTTTTTACATTTGGACCACATAATCACAGATTCTAAAGCTGCTCTGTCGGTGACTGACCAGGATAATGGTTTTATCCGAATGGTTTTGTTTCAAAGCATTCAAAATGATGTTTTCATTTAATATGTCGAGATTGCTGGTCGGTTCATCAAGAAGCATGATCTTTGCATCTTCCAGGAAACATCTGGCCAGACCGAGACGCTGTTTTTCTCCTGCCGAGAAATTATCCCCCAATTCAGTCAATGTCGTATCTAAACCGTGTTCTAAATGTTCTACGAATTCCAGGACGGAAGCTCTTTTCAAAGCGGTTATCAATTCATCATCTGTGGCATCGGGTTTTGCTATTAATAAATTGTCTCTGATCGTGCCCTCGAAGAATTCTGTGCTTTGTGTCATATAGCTGATATTGTTCCAAAGAGATTGTGTGTTGATCGTCCGGACAGGATGACCGGAAATCGAAATACTTCCGGTATCTGCAGGCAAGAAATACATGATCAGCTTGAGTAAGGTTGATTTTCCGCAACCGCTCTCTCCCTGAATTCCCACGAACTCACCTTGCGCTATTTCTAGATTAAAATTCTTCAAGACAGGTTGCTGCCCATATGAAAAGGAGAGATTGTCGATTTTTATGAGGCAATCCTTGCCGCCTTTTGGTAAAGACAGATTGATCCCATCTGTGATTTCCTGTATGATCGGCTCTTCTTCCAGAAGGTTGAGGACGCGCTCACCACATGCCAGAGATTGTGACAACCCGTTGCCAAGTGAGGCGACATTTGCCACTGCGGGAAAACTGAAAAAAATGCCGAAGGATAGAGGCAATAAAATGTCCCGGGAAAGCCCTGTGGCCATGCCGACCAAGATGATGATTCCCGTCGTCAGCACGACAATCAAATCTTCCAGTGCCAGCAGCAGAGCCAATTGTCCGATAAGTCTGGCCTGCTTTTTTACCAGGGATCGGTTTGAATTTTGTACGATGTCAACGGCTTTGTCGCGATAGGCAAATTGCATGATTTCAATGATGCCTCGCAGGAGATCCAGGAAAATATTATTCAAATCCCCGATTTCTTTACGCAGTCCGCTGCCGGTATCCTTTGCCCACTTGGAAAACAGGATCGGCAAAACCACTCCCATGACGAAGTAGGATATCAGTGTCAATAAGGCAATGATGGGAGAAAAAATAAAGATCGCTGTTAAATAGATGAGAACGCAGATGACGGCTATAGATATCGGAGAAATAGTGTGTGCATAAAAGACTTCGATCAGTTCTATATCAGCGGTAATCATAGCAATCAACTCACCTTTATTGCTGACCTCTATTTTTGCGGGGGCGAGTCTCCTGACGGCTGCAAATACTTTGTCACGGAGGGTCCGCAACACTTTAAACGCCACTAGATGATTCATGTACTGCTCGAGGTATCTGGAAACGCCGCGCAGAAAAGCAAATATAAGCATGAGTCGGACAATGCCTGCAAAAGGCATGGCAATCAATCCTGCTGATTTGACGATGAGCATGGCTGCAAGCACTGCGATGGAAGTGCTCGACAAAAAGGAAACGATTCCGGCAACAATCGCAATCAATAAATCGAAAAAATGTTCTTTTGCTAAAATCATCAAATCGATCATAATGTGAAGAGAAGTTCTTTTTTTCATCTATTCATTCCTCGTTAGATGCTTTCAGTGAAAAGAATGGGAACTGTTGAGAGAAGAGTCGCTGTTTTCAAGCAGCATTTGAGCTTGCCACATCTGTTGGTATACTCCTTTATTCTGCATTAATTGCTCAAAGCTGCCTTCTTCCGCCAGATTTCCATCCTGAAGAACATAGATATTTTTTGCGTTTTTACTTGCCTGAAGGCGATGGGATACGAGAATGACGATTTTTTCTTTTGCTATTTCCTCTATAACCTGCAAGATAATCGCCTCACTTTCCGGATCAATATTGGAGCTTGCCTCATCCAGCACATAAACTTTGGCATCGTGCAAAATCGCTCTTGCCAGGACAAGGCGTTGTTTTTGCCCGCCTGAAAGATTGGCAGCGCCGGATTTAATCTCGAGATCGAGACCTCCGCGAGGCTCCAGTTCATCATAGAGCTGCACCGTTTTCAGTGCGGAAATTAATTCTTCATCTGTAGCCGATCTATTTCCCATTAACAGATTTTCTCGAACTGTCTTTTCAAAGACATGTGCATCGTGTGAGATGCGAATCATATTTTCTGTAATCGATTGCTTTTTATATGTCTCATATGAGTGATCACCCCAGAAAATAGCTTCTTCTGCACCGTCAAGNTGTCCGGTCAAAAGTCGCACCAAGGTTGATTTNCCGGAGCCTGAGGCACCGATGATGGAAGTGTATCCGTCGGATGTATATTCAGAATGGATATGCCGAAGTACTTTGCGATCGCTGTCAGGATATGAAAACTCAAGGTTTTTTACCGTGATGCCTCCTGAGATATCTTCGATCTCATTTTTATCTGTCTCATCGCATTCCGGCAGCGCAAAGAATCCAATCAGATTTTTTCCTGCAGCTACACCGGTCATGGCGACATGAAAGCTCGATGTCAGTGTCGTCATCGGATGGAAAGCCTCCATCGACATAAACGTAAGGACAATCATCGACATAATATTCTGGGTTGTAAATGGAATGCGTGAAAGCCCCAGAGCAATCAGAACAACACTTCCGCCGTGGGCAATCCACTCTATCAGAGTGATGGAATTCAGTTGCATTCTTAAAATATTCATCGTCTCAATGCGAAAGGTCTCTGATCTTTCATGGATTTCTTCCGCTCTTTTTTCGTCTGCGGAAAATATTTTCAGTGTCGTCATGCCTTGCAGACTATCCAGAAATAACTGCCCCACATCCTGGTAGCTACCCCAATACTTTTTTTGGTTGCGGCTGACGGTTTCTAAAACAGCTTTGAGCATGACCGGGATAATAGGAGCAAGAAGCAAGAAGACGATGGCAGACAAGTGGCTGATGGAAAGCAACACGAGAAAAGTCACCAAACTCATCGCAAAACTGCCAAAAAATTGGGGCAAAAATCGTCCATAATAGTTTTCAAGTTGCTCGATAGTATCCGAACCCATATTGATCATGTTGGAGGTGGAAGTATAGTTCAGATAAGATGGTCCGATACGCATAGCTTTGGCTATCATTTCTGAGCGGAGATTCGTCTTTACTTCGCCGGTGATTTTTGTTTGATATCTTGTGACCAAGTAGAGACTGCCGCTACGCAGTAGAAAACCGGATAGGAATATGAAAATATTTANGCCTACATGACTTGTAGCAGAAGAGAATAGATCTTGAATGGTTCTCCCTAAAGAGAGAGCAANGAGAAAACTCCCTATCACTTTTGCCATCATCAGCAAGANGCTGACAGTGATATATTTTTTGGAATTTCCGATATATTGAAAAAGCAACTTGTCCAGCATATGTAGTCGATCCTTTAAAAGTGTTGATGGGCGAAGTATTGGGTTAGTCATAACTAACCCAATACTAACAGATGATAAATAATTGTTCAAGTGGTAAGCTTTTTGATTTAAAGAACGGGTGATCAGAAAGGATCTGTTTAAAGAGCCGGCGAATTTTGAGAAAAATGGTTCGGACGCTTTGCTTACGGCAAGGTAGAAAAAAGTCGATGTTCGTAAATTTATTCTGCGATTTCCTGTGAATGATTTCTCATTTTGTCAAAAAAATGGATGCAGTGTGTACCCATTACGGCATCCATTTCCAATAATTATATGTTTTAGAATAACGTATCGATCGCTTTGCGCTATTTATCAGAGATGAAGGATTTCAGGGAATAAGTTCAAAGAGAGGCCCTATGCGAAAAAACATCTGAAGGCAGAAGGCGCTTCGGACGGTCATTTCTTCTTCTTTGATCAATCGAACGGCTTCTTCCCGATCGACCAGAAAGGGAACGATCAACTCCGAGTCTTCCAAATACTTTTGGCTGAGCTCTCCGGTGAAGGTGCCATAGACGGTGTGAACTTTTTCATCGCTGAGGCCAACGCTTGTATAGCGAGGACCTTCCTGCGCGAGATAGTGAAAGTCTAAGCCGGTCTCTTCCTTGAATTCTCGAATCGAGGCTTCTTTTATAGATTCCCCTTCATCGCATAGCCCTGCGGGAAACGTGACAATCTCTTTTCCCGCGACGACGCGGTATTCTCGAATCATGACGACATGAGTTTTTTCTTCGTTCCAGGCGACAATCATCGGGCCGTCGGTGTGGTTTCCGCCCGCCAAATCTTTTTCAAGGCGCGCTTTTCCCGACCGGGAGACCATTTCCCATACCCGGGCATTTCCGCTTTTATCCTCATAATGAAGCCTCAGTGTCTTCAGGTACTTTAATGGGGCTTCTTCTATGTGAAGCAGTTTCACTGCATCTGCTCCATATACATCTTAATGCGCCGCAGCGCTTCTTTGATGTCGTCCATGCTTGCTGCATAACTCAGGCGCAGGAAGTCATCGGCTCCAAATCCGATGCCGGGAACAAGAGCCACCTGATGTTTTTCCAAGAGATCTTCACAGACTTGCAAGGAGAGGGATTCACCTGTGACTTTTTCACGCAGGGAGCTGATATCAAGGAAGACATAGAAAGCGCCCTCGGGTGCAACGCAGTCGATGCCGGGAACGTCTTTGATAAAGTCAAGGATGACATCCCTTCTTTCTCTATACTTTTCTCTTCGATCATCCATTTCCGATTGTGCATGTTCAAGAGCAGCTCTTGCAGCCTCTTGGGAGACCGTGCTCGGATGGCTGACAAGGTGGGAGGAAATATTGCCCAGGACTTTTGCGAGCTTGGATTCACTGGCTGTGTAGCCGATTCGCCAACCGGTCATAGCGGCGGACTTGCTCAGCCCGTTTACTAAAATGGTATGTTCTTTTACTTTTGGACTGAGCGAGGCGACGCTGGCATAGTTCTCGCCATAGACCTGGCGCTCATAGATCTCATCGGATAGAATCATCAGCCCCCGCTCCACCAGAGGCACAACGAGCGCTTCCACTTCGTCTTTGAAATAGACGGCACCGGTGGGATTGGAGGGATTGGTGAGGATGATGGCCTTTGTTTTTTCTGTAATGAATGGCTCGACTTCTTCGAAGGTCAACTTGAAGTCGTTTTCTTTCTTCCCGTGGACGAAGACCGGCACGCCTTCTACCAGTTTGACGATCTCTGGATAGCTCACCCAGTAGGGTACAGGGATGATGACTTCATCGCCGGGATCTAAAATAGCGGTCAGAGCTATGGTGAGCGCATGCTTTGCTCCGCTTGTGACGACAATATCCGTCGGTGCGTATTCAACACCGTTTTCTTCTTTTAGCTTCTTTGCAATCGCCTGCCTCAGGGCGAGTGAGCCCGAAGCGGGGCCATAGCGAGTCATATTGTTGTCGATGGCCGCCTTGCCGGCTTCCTTCGCTATATCAGGGGTGAGAAAGTCGGGCTCTCCAATGGACAGGTCGATAATCTTCTTCCCTTCCGCTTCCAGAGTTTTGACTTTTGCATTGATGCCGAGGGTCATGGAAGGGGTCATCGCAAGTGCGCGTTTTGATAACATGTAAACCTCCTGTTTATAGATACGATTATACATAAGAAGTTCGAAAAAGTCTTTGCTTGAAAAGCGCAACGGGTGATATATAATAAGCTGGAAATATTTATTCGGAGGAACACATGCAGCTGGTAAAGGGGATCGATAAAGTTATTGCGGAGAATCTGGCTCCGTTTCAAATGCCGGGACACAAAGGACGAATTGAACAAGATATATATAAATACGATTTGACGGAGATAGAGGGAACGGACAATCTCTCAAACCCCAAGGGCATCATTTTGGATACGCTTCGCCTGATATCCGACACATTCGGGAGCTCTCACTCTTTTATCTCCATCAACGGAGCGACCGGAGCCATACTTGGCGCTTTGAGCACCGCCTTTAATAAAGGGGACGAGATCATCGTCATGCGAAGCTCTCATATCTCAGTCTATGACGGGATTTTTCTTCTGGGCTTGGTTCCCCATTATGTCTATCCGGATAGAGATCTGCTTGAACAGATTAAGGAGATCGATAACGAAAACATCCGCGGCGCGGTGCTGACGAGCCCCAGTTTTTATGGAGAAGTCATTGAAGATGATGTCTTTGAATACCTATTTAATCGAGATCTCATCATCGTCGTCGACGAGGCGCACGGATCGCATCTCAAACTCATTGATGAGGAACTCAGCAGTATGCGCTGGGCGGACATCGTCGTCCACAGTTTTCACAAGACTTTGCCCAGTATGACGCAGACGGCCGTCATGCATCTTTGCACGAATCGCTTTACCCGAAGTTTTGCCCAGAAGAATATCAAACTCTTTCAGAGTACTTCCCCAAATTATGTCCTGATGCGCTCGATTGACATCGCGATGGATATTTATATCAATCAGGGGGCGGAGCTTATGGAGAAGTTGCTTGCGATGTGTGCAGACTTTAAAGAGAAGCTGGAGTCGGAGACAGAGTTTTTTATCGTATATAAGGAAGGAAAACAGGATAAGACGCGGCTCCTCGTCCGACACAGAGATAACAATGTGGACTATGCCCATATCGACAGGCAACTGCGAGAGATGGGCGTGCAGACGGAGTTTCAGAGCCAGTTGGGGCTTCTTCTCATTCCCACGATCATGACGATTCAGGAGGATTTTGACAGACTCCTGGAGGCGTTAAAAAAAGTTGACATCACAGAAGCAGACGAGATCGAATATAAGATTTTCCATCCGGAGAGGGCGTTGGAGATCCGAAATGCATTTCTGCAGCCTTCGATCAACAAAAGCTATCGTGAGGCGGTTGGAGGCATTGTGACGGAATACATCATCCCGTATCCTCCGGGAAGCCCTGTCATTGTACCCGGCGAGGTTCTATCAGAGGATCTGGCGCTCTATATGGAGAAGTTTAAGGGCGATGTCGTAGGCTTGGAGCATGAAGGGTATATTAACATTCTCGATGAAAGTAGAGACGAATAGCCTTTTTATAAGCAGTAAACCGAGATAAGGAAAAAGCAGTCCGGCATTTTTATGCGGGACTGCTTTCTTATTTTCACTGTACCGGATCTGAATTATGTAACAACTTATAGGAATACAAGAGAGAACCAGGGCACATAGGTGATGAGCAGGAGCGCTGCAACCGATGCAATAAAGAAAGGAACGATGTACTTAAACATGGAGTCCAATCGTATTTTCGCCACAGCCGCTCCGACAAAGAGATTGCAGCCATATGGAGGCGTGCACAACCCGATGGCCAGATTGACAGACATGACGACACCGAAGTGAATCGGATTGATTCCGAGGGCTTTAACTGTGGGAAGAAGCATGGGCGCCATGACGATGATGGCGGGAACGGTGTCGAGGAACAATCCGACGACGAGCAGGAACAAGTTGATGAGTAGCAAAACGACGACGGGGCTGTCGGATACTCCGGTGAGGAAAGCGGTAATGGACTGGGGCACCTTTTCAAACGTCATGAAAGTGGAAAATACCGTTGAATATCCTAAGAGAAATGATGTGATTCCGTTAAGTACCGCGGCGTCGAGAAGGACGTCGTAGAGATCTTTCAGTTTCATGTCTCTATAAACAAAGAGGCTGATGAGTGCTGAATAGACAACGGAGACACAGGCCGCTTCCGTGGGAGTAAACATCCCGGAGTAAATGCCGCCGAGGATAATGGCGGGGGAGAGGAGTGCCCAGAACCCGTCCTTAGTCGTTTCCCAGATTCGTTGCCATCTGGCTTTCATGGCTTCCTTCAGAGGGACTTTTTCTTCCCCTTCTGCGGTTCTGGAAGCTTTGAGATCGGTTCCCATTCGCTTTGTCATCAATGTATTCATGGCGATAAAGACGAGGCCCAGCAGAATTCCCGGAAGAATTCCGGCAAGGAAAAGAGACGGGACGGGGGTGCCTGTCGTCGCTCCATAGAGAACAAATGAAAGACTTGGGGGGATGATAGGTCCGACGATTCCGCCAAAACACACAAGTGTTGCGGCATAAGGCGCATGATAGCCTTTCTTTTTCATTTCCGGAATCATCATGCCTCCGATTGCGGAGGTAGTGGCCATGCCGGATCCCGAAAGAGCTCCGAAGAACATGCAGGCGAGAATGGTTACGCTTCCGAGTGCACCGTCGACAAAGTCAATCAGAGCAGAGGCAAAGTTGACGATGCGGCGAGCAATTCCTCCTGTTGACATAATAAGACCCGCCAACATGAAAAACGGAATGGCCATGACGGTAAAGGAGCTGATGCCTGAATAGTTGTACTGGCCTACTATGACCATGTTCAGATCAGTAAAGGCGAACATTGACACCATCGTGGCACCGCCAATGGCAAAGCCAACCGGCACGCCCACTATGAGCATAAAAAATAATGCGATAAACAAAACGAGCATTGCCATTTTATGCCTCCTCTTCTTCCATACGCGGGTCTACGCCTGTGCGCAAGGCTTCCACAGACTGCAAAATTGAGAGAATATTGCGAACGATCATCATCACACAACCGACTGTAACGGACGCATATCCCCAAGCCATGCTGATCTTGATTCCGGCAAAGCGAACGTGTGCCTGGGTCTGTACGAGAACCGTCCCGTAATATGCGGTGACGGCACAGATCCCTAAGACAATCAGTTCTGAAAGAATATTCATATACTGCGCAGGGACAAAAGAGAGACGATCTGTAAACATGGTGATCTTAATATGCTCTCCCCTTCGGGCGCCTATGCTGATGCCGAACCATGACAGCCATACAAATAAAAACTTCCCGAGCTCTTCACTCCAAGAGAGGGAATTACTGAATACATAACGCATGATGACTTGAGCAAAAATAACGATGACCATCACGGCAAACATCACCACCAGAATAATATCTTCAGCGCGGTTGAGTGCCTTGGAAATCTTTTTGACCATAGAAAGAATATCTCCTTTCAAAAGGAAGCACCGGATCCCTGTGTAGAATCCGGTGCGGGAAAGTTAAGGACGAGTATTCAGCCACTTATCCATGACTTCGTCGCCGACTTTTTGTCTCCAGAGGTCATATACGGGCTGCACCGATTCGATAAATGCTGCAACTTCTTCAGGTGTCAGTTCTTCGACGGTTGCGTTTTCGCTTCTGAATCGCTCGATGTACTCCGCTTCTTTGGCGCGTTCTTCATCGCGCTGCTGACGAGCCATTTCACGCACACCGGCCTCGAGGACTTCGCGATCTGCAGGATCCAGGGACTCAATCCACTCCAGAGAAGTGATGATGGGGAAGGGGCTGCTGGCGTGGTTTGTCAGCGTGACATAAGGTGCGATCTCATGCAGAGAGAAGTCATTGAACACTCCAAGGGAGTGATCCAATGCGTTGATGGTGTTCTGAGAGAGAGAAGTAATGACTTCGCCCCATGCCATCGGCGTGGGATTTGCTCCCATGGCTTTCCACATCTCGACGTTTAATTCGTTCTGCGCAATACGCACTTTTTGACCATGGAGGTCATCGCTGTTGTGGTAGTGTTTGGCAGAGCTGATGAGATGGCGCATGCCGTTGTAGTACATGTCGATGCAATAGTAGCCTTGGTCTTTGATCAGTTCATTGAAAAGATCCAGGCCGCCTTTTTCAAATGTCCCCTCAACCCAATCTTCATATGTCGGATAGAGATAGGGCAGATCGATGCAGCCGGAGGCTTCGCCTGTTGCAGCGGTGACGACGGAAGAGAGGTCGAACATCATCGTGATCGTGCCGAGTTTGATGCCGGCAACCAAGTCAGGAGAGTCGCCAAGTGCTCCGTCGGAGTGAACCTCAACGGTGAATCTTCCGGGTGCATTTTCTTCAAGATACTCACCCAGCCAAACAGCCCATTTATGCGTAGAACGCGATGAAGAGTCCGTGTGGCCGATCATGATGTTGATGGGTTCACCTTCTTGCGTGGCCGGAGTGGCCGGTTTCTGAGCGCATCCGCTCAGGGAGACGATCATAACAAGACTGAGTAAAAGTGCCAAGATTTTTTTCATTCAATTTCCTCCCTAATAATGATTCGTAATACTTGGACCTACTTTGACAACAACAAACATAATATATCCATGGCGATAGATTTTGTCAACAAAACGCTGACGACACGTTGGGCACGTTGTTGCTAAAAAATAACAAGCGTCGATGTCGAGGGGTGAGATCCGTTATGGATGAATATTGGAATAAAAGCTGAAACAGAGGAGCGAATAAATGATTTATTTATTTCTTGCGTCCTTAAAAATACGGGAATCTAATGTTGTGACAATGCCGAAGCGGGGATCGACGTGCTGTTTACTCAAAAGCTGATGATAGATCTTTCTGGCGGTGACTTCTTGTTGATCGTTATAGTAGCTCATGATCATATCGAGATAGCCCTTGTCAAATTCGAGTTTCTTGTTTTTGAGACGTGGAAGGACATGATCAAAATGCTTCGTCGCCTTTGAAAAGTCTCGCAGCCTGAAAAATTGTATCCCTAAGCGGAAGTGGAGTTCTTGTTCATCGCGCTTTTCCAGATTGGGCAGCGCAAGGCCCTGTTCCAATATGCGAATGGCCTTTTTGTGGTATCGGAAAAAGGAAACATAGCTCTTTGCGCGATCGACATAGTCCTGCGGGGTCTTCAATTTTGTAAACAGGCCTCGATAGATGGCATATAAAAATACGATGCCGCTCAATGCATAGACGAAATACATTGCAGCTGACGGATCTTTAGAAGGTAAAAACACGTAAATCTCCTCTCGACAATACAGCAGTCACTTTAGTATAAACGAAAATAGGAGAAAAAAGGAATTTGTGCATTTTTCTTTACATATTACAAAAGTGCTATTTCTATTTCCCGCTCTTTCATTGAAGGTTTCCCTTCCCTTCTGATAATATGAAGTCAGCAGAGTGGCACAATGATGGCTCGTCACTGTATTACTGAAAAAACCTTAAGGAGGGTTTAATGTCGAGTGATATTAGTAAGAAAGAAGCCAAGAAACCTTCTCTTGGTATCGCACTAATTCCGATTCTTGCATTGGTTGTTGTTCTTTATTTCTTCGTTGTGCGTTTCGAGCAGGATGTACATGTTCCTCTAATTATCGGCTCCATCATCGCTGCCGGAGTAGCCTTCATTTTCTTGGGCACAAAATGGGAAGATCTTGAAAAAGGTATTCTTGCCACCATCAACATGGGCATGCAGGCGATTATCATTTTGATGATCATCGGCGCCCTCATCGGTGTGTGGATCAAAGCAGGTGTTGTGCCCACCCTGATTTATTATGGACTTCAGATGATTTCCCCCGGCATTTTCCTGGCGGTGTCGATGGTCATCTGCTCGATCGTATCAATCGCAACCGGTTCGTCATGGACGACGGCCGGCACAATCGGTGTCGCGCTGATCGGTATCGCATACGGCCTGGGCATCCCCGCCGGAATGGCGGCGGGCGCTGTCATCTCCGGAGCTTACTTCGGAGATAAAATGTCGCCGTTATCCGATACAACCAACTTAGCTCCCGCCATGGCCGGCGCCACGTTGTTTGATCACATTCGTCACATGGTTTATACGACAGGCATCAGCTATGTCATCGCTTTTGCAATTTTCGTCGTAATAGGCTTACGCTTTGGCGGTTCGAGTATCGACACACAAAACATTCAAGATATAATGACAGCGCTAAGCGACAACTTCAAGATCACACCGCTTCTTATCGTTCCGCCGTTGCTGGTCATCCTCATGGTCGTTCTCAAAGTTCCTGCCATTCCCGGTTTGATCGGCGGCGTGGCGCTTGGAGTCGTCTTTGCCATTCTTGTTCAAGGCGTCAGCTTCGAAGAAGTGATGGATGTGGCGCAAAATGGTGTTACCATTGAGTTTGACAATCCCACTCCCGCCCAAGAGGTGGTAGCGGAACTGCTCAGCTCAGGCGGCCTCCAGTCCATGATGTGGACGGTGTCGCTCATTATCTGTGCTCTGACCTTTGGAGGGATTCTCGAGGCGACCGGCATGCTGGGAGTCATGGCTGAGTCCCTGTTGAAGCTGGTAAAGGGAACCGGCTCGCTTGTACTCGTCACTGTGCTCTCTTGTGTCTTTATCAATATCGTCTCTGCTGACCAGTATCTGGCCATCGTGATTCCGGGACGCATGTTTAAAGGCGCCTATGCAGAAAGACATCTGGCGCCGAAAAACCTCTCAAGAACATTGGAGGACGCAGGTACGCTTACTTCGCCGCTCATTCCCTGGAACACATGCGGTGCATTTATGCAGACAGCTCTCGGCGTTCCTGTAAGTCAGTATCTGCCCTGGGCGTTATTGAATCTCATTAACCCGCTCGTCTCCATTGCCCTGGCTTATCTCGGTCTCTGGCAGACACCGATGACAGAAGAGGAAATCGCTGCTTACGAGGCATCCAAGGCCGCACTTGCTGCCTGATGAATATGATTCACTCTGCGTTTAAGGCAGCCCCTTTTGGGGCTGCTTTTATGTTTCTTATATATGGTATAATCAGGAAAAGGAAACGATAAGCATGAATGAACGCAAGCAAGAAAAAGTTAATAAGAGCCTGCTTCGCGAGTGGACCGAGTCCTTTCTTTGGGCTCTTGCGCTCGTCGTCCTCTTCTATATATTCTTTTCCAATGCGAAGGTGTACAGCTACTCGATGCAGCCGACTCTCTCCGAAGGGGAAAACCTTCTCATTTTGAGACATGCAAGTCTGAAGAGGGGAGACATCGTCACATTTAAGACGGATGAGCCTATTACAGAGGCGGAAAAGGCTATTCTGAGCCCGCTGCAGCGATTGGTATCCGTTTTTTCAGACAAGAAAGTGCTCGTTAAGCGAGTGATCGGGTTGCCGGGAGAGACGATAGAGATCAGGGAAGGATTCGTATATATCGATGGAGAGTCGATTGAAGAACCTTATGTAGCCGATGGCACCGAGGGGTATTTTTCTGTGCAAATCCCCGAAGGATACTATGCCCTGTTCGGCGACAATCGTCAGAACAGTTTGGATTCCAGGTCTTCAAAGATCGGCCTGATTAAAAAAGAGGACATTATCGGCCGAGCGGTTCTTCGGTATTGGCCGCTATCTAAAATACAGTTTTTTTGAAAGAGGTTATCATGAAACTGCTTATTATTATCGTTCAAGACGACGATGTCGCTGAAGTCATGAACTCTCTGACGAGAGAGAAGATCGGGGCGACGAAGCTTGCCAGCTCCGGCGGCTTCTTAAAAAGAGGCAATACCACGATTATCGTCGGAGTAGAAGAAGAACAGGTGGATCTTGTCAGAGATATCATCCGTGAGAAATGCCGCTCCCGAATCGAGATGATGCCTTCTATTCCTGTGATTGCACAGGGAATCATCACCGCCAGCGAGCCTTTGGAAGTGCGTGTGGGTGGAGCCATTTTCTTCCAACTTGATATTGAAGAGTTTCACAAATTCTGATGGAACGGATGACTCTTCTCGGACATGAAAAGCAACTTGAGCATTTAAAAAGGCAGGTGGACTCAGGGGAGCTTTCGCATGCCCTTCTCTTTTCGGGTCCTGAAGGAATCGGAAAGAAGAAAACGGCACTTCTCCTGACGGAATATATTTTTAAAACGGTCTCGCATGAGGCGGCCAAGCTCTTTAGCAAAGGAGTGCTTCCGGACTTTCTCCTCATCGAGGCCGAGACGACGATAAAAGTGGAAGCGATCCGTGAAGCGGTTCGTTTTGCGCAAGAACGTCCGCTGTATTCATCGAAAAAGGTTTTGCTCATTGACGACGCCCACAAGATGAACACGCAGGCGCAGAATAAGATTTTAAAGACTTTAGAGGAACCGCCGAGTTTTTTGAGCATCATTCTCATCAGCTCCAATGCCTCCGGATTGTTGGACACGGTGCGTTCGCGTCTTTTAACGTATACCTTCGAGATGCTCAGCGATGAAGAGGTTTTTTCCGCTCTTCCGCTTGCCCATGCAGAGGGGGACAGACGTTTGGCCGCGCGTTTCAGTGCAGGAAGCATATCCCGGGCGATGCAGATCTTGGAGGATGCGGAGTTGAGGGAGCTCTTCTATAAACCGGAGGAGATTTTTGAAGCTCTGTATCTCAATGACAGGCTTGCTCTCGTGCGCATTTCCAGGGAGTATAAGGACGATAGAAGACGGGCTTCTCTTCTCTTGGAGCACTGTCTCATGTGGTTGCGGGATCTCTCTCTTTTTCGCAAACACGGTGAACCTTTGAGTTTGTACTATCCGGATAAGAGAAGCGAGCTTGCCCGCCAGAGCAGATGGATGGGCTTTGATTGCGCCTCAAGCGTCGCTGTGGTTGAGCAGGCAAAAGCGCGACTGGAGTCAAATGCACCTGCGGGCGCCGTGTTATTGGCTGTTTTTTTACGTCTCGCCGGCTCTCTTTCTTAAAAGGAGGGAAATTGAAAAATATTGTCGGAGTCCGCTTCCGAAAAGCGGGAAAAATATATCATTTTTGGGCGCAGGATCTGCCTATCAATAAAGGAGATGCCGTTATTGTCGAGACGGCAAGAGGCGTTGAATTCGGCATCGCCGTCACCGACGTCGTGGCGCGTGAAGAGGAGAGTCTCCCGCCCGATTTAAAACAAGTCATTCGAGCGGCTACACCGGATGATCGGCTGAACTATGAAGAAAACCGTTTAAAAGAGATCCGAGCTTTTGACATAGCCAAGGAAAAAATCGCCGCTCATGGGCTCGACATGAAGCTTTTAAATGTTGAATATACCTTTGAGGGCAATAAGATCCTGTTCTACTTTACGGCGGAAGATCGCGTGGACTTTCGCGAGCTGGCGCGTGATTTGGCTTCGGTTTTTCGCGCGCGCATCGAGTTGAGACAAGTTGGGGTGAGGGACGAGGCGAAGATTTTAGGTGGCCTGGGAAGTTGTGGCAGAGAGATCTGTTGCAACAGCTGGATGGCGGATTTTACACCGGTGTCCATTAAAATGGCAAAAGACCAAAATCTTTCCTTGAATCCGGCAAAAATCTCCGGGTTGTGTGGCCGCCTCATGTGCTGTTTGAATTATGAAGAAGAGCACTATGCCCATATGAGACAGCTGATGCCGAAGGTAGGCTCGACATTGAAATACAAAGGGGAAGAGGCGACGGTCGTCGAATGCAATCATTTGATCGGCAGGCTTCGTCTTCGCATCAACAAGGATCAAGAAGATAGTTTCGAGTTTGAATGGATCGACCATACAGAACTCCTTCCCAAACCGGAACCGGAGAAGCCGAAGAGCAAGAAGCCCTCTCGAAGATCCCGCCCACGCCAGAGGCGGCGCAGAAAGCCCACGGCATAGAGGTTCCCGTGTTTTTGCCTGCGGAAACCCTTGAGACGCTTCTTCCGGGAAGGCTCAAGATTTACCAGAAGAAAAAAGGTGTCCGCTTTTCGACAGATGCCGTGCTCTTAAGTTATTTCGCTAACGTACATCAGGGAGAGCGAGTGTTGGAGATAGGCACGGGCAGCGGCGTGATCGCTCTCCTTTTAGCTTTTGTAAAAGGAGCAAATGTCACGGCGGTGGAGATACAAAAAGAATATGCGGATATGGCGAGGAGATCTGTCCTTCTCAACCAATTGGGGGAGAATATCCAAGTCGTTGAAGGAGATGTCCGTTCTCTTCGTCTTTCGAGTTCTCGCTATGATGTTGTTGTCTCGAATCCTCCTTTCTATCCCTACCAAAAAGAGGCGAGAAGACAGGGAGATGCTGCACGCATCCCTGCCATGCGCGAGAAGTACCTCACTTTGGAGGAACTCTCTGAGGCGGTGCACAGACACCTCTCAGTAAAAGGGCGTGTATACATGATTTATCCGGCTGAAAGAAGAGAAGAGTGGATACGTGCGATGAAAAGTGTGAACATTCATCTAAAAAGTGAAATTGTGGTATATCCTCAAACAAATGCGTCCCCGTCTCGCGTTCTTCTGGAAGGGGTGAGGGAAAAACCGGTCTCGATTGAGACGGATTCGCTTGTGTTGAGAAGCCAAGGGACGGAGACAGAGGAGATGATCAATATTTATCGTTCATTAGGATATTTTGAGGAATCGCGATGAGCCTGAAAATATGCGCCACACCCATTGGAAATCTCAAAGAGGCAAGTCCTCGGCTGATTGAAGTATTACGGACTGTCGATATGATTGCGGCAGAAGATACCCGGCATACGAGAAAGCTCCTCACTCACTTTGATATAGGCACCCGCATGATGCATTACAGTGATCACCATGGGGCAAAGGGACTTGAGGAGATCATTGCTCTTTTAAAAGAAGGAAAACAGGTGGCGCTTGTCAGTGATGCGGGAATGCCGCTTATCAGCGATCCCGGCTATGAGTTGGTAAGGCGCCTCGTAGAAGAGGGGCTGGAGTGGGAGGTGATTTCCGGACCGTCCGCGCTTATCAATGCACTGGTGTTAAGCGGGCTTCCGACACAGCCTTTTTATTTTGAAGGTTTTTTGCCGAGAAAAAAGATGGAAAGAAGGAGAAAACTCGCCTCTCTTCGAGAAATGGAAGCCACATTAATTTTTTATGAAGCTCCCACCAGGCTTCAAGTTGTCTTAGAAGATATGTTGCTGATTTTTGGAAACAGGAGGATGGCTCTTTGCCGGGAGCTGACAAAGATGCATGAGGAAGTTATCCGGCTCACTCTCTGCGAGGCCGCAGATAAATGGAAAGAAGAGGAGCTGCCCAGAGGGGAGCTGGTGCTGGTAGTGGATGGAGCCGGGGAGAAGAAGGCGGTGGGAAGCGTGGAGGATGCTCTGCGTGAACTTCTTGGCATCGGCTTTACGAAAAAAGAAGCGATTCAGCTTGTCGCGGCTGAGCGGGGCGTCTCAAAGAGAGAGGTGTATCGCGCCGCTTTGAAATTGGAGGAGATATGAAGCGTTTGTATTGTATTGCGACTTGTACGACCTGCAAGAAAGCAGTAAAGGATCTCGAGGAGAGAGGAGTCGACTACGAGTATGTTGACTTGAAGAGCGACCCCCCTAATAAGGAAGAGCTTCGCTCATGGATCAACAAGCATCCAAAGGGAATATCCGCCTTTTTTAACACATCGGGAATTTTGTATCGTGAGTTGGACATGAAGACGAAACGGCGAGAGCTCGGGGAGGAGGAACTCCTGGAGATTTTAAGCCGAGAGGGAATGCTTGTAAAACGGCCGATCCTCGTCTGTGGAGATGACCTTATCGTTGGGTACAAAAAGGAGACCTACGATGCCTTTTTTAATAAAGAGAATATGTAGAAAAACATAGAAAAGGCATGAAAACACACAAGGAGAATCCATGAAAAAACGATTGATGCTGATCATCTGCCTGTCTCTTATTCTGACAGCTTGTAATGGAGGAAATGAAAACATACCGCCCGCCGAAGTGGACACAGATGTACAGAGCCCGGCTGACGAGGCTGTGCTCGTGCTGAAAGCCGAGAAGGTAGAGATCGTTCAAGACAGTGCATTTGATCCGCACAGTCTCATTGAGGGCGGAAATTTTGACGAAATCAGCTTTTCATCCATCGACACGAGCGTGTTGGGCGATCAGGAGCTGCTCATCACTATAACCAAAAGCGGAAAGACAAAAGAGTATACGGTCGTTGTCACTGTCGTGGCGAAAGAGACGGAGATCTCTTGGGAGATAGTGACGGAAGGCCCTGTCTTTTTGATTCACCCTGATAAACTCATGGGATATGAGGGAGAGGAAAACTACAAGAGCTTCTATGAATATCCCGTCTTTACAAGCAATCCGCCGGAAGTGGCGGAGCGGATCAACCAAGTGATCAATGAAGAGCATATCTGGCAGATAGCAGAGACTTTTACAAAGATGAGCAATACCATTAGCCCCGGTTATGACCGCGCTGATATCTTGCAGGCAAAAACGACGGTGTCGGAAGGCAAAATGGATGTCGTGGTCCATACGGAATACATTTTGACCCTCTACCAGACAGGTCATCCGACTCTAAGTCACATTGTGACGATCTTTGAAAAAGCGAGCGGATATCCCCTTTCCGCCCCGGAGCAGCTTCGACTTTACGGATTGGATGCCGAAGCCGTCATCGAGCGGCTCGAGACCTTTATCGCCGGACAGGAGTACAATGCACAGAAGATGGGTTTGGAGCCCTACCGCCCTGATATGACACCTGAAGAGGAATGGGCGTACTCTGAAGATATATATGGGATGCTGGATACATTCGATCATGTGACAGTCTTTTTAGAAGAAGACATAGAAGTCTCCGATCTCCAGGCTAAACTGATATTTATCAAAGACGGAAAACTGTTTAGCGAATTTTTTATCTTTGACAATATGGGCTTGGGATTGGGAAAGCTTCTCATTGAGGTAGGTTCTGTAAATTAAAATTGTTTTGAGAGAAGCGAGGCCGGTTTACTCGATATTTGATGAAGCGTGTTTTAGGGTGGGGTGCTTTGGAGAAAAACCGCAGATAGAAAAGAGACTGCCGGCTTGGCATGGCAACGCACATCCGCAATCATTCGCAGAAGGACCTCGGCAAGAGGGGAGGGTTCCATGAAAAAAATATTGATCATACTCATATGTCTGTCTTTATTTCTGTTGGCATGCGACAGGGGGAGTAGCAGTGCGCCCGCCGATCCCGTTTCTCCCATAGTAGAGACAGATGTTCAGGGCCTTGTCGACCCGGCAAGTGATGAGCCGATACTCGTATTAAAAGAGGAGATGGTGGAGATTGCACAGGGCAGCGCCTTTGATCCGGTCCGTCTCATTGAAAGCGGAAATTATGACAAAATCAATTTTTCATCTATTGACACGAGCGTAGTGGGCGAACAGAAATTGACCATTACCATCGTCAAAAGCGGCAAGAAAAAAGAGTATACGGTCATTGTCGATGTCATCCGCCCAAAGGCGGAGGTTTCCTGGACTATGCACACAGAAGGCCCCCTCTTTTTGATTCACCCTAATAAACTCACGGGATATGAGGGAGAGGAAAACTACAAGAGCTTCTATGAATATCCCGTTTTTACAAGCAATCCTGCGGAAGTGGCGGAGCTAATGAATCAGGTTATTCTGGAAGAGCATATTTACTCGATAGCGGATACCTTTGAGCGGATGGGCGAGACCATGAGCCCGGAATATGGCCAAGTCGATATCTTGCAGGCCAAGACGAAGATATCGGAGGCAAAAGAGGCGATCGTGGTACATACGGAAAATCTATGGGGGATGTATCAATCCGGCTATCAGGTCTTAAGCCATGTAGTCACCGTATTCGACAAGGCAACCGGTCACCCCCTCTCGAACCAAGAACAGCTTGCGCGCTATGGCCTGGATGCGCAGACACTGATAGAGAAGCTTGAGGCTTTTATCGCCGAGCAGGAATACAGTTCAGGAAAGATGGGCTTAGAACCCTTCCGCCTCGATATGGCGTCGGAAGATGTGTGGGAATATATGACAGTAATACATAATAATCTTCCCTCTGATGAATATGCAGTGGTCTTTTTAGAAGATGAATTCGAGGTTGGTGATCTGCAGCCCAAGCTGATCTTTATAGAAGAAGGAAAACTGTTCTGCGAGTTTTGCGTCTATGAATACACCATGACAGACTCCGCAATCAAGTATCTCTTATTTGAAGTGGGTTCGGTAGAGTGATCTGAACTTATCTCTGTCGGCTTGCTCTGCCGCAAGCGCAATGCGATTTTAAAATAATGCATGTATGACGATATGTTGATGAGCGTGTTTGCATGCGCGTTGTGAGGAAGGAGCCATGCAGTCTCAGGAATCAAAATAGTTGATAATTGTTTATTCCTGGGATATACTGAAGAAAATTGAATACGGGTCATTTTATGTTATGGAATTTGGGTGAGAATCCCAGGCAGGACCGCTACTGTATTAAGGGAGCGAAGGTTGTAGGCCACTGGATATATTCCGGGAAGGCAACCGCAGCGATGATCTTTAAGCCAGGATACTTGCATAAGATGACAATGAATAATATTGTTCCCGGACTCGGAATACTGTTGTTTTGTTTATTTAATGCACTGAAAAGAGAGTTCAGTGCATTTTTATTAGGAGGATCATGAAAGCGGAAGAGAGTTTAGTCTATTCATTTTATGTGTTGTTCCTAATATCGTTCATGGGTTCTTGGGAAATGCTGTTTGCCGTAGGATTGCTTATCATCATAGGTTCTATTATTGTGCTGAAGAAATTCCGTCCTTTGAGATTGTTACTTCCGGTGCTTCCGTTCATGACTTTGATGTGTCTGCCGATGGTGATCAGCGCTCTGCTCGGTGTAAGAAGCAATGACCAAATCTTTTATCTGAGGATAGTATACAAGCTGGGCATATCATCCGTGGTGCTCTCGACCTTGATTGAGAAATATTCTTCTCTCTATCTCCTGGACGGCATATTGGCTCTGGGCTTACCAAATGTGCTCAATACTATATTTGCCCTCACATTTCGATACTTTTACATGATTGAGAGTGATGTGCAGATTGGAAATAAAGCGATGAAATCCAGAGGAATTCAAAATAGAAAGGGTTTGAGCATCGTCTTCATCTTCGGGGAATGGATCGGCGGCTTCTTTTTAAAGAGCTCGATTCATGCGGAATTAGTGCATCAGGCGATGCTTTCAAGAGGATTTGGGCTTGGCAGCGAAAAAATAAAACGAATGAGTTTAAAAAAGCTCATCTTACCCACCGTCGTTTTTTTACTATTGATCATTATGGACAAGGTTATACAACGTGGCTATTTCTGTTAAAAATTTGAATTATACCTATCCGAACGGGTTTAAAGCACTGGAAAATATTAGCTGTGAGATTGAGCGGGGCAAGAAAACGGCCGTTTTAGGATTAAACGGCTCGGGAAAGTCCACGCTGCTGCAGCATTTTAATGGGATCATTCTGCCTCAGACGGGAAGCGTGAAGATATTGGGAATGGAGTCAAACAAAAAAAACTTGAACACCATTCGTGAAAAGGTCGGTTTTTTGTTTGATTATCCGGACCACCAACTGTTTTCAACGACCGTATACAAAGATATACAATTCGGCTTGGATAATTTCGGTTGTGAAGAAAAGGAGAAGGAAAGGAGGATTAAGGAAGTTTCAGAGCACTTAGGCATTGTCGAACTATGGCAGAAGGTGCCGCACCAATTGAGCTTGGGCCAAAAGAAAAAGGTGGCAACGGCCGGACTCTTGGTGCTGAAGCCCGAAATCGTAGTCTGCGATGAACCTTTTTCGGGGTTGGACAGCCTCGCCTTGGAGTATTTCAAGAATCTTCTGGATTCTTGGGTGGGGGAGGGGAGGACGGTTGTGTTTTCTACACATGATGTCAACCTCACCTATGAATGGGCAGACAATGTCCTGATTATGAGGCAAGGAAGACTGTTGCATTCCGGATCGGCGGATATTATGGGTGATCAGGCGATCTATGAAGAGACAGGGCTTTCAGAACCGACGCTCTACAGTTTGTTTAAGGATAGAGAAAGTAAACCGCGAACATTATCTGAGGCAATAGATTATATAAATACCAAAGACGGCAAAACATCACCCGACACACTATTAAACAAAATCAACGAATGACAGGAGAGTATGATGAGTAAAAGAATACTTACATTATCGATGGTACTGCTTTTGATCGTATCTCTGATAGGTCTGGTAGGCTGTCAGAGCGATCACGACCATGACCATGATCACGACCATGAAGCAGACCACGACCATGACCACGACCACGATCACGGTGAATATGAATGGATCGGAGAGTTTGAACTTGCTGCCGGGACATATCTGCTTCACTTCGGTGCCAGCCCTGACGAGACGATGAAAGTCGGCTTCGTAAAATTGGGTGACAATGTCACGGATTTAGAGCATCATGCTTCACATCTGATGGTGACGGAAGCGGAAAAGATCGAAAACGACAGCACCTTTGATGCCAAGCCCGACTATGTGTATGAACTGCAGATGGATCCCGAACACGGGCACTTCCACTTCAATATTGCCGAAGACGGCAGATACGCAATTATTACGGAACACTTCCCCTCGGAAAACAATTTGCAGGTATTTGATGCAAACAAGAATGAGATCCTGCCTGTAGCTGAGCACGAGGCAGACCACGACCATGACCATGATCACGACCATGAAGCAGACCACGATCATGATCACGACCACGGCGAGTATGAATGGATCGGAGAGTTTGAACTTACTGCCGGGACATATCTGCTTCACTTCGGCGCCAGCCCTGACGAGACGATGAAAGTCGGCTTTGTAAAACTGGGTGACAATGTCACGGATTTGGAGCATCACGCTTCACATTTGATGGTGGTTGAAGCGGAGAAGATCGAAAACGACAGCACCTTTGATGCCAAGCCCGACTATGTGTATGAACTGCAGATGGATCCCGAACACGGGCACTTCCACTTCAATATTGCCGAAGACGGAAGATATGCAATTATTACGGAACACTTCCCCTCGGAAAATAATCTGCAGGTGTTTGATGCAAACAAGAATGAGATCCTGCCTGTAGCTGAGCACGAGGCGGAGCATCACCACGATCATTAGAACGACAAAGAGAGGTTCATATGCATTTGGCTGATGGTGTCTTAAGCCCTACTATGGTGGCTTTGACCTATGTTGCTACGGCGGCAAGCATTGGGTACGAATTAAAGAAGACCGACAGTGAAGACATTCCAAAAGTTGCTTTAATGGCCGGTACTTTCTTTGCGGCATCGCTTATCTCCATCCCCATTCCGCCATCCTCTGTTCACCCTCTGTTATGCGGACTCATCGGCATCATCTTAGGGGGAAAGTCTGTACTTGCGTTTTTTCCCGCCTTATTCCTACAGGCACTATTGTTCCGGCACGGAGGGTTGACGACTTTGGGGGCAAACACGGTACTGCTGTTTATCCCTGCGGTGATCTCATCGTGGATCTATCGGAAAATAAAACTCAACCCCCTTGTAAAAGGAACGATCGTCGGGGCGTTGTCAGTGGTGATGACGGTAATTATCCTCGTCGTCATCTTGATGTTGACGGATAAAAGGTTTGCAGCGGGTGATTTTTCCGTTGTGAAAATACTAGTGTTGACGCATTTTCCGTTAGTGATAGCTGAAGGATTGATCACGGGCGCCGCCGCTAGGTTTTTGGAAAAAACGAAGACGGATTGGATTTACAAAGGAGAGTGAGTAAATGAAAAGAATCGCAGTATTCACACTGCTTCTTCTGTTCATACCGACAGCTGTCTTTGCTCATGGGCTGAATTTGACTTTAGTTGAGCCCGGGGTGTTGAAGGCTGAGTATGAAGGTGGAGGGTTTTCTCCTCGAATGGTCTTTACTTTATATAATGCGGAAAATGAAGTCGTATTAGAGGGACCGATCGATGAAAATGGTGAATTCCACTTTGATAAAAATATAGAATTTGCAAAAGCAGAAGTCGATGATGGCATGGGTCATAAGGCAACCTATGTGGTGGGAAGCAAAGCAAGGACTGAAATACCGAAGGTACCCGTCGTCATTGCGGTGTTTGCCCTTATTGGAATCATCTTCTACATGTCAAATAAAAAGAAGCAGAAGGCACAGAGTTCATAGTAGGAAGTGAAAAAGGAGCCGGGCGTATGTTATGCTCGGCTCCTTTTTGATTGGGTCTTTACAGTAAAAGCAGAGATGATTTCATCTCTGCTATGTGCTCCGGGTTGAGTCCGTTTACTTTTTAAACTTATTGACAATGCTCATGGCGCCTTGGTAGGCTCCGTCCACTCCTTTTGCGGCAATTCCTGTGATTTTGTCGACGCTGTCGACAATGCCGGGCGCCACTTGAATGATGTGATCGATCTCTTCTTTTCTTGCAGCAATCATCGTCCTTGCCAGTTTAACAGTTCGGATGAATTCGATGAGAAGGACAATCAAAAAGACGACAAAGACGATTAGGGCGATCCACAGCAAGCTCATCAGGAGATCTTTCAGGGTGAAGACAATTTGTGTATTCATGTCAATCCTTTCTATAGTTGGTGTATGGCGAGCCCTTGCGTGGCCATGAAAGCTTCGGACAGGGCTTCAGGGAGTGTGGGATGGGCGTGAATAGTCGTGTAGAGATCTTCAGCGCTCATATGGTGGGAGATGGCAAGTGTCGCCTCGGAAATCAGATCGCTTGCTCCGGCGCCTAAAATATGTACACCGAGGATCAATCCTTCTTCCGAGGTCAGGACTTTGATAAAGCCGTCTGTCGTCGCATCGCATTGAGCCTTTGAGGCGGCCACGAACGGGAATTTCGCGCTTCTATAAGAAAGTCCTTCCAACTTTATTTCTTCTTCGGTCATGCCGACGCTGGCCAGTTCCGGAATCGTAAATGTACAGGCCGGAATGGCGCCGTAGTCGATGGGAGAATCATCCCCGGCAATACGCCCTACGATATAGAGTGCCTCGTGTGTTGCGACGTGAGCCAGCATTTCACCTCCGATGACATCGCCTGCGGCATAGATGCCCGCGACGTTCGTCTCCATGAACTCATTGACGTGGATGCCTTTATCGTCGAAGTTGACTCCTGCCGCCTTGAGGTCGAGGCCGTCTGTGTTGGGGATGCGTCCTGCGCTCATCAGAACTGTGTCGACAATGACGCTTTCTATTTCTTTTTTACCCTGAAAATAGACTTCCAGACCATCGTCTCTTTTTTCGATCCGTTGGAGTCGACCTCCGAGGTGGAATTGAATCCCCTTTCTTCGCATGTAATTTTGCAGACGACGCCGGATTTCTCCATCTTCTCTTTTTAAAAATGTCCTGCCGCTTACATGAACCTCGCTACCGTAAGCTCTAAAAATGGAGGCGAATTCAAGTCCGATGACGGAGGCGCCTGAGATGAAGAGGCGCTTGGGGACGTGGTCAATATTTAATATTTCATCACTTCCGATCACTCCGGGAAGATCCATTCCCGGGATGGGCGGATCGAAAGCTTTGGAGCCGGTGGCGATGAGGATGTTTTTCGCCTCTAATATTTCCGCTCCTTCTTCTGTCAATACTTGTACTCGCTGGGAGTCAAGAAAAGAAGCGTTGCCTTTAATGGAGACAACTCCTCGTTTTTCAAGGAGAGTTTCAATGCCTTTGACGAGGTTTTCCGTCACCTGATCTTTTCTCTTTTGCACGGCGCTGAAATCAAGAGAGTATCCGTCAGTGAGGATTCCGAAGTCTTCAAGGCCGCTCATCTGCTCATAGATAAGAGCGCTTTTAATAAGAGCTTTGGTGGGAATACATCCTCGATTCAGACACGTCCCTCCCGCTCGATCCCTTTCGACAAGAATGGATTTAAGTCCTAACTGTGATGCGCGAAGTGCCGCTGCATAACCGGCAGGTCCTCCTCCGATAATTAACAGATCCTCCATATATCCTCCTGTCATCAATGGGTGTTATTGAATCTATACCCATGTTTTCGCTTGGTTTAATGGTATACTTTTGCCGGAGGTAAAATGAATTATATCTATATACTCCGCTGTTGCGACGGCAGTTATTATACCGGTTGGACGACGGATGTGAACAAACGATTTGCTCTCCATTGTGAAGGCAAGGGGGCAAAATATACTCGCTCACGCCGACCCCTTGCGCTTGTCTATGTAGAGGAGGTGGAAAGTCAAACGGAAGCTCGCAAGCGGGAAGCGGCGATAAAAAAGCTCTCTCGCAAGGAAAAAGAGGCGCTCGTAGAGAGCGTCAATGGGGAAGAGAGCTCAGATGGTAGAGTTGATTGCCTATGCGGACCTTCTTCGCCTCAATAAGAAGGGATGTGTGTCCCAGTGAGACGGAGAAGTTGGGGTGGCTCATCGCAGGCATCTCTTCAAAGAAGTCTTCGTCAAACAGATCGAAGTCCATTTCCAGCTCTTCCAATGCCTCAAACAGGTCTTCTTCATACGACAGATCCATAACCGGCATGATTCCCACAGCATCATAGACGATAGGGGCCAGCCCTTCGCCTTGATGAGCTGAAGGGAAGTCATCGGAAAAGAAAAACGAGATGACTCCCTCAAATTGGACACTGGTCTCGTCGTGCAGGTGGATTCGGATGGTTTCACGGCGTGTATCAAAGGAAATATCCTTGATGCCGTTTCGTGTCATTTGCTCTAACAGTTCTTGTATCATATGTTCTCCTATAATGGATATAGCATAAGACAGAGCGAAAATCCAGTAAAATCAACAAGTCAGCTATTTTTATTCATGGTGCAATGGTTCATTTTGTGATGATTGTCTCTAAAAACCTGTCTTTAAAGCGAACTTTTCATTTGCTCGAACGGTATGATTTTTGACGGTATTTCACTCAATTCAAACATATGATAATTCCTCATATCCTTTTTAAAGTCTTTTGACTATACTTAAAACATGGAAAGAATAACGGATACAACAAACAAGGGATACTTTATGCAGTTTTCGGAAGCCTGCTTCATCAATTAGCGAATAAATGCAGGTATTTGCAACTGTACGTTGCGAAAGTTCAAGGTGTGCTTGGTGGTGTGCAACGGCTGTTTCAGTCAGAATGAAATTACAAAAAGCCACAAAGGCAAGCTGAAACAGAGGAGGAAATCATGATCTTAGCAGATAAAATTATTGAACTGCGCAAACGAAACAATTGGTCACAGGAGGAACTTGCCGGGAAACTCGGAGTGAGCAGGCAGGCAATTTCCAAGTGGGAAAGTGCGCAGAGCACACCTGACCTGGAACGAATTATTGCAATGAGCAAGCTCTTTGGAGTCAGTACTGACTATCTTGTCAAGGACGAGATCGAATTCGAAATCATCAACGGAAAGGTGGAAGAATCCGGAAGTCCCCTTAGAAGACTGAGCATGGAAGAAGCCAATGCATTTCTCAACGCCAAATTACAAAGCGCTAAACAGATCGCTTTAGGGGTCTGGCTTTGTATCATGGCAGTCATTCCGCCGGTTTTATCTGAAATATGGAGTAATCAGTTTTTTGCTGAGCCAATTGGCTTCATCATTGCGGCACTGGTTATCGCCGGAGCGGTCCCTCTCTTTCTCTTAAACAGCTTCAAGCTCAAAGCTTTTGAGTGGATAGAGAAAGAGCCTTTTGAAACAGCGTACGGTGTAGATGGCATGGTCAGAGAACGACTTCAGAGTTTTATGCCAAAGTTTATTACGCACATTGTCATCGGTGTTACACTCTGCTTTGTTGCACTGATTACATTTGTAGCTTCGAGTTTTTTACCGCAAGTCATCCGGGTTGAAGATAATGTCTTAGTTGCCATTGGTTTTGCCATCGTGGCAATGGCTGTTTATCTCTTTGTCAGTGCGGGAATAATTCGAGGAGCTTATTCCGGCTTGCTACAAGAGGGTGATTATCGCCCCGATAAAAAAACTTTAAGCAAAAAGATCGGTCCGATCATGGGCATCTATTGGCTTGTAGTGACGGCCGTTTACCTGGCCTACAGTTTCATCACGATGCAGTGGCAATGGAGCTGGATTATCTGGCCGGTAGCCGGAGTGCTATGCGGAGCTTTGTATATCATCCTGGAGTTGTTTTACGGAAGAAAGAAAAACATGTAGATGATGCTGATCATAGGGATAAGAGCGGAAATTTTTTAGAATTCGAGCCAAGGTGGTTCAGCTTAAATAAGCCGGCCACCTATTTTTTTAGATGAAAAAATCGTATTGTGGGTTTCGTCGGATCAATTTGATTAGATTATTCATCCCTATCTACACTATACGAAACCGAAAACAGGTAGAAAACGAAAATGCTTCAACGGATATGGTGGCTTTTGCCCCAAGACAAGTATGAAGTTGTGCCCGGTGATTGACACGGCCTTTTTTTTCGTGATAGTATAAATCCGCAAACGTTGAAACAATGAGTAGTTTCCGCAGGTGAGCTACAGAGACCGGACGCTTGGTGTGAGTCCGGCACCGGCAGAGATGAAGATGACTGTGGAGTTTGAGCGGGTCTGCCCGATACAGCTAAGAGTCGCTATTTTAAGCGAGAATCAGGGTGGTAACGTGGCTTCTTCGCCCCTGGCGAGGAAGCTTTTTGTCATATTACAGGAGTGGATATGGAGAAAGAAAAATTTTATTTGACGACGGCTATCGCTTATACTTCGAAAACTCCGCATCTGGGGAATACCTATGAATGGATTCTCTCCGATGCCATCGCGCGCTATAAAAGAATGCGCGGCTACGATGTTTTCTTTTTGACCGGAACGGATGAGCACGGGCAGAAGATTCAGGAGCAGGCGATAGAAGAAGGGGTGACGCCGAGAGAACTTGTCGACCGAGTGGCGGGAATCATTCGCGATATCGATGATACTCTGAAGGTCAGCTACGATGATTTTATCCGTACAACCGATCCGGATCACCAGCGTCGAGTCCAGGGTATTTTCCAAAGACTCTATGAGCAAGGGGATATATATAAAGGATCCTATGAAGGCCTCTACTGTGTATCGTGTGAAGCGTATTATACAGAGAGTCAGCTTCATGAAGGGCTTTGTCCGCAGTGTAGCGGAGAAGTCAGCATGCAGAAGGAAGAAGCGTATTTCTTCCGCTTGAGCAAGTATCAGAAACGCCTAGAGGAGTATATCGAAAAGAATCCTCACTTTATTTATCCTGAGTCGAGAAGAAACGAAATGCTCAATAATTTTATCCGCCCGGGATTGAGAGATTTGAGTGTCACGAGGAGTTCTTTTGACTGGGGAGTCCCTGTTCCCTTTGATCCGAAACATGTGGCCTATGTGTGGATTGACGCCCTGTCGAATTACATCACGGCACTGGGATATGAGCCCTATGGAGAGAGCAGTGAACGCTTTAAAAAATACTGGCCTGCCGATGTGCATGTGATCGGAAAGGATATCGTCAGATTTCACACGATCTATTGGCCGATTCTGTTGATGGCGCTCGATCTGCCGCTTCCCAAACAGGTCTTCGGCCATCCATGGCTTCTCATAAAAAGTGGCGAGACGGCGACAAAGATGAGCAAGAGTCGAGGAAATGTCCTCTACGCCACAGATTTAGTGGAACAATATGGACTCGATCGCGTTCGTTATAGTGTGCTCAGAGAGATGCCTTTTAGCGAAGACGGTCACTTTAATGAAGCGTCGCTGATTAAAAGAAGCAATACCGACTTGGCCAATGTCTTGGGCAATCTCCTCAACCGCACCCTTGCCATGAGTCATCGTTTCTTTGATGGAAAGGTGGAGCCGGGAAGCGACCCCGAAGAGATCGATCTGGCTTTGATGGAACTCGTGCAGAAGACCATCGACATATATGAAGAGAAGATGGACGCCTGGCGCATCAGCGAGGCGATAGAAACAGTGATAGAGCTGGCAAAAGCGAGCAATAAATATATCGATGAGACAGAGCCCTGGCTATTGGGAAGAGAGGAGAACAAACACGACAGGCTTCGTCGCGTGCTCTATACGCTTACTGAAAACTTGCGCATCCTTGCGATCCTTTTGACGCCGTTCATACCGGATACGGCGGAGGAGATGTTGCGTCAACTGCAGACACAGGTTCATGGCTATGACACGATCAAGGCGTATGGAAGCCTGGAAAAGGATCTTGTCGTGGCAAAGGGAGTGCCGCTGTTTGAGAGACTCGAAGAAGTAAAAGAGGAAGTTGTGGAAGAAGAAAAAGAAGTGAAAGAAATCGTGTCGAAACCGACGATCAGCTATGAAGACTTTGCAAAGCTTGAGATGAGAGTAGGCGAGATCGTCTCCTGCGAAGACCATCCAAAAGCAGACAGACTTTATGTTCTTAAAGTGCGCATTGCAGATGAGGTAAGGCAGATCGTATCGGGACTCAAGGAGAATTACACAAAAGAAGAATTGGTAGGAAAGAAGACAGTTGTCCTCTGCAATCTGGCGCCGAGAAATCTCCGCGGCCAGGTCAGCAACGGAATGATTTTGGCAGAAGTGGACGGAGAGGATGTAAAAATCCTGGAAGCGGTTCTTCCTTCCGGAACGGAGATCAGTTAGTGAGCAAACTATTTGATACACATGCCCATATGGATGATCGGAGATTGCAGCGGGACTTTGATGTCATGACAAGCCGACTGAAGAAGACATTAAAGCGAGTATTGGTTCCCGGCATCGAGCCGAAGGGCTGGCAGAAGATATTGGATATCTGTGAGGATCCGTTTTATATAGCCGCCCTCGGAATTCACCCAAAAGAAGTCGACAAGATCGATGAGGGGGTGATGGAGAGACTTGATCATCTGTTGAGAGACCCCAGAGTTGTCGCTCTGGGCGAGATCGGCATTGACCTGCACTGGAGAAAAGACAATCTTCAGGAGCAGATTTATTGGTTCCGCAGACAGATTCGGATGGCAAAAGAACACAAACTCCCGATCATCCTCCACGATCGGGAGGCACACGGCCCTTTAAGGGATGTGCTGGAAGAAGAAAATCCCTTTGAGACGGGAGTCGTTCTACATGCTTTTAGCGGTTCTGCCGATATGGCGATAGAATATGTAAAAAAAGGGGCCATGATTTCACTTGCCGGCCCGGTGACGTTTCAAAATGCCGTTGCCCCGAAAAAAGTGGCTGAGGCGGTGCCCCTTGCGCATCTTTTGATCGAGACGGACAGCCCGTATCTGACTCCGCACCCCTTTCGAGGGAAGCGAAATGATCCGGCAAAAGTGATCTTTGTCGCGGAGGAGATAGCAAGGCAAAAAAACTTGCCTGTCGAGATCGTGATCGAGCAGACGACCAGGAATGCCGAGGAGATATTTGGCCTTGCAGATTAGAGAAAGCATCATTGTCGAGGGAAGAAACGATCTGATCCGCATCCGCGAATGCATTGATGCCGACATCATCGTTACGCACGGATTCGGATTGAATCCTTCCATTCTTGATCATATCCGCCACGCGTATGAAAGAGCGGGCATCATCATCTTCACCGACCCCGACTATTCAGGAGAGCGAATTAGAAGAACTCTTAGCGAGCATTTTCCTCATGCCAAACATGCGTATATTTCCAAGGAAGAGGGAAGTGCGCAGGAAGATGTCGGCGTGGAGCATGCATCCTGTGAAAGCATCCGTCGCGCTTTATCAAAGGTTCATACTCTCATAGAGCGTGAACCTGTTTTCTCTATGCAGGACATGATGGCAGCGGGCTTAAGTGGAGGGGAAAAGTCCTCTTTTTTGCGCGAGAAGCTCGGTCAGAAACTGGGGCTCGGCACGGCAAATGCAAAGACGTTTCTCTATCGAATGAATCACTCCGCTCTCTCAAAAGAGGAGATCGAGGAGGCAATTCGTGACGTATTATCGCTCTGACCCTCGTTGGATACGCTTGGTGATGAAAGAGCGCAAAATGGCTTTTCAAAAGCGTTTTGGCCAGCATTTTCTTCATGATAACAATATTTTAGAGAAGATTACCCATGCGATGGATCCGCAAAAAGAAGACGTTCTTCTTGAAATAGGCCCGGGAATCGGGACGCTTACCGAGAGGCTGCTTCCTTTTTCCGGGAAATACATTGCGGTGGAGATCGATAGGAAGTTCTGTGAAATTTTAGAGGAAGCCTTCGGAAAAGAAGAACATTTTCAACTGATTGAAGGCGATATCCTAAAAACCGATCTCTCAACGATCCCCCCAAATGCAAAAGTGCTCGGAAACCTGCCGTATTACATCACCTCTGCGATCATCATGCATTTTCTTGAGGGGAACTATTCTTGGAAGAGTCTGACCTTCATGATGCAAAAGGAGGTAGCCGAGAGGATTATCGCTGCGGTGGGGACGAAAGAGTATGGGGTTCTCTCCGTCATTACTCGAAGCCTGAGTGTGCCGGAAATCCTCTTTACTATTTCGCCGGGTGCTTTCTATCCTCCGCCAAAGGTAGAGAGTGCTCTTGTTCGATTCATGCCGAAGAAGACAACTCTTCCGGAGGGGCTGATTCCACTCATAAAGGCTTCCTTTGCCTCGAGGAGAAAGACAATTCACAACAATCTAAAGGGCATCATCGAGCCGGAGGCGTTGTCATCTGCGTTTGAAAAAACGGGAATCTCCGCATCAGAGAGAGCCGAGAGGTTGGCGCCGGAGGATTTTCGACGACTATTTGAAGCAATAGAAGAATCTAGAAGAAGTCTTGGTAGATGATAGTTCAACGAAATAGTGTGAAGGGATACTTTTTTGGAACAATTTCGAATCTCATGTTGAGGTATCTGTTGTGATTTTGCACGAAAGAAAGAGCCGGAATAAAATTAAGTTTTTCAAAGAATTAATGTCTCAAGAGGCGGGCTCAGCCTTTTGAGACATTTTTTTGTATTTGTTCATATCTTTTTAATACGCTCACCTAGCGGCGGAAAATGATGAGATTACAGTATGCAATCCGTAGAATTCAAATAGATAATGGACTAAAATGCCTCATATTCGTCATAAAAGAAATATTTAACAATAATATAACACTTGAGCGGCATTATATTACTCGTTTAGGTACTCTTTTTAAGCCAGGATTGATATAATATGGTAAATAAGGAAACATCTATATGAGTTTAAGCAGAGATCAGAACGACCGGCATGGGTGATGCCCCTTTATCTGGTTTTTTTGTTTCTGCTTGTAGATAGAATTCACTTTCTGGTTTTTCATGGATGAACGTTAAGCAAAAGTTGTTTTTGGCAATGATCACAAATTGTATATGTAGTCACTTTTTCTATAAGCAAATTGTAGAATGAATAGAAAGTAATGTTTTTAACAAGTCAATTGATGGAGTATTTTCTCATATTATCAAAATCGGAGTAAGGATCGGAGGAAATAATGAGGGAAACACGCAAGGTGTTGGCTTTTCTTCTGGCTCTTCTTGTGGTACTAAACACGGTAACCCCGTTTGCATATGCTGAAACGGGGAGTATTGGTGAGTCTCAAGAAGAAGTTATTGAAGGAATAGATCAACAGCAGAAAGACGAGACGGATGTAGACTCTTCACAGCGACACGACTTAGAGAAAGAACTTCCTCAATTACCTGATGACCAAAGCGGAGGGCCGGTCATCAAGAGAATCATTTCTCCCGTTGTTAACACGTATACCTACATTTTTATGGTTGATGCTGAAGAATGGGAGAGACAAACAGTACAAGATGGTGAACTCTTAATTGAACCTGAGGCTCCTGAAAAGGAAAATCTTCGATTCATAGGATGGTTTATTGAGTCTGACATTCCGGGTGAGCCTGATATTCAGATTGATTTCGATCAACCTGTCAGCGTTGCAGAAGAGGAACCTCCCGTAAACACTGATATTGAGGTTTATGCCAAATTTGATGAGCTTCTTTATAATGTGGAATTTGTTTATGGAGACAAAATCCTGAAAACAAAGGAAGTTTCACCCGGTGGAACGGTTGACGATTCAGGAGTTCCATTAAATGTAACAGAAGAAGGCAAGGTATTCAGCCACTGGTCTGAAACACCTGATGGTTCCGCCTTCGATTTCAGTACGCCGATTCATGAGGATAAGTCGCTCTATGCAGTTACAAAAAATGCATGGATAGTAACCTTTGATTCCAAAGGCGGCTCTGCGGTTTTACCCAAGCATATTGAAGATGGAAATGAATTAGGCACGCCGGAAAGTCCGACTAGAGCCGGTTATGTCTTTAAACATTGGTCCTTAACTGACGGCGGATCGGCTGTTCCGGCGAATTATGTAGTAACGGAAAATATTACTTTATATGCTGTATGGGAGGCCGGAACAAATACTTGCTATAAGGTAATCCATTGGCAGGAAAATGCAGAGGACGACGACTATACTTTTGAAGAACAAGATATAAGAACGGGCACAACAGGAGCTACGGCAACTTATGAGTCCAAATCTTATACCGGCTTCCATTTTAGTCATGCGGATGATACGACCATCTCCGCCAATGGTGATACGGTTGTCAATGTTTACTATAAGAGAAATGTCCATACTTTTACGATTGAATATAGAACAGGTAGTGGAGGCTGGTTTGATCCATATGTGTGGCACACCTATTCTACTACTCCATTAAAATACGGCCAATCGACGGCAGCTCAATACAATGCAGCTGTTGCAGAGTATCCCTATTACTCTTGGTATACTTCCAGAACTTCGAATACTTCATATTCGGAAGCACCGGCTATGCCAAATAATGATTTAACAGTTCATGGCAGATATTCAGGTTCCACATATCAATATACCATAGGCTATTATGAATTGGGTACGAACATAGAGATCAAAGAATCCTATTCATTTTATAGTGGTAGCGGTAGTCTGAGCTTTACAAGTGAAGATGGTATCGATATACCGGGCTTTACAGTAACCCCCATAAGTCAATGGGACAGACTTCGCCCGGGTCGAGTTTCAAAAATATACTATACCAGAAACGATTATACTCTGACCTTCAACAAGAATAACGGCGATGCCCCACTGGTTATCCAAAATATTCTGTTTGAGAGCGATATATCGGACAAGGATACAACAGGCCTCGTCGCAGGTTCAACCTATGTAGAGGATGGTATAACTTATTATTTTGATGGTTGGTACGATAATGTTGCGTGTGCAGGCCAACCATATACCCTTGATACAATGCCGGCCCATAACTTGGCCCTTTACGCGAAGTGGACTCCGGAAAAATACAAGGTGACTTTTTACAATACCTTGAATGAAGAAGATGGAGTTTTCCACACTGAAGAAAACATCACACCTCTTCATACCATTTCACAGCCGGCAGGCAATCCTCCGGGAACAGACTTTAAAGGCTGGTATTGGTATCTAAATGGCCATTTTGTACAGTTTGATTTTGGAACTCCCATTTCCGGAAACTTTAAGTTATATCCGATATTCGGTACTCAGACAGCACAAGTCACCTATGATGCCAATGGCGGAGACGGGGCTCCAGTAGATAATAATAATTATTTAATTGGAGCAGAGGCTGTAGTAAAGAGTGCACCTGCAACAGCTCCGGAAAACAAGGTCTTCTTGAGCTGGAATACGGCTGCAGACGGCACCGGCACGACCTATATGCCTAACAGTACTATAACGGTTCCAACAGACGGTGTAACCTTATATGCTCAATGGGGCGACATAAACACCGGGACCTTTATCACCTATAATGCCAATGGCGGAACAGGTGGTCCGACCACTATCGATTTAGCCAATAATGCAACCCACACTATTATTGCAAACTCCTTTACCCGTCCCGGCTATGATTTTACAGGCTGGAACAGTAAGGCCAACGGAAGCGGAAATGCCTTTAGTGTCGGAGATCAGGTTACAGTCGATAGGATAAATCAAGAAATAGAAAATATTCTTTATGCACAGTGGGAAAGAACGACAACTGATGTAGTGGCAACCAAAAACTGGGTTGGCGGACATGCTGTAAACCACACAAGAGTGGTTATAGATTTGTATCGTACGCCTGAGGGTGGCATAGAGGAAAAAGTGACTCAGGAACCGGTAGTCTCTCCATCTTCTGGAACCCATGATACCTTTACACACACATGGGAAGATCTTCCGACTCACACTGAGCAAGGTGATCTCTATACCTACCGTGTGGAAGAACCGACTGTCCACTCCAGTTATACAGCTGCAGTTACAGGTGAAGGATATGCATTCACCGTAACCAATACTTACCATAATGCTAAAAACGTTGAAGCGAAAAAGTATTGGCGTGGTGTTACCGGGACAAGTGATAAAATTGCGGTCTGGTTCACTCTATATAGAACAACCACAACCGGTACAGATGAGAAAGTACCTGGCCTAAATCCCGAAAAAATTCCTCCGGGGAATGATTCCGCACATTGGAACAACCTCTTGGGTGAAGATGAAGAAGGAAATGCCTATACCTTCTATGTCAAGGAAACGGATAAGTACGGGAATGATTGGGTACCGGATGGTTTTGAGAAAGTAGAATCCGGACTCTCTGTTTACAACTACAAGTTGACCCAAGAGCAAGTTATCGGAACTAAGAAATGGGTAGGCGGTCCCACACCAAGACCTCAAGTAACCTTTGAACTTTGGAGAACAGTCGGCGAAATCGAAGATGGTGTAAAAGTTACAGATCCGGTCATTGTAGAAAATGATCAAGCCAACTTCGGTTACCAGAGATTGACCGACGAAAACGATCTACCCTATACCTACTATGTCGTTGAGACTGGTATTCCGGAAAATTATGTAGTTAGCTATAACTATATAGACGAACCCTTAACGGCAACCAACACTTATAACTACACATCTTCAGTTATCTTGACTGCCCCTTCAGCCAGCAAGACCTACGATGGAACACCACTGACTGCGACCACAGGTGTAATTGCTACAGGCCTGCCTGAAGGCTTTACAGTAGAAGCTACAGCCAGCGGCAGTCAGACGGATGCGGGTAGCAGTGCTAACGTAGTCGATGACGGCTACATGATAAAAGACGCCAACGGCGTAGACCAGACGGCGTACTTCACGAATGTGACGAAAGTTCCCGGCACTCTGACTGTTAATAAGCGCCAGGTAACCCTGACGAGTGCTACGGACAGCAAGGTCTATGACGGCACGGCGCTGACCAACGACACCGTAACGGTGACAGGTGACGGCTGGGCCCCCGGA